>Ga0180432_10000053_pt1 | contig 162904 bp, 109 predicted proteins | sample SS_ome_10_FD_132414 | JGI IMG/M metagenome (GOLD analysis project Ga0180432, IMG submission 132414) | Hypersaline lake sediment archaeal communities from the Salton Sea, California, USA - SS_1_MS_2 metaG | ecosystem: Environmental > Aquatic > Non-marine Saline and Alkaline > Hypersaline >... | reverse complement strand
CTTCCCGACGCGAAGTCAGTGCAGACATGACCGGCTTCCTCCTTGAAGCCTCCCCCGAAAGCACCCCCGCCCTCAATAATACCTTCGGCTACCCCCCGCCCCCGCCTAAAGTGTCACGCACCCCGTGTCGAGCTCCGATCACAATCAACGTGTGGTTCTGTGGGATGGCGCGGTATGATGCACGTGTGTTGTTCGGCGCGAGAAACTGCCGGGACATGCGTGTCGGTAGGCTCGCTCGGGGATCTGTAGAGGCTGGGGGCATGGGAATGAAGAGAGGCACGTTCCTGGCCTGGGCGCTGCCGATTGTGGCAGCGGCTGGCGTTCTGGTCGGCTTGGATTCGGCGGAGGCGGCCGGGCCGCTCACAGCGGTCGATGTCGGTGGGCCAACGCGGTCCTTGGTTGAGGCGGACTGGCTCGATTGGGATCGGCAGTTCACCGCCGAGGAGGTCGCCCGACGCCGCGCCTCCCAGAGCGGCTCCCGAACGACCAACGCCCGGGGCGTAACCACGTCACAGGACGCAGCCGGCGGCTGCGACGGGATCAAGAACGGCCAGTGGGGCTTTCACACCGCCAGCGGCGAGCAGGATGCCTGGTGGCAGGTCGATCTGGGCAAACGCGTCAAACTCGACCGCGTCGTCGTCTACAACCGGACCGATCGGGGGACCGCACCGCGGACGCGGAACCTTCGCGTCCTGGCAACCGACGACGCCAAGGGACAGGCGTTCAGGGAGGTCTACCGGCACGGCGGTAAGACCTTCTATGGGATCAAGGAGAACAAGCCGCTGGTGGTCCGACTGAGGGACAAGGGCGTGTCCGCTCGAATTGTTCGCCTGGCCCTGCCCGGCCGGTGTTCGTTCGCGCTGGATGAGGTCGAGGTGTACGCTGCAGATGACCCGTCCAAGAACGTCGCCCTGGGGAGACCCGCGGATCAGAAGAGCGTCGGGCCTCACTCTTTCGTGGGAACGATGGGCAAGAAGACCGCCGCGGCAACCCCACGGGAGCCGGAAAGCTACGATTTCCTTCTGGCGCACACGCGCGACGTCATCGCACGCGGTCGCAAACTGGCTGATCGCCTGCGGTCCGACGCGACGGCCTCGCGTCTAGAGCCGCTAGCGCGGCAGCTTCGCGAACTCGACGCCCGCGTGGCCAAGCTCGAAACCGCCAATAACGTGCCCGACAAGGTTCGCCGAGAGGTCTACTTCCAGGCCAGGCGGCTCGCGCGCAAGATCGCGTTCTGCAATCCGCTGCTGGACTTCGACAAGATCCTGTTCGTCAAGCGCCACGACCCGGGCGGCGTGTATCACATGTGTGATCAGTACTACGGCTTCAACGCCAAGCCCGGCGGCGGCGTGTTCGTCCTGGCCGATCCGTTCGGCCCGAACCCGAAGCTGACCAACCTGCTGGAAAATGCTGTCGTCCAGAACGGTCGTCTGAAGGGCCGCAAGCTCATCCCCGGCGCGTTCGTCTCACCCGAGCTGTCCTTCGACGGCAAGACGATCCTGTTCGCCTACACCGAGGCCAAGGGCAAGGACCTCGAGTGGACGCTTCAGAGCTGCTACCACATCTTCAAGGTGAACGCGGACGGCACCGCACTGGTCCAGCTCACCGACGGCAAGTGGAACGACTTCGATCCGTGTTTCCTGCCCAACGGTCGTGTCGCCTTCGTCACGGAACGTCGCGGCGGCTACCTTCGCTGCGGACGACACTGCCCGACCTACACGATGTACTCGATGAAGCCCGACGGCAGCGACATCATCTGTTTGAGCTTCCACGAGACCCACGAATGGCATCCGAGCGTCAACCACGACGGGATGATCGTGTACACGCGCTGGGACTACGTGGACCGCGACACGAACGTCGCCCACCACATCTGGACCTGTTTCCCCGACGGTCGGGACCCGCGCTCCTTCCACGGCAACTGCCCCGAACACCGAGAGAGCCGGCCCTGGATGGAGATGAGCATCCGCGCGATCCCTGGTTCGCCCAGGTACGTGGCCACCGCGGCCGCCCACCACGGCCACGCGTTCGGATCGCTCGTGCTGATCGATCCGCGATTCCCCGACGACGGGGCGATGTCACAGCTGACCCGGGTAACGCCCGAGGTCCCCTTCCCGGAGGCCGAAGGCGGAAAGCGACTGATCAAGAAGTACATGATCTACGGCACGGCCTGGCCGCTCAGCGAGGACGACTACCTGTGCGTCTATGACCCAAAGGCCAGGAACCACGGCATCTACTGGATCGATCGATTCGGCAACAAGGAGCTAATCTACCGCGACCCATCGATCGCCTGCCTGAGCCCGATCCCGTTCCGCCCGCGTCGGGTCCCGCCGGTGATCCCGAGCCAGACGGTGCAGACGGCCGAGGACGCGCGCGAGGCCGGTGCGAACCGGCCCGCCACCATCGCCCTCATGAACGTGTATGACAGCGATTTCGACTGGCCCCGCGGCACGAAGATCACCGCGCTGCGGATCATCCAGGCTCTGCCCAAGACCACGCCCCCACCGAACCAACCGCGGATCGGCGTGGCTCAGCAAACGAACGCCCGGGCGGTCTTGGGGACGGTTCCGATCGAGGCGGACGGCAGCGCGCATTTCGAGGCGCCGGTCGGCAAGCTGATCTACTTCCAGGCGCTCGATGCGCAGGGCCTGGCCGTCCAGTCGATGCGATCCGGCACGTATGTCCACCCCGGCGAGCGCCTGACGTGTCAGGGCTGTCACGAGCAGAAGCTTCGCACGCCGGTTCACTACACAGACACCCGGTTGGCGCTGCAGCGCCCGCCCTCGAAGATCCATCCCGACGTAGACGGCTCGAACCCGTTCAGCTACGTCCGACTCGTCCAGCCGGTGCTGGACCGCAATTGCGTCGCCTGTCATAGGGCCAAGAAGGCCCTCGATCTGACCGGCGGGATCGAGAAGAAGTACGGATGGACCCGGTCGTATGCGAACCTGGCCGGCAAGTACGGCTTCTACTTCCACGTCCGCAACGGCTCGATCAAGACGGGCGTCCACGGCGGCAGCCGGACCATCGCGGGCAAGTTCGGCGCACGGGCGTCCAAGCTGCTGCCTTACATGGACGAGCGGCACTACGGCGTGAAGCTCTCGCCCGAGGACACCCACCGCATGACGCTGTGGCTCGACTGCAACTCCGAGTTCTACGGCTCCTACGAGAACACGAAGGCCCAAGCCCGCGGCGAGGTGGTCTGGCCGACGTTAAACTGAAGCGGATCGGGGGACAGATGATGCGCCCCACTGGTCGTTGGGGGCAGGAGGACATCGAGTGGCTGGACAGTGGCGCGTGATCGGGTCCTGGTGGTGCGCATGTCTGGTGCTCGCGAACGGCTCGTTTGCAGCATCGGTTGACGTCGGCCCTTCGATGCAGGAGCTGATCGAGGCCGACTGGGTCGACGAGGACAGGGCCTTTGCCGTCAGTCGAGCCGAGGCGCGTGCGCTCAAGAGCCGGGCCGGTGTGACCACGTACCAGGATGCCGCCGGGGGCTGCGACGGGGTCAAGACCGGGCGTGTCGGGTTCCACACGGCAAGCAACGAGGTGGATCCCTGGTGGCAGGTCGATCTGGGCAGGGACACTCGACTCGACCGCGTGGTGATCTACAACCGGACCGACGGGCGCAGCGCGCGCCGCACACGGCACATCCGCATCCTAACGGCCCGCGATGGGGACCCACAGGTGTTTCAGGAGGTCTACCGGCACGGCGGGGACGTCTTCTTCGGGGCGAAGGAGCGCAAGCCGCTCGTGGTCAAACTGCGGGATAGGGAGGTCACCGCGCGGGTCGTGCGACTGCTCGTGCCGGGCCGATGCTCGTTCGCGCTCGACGAGGTCGAGGTGTACGCCGTTGACGACCCGAAGCTAAACATCGCCTTGCTCAGACCCGCAGATCAGAAGAGCGTCGGACGGTTCTCGCATCCCGGCACGAAAGGCCACAAGTACGTGCCCGCCGAACGGCCTGTTCCACAGAGCATGGCGTTTGCCCTGGACCATACCGAACAGGTCATTGCGAGAGGCAAGCGGCTGGCAAATCGGATTCGACCCGGCGTTGCGCCCGAACGTCTGGCGCCGCTGGTGAACGGGCTCGACAAGCTGGGGCGGCGCCTCGCTGAACTCAGATCAGCCAAGCCCGCACCCGAGGCGGCCCGCCGGGAGATCTACATCCAGGCCCGGCGATTGCTGCGTAGAATTGCGCTGTGCAACCCGCTGCTAGACTTCGACAAGATCCTGTTCATCAAGCGACACGACCCGGGCGGGTTGTACCACATGGTCCACCAATACTACGGCTTCTGCGCCAAGCCCGGCGGTGGGCTGTTCGTACTGTCGGACCCGTTCGGGCCGAGCCCCAAGCTGATGGACCTGCTGGCCGACGCGGTCGGCGAAAAGGGACGCCTGCGCGGTCAGAAGCTCTTGGCCGGATCGTTCCTGTCGCCCGAGGTCTCGTTCGATGGCAAGACCCTCCTGTTCGCATACACCGAGGGGAAGGCCAAGGGCATCGAGTGGTCGCCGACCAGCAGCTACCACATCTTCAAGGTCAACGCCGACGGCACCGGCCTGGTGCAATTGACGGACGGTGCATGGAACGACTTCGACCCGTGCTTCCTGCCGAACGGGCGGATTGCCTTCATCTCGGAACGCCGCGGCGGGTACCTGCGATGCGGCGGCTCGTCGCCGCCCTATGATTCCCCGACGTACACGCTGCATTCGATGGCCGCGGACGGCGGAGATATCATCTGCCTGAGTTTCCACGAGACCCACGAATGGCACCCCAGCGTGAACAACGACGGCATGATCGTCTACACGCGTTGGGACTACGTCGATCGGGACACGAACGTCGCCCACCACATCTGGACCTGCTCTCCCGACGGCCGGGACCCGAGGGCCTTCCATGGCAACTACCCCGAGCATCGAGAGAGCCGACCGTGGATGGAGATGAGCATCCGTGCGGTCCCCGATTCGCCGCGGTACGTGGCCACGGCAGCGCCCCATCACGGACACGCGTTCGGTTCGCTGGTCTTGATCGACCCGCGCGTTGCCGATGACGGCGCGATGTCGCAGCTGACGCGCCTGACGCCGGATGTGCCGTTCCCCGAATCGGAGTTTCCCGTCAAGGCAACGCGGGCATGCATGGTCTACGCGACGGCCTGGCCGCTGAGCGAGGACGACTACCTCTGCGTGTATGACCGCCATGCACGCAATCGAGGCATCTACTGGATCGACCGGTTCGGCAACCGAGAGCTGATCTACCGCGATCCGTCGATCTCGTGTCTCAGTCCGATCCCGCTGCGACCGCGTCCGCGACCGCCGCTGATCCCCGACCAGACGACGCAGGCGGCCTCGGCTGATCGAGTGCGAGGAGGCGACGAGACGGCGACGATCGCCGTGATGAACGTCTACGACAGCGATTTCGACTGGCCCGAAGGCACGAGGGTCGCGGCGCTGCGGATCATCCACGTATTGCCCAAGACGACGCCTCGGGTCAACACCCCGCGGATCGGCGTGGCCAACGGCACGAACGCCCGCGCCGTTCTGGGCACGGTGCCGGTGGAGGCCGATGGAAGCGCCTACTTCCGGGCGCCCGTCGGCAAGCTGATCTACTTCCAGGCGCTCGATGCGCAGGGCCTGGCCGTCCAGTCGATGCGCTCGGGCACGTATGCCCACCCGGGCGAGCAGCTGACCTGCCAGGGCTGCCACGAGCCCAAGCACCACGCGCGACGCCGGTCAGCGACGATCCCGATGGCGCTCGGTCGTCAGCCGTCGGAGATCCGCCCTGACGTGGATGGGGCGAACCCGTTCAGCTTTGTCCGGCTGGTTCAGCCGGTCCTGGACCGCCATTGCGTGGCCTGCCACCAGGCCAAGAAAGCGATCGACCTGACGGGCGTCGCCGAGGGCAAGTATGGGTGGACGCGTTCATACACCAACCTGGCTGAAAAGTACGGGTTCTACTTCCACGCCAGCAAGGGCTCGATTCGATCGGGCGTACACGGAGGCAGCCGCACCGTCGCGGGGCAGTTCGGCGCTCGGGCGTCGCGCCTGCTTCGCTACGTGGACGCGCGTCACTACGACGTGAAGCTGTCAGACGAAGACCGCCACCGCGTGACGCTCTGGCTGGACTGCAACTCGGAGTTCTACGGCGCCTACGAGAACACCCAAGCCCAGGCGAGAGGTGAAGTCGTCCTGCCGACGTTGAACTGAACCACACCGATCCCTGCTCCGCGGTCAGGTCGCGCACGTCCCCCACCGCCGCCGTCCAGGCATGCCGATTCTTGACGACGCCGCGACGGGCGGAGATAGTACCCAAACAGAATCGAGGCTGAGTCGGCGTCGAGGGTTCGGTGCCCATCGACTCGCCAGCCGAGGTCACTTCTCTGGGAGGGAAACCCGATGAGCGCAGAACCCAAACGACAAACCGTGAAGCTCTGTGTGCTGGCGATGGCGGCGGTCGTGAGCGTCGCCGGCGTCGGCGGATGCGGTTGGGCTCAGCACCTGTTGTGCTCGATGATCTGCCCGCCCGGCGCCTGCTGCGACCGCAACCAAGTCTCGTTGGAAGGCCGGAACATCCAGACCCTGATCCGCCGGACCGGCGACACCCGCGAGGCTCGGTTCGACGAGGTCACGCCCAGCAACGGCGGCATCTTCGGCACGGGTCTGTCGCTCTATGAGAACGGGCAGCAGGAGTCCTTCCGTTTCGGGTCGTTCCAATGGTGCATCGAGACGGGCAACGGCTGGGTCCCGTGGGGTTACTACGTGGACAACGTCGTCGACGACCCACCTGATGCGGACACCGAGTCCACCACCGAGGACATGTCTCCCGTCGATGAAGAGAACGAATGGGAGCTGAACAACATCCGCGTCACAGTCGCGCCGAACACGGGCGTGCTGGTCGGCTGGCACGTCAACGTCTACGTCGATGACGCGTTTGTCATCACGATCTACAAGGACTCCAACACGAGCCCGGCGTTCACCGAAGCGGTGGCCAAGATGCGTGCCCAGGCGTACCTGGACATCCTGCAGGGCTGGACGCGCTAGGGCGGTCTTCGATCAGTGAATCTCGTCTCGGGACGTCGCGCGGATCGGGCGCCCCGTCGACGACAGAAGCTACAACCCGAGCATGGCCTCGACGAGCTCGATGAGCGTGAAGGCCGAATGCGCAACGCCCCTCCGCCCGATTCCGAGGCGTTTGACCATGATGTCTTTCTATGCCGGTATGCCCCAGCACCGCACCGCGCGCCGGCACTATACCTCAACAGGCCGCTCGGCTGCAAGCGTCCCGGAAACTACGTCCTTCGTCTCACCCACACGAACAGCCCCAGCGCGACCAGCGTTACGGGCAGCAAGGAGAGCACGCCGCTGCCACACTTGAAGGCGGCAGTGACGTGGCGATGTGTGTCCATCACAACGGTCGTAGCGGTGTTGGCGTCGATCACGGCGTAGTTCGCGTCGCCGGGGTAGCAGGGGTCATAGATCGTCCACTGCCGGAACCCCTTGCCCTCGATCGGGAAGGCAGTGAGGGTCACCTCGGTACCGATCGGGTACTCCGGGAGGTTCGCGTCGCTGGGCTCGGGGTCCAGAACCACGTCCCCCCACGCATCGTTGACGATATCGAGCGTCAGTCCCACCACGGGGGGCGTGGTGAACGACCAGACCGGCCCCGTCGTGGTCCTGCTACCATCCGAGACCTCAACGTACCAGTCGTACGTCTTGTCTGCGGCCAGGTCGGCCCACTCGAGGCTGACGTCGCTGCCGCTCGACACGCCGCTGACCGTGCCCAACGCGACGAAGGCGCTGCCCCCCATCTCATAGTCCAAGGCGAACTGGCTGCTGCTGCCGGTCCTGTATTGTAGGAGCGTCGGTGAGTAGGTCTTGACGCGTATCTTGTTGTCCACTGGCGAGAACTGCAAGATGCGCAACCACCCGTTGCCGTCATAGGGCTCCTCGTCCTGGTAGTCGGCGAGCAGCGTGAAAATGGTGTTGCCCCCATACTCATCCACCCGCTTGCCTTCCCCGTGCTTGTGACCGCAGAGCATGAGGAAGAGGTTCGGGTTGCCCTTCAGTGCGTCGTAGATGGCCTGGCCCTGCGTCCCGAAATCGGCCTGTTCGCCGATCTCCATGATGTAGTGGCTCACGACGATCGCCCGGCGGCTGCTGTACGTGGTCTGCAGCAGGTTGTTGGCCCAGCTCAGGATGCTCGGGTCAGGGCTGGTATCGTAGTTCAGACTGATGACGATGAAGTCCATCCCCCCGGCGCTGAACAGCGTGAAGTTGTCGTCGTTGCTGTTCGGCGCGTAGTGTCCGCCGTAGTACCCCCTGCCCTCGAATCGCGACACGCCGAAGTAGTCGTTGTAGTTCCCGGTCGGCTGATCGTGATTGCCGGGGACGACGCCATAAGGGATGCCGTCCGCCAAGCCCGTCGTGTTCGGGTCCTCCAACAAGCTCAGTGCGGCGTTGGCGTTGTCCCACTCGTATATCTCGTCGGACCGATCGACGATGTCGCCCTCGTGCGCAACGTAAACGATGTTCCAGGCGTCCTTGTTGGCGACGATCCACTCGGTCTGATCCACGAACACCTCCGGCCAATAGCGTGAGTACTTCTGCGTGTCCGGCAGCGCGATGATCGTGAAGTCCTCCCCGGCCTCCGTGTTTCTCTGGCGCCCATAGAAGGTCACGTCCATCTCGTCGAAGTCGGGGTCCGTGACGTTGACCCGTAACTCCGTGCTGAGCGACTCGATCTGGTTGGCATCGGGAGGTGACACGAGCGTCGGCGGATCCGGCGGCGAACCCAAGGCGCCACAGATCTGGTAGCAGGCGTTGTCGCACGCCCCGCTCGCCGAGTCATAGTTCTTGAAGGCCGGCCACATCGTCCCCGCGAAGTAGGCCGGGTCGGGAGAATCGCCGCCCAGCGCGCCGGTGTCCGCAAGGGTGCCTTTCACTACCAAGGCCTTGAGGTTCCCGCTCGCATCCAGGGACCAGAGCTCCACGTCGATCCGGGCCGACGTGTCCGTGAGTTTCGTGATCTCGGCCCGGAAGCGATACCACGCGTCGCTGTCCAATGTCACGCCGTCCAGGTCAACGATCTCGGGCCGCTTGTCCTTGTCGACGCCGATGATGTGGTCCCAATACCCTTCGATTCTCAGGTGACCGCTCGCGTTGTCCAACTGTACGCCGAAGATGTAGTCGGACGACGTGCTGCTGTCCGTGATCATCCACCCCATGCGATCATCGTCGAACTCGGCGCTGCCGTCGGTCTCGAAGTCCATTTGGAGGATGACGCCGGCCAGGTTGGGCTCGGACCATTGCAGCGGATGGGCCGTCCACGTGAAGATCCTGCTGCCCGGCGCGAGCCCCACCGAGCCTGCCACGCCAGCGCCGCTCGTCACGATGGGCCCGCTGCCGCCGTCAAACCAATCGGCGTGGCCTCCAACGGTCGTGCCCGGCGTGTAGCCGGTTTCGAAGTCCTCGCACGTGTCCAGCCCGTCCTGGCGCAGCATGAAGACGTCGAACGAGTAGGCCTTACGCCCGCCATCGGGGCAGTTCGGGTGGGCCTCGGCCCGGACGGCGAAGCTGCCGTCAGCACCCGGCGAGATGCCCGTCCACCGGGCGACGTAGCCTTCGTCGTGGTTGTTGCCCGTGCAGAAGTACACGGACAGGGGGCTGATCTCCGTCACGCCGGACGTGCTGGCGTTGGTGGCGGCGTCGACGCTCGAGATCGTGTAGATCGTGTCCCGGTCGTCGTAGCCCGTTCCTTCGCCGTCCGTATGCTTCTTGGCGCGAGACGCGCTCGTGGCGAAGGTGTAGCTCTCGTTGGGGTCCAGACCAGTGATCGTCAGGTCGACGTGCCAGCCGACGCTGCCATAGTAGATCACGCCCGTCATGTCGGCGATGCCGTTGAAGGTGTTGCGGGCGTCGGTCCCGACGGCCGTGTCGTACCCCCCGGTCCAACTGCTGCTCACGTCGGGCTGCCAGATGACCCCGCCGCTCTGCGTCAGCGTCGCCGTGACGCCCGTACCGACCCCGCTGGCCCGGATGAGCAGTTCCCCAGAGCTCGAGCCGGCGAAGCCGCTCCCAATGCCGAACGTCGTGACGTTGTCCGCGATGTAGTGCACGGATTGTCCGGTCGGATCGGTCGCCACGCCGTCAAGACTCGACGAGTAGACGCAATCGTTGTACGCGGTCCACCCCGCGTGAGCGTTGTTCGGGCAAAGCGCAACCCCAAACGCGGACAACCACGCGAGCAGAACCGTTGGACTGACCCTGTAATCCGAAGACAAGCGAGCGCAAGGCGTGGACTCTCTGAGCATCTGCGGCGCCCTCCTTCGTTAGTCCCCCCGGGGCCCACAGGCCCCACGGCGGTCGAACGGATATGCAACCCCCCGCCAGTATAGGCTACGCGAAGCGCCCGCCCTTCTCCAAAGGGATTTGCCGAGGAACGCGGCACAACGCTGAGCACCTTGCGGTCACAGAAAAGAACGCGCCGAACAGATCTCCTGATACTTCTCATTTACGCGTCCTTTCTCTCCCTCGACGAGTCAATCGTGGCGCCCTTCGACCCGCCTGGCGAGGCGGACGATCGCCTCGGCGATCTTGCGGCGTTCGGCCAGCAGGCGCGCTGGCTCCTCCGAGTAAGACGTCAACGTAGACAGGAGATCGGCGGGGACGTGCAGCAGCTTCTCCTCCGGGGTCACGTCCATCCCGCGCTTCTTGGCGCGGGCGACCAGATCGCTCAACACCCAGTAGTACTCGTAGTCCTCGATCCCGTCGCGGATGTTCTCGAACTGCAGCGTGCTGAGCGGACCGTTCGGGCCAGGGCAGATCAGCTCACCGTCGCCGTCCGGTCCGGGCAGGTAGTACGGCGTCCAATCCGTCAGTGGGCCCGTGGTGATCGGCTTCTTGTAGTTCCGCCAGCCCGAGATGCGATAGTAGAGGAACCCGTCGGGCCTGTACTTCCACGTGGCCGCCCCCATCAGCAGGCGGGATCGAATGGCCGGGAACTGCGAGAAGAAGTTCAGGTCCTTGCTGCCCCGAGGCCCGCAGCAAACGTACCACCAGGCCTTCTTGCCGTACCGACGTCCCTCGCCGATGGTGAACGCGTCTTGGGCAAAGCGCGGCGTGAGCGGACACCAGATGTCGATCGATTTGTCGATCGGTCCGCCCTTTACGCCATAGCTGCGGTCGTAGCCCGTCGTCATCAGCGGGATGTCGGGAAAGGCGGCCTTGACCTTCGAGGCCGCCTTGTTCAGCGTCTCGAATTCCCTCGTCTCATCGAAGAAGTAAATGCCCAGATTCGACCGGGGCCAACCCGCCGCGTCGGCGACCTCGAGCGACGCGCGTAGCATCTCGATGAACTTGGGCACGTAGGCGTCGAAGTCCATCTTGGCCGACTTGGCGAAGACCGGGTGCAGATAGCCCAGATTCCACCACCGCGACCCCGCCTCCCACAGCCGTCGCAGCTCGGCGGGGTCCGAGAGCGTGGGATACCCGATGCACTCCGTGAACCAACCGCCGGCGATCGGCTTGCCGGCCGACTGGGCGGCATACAGCGTGTTGACGGCCAGCCGGTGATCGATCAGGAAATCGAACATTGCCCGCGCCATCTTCTTGTCATAGCGATCGCCGTAGAGCGCCTTGTACGTGGGCTCGTTGTTGCCCCAGACCGTCAACAGGTGCTGGGCCTTGGGCACGGCGAAGTCGTAGACACGGACGCGGAGCGCGATCGTCTTGGGCCGGACGTTCTCGCCTCTGACGGTCACGGTGCCCTGGTACGCGCCGGCCTGCGTCGTGCCGCGGGTCCGCACGCACACCCACAACGGCTGGACCTTGCCCTTCGGCACGTCGACGTGCTTCATGAAGTCGAGGATCGGTCCCGGCCACCACGTGATCGCGGTTCGGACGGCGGGTTTGCGGGACTTGAGATACCCCATCACGGCGATCGAGACGTCCTCGGCCGGGATGACGGCCTGTCCGGGCCCGCGCAACGGGGTGACCGACCACGTCGCTCGACGGACGTCCGCATCGATGGGCACGATCACGATCTGGACCGGCTCAAACTCGTTCTTGGCCAGCTCGATCTGGGCGGTGTCGGAAAACGGGCCCCCAAACAAGCCCGGCCCCCGAACAACGTTCCTCGTCCCGTCGGCAATGCCCAGCGCGAAGTCGGTTGCCAGCTTCCGCGCCTTGTTGGCTGCCTCCGCCCGGGCGATCGTCAGCACGTCCGGCACGGACCGGATCTCTTGCTCGAGCTGTCGCGTCCGCGTCAGGAACTGCTTCAGATCGTCCGCGGTGGTCATCTGCTTGGCTCGAGCGTCCTCGCCGGCGGCCTTGAGCTTGGCCGCTACCAACTGGAGCGCCCCTACGGCACGAGGCGGGTCCCCTGCTGCGCCGACGGTCGCCCGCACCTCGCTCAGCAGGACGGACAGCGGATCCACTCTGGCGATCGCCCGGCCGCGTCGGAACACCTCCGCCGTTGCCTCGTCCATCTCGATCTTCACGACGAGCTTGGGCCGCCGCGAGACGTCGGCTGCCTCGGAGCTGGGGAAGCCAAACACGTCGCTCTTCTGTTTGGCCGAGAGGGGGAAGATCCGCATCCCTGCGTTGGTCTTCGGATCGCGGACCCAGCCCTGCACGACGGCTGCGTCCAGCGAGAACTCGACCCAACCCGTGTGTCCCTTCTTGACGCCAGACGAGCCCATCGTCGGCGTCATGTAGTCGACGCCGGCCTTGCGAAGCCCCGGCGCGCCCGCCCACCGGGCGGTGTCGTATCGACGGTAGTTCCAGCAGGTCGTGTTCGGGATCGGGACGCGCGTTCCGTCCCCTGATCCCTCGTCCCAGTCGGTGTTGGCGGGCGTGATTGCCTGAATGTCGACCGTCAGGTCCCGAGCGGGGTACGTCTTGGAGGCGTCGAACAGCCAGAGACTCACCTGGACCACGCGCGCCGCCTTCGGTACCCCGCGGAGATCGAACCGAATCAGCGTGACGTAGTGCTCGTTCCACCGGTTGATGCCCGCATTGAGATGCCGCGACTTGCCGTAGTTGATGTTTGCCACCGACGACGGTGCGTAGAGGAACGTGTCGCCCACGCCGTCGTAACCGTTCAGGCCACGCTGGTAGGTCATCGTCGTGGACGCCGCGCGGGCCGCCCCCATCCCCACCCAGATCAGAACGCATGGCACCAGTCGTCGCATCAGCATGCCTTTCTCCTTTCAGCGACCGACCGGCAAGGTCGGCGCCGCAAATAACGGGAGGCGTGCCGCGGGCCGGCCCTTCCTCCCGCGCCCGCATGATTGCTCAGGCGACCCGAGCTTCAGCGTCGTGTCCGCGACTACATATCACAAACGCGCCCAAATCTGAATCCCACAGATGCCCTCCCCGAGCCGGGCCGTCCTCGGCCCGGTCGACGTCGATAGTGCACGCAGCCGGTACCCAGCAAACGCGCTCGCCCCCTGGGCCGGGAAAGGCTGGTCGTCCCCCTCTGCCACACGACGCCCCCGACCCCGAACGAAGGACTTGTTTGCAACCTATTTTTCGACGGTTATTTACGTATGAACAGTGCGCACCTATCCCTTTGCGTTTCGCGCCGCTTTGCCCTACAATTTCGTAGGGTTCGCCCGGGCCGCACCGCCCCACCCGGGGTGCGGCCTTGCGGAGACAATCATGGCCAAGCGAGGCGAACAACCTGAAGTCAGGCGTGAGGTCGAGGAGCTCTCCCTGCTCTACGAGATCAGCTGCACGCTGGAGAACAGCCTCGACCTGCGAGACGTCGTCGGGCCCCTGCTCGAGGCGATGGCAAACCGCATGGGCATGTTGAACGGCACGCTGACGCTGCTGAACCGCAAGACCGGCGAGATCAGCATCGAGGCCGCCTACGGCCTGTCCGCCAGCCAGCAAGAGCGGGGCAAGTACAAACCCGGCGAGGGCGTGACCGGAGAAGTGGTCCGAACCGGCGAGCCGGCCGTCGTGCCGCGGATCTCCGAAGAGCCGCTCTTCCTCAACCGCACCGGGGCGCGGCGGCGGCTGCGCAAGAGCGACATCTCGTTCATCTGCGTCCCGATCAAGCTGGGCACAGAGGTCATCGGTGCGCTGAGTGCCGACCGCCTGTTTCGGGATGACATCTCGTTTGTGGAGGACGTGCGCCTCTTGTCGATTATCGCGTCCATGATCTCACAGGCGGTCCGTCTGCGTCAGTCGGCCCAGGAGGAGCGCGAACGGTTGCTCGAGGAAAACGTTCGGCTCCAGGAGGAGCTGAAGGACCGGTTTCGCCCCGCCAACATCATCGGCAACTCCAACGCGATGCAGAAGGTCTACGACCTGATCGCCACCGTCTCCAAGAGCGAGGCGACGGTCCTGATCCGTGGCGAGAGCGGGGTGGGCAAGGAGCTCGTTGCGCAGGCCATCCACTACAACAGCCCTCGGGCCCGAAAGCCGTGCATCAAGGTCAGCTGCGCCGCCCTCCCCGAAAGCGTCATCGAGAGCGAGCTGTTCGGGCACGAGAAAGGCGCCTTCACCGGGGCAATCCACCAGCGCAAAGGACGGTTCGAACTGGCGCACGGCGGCACGGTCTTCCTGGACGAGGTGGGCGACCTGTCCCACACGACGCAAGTCAAACTGCTGCGGGTGCTGCAGGAGCGCGAGTTCGAGCGCGTCGGCGGAACCGGAACCATCAAGACGGACGTGCGGATCATGGCCGCCACCAACCGAGACTTGGAGGCGCTGACCGAGTCGGGGGTCTTCCGGCAGGATTTGTACTACCGTCTCAACGTCTTTCCCATCTTCGTCCCGCCGCTTCGCGAGCGGCGGACCGACATCCCGCTGCTGGCCGACTTCTTCGTCGAGCGATACAGCGAGGCGAATCGCAAGTCGATCCGACGGATTTCGACGCCCGCCATCGACATGCTGATGAGCTACCACTGGCCGGGCAACGTCCGAGAGTTGGAAAACTGCATCGAACGAGCGGTGTTGCTGAGCAATGACGACGTGATTCACGGCCACCACTTGCCACCAACGCTCCAGACGGCCGAGGCCAGCGGCACGACCCAGACCGGCACGCTCGAGGCCATGCTAGACGACCTCGAGCGGGAGTTGCTCCTGGACGCCCTCAAATCCGCCCGGGGCAACAAGACCAAGGCCGCTCGCGCCCTGGGCGTCAGCGAGCGGATCATGGGCCTGCGGGTCAAGAAGCACGGCATCGATCCGAAGAGGTTCCGGACGAAGCGGTAGGCTGATCCTACATTCTTAACATATTCGTAGGATTTCAGGAGCACGCTTCCCGCTGCCCTCCTTCCCAATCCTCTCTGCAAACCTCCATTCCACAAACAGATAAACATCTTCCAAGCCTTCCATGCCGCTTGGCACGCGCAATGCCGCAAGAGCGATCTCCGTACGTTCCCGAAGGGGGCGCCGCAAGCTGGCAGCGCTGAGACCTGAGCCGATCAGCCGCGACGATCCGCCGACTCACGACGGCTTGGGCCTCGACGGTGGGAGCATCGGGCAGGACGCATCAAGGCGGCTGGCCGCTCGGACCAGGGCCTTGGCAAGGGAGACGACGTCATGATAGGGGCATCACTGGGTCTTCGCTCACTTCTGCTGGTGGGCATTCTGGCCACCGCCGTATCCGCCGACAACGCGACCATGGCGCCGTCGGCAGAGGCGGCCGCTACGTCCGTGACCGAAGCGCTGCAAGCCAACGTAAACATCGTCTGGACGTGCGTAGCGGCCTTCCTGGTCTTCTTCATGCAAGCCGGCTTTGCGATGGTGGAGGCCGGCTTCACCCGGGCCAAGAACGCCGTCAATATCATCATGAAGAACCTGATGGACTTCTCGGTCGGTACGCTGGCGTTCTTTCTGGTCGGATTCGGCCTGATGTTCGGCGCCAGCGAGTCCGGGTGGTTCGGCACGTCGCACTTCGCGATTGGCGAGATCGTGGGGGAAGGGGGATCGGCCTGGGGATACACGTTCCTCATCTTCCAGACGGTCTTCGCCGCGACGGCGGCAACGATCGTGTCGGGAGCCATGGCCGAGCGAACGAAGTTCGTCGGCTACTTGGGCTACAGCTTCTTCATCTGCGTGTTCATCTACCCGGTCTTCGGCAAGTGGGCGTGGGGATCGCTGCTGCTCGAGAAGGGTGCGGGCTGGCTCGAGAGCGTCGGCCCGGGGTTCTGCGACTTCGCGGGATCGACCGTCGTGCACTCGGTCGGCGGCTGGCTCGCCCTGGCGGGTGCCATCATCCTGGGGCCTCGCCTCGGCAAGTACGGACCGGACAGGCGACCGTCCGCCATCCCCGGACACAACATCACCCTGGCCGCTCTGGGGGTGTTCATCCTGTGGTTCGGCTGGTTCGGCTTCAACCCGGGAAGTACGACGACGGGCAACGGCGAAATCGGGCGGGTGGCGGTCACCACGAACATTGCTGCGGCCGCCGGAGCCGTCCTGGCCGTCATCGCCTCCTGGGCGAAATTCGGCAAGCCCGATGCCTCCATGGGGCTGAATGGTGCACTGGCCGGGCTGGTGGCGATCACCGCCCCGTGCTACACGGTGACGCCCCTCGGCGCCATGGGCATCGGAGCGGTAGCGGGCGTGCTCGTGGTCTTCAGCGTGCTGTTCATTGACCGCGTCCTGAAGGTCGATGATCCAGTCGGCGCGGTCAGCGTCCACGGCGTCTGCGGGGCTTGGGGCACGCTGGCCTGCGGCCTGTTCAACGCCGAGAAGACGCTGGGCATCGGCGAGGCGAACGGTGGGCTGCTCTATGGAGGCGGCGTCGCCCAGCTGGGGACCCAACTGGTTGGCGTGGCCGCGGCCTTCATCTGGGCGTTCGGCCTGGGAATGGTGCTGTTCTACGCCCTCAAGTCAACGGTCGGCCTGCGGGTCACCCCGGAAGAGGAGGTCCGCGGTCTGGACATCGGCGAGCACGGGATGGAAGCGTATTCGGGCTTCCAAATCTTCACGACCACGTAACGGTGCCGGGAGAAGCACCATGCCCTCCGTGGCGCTTGCATAACCGGGAGAATCCTCGATGAAGCTTATCGTCGCTTACATACAGCCTGAGAAGCTCAACGACGTCAAGCAAGAGCTCTACAAGGCAGACGTTCGGAAGATGTCGGTCACGAACGCGATGGGGTGCGGTCAGCAAGGCGGCTACCACGAGACGTATCGCGGGGTGGACATGGAGGTCAACCTCCTCAAGAAGGTGCGGATCGAGATCGGCGTCAACGAGGACTTCGTCCAGCCCACCATCGACGCGATCATCAAGGGCGCCCGGAGCGGCCAGATCGGCGATGGGAAGGTCTTCGTGGTCGACTTGGTCGAGTGCATCCGGATCCGAACCGGGGACACAGGCTCAGAGGCCATCGGATAGCTGGCAGCGTCCGGCCCCCACACGCCGCCGGGCGTGGGGAACCGCGGTGGCGGGTCGGCGGGGAACGGTCGGCCGATGCCGGGGCCGGCAGGCTCCGAGTCCGTAGGATCAGCCGATCCGCCATACACTGGCGTAGCTTTCCGCGTGCCATCATACACGCCTGTAGACTCCTGTGCCCCCGTGGTGCAGATGCCGTCGCGACCCGAATCCCCTAACCAATGTTTTGGAAAAGCTTTAGACGAATCGCGTGTCCTGCGCACGCGATGGCACGCCAATGGCTCGTCTCGTGTCCGCAGGTTGGGGGCCACGCGCTTCGCTTGCCGAACGGTCGGGCTGTCTCCAAGGCCGCCCTGCTTGTCTCGGTTCTGCGGGACGATCAACGCTGCAAGATGAGGGTATCGCAGATGAAGTCGTGTCGGGTGATTGTGCTGGCTGGGCTGTTGGTCACGGTCTGGGCGAGGGTTGGCATGGGGTCCGAGGCACCCGCCTCGTCGCCGCTGACGATCGACACGGGAGACACGGCGTGGGTCCTGGCCAGCGCCGCGCTCGTGCTCCTGATGACGCCGGGGCTGGCGTTCTTCTACGGGGGGCTGGTTCGTCGCAAGAACGTGTTGTCGATCCTCATGCAGTGCATGATCGTCATCTGTCTGGTGACGCTGCAGTGGGTGCTGATCGGCTACAGTCTGGCCTTTGCGCCGGATTTGGGGGGGGGTATCTTGGGCAGCCTGGAATGGGCGGGGTTGAAGGGCGTCGGCCTGGACCCCTCGCCAGCCTACGCAAGCACGGTCCCACACCAGGCGTTCATGATCTTTCAGGCGATGTTCGCCATCATCACACCGGCCTTGATCATCGGGGCCTTCGCCGAGAGGATGCGTTTCGCGCCGTTCTGCATCTTCTCGGTGCTGTGGGCGACGTTCGTCTACGACCCCGTCTGCCACTGGGTCTGGGGAACGGGCGGGTTCCTGGGCCAGATGGGAGCCCTCGACTTCGCGGGCGGCACGGTGGTTCACATCAACGCGGGCGCCGCGGCGCTCGCGGCCGCCATCTTCCTGGGAAAGCGAAAGGGGTACCCGGACGGGATCTCCCCCCCGCATAGTCTGCCCTTCGCCGTGCTGGGGGCCGGCCTCCTGTGGTTCGGATGGTTCGGGTTCAACGCAGGCAGCGCGCTGGGGGCAAACGGCGCTGCGGCCGGCGCGTTCGTGACCACGCATACGGCGACCGCGACCGCGGGACTGGCCTGGTTGCTGTTGGACTGGATCAAGTACGGTCGCCCGACGGCGCTTGGGATGATCACCGGGGCCGTCGCCGGCCTGGTAGCCATCACACCCGCGGCGGGCTTCGTCACCCCCATGGGCGCGATCGGCGTCGGATTGGGATCGGGCATCGTTTGCTGGCTGTCGGTGACGTTCGCCAAGACCAAGCTGGGCTACGACGATTCGCTGGACGCCTTCGGCGTGCACGGCGTGGGTGGAATCTGGGGAGCGCTGGCCACTGGGGTGTGGGCGTCTTCCGCCATCGGTGGCACGGACGGTCTATTGTACGGCAACCCGATTCAGCTGTGGGTCCAACTCAAGGCGGTTGCCATCACCTTGGTGTACGCCTTCATCGTGACCTACGTGTTGCTTCTGTTCGTAAACATGATCTCCGAGCTGCGGGTTTCCGAGGGTGACGAGCGCATCGGGCTGGACCTCACCCAGCACAGTGAGGTGGGCTACACCGTCATCGACTAGGGAGCATGAGACATGAAGTACATCGTCGCCGTGATACAGCCCGACAGGCTGGACGAGGTCCTGGATCGCTTGACCGAGAACGAGGTCCACCTGGTGACCGTGACCAACGTGATCGGGCGGGGCCGCCAGCGCGGCATCGCCGAGGTCTACCGCAGTCACGTGGAGGCCGGCAGCTTGCTGAGGAAGGTCAAGCTCGAGATCGCCGTGAACGACGCGTTCGTCGTCCCCGCCATCGAAGCCATCAGGAAAGGCGCCAGCAGCGGTCAGATTGGCGACGGGAAGATCTTCGTGCTGAATCTGGAAGAATGCGTCCGCATCCGGACCGGTGAGAAGGGCAGCACGGCAATCGGGTAGCACCCCGCGACAGCGTCCCCAATGCGCGATCCAGCTGCCTGTCTGGTCGGGGAGACCGTTGCGGACCAGATCGGCAAGAACCCCCTTTGTCAAAAGACGTATATTAGAATATGTCGCCAATTCCCTGCCGCCCAGACGTATCGGCGCTGGGTTTGGGCTGGGCGTTGTTGGCAGGGGGCGCGACTGATAGAATTCATTATCAGCCTGCGTGATCGGTTTCCGAGGGACACGGATGGCTTCCCCAGACTACATCCAGAGTAAACAGATCCCCTGGTGGTTCTGTGGGCTGCTGGGGGTGTCGATCCTGATGGGGTCCGGGTCCACGGCGGCTGGCGAGGTCAAGGTCGTCGGCCGGGTCCGACACGCCGGCTTCCCGTGCGGGGGGCGCGACTGCTATCGACCGGGAAGGTGGTGTCCGCTCGTGGCGGAGCTGCAGAACGCCGGGACGGAGCATGTCAAAGGCCGACTGGTCCTACACCAGCGAGACAAGGATGGCGACGTCGTCATCACAGAGACCCACCTGAGCCTGACCGCGGGGGGACAACCCAGGACGTACCGGCTGGATTTCATAGCCAATCAGCCCGGCAGGATGGGGACGTTCGCCGTCAGGCTTCTAGGGGAGGGGGACGTGCCGGTGCCGATCTACGACCCAGACGGCTATCGGTATGACGCGTTGCCGGCCCCTCGGGTCACGCCGTTGGACGAGGAGGACACGCTGGTGCTGGACCTGTCGTCGCGTCCGATCTCGTCCCTGGATGCGTTGGCGGCCGATTCCGGCGAATTGCTGAAGCGCAGGATGGTGGTGGCCCGTTTCCGTCCCGAGGACCTGCCCGATCGGTGGTACGCGCTTCAGTCCCTGCAGGCCATCATCTGGGACAAGCCCGAGGTGACCCGGCTGGACGGCCAGCAGATGCAGGCCCTGATGGACTACGTTCGTGCCGGCGGCATTCTGACCCTCTGCGCCGGTCGAACCGCTGACGAGGTGGGCAAGTCAGCCCTCGGTCGCATCCTCCCGGCGACGGTGCGGGGAACGGCGTCCGTGGACGTCTTGCAGAGCATCTGGGATCAGCTTCTCGAGCCGCCCGGTTGGGCGGGGTCGCCGCCCGTCTATGGGCCGCCCATTACCGTCGCGCGGGCCAAGGCGAAGCCCTCCGCCACCGCCTTCTACCGCGAGGACGCCCATCAGATCGACATGGTTTCCCGCGGGCGGCGGGGGAGCGGGTTGGTGGTCTTCGTGGCGGCTGAACTGCGAGATCTGTATCAGCAGGGGGGCGAGAAGCGGCGTCTGTTCAAGGAGCTGCTGGGCTTGCTCGACGCCCCCCCCGAGCAGAAGGATGCACGGACCTGGCGTCAAGAGAGCGATCTGTATGACTACATGCACGGCGTGATCGGGTTCGAGTCGGTGGCCGGTACGTTCATGGTGCTCGTCATCCTGTTCGCGGCTGGCTACATCCTGGTGGCGACGGTGGCGACGTGGGCTTGGCTGCGGTATCGGTCTGGCCTGCAGCATTGCTGGACGCTGTTCTGTCTGGTCGCGCTTGCGGGCAGCGTCTTGACGATCGCCGCGGTGCAGGTCGTGCGAGGGGTTGGCACGGACGTTCGTCAGATGTCGGTCGTGGACGCGGTGCTGCCCGCCGACGGTCGCGGGCCGATCGAGGCCCAGGCGATCAGCTACTTCGGCCTGAAGACGGGCACCCACACCGGGCTCGATGTCGGCCTCGCGTCGACGGGGAACGAAGACGTGACGCTGCCGCATCGAAGCTACCTGTGCCCGCTGCCGACGAATCAGCCCGGGCTAACGCCCGGCTACGTCGCCCCAGAACGCTATCGTCTCCGCACTGGCCAGGCCACGATGGAAGGGGTTCCCGTCCGGGCCACGCTCAAGCGGTTCCAAGGCCATTGGTTCGGGGAGCTCGACGGGCGTTTCACGGCGATGATCGAGGCCACCTCCCGGGGAAAGCTGAGCAAGTACAGCTGGATCCGAAACGACCTCGGTGTGGATCTGCACGACTGCTGGCTGATTCTGTCCAGCACCCCCCGGATTGGAGGGCTGTCCCGGGAACAGCAGATCAACGTCTACCAGATCGTCCGAACGCTGAGGAGCGGCGAGGGCCCGATGCAGATCGGCGGGCTCCAGCCGGAGAACCGCGCCGCGTGGCCTCGGCTCGAGGATCTGCACAAGCGGTGGGCGGGCAAGTTCGTGCGTTTGCGGCGGCCGACCTGGGGAGGTGTGCGGGAGAAGCCCAAGTTCGAGATGGACAAGTTCCCCACGGCGTTGATGCTCCTGACGACGATGAATGAGTTCGACGCGTACGTCAGCAACGAGCGGATGGAGTGGGACCTGCGTCGTTCGCACGGTCGGCAGCTGGATCGCTGCCACCTGTTGACCTGTGACACGGCCCTGGTGGTGGGATTCGCCGATGCGGCCGGTCCGGTGCGGCTGGAGGTCCGACCCGCGGGGCAGCCGAACGCCCGATGGCAATCGATCGATCCTGAACGCGGATACGTCATGTATCGCTTCATCGTCCCGGTTCGTGTCTCAGCCAGTTAGCGGGAGGCAGCCTGGTGATCGTCGAGACGATCAACCTGACCAAGCGTTACGGGAAGCTGGTGGCCCTGAACAACCTGGGGCTGCAGATCGAGGAGGGCGAGTGCTTCGGGTACATCGGGCCGAACGGCGCGGGCAAGACGACCACCATCAAGATTCTGGCGACGCTGTTGCAGCCGACCTGGGGGGAGGCCCGCGTCTGCGGCCACGTGATCGGCTACGAGTCGCGCAAGATCCGCCCCCTGATCGGCTACGTGCCGGACTTCTTCGGGGCCTACGAGGACATGGTCGTCCAGGAGTACCTGGAGTTCTTCGCGTCGGCCTACAACATCACGGGTGCGAAGCGAGCCACCGTCGTCGGTGACGTGCTCGAGCTGACCGACCTGACCAGCCGACGGGACGGGTTGGTCGACTCGCTCAGCCGGGGCATGCAGCAGCGGCTCAGCATCGCCCGTGTCCTGCTGCACGATCCGCAGGTCCTGCTGCTGGACGAGCCGGCCAGCGGTCTGGACCCGCGGGCCCGCATCGAGATCCGCGAGCTGCTCAAGGAGCTCAAGCGGATGGGCAAGACGATCATCATCAGTTCGCACATCCTACATGAGCTGGCGGAGCTGTGCACGACGGTGGGCATCATCGAGCGGGGCGAGCTGCTGTTCCACGGCTCGATCGATGAGGCCGTCCGCCGTGCCCGCGTCGGACTGCGGCTGCACGTCTGCGTCGTCGATCAGCAGGAGCGTGCCGGTCAGCTGCTATCGAGCACGGACGGCGTTCGCAACGTGGAAGAGCAGGACGGGCAGCTGCTCGTCGAGCTGGACGAACGGATCGACGACTACAGCTTCGTGGCGCGGACGTTGCTGGACAACGGTCTGAAGCTCCGGGAGCTTCGCGAGGAGCAGATCAACCTGGAGACGGCCTTCATGCGGCTCACCAAGGGGGTCGTGCAATAGGGGCGCGGGGATGAAGTAGGTCCGGCGATGGCGATCTTACGGCGAGACATCTCGACCTGGCTGTGGCGCCTGCTGCCGGGCAACCCGATCTTCGTTCGGGTGTTGCACGGCGGGGGCAGACGCATCCGCCATCTGTGGATCCGCCTGGGCTACCTGTCCATCCTGTTCTTCGTCATGTTCATCGCGCTGCTGAGCCAGATGCCGAGCAGCGGGGCCCTGGATGACCTGGCCAAGGGCAGCTCGCAGGTCTTTCGCTTCGTCAGCATCGCGCAGCTGGCGATGATCTGCTTCCTGGCGCCGGTCTTCATGGCCGCCGCCATCACGCAGGAGAAGGACTCGCAGACCTACAGCATCCTGTTGAGCACCCCGCTGAGCAACGCGCAGATCGTTCTCGGCTCGCTGATGAGTCGGCTGTTCTTCGTGCTCGTGCTGTTGCTGGCAGGCGTGCCACTTTTCTGCGCCACCACGTTGTACGGCGGGGTGACGCTCCGGCAGATCGTGCTGAGCACCGGCATCGCCGCGACGTCGGCGGTCCTGACGGGCTCGCTCGCGATCGCCCTGAGCGTGACGCGGGTGGGCACGCGACGGACCATCTTTTCGTTCTACCTGACGATCGCGCTCTATCTGCTGGTGTTGGGCGCGATGGGATACCCGCGGTCTTTCTTGAGGCCCATGGAGGCCATTCGCCAGATCGAGCGGACCCGGGCCCTCGAGGCCTGGGTGGCGGAGGGGAACGAGCGACCCGCGTCGCCGGCGATCCTTACGGCCGAGCCGTCCGACCTGCACGACGTGGTCACGCGCAGTGTCGGCGACGAGGCCGTCGCGATCGAGCTCTACAACAGGCTGCGCCAAGCGGACGACGTCGCCGCGGCGCGCCAGGAAGCCGAACTCACCCTGTTCGGGTGCCGCAATGCCCCGCCCAACACGAACGGCGAGCGAATGAGCTGGCTGGCGCCGTTTCATCCGCTGTTGGCCTTGCAGGTCGCGCTCAACACGGTCGAGGCGCCCCCCACGGCTGCGGAATACGGTTGGCCGATGGACTACCTGCTGACCAATCCCCCCTACGGCTACATGTCGGTCACGCTGCTGGCCTCGCTGATTACCGTTGTGGCCAGCATGGTCTGGGTTCGCCGCGGCAGTCGCGAGGGGGAAACGAGTTGGCTGGGCAGGATGACAGACTGGATCACCCGGAGGACAAGATACGGCGATGAGCGCCGCCGAAAACCGCGGCGGGTATGGCACAACCCGGTGGCGTGGCGTGAGGCCAGGACGCGCGCCTCGGCCGCCGGACGAGGGATGCTGCGGCACTTCATCGTCCTGGTGGGATTGGCGTGCGCGGGCGTGCTCTTCGCGATCCACGTCACCGGCAGGGACTGGATCGGGATATCCGAGCTCCGCGTGTGGCTGACCGGCCTGATCGTTATCGAATTCACACTGATCCTGTTGATGGCCGCCAACACGTCCGCGACGGCCATTACCCGCGAGCGGGAAGCCAACACGATGGATCTGTTGCTGTGCACGCCGCTGACGAGCGGGTACATCATCCGGGGGAAGATCCGCGGTCTGGTCAGCTTCCTGATCCCGCTGATCCTGGTCCCCGTGATCAGCCTGCTGGCGTTCGCCGTGTACGATCTGTTCTTCGCTTTCGGACGTCCGGTGGTCTGGATCGAGGCTCCCTTCCAGCTAGGCCTGCTGCTGATCATCTATGGGGCGTTCGCCTGCGTGCTGGGGCTACAGATGTCGCTCCAGCTTCGACGGACCGTACACGCCGTCCTCAGCACGGTGGCGATCTTGATGGCCATCTCGTTCGTCTTCGGCGCGTGCGGCTTCGGTTTGGTGGAGATCGACGAGTCGTTCGGCGCCGTGATCGGAACCTTCACGCCGTTCACGGCCGTCTCTTTGATCGTCAATCCCGAGTGGACGCTGGGGATCGAGAGGTCGGCGTCGCTCAAACTCGACTACGCGCGGCTGCTCATGCCGATCGGGACGTGCGTTTCGGCCGGCTTCTACGCCCTGGTGGTCCTGGGCCTGTATCGCTCGATGATCCGCAACTTCGATATGACGGTGCGCAAGCAGTCCACGTAACCCGAACCGGCCTGTCCTCAGGCTGGTCCGGCTGGCCACGGCTCTGTCAGATTCAAGACCGGCCCGGGGACGGACCGGCTCGGGGGGGGCTGCGATCCCCCCACGGAATCCTATCCGGCGGGACCTACTTGAGCCGGCCTCGGAACAGCTTCTTGGCCAGCCTGGGGTTGCCTGCCAGCTTCCGAAAGGCACGCTTCGCGATCCGCTTCTGAACGGAAGCGGGCACCAGCGGCGTTCCCGTACCGAAATCGCCGTCGTCCGTGTCCACCACCACGGGTCCCGGCTCGTCCGGCCCGCCCATGAACGAGGACGTCACGCCGACCAGCGAGAGTCCGGGCAGGGATCCGGCCGACGATCGCTGCGTTCGCGTCAGAGGAGCCACGCCGCCAGCCGGGGCACCCGGGCCCCCTCCGCCACCAGGGGCGCCCTGTCCCGTGTTGACGCCGGCGGGGTCCAGACCGGTTCGTCCGGTGCTGCTGCGAAGGTACGTCAGCAGTTCCTCGGCCGTCTGCCCGAAATGATCTGCGATCACCACGCCCCGGGTGAACTTGGCGGTCTCCGCCCACGACAACATGGCCTGGGTGACGAACTGCTTCGGATCGATCTGCTGTCGCCTGCCGGTGAGCTTGTTGAGAATCTCCACCAGCCCACGGTCGGCCAGCGTCGCCTCATACCGGCCAGTCCCCCGCTCGACCCACAGACCGAAGTTCCAGGTCCCACGCTTGGTCAGCGTGGCCACCGGCGAGTCGATCTGGAAGTCGCTGCGGAGTTCGGTCTCCGCCACGCCGGCCCGGACCGAACCGTAGTCCAGGCCGATCCGGGTGCGCTTCTTCCCCGCGGTCTTGTGGTACTCGCTGATGGCGGCCAGCGTAGACCGACCGATCATGACCACGGTGTCGTCGCCGAACTTGAGGATGGCCGATGAACGCACGCCCGTGCGGATCTGGATGCCCGCACCGTACTCCTCGTTCACCTTGACGGGCTTCCACACCTGCGCCTCGGTACTGCCCGAGCCGACGGGGGCCCATTGGACCCGTCCCTTGGCCTTGATGCACGTGGCCGTCAGCTGCTCGACGGGGCCCGCCTGCGTGGTGGGGGCCGTCGAGGCAACGGGGGCCTCTGCAAGGGCGTTGTGGCATGTGTTGGCGAGGGTAAATACAGCGATTAGCGTAAAAAAACTAGGAGCCCGCATGCCAGGACCTACCTTTCTCCGAAGAGAAGCAGGGCCGCTGCGAGCTACAGCTATTATACGCTACGAACTGCGGGCCTGCCACCCGGATCGTTTTTTTTCCTGATCTGCCCGTCCCCGGGCCGGCGAGCTTAGTGCACGGGCTCCGCGCCCAAGTCGAAGGTCTCGGTTCCGTACAACTCCTTCTCCTCCATCAACTCGTCGGCCTTGCCCAGCAGGGAGACCATCTGGCCGCCGGTGATGGATTGCCACTCCGTGCTTCGGGGCATCAATCCGCGGTGAACCAGCTCGCGGTGGGCATACCGACGGTCGCCCAACCCCACACTCCCCAAGACCAGGCAGTTGACGCCGCCCCTAATCTCGCAGATCCGGCAGATCATGAAGGCCACCGTCCCTCGGTCGACGAGGTTGTTCGGCTGGAGGCCCCATGCCGATCGGATCAGGCCACGGGACAGAAGAACCTCTCGACGCTTGGACCATGTCTTGGTCTTGTCCTCGCCGTCTGCCAGGATCAGCATCGCCCGGCAGGCCTCATCCACCGTGACCAGCGGGATGTCCGCCAAGTACGCCTGGAACCCCATGTCGTCCAGCCCCGCAGGATCGACGGCCGGCGCGGTCTTGCGAGGTCGAGCGCACCCACCGATCACCCCGAACGACAACACGCCCACCAGCGCGGCGCGGGTCAGGTCGGCCAGATCGATCTTGTGTCGGCGGTTCGCCAGCATACCCCTAGAAGCTCCACGTCAAGCCGGTCAGGAAGAAGTACCGGCTGGTCTGATCGCTGAAGGCATCGCCCGGGAAGAACGCTCCGTAGCGGGCCGTCCAGCTCAGGTCGGACGTCAATCGCCAGTTGACGAAGTAGTCCATCTCCCAGCCCAGGTATCCGGCGGGCAGGTCAGCCAACTCGTCGGACACGGCGCCGCTGTCATGATGCTTGGTGAAAAGGAACCAGTCGGTTCCCAGCTCGATCTCCTTGATGACCTCGATCTTCTCGAACGGGAAGAACGACGCCCCCGCCCGCCAGATGTGGATATTGCTCAGTCGCGGCGCGAAGCTCAGGCTGGTGTCGCGAAACCCGAAGCCAACGAAGCTGGTGTCGTCATGGTCCTTCCGGTTCCCGCCGATGGCGTCGGTCGGGCTGCCGAGCCGGTCGGGGTCGCCGCTGGCGAACATGTACTCGAGCAGGAAATGCGGCTTGGTCGGTGCGGGCATGAAGTACTCGAGCAGCAGGTCGAACCCCCACGCGTCGATCTCGTCGTGGTGGAGGAAGCGCCGGTCGCCGAAGCTCCGCCCGCCCTCAAAGACCCACTCCATGCCGTACCGCACGTCGCTGCTGATGATCGATCCGGTCGAGCCGAAGCCAATGTAGTGCGAGTCGTAGTCGAAGTTCTGCAGGAGGCGCTCGGGGCTTTCGTCGTGCTTGTCCTCGTTGAAGACGGTGTAGAAGAACGGCTTATGCTGGCGCAGGCCGAGGTAGCGAACCTGCACGCCGAAGAAGTTCCGATCGGTGTCGTGCGAGCCCGGACGGGTGCGATCGATGTCGTTCATGCTGCGGATCGTGTTGCCCATCAGGCCGGTCACCTCGAAGTTGGCGAGTTCACCGGTCAGCGTGATCGCATCGAGCGGCAGAGAGAGCGCATAGCCCGTGCCGAACTCGACGTACTGTCGCCCGATTTTCATCCGCAGGTCGTAGGGCACGTTCTGGTGCCCGTAGGCCCGCATGGCGTTCTTGAGCCTGAACTGATACCACCCGCGCTCGAGCTGGGGACCCTCCCAATCGTTGTCGTCGCCGGGCAGGGATCGACGGAGGTAGTTGTCGTCTTGCTCGAAGGCGTCGCCCGCGTTGAAGTCGAGATAAGACATGCGAGCCCGGGCGTATCCCTCGTGCGTGCCGCCGTCGAGGCCCACCCGCGTCCACAGCCGACCGTCGCTGCGGCGGAGCGTCCGGGAGCTGTTGATCCCGTCATCGTAGAGGAAGGTGTAGAAGCTGTAGGACCCGCCGAAGTCGAAGGTCGTTCGCTGATCGACCGTCATCTCGCGGTCGAGTTGTCGGGCGATTTGCTCTTCCAGGGCGCGCTGTTGGTTGAGGAAGGCATCGGTTGCCTGGCCCCATGCCGCACCGGTCAGTGCGAGCAGGATCCCTCCCGAGAGCCGCAGAGCAGCCGACCGCCTGACCCGGATAATCAAACCCCACGCTCCTGATCACCGCAATGTACGGCAAGCCTTGACCGGGCCGTGAATGCACCAGAACCCCGCGCCCGGCCCCAGCTGCGACCCGATCTGGCAACATATTCCCATGATGCATCGGCATTTTCAAGCGAATTCCCCCACTTATGCCCGGTGCTTCGCCGGCTGGTATCGGCAGTCGGTCGTTTGACCAGTGGTCTGGTCAGGATTAGAATGGTGGGTTGTGGCCACTGGATCGCTAGGGGCGGCCTGCGGGCCTGAGAGCCGTCGTCGGATTGGGTCCAACGACGGGACCCTTGGAACCTGATCAGTGAAGACCGGCCAGTCGCCGGAATGAGCTGCGTAGGGAAGCGACGTCCCCAAGGTGTTCTCAGACGACAACCCGCGTCGCCGTCTCCTTGCTGAGGAGCGGCGTTTCCCATTGGATTCCGTCGACCCGCTCGTCATCCGCCGTCCCAGGCCCGAGGACGCCGAGCGCCTGGACGATTCGCACGCGCCGGCGGGACGGGCGTACGCAAAGACCGGCATGAGACAGGCGTGCCCCAGCGTCCAATACATCGATGCGCTGTGACGCGGGCCTCGGACCGCGTGGAGAGGATCATGACAACGCAATACCAGGCCGCCGTGAGTGGCCAGACAACCCCCGAGATGGTCCGCGTGGCCAAGCGCGAGGGGATGTCCGCCGAGAAGATCCGGGATGAGGTCGCCGCCGGCCGGCTGGTGATCCCGGCGAACCGGAACCACCTGCCGCCCGAAGGGCGGCTCGACCCGATCGGCATCGGCCGGGCGGTGACGACGAAAATCAACGCCAACATCGGCGCGTCGCCGGTTCGCAGCTCGGGCGAAGAGGAGCTCGAGAAGCTGGCGTGGGCGGTTCGGTTCGGCGCCGACACGGCCATGGACCTCTCGACGGGAGGCCATCTCGACGAGATCCGCGAGCGGCTGATCGCCCACGCGACCGTGCCGATCGGAACTGTGCCCATCTACGAGATGATCCTCGGGCGAGAGGTCGAGGAGCTGACGCATGACGACATCCTGGCCTGCATCGCGAAGCAGGCCAGACAAGGGGTGGACTTCTTCACGATCCACGCGGGGGTTCGTCGCGAGCACCTTCCGTTGGCCGGCAAGCGTCTGGCGGGAATGGTTAGCCGGGGCGGGACGCTGCTGGCCCGGTGGATGACCCACCACAGCCGCGAGAACCCCATGTACGAGCTGTTCGACGAGATCAGCGCGATCATGCGGGAGTACGACGTGTCGTATTCGCTGGGCGACGGCATGCGGCCGGGGTGCCTGGCGGACGCATCGGACGAGGCCCAGTTCGCCGAGCTTCGCACGATGGCCGAGCTGGTCGAGCGGGCGCACGCATCCGGCGTCCAGGTCATGGTGGAAGGCCCGGGTCACGTGCCGTTCGACAAGATCGAGCACAACATGAAGCTGCAGGCGGAACTGTGCAACGGGGCACCGTTCTACGTCTTGGGACCGGTCGTAACCGACGTCGCGCCGGGCTATGACCACATCACCTCGGCGATTGGGGCGACGGCGGCCGCGTTTCATGGCGCGTCGTTTCTGTGCTACGTCACGCCGAAGGAGCATTTGGGGCTGCCCCGGCTGGAGGACGTCCGTGCGGGCGTGATCGCCTACAAGATCGCCGCCCACGCCGCCGACGTGGCGCGGGGGGTGCCCGGGGCGCGTCAGTGGGACGACGAGATATCCAAGGCGCGAGCGGCGCTGGACTGGCAACGGCACTTCGCGTTGGCGATGGACCCGGAGACGGCCCGAGGTCTGCACGACGCGGACACCCCGAAGGACGCCGACTTCTGCGCGATGTGCGGCCACGCGTGGTGCGCGGTCCGGATGAGTAGGGAGATGCCAGACTGGCAGGCCGGCCGGGACGGCGGCAGCGTAGCGCAAGCCCTGGCCAACCTATCGCCGCCCCAGTTGGCGTTCTTGCAGCGACGTCGGGACTTGGCGCCCTGCCATTCGGCCATCACCCCGGATCCCGACGAGGCACGGGCCAAGGCGATCGCAGCCGGCAAGGCCGAGGTGGAACAGTCCTAGAAAGGCCCCCCATGAACTGGCAACCGGTGTTTGAGCAAGCGCTGTCGTACAAGGCGTTCCTCGAACGCTACTGCGACCCTCTGCGGGATCTGCAGCGATGGCAGACGGTCTATGATCAGGTGGTGCTGACCGAAGCGCAGCGGACGCTGCTGGGCGGGTTCGTGCGCGTGATGCGCGTCTTGTGCCTGACCGGCGCGTGGTGCGGTGACTGCGTCGGCCAGTGTCCGGTCTTTCAACGGATCGCCGAGGCCGCCAACGGCAAGATCGATCTGCGGTTCATCGACCGGGACGACCATCCGGACGTGGCCGACGAGCTGGCCATCTGCGCCGGCAAGCGCGTGCCGATCCTCGTCTTCCTGACCGAGGAGGACCACGAATGTGCCCGCTACGGCGATCGGACGCTCAGCCGGTACCGTCAAATGGCAGCCGAGCTGGGCGGTGCGGCGTGCTCGACCGGCATCACGACCGCCGACCAACTTGCTACGGTAACGCAGGAGTGGCTGAACGAGTTCGAGCGGGTCCAACACATGCTGCGAACGTCGGCCCGGTTGCGGGAGCTGCATGGGGATTAGGCGCGGGCGATCGTTCGATGGAGGAGGACGCCTGCGGCCGGAACGCCGCTATAATGGACCGCCATGGCGAAGCGTGACTACTACGACGTGCTGGGGGTTAAGCGGGACGCATCTGACGCTGAAATCAAGAGCGCGTACCGCAAACTGGCCAAGCGATACCACCCCGACCGCAACAAGGACGACGCCTCCGCGGAGTCCAAGTTCAAGGAAATCCAGGAGGCCTATGACGTCCTGGGCGACACCGAGAAGCGCCGACAATACGACCAGTTCGGGCAGGTCGGTGTCGGCGTGGGCGGGCCTGGTCATTGGGAGACCGGTCCCGGTGGCGTGCACTTCTACACCCAGTCGTCCGGCCCGGGCGGGTTCGAGTTCGATCTGGGCGATCTGGAGGAGATGCTGGGCGGCATGGGGGGCGGGGGGATGGGAGGCATCTTTGAGCGGTTCACGCGACAGCAGAAAGCCGGTCCGCGGACGCGCCCACGACGACGGGCAGGACCGGACCGCGGCGAGAACGTTGAGCACGAAGTGAATCTGTCCTTCGAGCAAGCCATCCATGGCACCACGTTGGAGATCGATCTACCCCGCGCGAAGTCGCCGGGTCGATCAAGGGGTGAAACGATCCAAGTTCGCATCCCTGCCGGGGTCGAACCGGGCCAGCGGGTCCGCGTTCGGGGCAAGGGGTACCCCGGTCGGCGCGGTGGACCTGCAGGCGACCTGTACATCGTCTGCCGCATCCGGCCGCACCCCTACTTCAAGCGGATCGGCAGCGACATCTTCCTGGACGTGCCGATCACGGTCACCGAGGCGTGTCTGGGAACCAAGATCGACATGCCGACGATCGACGGCGCGACGGTCGTGACGATCCCACCGGGCACGGCCAGCGGCACCAAGCTCCGCCTCAAGGGCAAGGGCGTGATGGATGCGAAGAACCGGCAGCGGGGCGACCACTACGCGGTGGTCCGCATCGTCCCCCCGCCGGCGCTTGACGAGAGGCAGAAGGACCTGTTGAAAGAACTCGAGGCAGGGCTCGATTTCGATCCGCGAAAGGCGCCGGGTTGGCAAGGAACCAAGACGTGAGCGGCTGAAGAATGGCGGATCCCGGCGCCGCCAATACACCCCGTTCCTCCCGGGAAAGGGAGCGCCCAGGTTGGAGCTAAGAAGACAACGACAGTTTGCGGTCGTCCTGCTGCTGATTGGCGGGGGGTTCTTAGCGCTCAGTGTGTGGACGGGGGTGAATCGGCAGGCGGAGCGACGGCGGATGTCGGTGAAGCCGGCCTCGCAGCGCGAGACCGCCCCACCCCAGGTCGATCGTCCCAAGCTGCTGCGAGACTGGTTGCTGGCTGCCAGTGGACTGGTGATCGTCTTTCTGGTGGCGACGCTGGCGATGGCGACGCTCCGGCGAAGGTTGTTGGCGTTCATCACCGGCAGACCTGCCCGCCCCACGCCGTCCGGGGACGTATGGCAGATGCACAAGCCGCCGGAGCAGTCGCCGGAAGAACTCTATGAACAGGACACCGATGGCGAAACCGAGGATTGAAGCCGTACGGTCCAACAGGCGCGGTGCGTGGTGATGAGCGAGAACAGCAACGTCGCGCTGGTAACGGGCGGGGCCAAGCGGGTGGGCCGCGCCATCGCCGTCGAGCTGGCCCGCGCGGGCTGCGACGTGGCCGTCCACTACCGCGGATCCTACGAGGACGCGCGCCAGACGGGGTCGACCATCGAATCGCTCGGCCGGCGGGTGGTGCTTGTCCAGGCAGACCTGGCTGAGGCGGCGCCGCCGGGCGAGCTCGTCGAGCAGACCGTGTCCGGACTCGGCGGCCTCAACGTGCTGGTCAACAACGCCTCGCTTTGGGAGCCCACCCCGCTGGCGAAGCTATCCGCCGAGTCGTGGCGAGCGCATCTGGAGGTAAACCTGACGGCCCCCGCCATGCTGGCCCAGGCGGCCTGGCCGCACCTGCGTCGACGCCCACCGGGACACGTGATCAACATCTGCGACATTTCGGCCGATCGGCCTTGGGCCGACTACATCGCGTACTGCGTCAGTAAGGGAGGCCTGGTCACGCTGACCCGCGCGCTGGCCCGGGCGATGGCGCCGGACGTGTGCGTCAACGCCCTCTCGCCCGGCGTGGTCATGCTGCCTGACGACTGCGACGAGCAGACCCGTCGCGCCGCGCTGCGCCGGGTGCCGATGGGCCGGGAGGGCAGTCCACAGGATATCGCCACCGCCGCGCGGTTCCTCGTCGAAGGGGGCAGCTACATCACGGGCCAAGTCATTAACGTCGACGGCGGACGGAGCATCGCCTGAGCCCACCTCCGCCGAAGCTCTCCTGTCATGTCGCCGGGCGCTCGACGATCTGGAGCATGTTGCCGTCAAGGTCGCTGAAGTTGAGGATTCGGCCGCCGCCGACGGCGCTGACGACGTCGCCGTCGAACGCCAGGCCCCGCGACTTCAGGACGTCGGCCGCCCGGTCCAGGTCGTCGACCTGAAGGGCGATGTGTGACAGGCCCGGGTCGCGAACGGCCCGCACCGGCTGGGGGCGGTCCGTCTTGGGCATGATCTCCAGGACGAACCCGGACGGATGCGATACCAGCAGCGTCGGCGGTTCATCGCCATTGCTGAAGACCACCTGAAAGTCCAAGACGCGCCGATACCACTCGGCCGACGCGTTGGGATCCGCTACGGCGATCCCGATATGCTCAACGCGAGAGAAGGCGGGTGATTCCACGAGTACCTCCCGACGTAACCACGTCGTTTCGTCTTGCGTTCCATGTGCAGCGTCGTCGTACATGACGTCGACGCGATGACAACCGTAGGGTGCGTCTTGACGCACCATTCTGCTCGCGTTCGAGAGAGAAGCTGCGTCAAGACGCATCCTACACTCGGTCGCAGCGTCGCCGTCGACAACGCTGGCGCAATTGTAGTCGCCTTTCAGGCCGGCGTCGATCGGGCTTCCCTACGGCGCTTGCGCCAGACCATCACCACCGCGGCGGCACCCACCAAGACGAGCAGCCCCGCCGACGTCCCCAGCGTGGTGGCCAGGATCCGCCGACCCGATCCGGCAGCGTCTGACGCCGCGACGACCGACGCCTCGGGCCTGAGGGCCCTGATGCCGAGACCCGGACCGACCGGAACGACCTCCTGGTCGAGCGCTTCGTCCCACCGCATCGGCAGGTCCACGCCAAGCGTGACCGGTGATCGCAGACACGTACACCCGCCTAGGAGTATCTCGAGCTGCTCGCCGAGGCCTGCTTCTGTGATCTGGTCGCCCACGAGCGGGGGCATGAACTTCCCGCGACCGAAGACGACGGCAACCCAGTCGGGACCGGTCGGGCCCACCCCGATGAAAGACAAGAGCACCTGTTCGCGAAGGTCCGACCGATCGACCCGTACCAGGGCCAACCCCTGCGATACTCTCGCCGACCAGGTATCGACGACGGTCTGCAAGAGACCCGATGCGCCGACCGGTCGGCTGCGCGCCGCGCTGCCGTCATCGGGGACGCTTGCGCCCCCACTCGTTCGGGGGAGGTAGAGCAACACCGCCAGCCTTCGGCCGAGCTCACGCTGCAGGGCCTGACGAACCGGGGACGTCTCGAGGCGCTCGAGGTCCTCGGCGCTCGGTGCCGGGTTCCAGTGGTGAATGAAGAAGAACCGCCGCTCAGCCGTCCGCCGACCGGCCAGGACCACCACCGGCAGCGACGGCGGCGCCGAGGGAATGCCATACTCCTTCCAGCTCACGTCCGCCCGATCGGCCCGAACGCGAACCAGCTGAACGTTTAGATCCTTGCCGTCGTTCAGCAACCAGGCGTCCAGCCGCTGGTACGTCTTGTGGCCGGCCGGGTCCTTGGCGTTGGCCATCACGCACAGACGGTGGACGTCGCGCGGATAGAGAAACGCCGCGTCGCGAACCGTCAGGTCCTCGCAGGCCCGCGTCTCGGGAGGAACGGCAGCGCCAATCACAAGCAACGGGATGATCAGATCGGCGCGGACTCGCAGACGTCTCACCCCCCTGACATGCACCGCATCCCCCGACGGTCGAGGGGGGGTGCGCGCGCCTGTGCCGATGTGCGGAATCACGATGCTACGCCGGCCTGATCTTGCCGAAGCACTCGACCGTGCCGTTGGTCAGGACCACGACGATCCTCCCGTCCCGGTCCACCAGCAAGCCGCCCGGCAACGCTGGGGCGGACAGGTTGTGTTTCCAGATCACCGTGCCGTTCCTCGGCCGCAGCGCGAAGATCTGTACGCGCTTTCTCAATGCACGAGGGAACCTCGCCTCGCAAACGACCAAGACGGCGTTCGGCGCGATCGCAATCGACACCGTGTCCGTCCCGCCGAGCCCCTGAGCCACCCAGGCCGTTTCAGGCCGGGTCTTGGGGTTTCTCTTGCCCAACCAGGACTTGATTGCATCCGCCTGACAACAGACCGGCGTGGTGTTCCGCCCGCTGGCGAAGACGAGCCGGTCGTCGTTCCACGCGGGCGGGATCTTTCCGCGGCATAGCGGCATCGCGATGTTGCCATGTTCCGACGAGGTCGCAACGAACGACCCGGGGTTGACGACGTTCTCCGTGGCCGAATAACGAAGCCTCCCACCGGAAATCAAGCAGTGCTTCTGGAAGACCCCGATTTCCTCGCCCCGGTTGGTTCGCGGCGAGCCGTCGCCGGCCAGATCGCCGACGTACCGCCCGTCCTTTAGCCGATACCCCGCCACCTTGACGACGTTGCCGGCGGGCATGCGGAGCATATCGTTGTGGATCGTCAAGAAGCCCTGTGCAGACGCGCCCTTTCGCAGCTCCTTGCTGAGGTGCCCGGACGTGTTGTTCTGCCATCTGATCTTGCCGGTGACGGCGTCCAGGGCGTAGACGTACGTGCCGTCGTAATCGATGATCCCCGCGGCGGCGTAGGCCACGCCGTCCACCACCAGGACCCCGCTGTTCACCGGCCAGGTCGAGCAGAGCGAATCGTAGACCATGATCCGGCGTTCGACGGGGGCGGCGCGGAACCGCCACAGCATGCGTCCCGTCGCGACCGACAGGACGTAGACGTAGCCGTCGCCCGAGCCGACGTAGGCCCGGCTGTTCCAGATCGTGGGCGGCTGGATGATCGGGCCGGCGGTCAAGAACGTCCACTTCGACTTGCCCGTCTTTGCGTCCAGGGCATGGACCTTGCCGTTGCCGTCGCACACGAACACCAGCCCGCCCGCCGCCGTCGGGGGGGTCAACCCTCTGGGGCAGACAGGGACCGACCACAGGCGTCTCACCATCCGGGGCACGCTGACGGGCGTGCTCGCGCCTCGGGTGACGCTGCCCCGATACGTCGACCAGTCGGCGTCGGTAACCTCGAAGGGCGCGACCCTGCGCGTATCGCCCCGACCGGTCTGGAGACGTTCTGCCTCGGTGGCTGGTCGGTCGAATCTAAAATCGCCCGACGAACACAGCACCAGCCTGCCCATCAGCGACAGGTTGCAGTCGCACAGCCACGGCCCGATGTACAGCAGGCCGTTCGCGGCCACCACCCCGTCGTTGCACGCCGGACGGACGGCACCGTTGAACAGGACCTTTCCGGTTTTGCGGTCGTAGCGCGTCAGTCCCTCGGGCATGCCACGGCAGAACAGCGAATCGGGCGTGGCCGTCAGCCGCGCGCACGAACGCTTGGCGAACTTCAGGTCCTTGATCGTCTTGCCCGTCATGGGGTCGAGCATCAGCGTGCTGCCGTTCTTGCCGATGCCCACGAACAGATGCCCGTCCGTGTAGAGCATGTTGGGGTTGTTGGTCGTCTTGCGCCGGTGCCACAGGTAGTGGCCATCCTCGTGCGAGACCGCAACGATGTTCATCCGCGTCTGGGCTTCGTAAAACAGCGCCTTGGGCGTATACAGACAGTAGCAGGTCGTCTTGAAGCCCGGCGTGGACTTCAGGCCTCGGCCGCGCTCCTCGATGAGGTCGCGAGTCTTGGCATCGTCGTTGGTCCACGATACCTTGCCGGACTTGGCGTCGAGACAACCGATGTGAGCGTCGGGGGCGTAGAAGTACATGTGCCCGCCGCCGAGGACCATCGCGCGGGAATCCATGGGCGCCTTCTCTTCGTGTACCCACACCACCTTCTTGCTCTTCAGATCGTAGGCCAGGATCTTCGTGCCGAATCCCCACGGCACCCGTCTCTGGTAGTAGCCCTTGCTCAACTCGCCCCAGCTCCAATGATCGAACTGGCTGCGGACGATCGTCGTCTCTGCCGGGTCCCTCTCCTGGCCGATCAGGGCGAACAGCTTGCCGTCCGCCAGGGCGATCCACTTCCACTCGCCGCGGTGCTCGGGCACATGGACGCGGCCCTTCTCGCACCCCGTTTGTGGATCCAGCATCAGGCATCCGCTTCCGTCGGTGTCGATCATGTAGAACACGTCGTCCGTCGCGATGAAGGCCGATCGATGCGCCAAGTAACCGTCCGGCAGCTTGCGCTGCCACAGGCGAGCGCCGTTATAGCCGTTCCGGGCCAGAAGCGTGTTGAGCCAGGGCTCTTCGCGGACGTGGTGGGCGATGTGACCCATGGCCAGGAAGATCCGCCCGCCCGACGCCGTCGTGATGGACGGCATGGCGATGTACAGCGGCGTGCCCAACCACTGCGTCATGTAGGGTGCCCGGATCACCGTGTCGGTCGACACCGGGTTGTTGTCAGGTCCGTGCTCCCAGTGACTCCAATCGTCCACGCCCTGCACCGGAGGCTTGGACGTGCAGCTAACTACACCCTCCCCCTTGGGCGGAACGCCGAAGTGGATCGCTACGCCGCCGGGACGCAGCACCCGCATCACCTCCGGACGCGGCAGACCCTCCCGCTTCTGGGCCTGCGACGGTCGAGCCACGATCACGTCGATCGTGTTGTCGGCATGGGGCAGCTGCCGCAGCTCCGATTGCTCGACGACGACCCGGTTGCCGTACAGGCCCGAGGCATCGACGGCCTTACGGAGCGCCGCCACCACTTCGGCCCGCTCGTCCAGGGCGTGGATCAGGAAGTCGCTGGCACGCGCGAGGGCCAGGACGAACTCCGCGTCGTCGCAGCCAAACACCACGCAGAGGCCCTGCGACGTCTGTGCCCTCTCGACAACCAGCCGGGCCGACGACGACGTCTCAGACCCACCACCAGGCGGCGCCGCCATGGCCACCGGGCCCATCTGACCCAAGACGATCAGACCGCAACCACAGAGCACCCCCACGACCCACGCATGGAAAGTCCTGTTCATCGCATGCCCCTTTCGTCAGTCAGACAGCTCGCCTGAGAATCCTTCAAGACCCCGAATGCCCCTAGCGTGCCCTCTGTCCGGTCCGACGTCAACCGCCCAGATCTTCGAGTCGAATGGACATCCGCGTCTGCGGAACCACGTACCAACCGCCCCGAGCCGGGCCGTCCCCGGCCCGGTCCCCGCCGCACGCGGCGGGGCTAAACGGGCGCGCGACATGACGCTAGCACGTGGTCACGACCAGACCTTCGTCACTGATCCCGAAATCGAAGAACCTCGCACGCTCGTTGGGCGGATCGCCTTCCAGCAGGCTTCTCACCGCCGCGGCGTCTTGGGCTGACTTGCACACCATCAAGAGGAACCCGCCGCCCCCAGCGCCCAGGAGCTTCGCGCCATGAACGTGCGGACGGACCCGGGCGAGCAGCGCCTCCACGGCGTCGTTGCTCGAATTCGGATCCAGTTGCTGGTTGAGCCGCCAGGCCGCGTCGATCCACCCGCCGAAAGCGGCCAGGTCCTTTCGCGCCATCGCATCTGCGACGCGCGGCGGCAGGCCATGGATCTGCCCCAACGTCGCCATCGCAACCCGATCGCGGTCCAGATACCTGCCGACGACCTGATGCAGGATGTCCCGCGCCAGCCGGGTGATTCCAGTGTAGTAGAGAAGCGTCACGCCGCTGTTGACCGCGGGGTCGACCACGTCGGCGGGGACGTAATGGATCCTGAGATCGGGCACCAGACCGGCCTCGGACGTGATGACCTTGACGCCGTCGACCGCCCCGCCCACCTGGTCCTGCCATCCGCCACCGGTCGTCAGCGCCTGTTCCAGCCTCAGCACGCCGTGGAACAGCTCGCGTCTGCCGAGCACGCGACCCATCAGGCGCTGCACCACGGCGAGGATCACGGCCCCCGTGATGCTCGACGTCCCCAGGCCGCTGCCCTTGGGAATGGCCGCCAGCGTCGTCAGCTCGATCCCGCCGCCGAACCGCTTCAGCATGTCCTCGAGCCTGTCGCAATCGCCCCAGTCGGCCGCCGACGGCGAGAACGCCGACAGCGCCAACGCCGCCTTGGCAAGGGCAAACTCGCTGGTGGCCGATCGGAAGTCCAGCAGATCGTCGAGCGACGTGATCTCGATCCGCGTCCCCAGATCGATCGACCCGATGCGAATGACGGGTTCGGCGATCGTGCGACCGTAGCAGTGAATCGGCGGCTGACCGTTAAGATCGACCGCCGCGTTGAGGACGCATCCGCCGTGCTCCAGCGTGTACGGCGGCGTGTCGGACCATCCGCCGGCCAGGTCCAACCGGGCCGGCGCACGTCCCCAGACGATCTCGTCGCTCCGCAGCGCGCTGACGGGAGGCCCGGCCGAACGCGCGCCGGTCGCGATGATGGCTCGGCCGATCTGGTCGAAGACGACCGTGCGGGCGCGTTGGGCCCACTGGACCGCGCTTAGGTCCGCGTCGATGTCCAGACCGATCTGGGCCAGCCACGCGCGCTCGGCCTGGGGGACGGCGTCGGTCAGACCGGGCAGCACGTCGGCCAGACGCGCGTCGTCGTTCGCGGTCAGTCGCGATACGGCCGTGCCGAGCGTGTGCAGGATTCGCGAGAACGCGAACGAGGCGCGGTTGGCCGCCGTCGGGTCAGCGCCGAAGTGCCAGTGCGCCTCGGTCAGCAATTGCGAGACCCAACCCGCCCGGCTGGCGGGCTCGATGCTGGCCAGGACGTGGTGAAGATCCGCCGCCGAGAAGCCGCTGGCCAGCCGGAAGCGTCTGCGCAGAGATTGCCGGATCTCCTCCGCGCGAATCCGCGCTCGACGCGAATGGAATGCCGCCTGGTCGGTCAGCGAAGCGATCTGGGCCGGGCTGTATCGATCCGCCGCCCGATACGCCTGCTTCTGTTCGTCGGAGGCCCGGTCGGGGGCGAACATCCACAACCACCGGGGGTAGTCTGCTCCGTCGGGCTCTGCAGGGAACACGGCCGCATCCCACAGCGTCCGGCGTTCTGGCGGGATGCTTGCGTCCCAGACGTCCTCCGGTGCGACGCCGACGAGGTCCAGCCACTCATTCACCGGCCTGCCGCACAGCGTCGCACCGTCGGCTGCGCTGTTCTTGAACGCGTCGTCAACGCCGTGGCATCTGACAAACGACACCGGCTCGCCGTTGCGATTACGCCCTGGCACGACGTCGAGGCAGGCCCGCGGCGGCAGGGACAGGGGCGACGCGACGTCTACGCCCACGACGACGTTCTGCCCCCCGAGCGTCATCGGAGACGCGATTCGACAGCCCTCGACCCACGCCGCAGTCCCAGTGATCTGCTCGTCGTCGCCCGTGTCGTTGTTGATGCTCAGACAGATCTGAAGCTGCGAGACCCCCCGATCGATCATAAGCAGCTCCAGACCGCTGTTGATGATCTGACGCGTGGTCCCGAAGTGCAGGAAACCGCATTGCGGCAGCAGTTGCACGCTGAAGGGGATCTGGCGGAGGCCCTGGAACATCCGACCCAGCGACGCGTCGTCCCATCGCGAACCGCTGGCCTTGACGGCGTCGATGTGGTGGGCCGACGTGGCCTGGCTGCCCATCGCACAGCAGATCTCGCGATAGAAGTCGAGCCCGCAGTCAGTGATCGCTTGATGCATCTCCCCCGCCCACGCAAGCTCTCCGCTCTCGGCTGCGTGGACGTCAAACGTCTGGAGCATCGTCACGGCCGAGGCCGCGTCGAGGTTCATCACGCCGATGTCGAGGATCGCATGTCCATACCGATCGACCGCGCCCTTGGCGGCCTGATCGGCCGGCGAACATTTCTGGAGGAACAGCCGCACGCGCCCGTCCTCGTCAGCGCAGTAGACGCCGTGACGACTCGCCTGTTCGGGCGTCGCCAGGCAGCCCAGCCCGGTCACGCCCGTCGCTTCGAAGCGTACTTCGGTCGGGTCGAAGCTGAGCAGGACGTCGCCGGCCGTGACGACGATCTGACCGGCTCCCGGTGGCGACGGCGGCAGGTCGAGATAGGTCCGGATCTGACGGTCGAAGAGCGTGGTGGCCAGCGCGCTGTCGTTTTCGCCGGGAACGGGCACGAAGATCTTCCCGCACGGGCCATAGGCGGGCAGGCGCTTGGAGTCCCCGCCCGCGTGGACGATCAGGATGCGCAGGCCGGCCAGGATCTCCCGCCATCGCTCCGGCGTTCCCAGGTCTCCGCCCGCGGTGGCCCTCTCGCGGTTGAGCACCTGCATCATGCAGTAGATGGTGCTGCCGCCGCTGCCGATCCGCCTGCCGCCCGGGTCGGCCAATACGAGGACCTCCTGCACGCCGGCCAGCAGGCCCAGCGCTTGTCTGAGGGCAAGCTGGGTCTCGTAGGCAGCCGCCTGCTCATCGTTGGCGGCCGTCACGATCAGGTAGTCCCACGGTTCCGTTACGGAGGTCATCGGCACCCTCGACCGACATCGTAGCCCCTGCCACCGATTGCACAAGGCTTACCCGCGTTCGACGCGGCGCACCACGATCAGCGCAAACAGGGCGATCCGACCCATCCACGGCGACAGAAGACGCTCGATCCCCCGCCACAGCCCGAAACTCCATCCCGGCATCAAGCTCCGCATCCCCACGCCGCCGGACAGGAGGTATCGCAGCGGCATCATCGGTCGGACTCGCTCGATCCGCCACTCGGGGAACGCAGCCTCGAACTCTGCACGATCCCGGTGGAAGATGATCCAAGGCAGCGCGCCGTTCGCCCCCGAGAGCGGCCCGCTCGTGGCGAACTCCCAGGCGTCCGTCTCAGCATCGAAGGGCTCGTGGTGCTGACGCGTGTAGACGAACCGCGACCACGCCGTCACCCATGGCTCGATCATGATCAGTACGCCCCCGGGCCGGACGCAGCGACCCGCTTCGGCGAAGAACTGACGCGGACGCGCCAGGTGGTGCAGGACGTTGACCATCGCGATCCCGCGCAGCGCCCCATCGGCGAAGGGCAGGTCGTGCGCGTCGATCACGCACTGGACGCCGGGGCAGGGAAAGACCTCCGATGTGATCAGCCCACCGAGACGCTCACTCAGGAACCCGCCGCCGGACCCCAGCTCGAGCACCGCCGCGTCGCCGGCGGGCAGGGCGTTGATGACGGCGTCGTACCACTCCTCATAGATCCGCCGCAGGAACCGCTTCTGGCGGATGATCCGCCGGCGCAGGTGGGTGGTCTGCGGATCGTCCAGATCCAGACCGCGTGTCAGCGGATGGGCCAACCACGACGCTACCAGCCCTCGCCCTTCGCCCACGCCACGCCACTCCCGCTAGGCGGCCCCGGGAACCGGTTGGGTCCGATCAGATCCGGGGGGTGACAGTCTAGGCAAGGGGTGCCCCATCCTCTTCGAGTGGCCGCGGGACGCGGCCATCGAAGAGGGTGGGGGACGGAACGGACCGGAGAGCGTCCATCGCAGCGCGATTCCGTCCCCCACCCTCCCTCTCGCGTTCCGCGAAAGGGAGCAAAGGATGGGGCACCCCCCGCTAGCCCGCCGAATCTGTCACGCACCCATCGGGTCTTCGATCGACATCCTACCTTCTGCCCTCAGCCACACAAGGCGTCTGCTCGGGGACGACGCATATGACGTTGTCACGGTCATTCTTGGGTGACTATAATCTGATCATGCCTGACGCTCCTGTCGCGCCGCCGCCTGAACCGTCCCAGGCCAGACCCGAGGGCGACCGAGACGACCAGGTCCAGCCCGCATTGGCCGCGCCCCCACGCCCGGGAAACACCGAATGGGTGGCGATGGGTCTGGTCATGCTCGTGACCTACCTCGTCTACCTGCCCGCGCTGGACAACGGGTTCGTCGAGTGGGACGACCAGGTCAACATCCTGAACAACCAGAACTTCCGCGGCTTCGATTGGCCCCGGATCCGCTGGATGTTCTCGTCGGCCCTCTTCGGGCACTATCAGCCGTTGACGTGGCTGACCTACGCCGTGGACTACACGTTCTGGGGGATGGACCCGCGGGGATACCATCTAACGTCGGTCCTGTTCCACGTGGCGGCCGCGGGCGCGTTCTTCTGGGTGGCGCGGCAACTGCTTCATTCGTCCTTTCGGCGACGAGCGGCCGTCGGGATCGGCCTGACGGTGTCGGCGGTGTTGGCGACGCTCCTGTTTGCCATCCATCCCCTGCGGGTCGAGTCGGTGGCCTGGGCCACGGAACGCCGCGACGTGGTCAGCGGGCTGTTCTTCGTGATCGCGTTGGGAGGGTATCTCCAAGCCGTCACGACGGTCGGCGACCGGGCCGCTCGGCGCAAGTGGTTTCGCATCTCGCTGGTGGCCTATGCGCTGTCGTTGCTGGGCAAGGCCATCGGCGTCTCCCTGCCCGTCATCCTGGTGTTGATCGACGCCTATCCACTGCGCCGGCTCGGGCGGTTTGGTCGCGACTGGCTCAGACCCGAGGTCCGACCGATCTGGCGGGAGAAGCTGCCCTATCTCCTGATGGCGGTGGCCGCTGGCATGACGGGCTTCTTGGTGCAGCTCTTCGGACAGGGCATCGGCTCGCTGGACCGCGTGCCGCTGTCGCCGCGGATTGCGTTCTCGTTCTACAGCTCGGCCCTCTACCTCTACAAGACCATTTTGCCGGTGGGACTCTCTCCGCTCTACGCCCCGTCATCGCCCTTCACGCCGATCACGTGGTACTTCCTGCTGAGCGGCGCCGTGGTGGTGCTGATCACGGTCGCGATCTTCCTCGGCCGACGGCGGTGGCCGGCCGGGCCCGTCTTGTGGATCGCCTACCTGGTCATCCTCGCCCCGGTGATCGGCATCCTGCAGACCGGTCCCCAGATGGCCGCAGACCGCTACACCTACCTGTCGTGCCTGGGCTGGCCCGTTTTGGCGGCGGCCGGATGGCTGGCGCTGTGGCAGCGTCGAACTCGCGGCGGTCCTTGGCAGACGGCCTTCGTCGGCGCGTCGTCCTTCGCCATAAGCGCGCTGGTGTGCCTGGCCTGGCTGACGCCCCAGCAGGTTCAGGCCTGGCATGACACCGGTTCGCTCTGGACGCAGGCGGTCCACGTCCATCCCGACAACGGCCGGGCCCACACCGCTCTGGGCGCGTGGTACGCACAGCATGGCGACCTGGAACGGGCCCTCGAGCATCACCGCCTAGGCGTCAAACACCGCCCCGAACGCGCCGCCGGATACGCCCAACTGGGTCTGACGCTGACCAGGATGGGGCGCAACGAGGAGGCCATCGTCGCCTATCGCAAGGCCATCGACATCAACCCGAAGGCCAGCGCCGCCCACACCGGGCTCGGGATGGTCCTGGTGACCTCCCGCGATCCGATCAAGGTTCGGGAGGGCCTAACGTACTTGCAGAAGGCAGTTGAACTCGATCCCCAGAATACGTACGCGCGAATCAACCTCGCCTCCTACTACCAACGAACCGCCAGGTTCAGCCAGGCGGATGCCGTCCTGCGGGAAGGGCTCAAGCGGGACCCCCGCAACCCGTCGTACTCGGCCAAGTTGGCGTGGCTGCTGGCGACATGCCCTGAGCCGAGGCAGCGAAATGGGCCGGAGGCACTAACGCTGGCCCGGCAGGCCTGTGCGGGTGCCAACCGGCCCCGTCCCGTCGTTCTCGACGCGCTCGCAGCCGCATTGGCCGAGAACGGACAGTTCGACCAGGCCGCTCGAACCGCAGGCCAGGCCGCCCAACTCGCCCGGCAGGCCGGCCAGTCCCGGCTCGCCGCCGCCATCGAGGCACGGATCTCAACCTATCAGCAGGGGCGCCCCTGGCGGGAGCGACGCCGCTGACCCATTCCGCCCGGATCGAGTCGGATCGGCCAGATCTCAAGCGACGCTGCCGTATCAGTCCGCCAGTCGATAGAGCACACAGTCGTCCAGGTAGACGCGTTGCCCCTTGGCAAACCCGTCGACGATGGGACAGAACAGGACGTGCGTCACGTCCTTGCCCTCGGAACGCGCGGTGACGTCGAGCTGGGCGGCGATGAGGATCCAGCGTCCGGGCGGCGGCGTGACGAGCGACTTGCCGCTGCCGAGGTTCTGGCCGGTTGCGTCGCGCATGGTGATGGACAGCTCAACGGTCCCGTCAGAAACCTGGCCCTTCGGGACGTATGCGCGGCACATCCCGAAATACCGGCCGGGCGTGACGGGGATGCTCTGGTGGGGCCCGCCGCGTTGGAAGTCTTCGGCCACGACGCTCCACTCGCCGCTCCGGCAGACGTCCCGCGTCCGGCGAAGCCTGCCGGCGAACTTCACCCAGAACGACCAGCCCTTCGCGCTGGGGCCTTCGCCCTGTTCGAACCCGGGATTCGTCGAGACGGGCGCAAGCTTGCCGCCGTGGATGTCGAGCATGGCCTTGGCGGCGCGGGCGACTTCGCGGTCTTGCGACCCAGCCAGCGCAGCAACGCGGTCGCGGACGGCCTGGGACGACTTGAGCCAGGGATAGACGGCCCAGAAGTTGCTGGCGCCCCACGCGTCGCCGCTGAGTAACCCGTAGCGACTCGGCGGCAAGGAATGGCGAAGAAGAGGGTCGTCTTGGAAGGACTCGACCAGTCGCCGGCGCTTGAGGGCCATGCCGATGGTGCTCCCCACGTGCGACAGGGCGTTCAAGGCGTCCTGTTCGGTTCGGATGGGTTTGTTGCCTGAAGCCTGGCAGCCGAGGTAGGCGTACGCGCTGGCCTCGTAGTACTCGAACGCCCGTAGCAACAGACGCGCGCGGGCCCGCTGATCGTCGGTCTTGGTCTTGGCGACGGTGGCCTCGAGCAGAGCGCGGCTGCGGACCATCATGTCCGGCGTGACGGCGTTGAGGTACGCGGGCGAGCTGAAGCGGAGGTACTCCCCCTTGGCAGAGAACCAGCCGCTCTTCAGGGCCGGCCCGGTCCAGAACGCCTCCCAGAGCGCATAGTAGGCGGCCAGATCACCGGCGGCATCCGGACCGACACAGCAGACATACCAGTCGCGCAGCAGGGCGTCGACGTCGCGGTCGGGATTCCACTGGAGCTTGAGCGACAGGTAGAGCTTGGGCCCCTCACCCCAGTTCGGATAGGCCTCGGCATAATGGGCGCGGACCCCGTGGCGACGGGCGTAGCGGTAGTTGCCGGCCATCGTGTGGAAGTAGACCCGCGGCAGCAGGTAGGGCGTGCCGTAGATGTACTCGTACCAACCGATCGTCGGGCTGGTCCGATGCCACCATTCGGTGATCTTGTGGCCCTCGGCTTGCTGCTCGGGCCGGGCCCACTTCAGCCGATCATACGTCAGGTAGGGGATGATCCGCGGGTGGACCTTGACGCGACGCGGCGGCTGGGCGACCTGCCGGTACGCGAGGCAGCCGAACCACTTGTCTGGATAGTCCTTCAGGACGCCGACGACGACGGCGTTGCACCATTCGAAGTATCGGTCGGACACGTCGCGGATGCCGATGAAGTTGACGCCGCCCGGGTCCTTGGCCTGGCAGGCGGCACATTGGCAGTGCCCGGCGCTGTCGCTCACGCCGAGGGAGTACGACGTCGCGTCGGGGTGCTTGGCGAAGTGGGCTTTGATGTTCTTGACCGCCTCGGCCACGATCCCCGGCGCCGAGAAGCACGGCTGCCAGCCGTGCGTGTTGTTGTTGGCGGGCAGGTAGCGCTTGCCATCGCGGATCGGGAAGAACTCCGGATGCGTCTTGGTGTAGGTCTCGGGGGGAAAGAGCCGCAGGAGTTGATGGTGGAACTGGACCCGCCCGTGCATCCGATTTCGCCGCGCCCACGTGAGCTGGGCCCGACCCTTCAGGCCGCTGAACAGTCTGGAGAACGCCGCCGGCTCCTGTCGGATTAGCGTTGTCGGGCCGGTCAGGTCGGTCTTCTTGGGCACGTAGGTCCCGTGCGGGCCCGGGAGGAGCCACCGAACGCCGACGCACGTCTCGAGGAACTCGCACACGCCGAACTCCGTGCCCCAGTCGGTGGGCCCCGCGATGACGAGCGTCTTGGCGTCCACCGGGAACCGGACGAAGCCGTCGCCGTCGAGGCCCTTGAGATGCTCGGTCGTCTTGGGCGAGACCTTCGTTCGCCCGATGTGGACGGCGCCCCCCCCCGGCGCAAGCTTCGAGGCCGGCACGACCGGTAGCTTCGCGCCGGTGGAAGCGGCGACGGTCTCGACGAGCAGCTCCGCGGCGCCTCGCACCTGAGGGGAAGCGTCGTCGGGAATCGCGACGGTGCAGGTCGGCCGGCCGTCCTTGACCAGCTGGACGGCCGGCGCCGCGGCTGTCCAGTGCAGAAACTGAAATGACACGAGGCACGTCAGCAGGCGCTTCATCGAAGCATCTCCGCAACAGACTCGGTATTCGCAACGGTGCAGGGCATTATGACGGCAAGCGCCCGCCCTCGACAACGTTTACCCATCGCGCGCCGTGCCGCCTGGATTGTCATGCACCCGAGGACCCCGTAGCTCGACGCTTCCTGCTGCGGCCGTTGAGGGTCAGCGATTATCATCGATCTTGCACATCCCCAAGATGGAAGCAACCCGCCTTGGGGTCGGAAGGTGAATCGCTGATCTGCGATGCGAGCTGGCTGATCATCACCTGCATGACGTGCGTCCTGTTGAGCTCTAGCCCACAGGTCCGGGGGGATTACCCGAGCGACCCGGGCGAGACGCCCGCGCTACAGGGAGCACCATGCCCAATGGCGAAGAAGTCGCCAGCCCTCCCTGGCACCGGCAGCCTTCGGGCAACAGGGCGGGGGCATCCTATTTGCCGCGGCCCATGCAGCGGACGCGGCCGTCGCACGTGGCGAGGTACAGCCGTCCGTTCGCGACGGCCAGACCGTCCCAGACGGGCGGAAACGCCAACTCGTACTGGGTGAGCTTCTTACCGTCCGTGGGCGACACCGCCCACAGCAGGCCACCCTCTCGGCCTTCATACGCCGCGTGTGGATCCCGAGGACCGATCCGACGGGGCATCCCGCCGACCAGTAGGGTGTTGCCGGCACGGATCATCGCCCGCGGGCGAATCGGCAGGTCCAGGGTCCAGGCGAACCTCAGAGGTCCCTTCGCGGACGTCTTCCGGAAATCCGGCAGGAACGGCTCGTCGGCCGAGAACGGCCTGTTCGGGTTGCAGAAGAGCTGATAGCGATACCCCCCGATCCGCCGAACGCCCCAGACGTTCTTTGCATCGTAGGTCAGAATCAGCCCGTGGGGCACCATGAAACGCCAGCCAAAGCGGCTCGGGTTGTAGGCAATCCACGAGTAGGCCACCGGCATCCGGCTGAAGTCACCCGTGCCGAGCACCCAGTGCGATCGGTGGTTCTCCGCACCGTCCAGCAGACGGGAGGTCGAGAACAAATGCCGACTTGGGGGCGTCTGGGCGACGAGTCTGGGGTCGAACTTCAGGTGCCGCATGAAGACGGCCTGACCGTCGCTGACCAGCACGTCCGTCGTCGCCCCGCCCATGGAGAAAGCGTCGCTCTTGTCGGGCGCGCCAAACGTCTTGTAGTCCGTGGCGTTCTGGACGATCTTCTCGAGCCGTGCCTTCGAGACGTCCTTGCCCTCCCCCGCCTTGGGATGTGAGCTGTGGACGCGCGTTCGGCAGACGATCCCGCCCGTCGCGGGGTCAAGCCCGTAGAGGTAGATGCCTCCGTCTAGATGGGACGATCTGCCCGCGGCCACGTACGCCACCCCGCCCTCGACCAGCACGTTCCCATGCACGGGCCAGATCGACTCGACCTGATCGAGCGCGACGGTCTTGCGGTTCGCCGGTGCCGCCTGAAACCGCCAGACCCGCTTGCCGTCGGACATCCGAAGGCAGTAGACCCACCCGTCCGCGCACCCGAAGAGCGCCAACCCCCGCCAGACGGTCGGCGGCGAGTCCACGCGCCCGCCGGCCAGGAACTCCCATCGTGCCTCACCGTTCTGGGCATCCAGCGCAATCACCCGATGCACGTCAATCGACGAGACCAGGACGGCGCCGTCGGCCACTACGGGCGCACTTGGCCGGCCGCCGACGCTCGACTCCCAGACATCTTCGAGTTTGGCGGGCAGTGCCATCCCGGTCGATCCGCTTCGCAGCGGATTCCCGCGGAGTGTGGGCCAGTCCTGCCCATCTCCGCCTTTCGACGACCGATCCCCCGTCTGTCCATAGGCGGGTCCGCGTTCCAGACGGTCGGCATCCGACGTGGGCGCGTCGACCTTCGAGTCACGCTCGGCTGCCAACGCCCAGAAGCCGTACAGCTTCGCCTCCATGTAGCAGCCGCACGAGTGAGCGGGAGCATAAACGAGCCCGTTGCACGGCAGGACCCCATACTGGCACACGCCGCGGACCCAGTTGTTCCGCGAGTGGTTGCCTGCAACCAAATCGAAGAATTCGACGCCCCTATGCCCGCTCAAGACGTACCGCTGCGTGGCCTTCTCGCGGTAGCACCGATGGTGATGCCCCGCGGTGCGGAGATCCTCGAGCACGGCGCTTGTCCTCTTGACCTGACCGGTTCGCACATCGCGCCCCACCGAGAAACCCGGCCCCAGCCAGACCAGATCACCAACCACGAATAGGTCGACGGGCGAGCGAAACCCCTCCCCACACGGACAATCCCACAACAACTTGCCGCTTTGGGCCGACAAGACCCTCAGCCGGCCTCCCTTCGCCCAGAACACCAGGTCGTCGCAGGCGACCAGCGTCACCAGCGACCAACCGACGCTTCGCTGCCCGAGGCCCTTTCGCTTCCGGCCTTTCTTCTTCGCACCGGGCTTGCCCTGCTTGGCGGATGCGGCGGTCTTGGCGCCCTTGTCGGCCTCGAACGACGGCGATCGCCACACTTCCTTGCCCGCACGCGCCTCCAGACACACAACGCCCTTGCCAGCCTGGAAGAACACGCGGTTGCCTTCGGCGACGAGCGTCAGTGGCATTAGCTTGCCGCGCCCCGACTCCGACCACCTCCACAGCCGCTTGCCCGTATCAGCTTGGATCGCCACGATGGACTTCTCATTGGGGAACCGGGTCTTGCCACGCCTCGCCGGATCGATCCCCGCCTGCTCGGCCAGCGGCGAACCCGTCACCACCATCAAGACGTCGTCGTGCAGGACGACCTCTTCGGCACCCTCCGTGCCCTTACACGTTCGCAGGATCTTGCCCGTCGTCGCGTCCAGGACCGTCACCGGGGCGCTCATCGCCAGCGGGGCGTACACGCGGTCGCCGGCGGCAACGAGGGTCCGGGGAAGCTGGACCGGCCCGGACCGGAATCCCCGGCGATGCCACGCCCACGATGCCATCGGCTGCCTCCACAGCAACACGCCGCTGAAGGCGTCCCGGGCCACGAGGAACCACCGACCCGGGATCTCCATGGACGCCGCCGTGGCCTCGTCAACGATGTAGAAGATCCGTCCCTGCGACGAGACCACCGCGCTGATGCTGGCCAGCGTGTGGTGGTTCCGCGTCCATATGGGTTCAGCCATCCATTGCATATGCCGCGGCGGCCCCACGCGCGCATCTCTGGCGACGGCGTTGCCCGTCGCGTCGTGCAGGAAGTGCGTCCACTCATCGATGTCGTCGGGGCGCGGCTTGACGGTCTTGGTCCATCTCCCGTTCCGCTTCACGTACGCCACGCCGCCAGGACACAGCACGCGCATCACCTCGGCTATGGCGATCTTGCCCAGATCCTCCGACACGAGCAGGTTGACGAGATTGTCCGTGCAGGGCAAATGGGAACCGTCCCAGCGCTCGACCGTGACCTTGCCCGAGAGCTTCAAGGACCGGATGTGCTCCCGGGCCTTCCCGACCTTGGTCGCATCGGCGTCCAAACCGTGAACCAGGTACCGGCCGCCGGCACACAGGCAAGCCGTCAGCTTCCCGTCGCCGCATCCCACATGAACGATCAGACCGCCCTTGACGCCTGCACCGTCCAGAATCTGCCGCGCCAGCGTCTTCGCCGCAGTATCGGCGCCAGCTAAGGTGCGAGCAGATCCCGTGAGCGCAAACGTGGACGCGAGGCACACGACTGCGTAACGCCACGGCCCCACGATTCGCGTTGGTCCCGACATGATTTCACTCCCACAATGCGCCAGGCTCTCGGTGATTGCCCGAATACTGATGCGGGCGTCCTAGCACGCGTAGTGCCGGAACCGGCGCCGATGGCGGTTCTGCTGGTAGAAGCGATCGACCCGCGCGATGGCAGCCCTCCCCACGGAGTCGAGTCGATCGGCCTCGTAGTAGCAGCGCACGAACCGCGCGCGGTCGCAGCGCGAGACGAACTCGCGCTGCAGCGTCAGCGCCAACGCGCCCAGATCCGCCGCCAGCCGGGCGCCGTCGATCCGGACATCCAGCACCAGATCCTCCAGGTCGATCAATCCGACCCGGATCGGATCGGCGTCGAGCGACTCGACCACCACGTGCCGCGAGTAAAGCGACGGATTGGCAATGCCGTTGCGATGCATCCGCCGGACCAGACCGGCCACGGCCTCGATCAGCCGTCGCCGAACCGACACGTCGGCCAACACCTTTTGGAATCGCTGGCTGTGCGCGATCTCCTCGAGCGTCGGCCAGTGCTCCATCGAGCCAAGCAGCAGGAAAGACCGAAACCGGTCCCAGCACACGCCTTCGCCGAACGCGAGCGGTTGGGGCACGTCAATGCCTGCCTGGCGGACGCGATGGATCCGCTCGAGCTCGAGCCGCGCACCGCTCGCCCCCCGCCCACGCAACCGCCGGGACATCCGGCGATGCCACGCCAGCGGCGCGAACCACTTGAGGTAGGCCACGAACTCTCCTTGACCCGCCCGCCGCTCGATCCGGCGCACCAATCTCACGTCGTCCCCGCGGGTAACAACCTGGCTGGTCTCGATGGCGTCCTGGAAGTCCTCGGCCCGGCACAACCCGGCGTCCGACAGCGTCTCGCGCGCCGCCCGCGCCAGGTAGATCCGACCTTCCCGCACCAGGCCCGCCTCGGCGGCGATCCGTTCCCCGCTCACTCGGAATCTCGCTTCACCAACGCCGCAGCGGTCAGCTCCGTGTGGAATCGCAGCAGGGCGTGCATGGAGACGCAATCCAAACCGGACTCTCTCGCCTCCTCCGAGAACTGCCTGCGACTCACGGCGTGACGGTTGCCCAGTTTGCCCTTCCGCGTTCGCCGGCGGAGTCGCCTTCGATGCTTCAGAGACGCCCGGTCGAAGAAGCTCACCACCGCACCCACGCGGCTGACACGTGCCAGTTCGCGCAGGATCTCGATCCGCTGTTCCGGAAGTCCGAAATGGTGCACCAGCCGCGAGCACAACACCGCGTCGACCGACTCGTCCGCCAGCGGAATCCGCAGCGCGCTGCTCACGACCGGCTTGGGCGGATGGGCGAATCGGTCGTAGTGCTTCCGGCCCGCCTGCAACATTTCGGCGGACATGTCCGCCGTGATGACGTGCATCCGGAACTGAGCCAAAACGGGCAGGAACCTGCCCGTCCCGCTGGGGATGTCCAACACGGACGTGATCGGCCCCAACGCTCGCAGCGCAGCCGAGACCACGCGACGTTCGCGCCAGTTCGACAGCTGCCGGCCCAGACCACGCTCATGCTTCCCGGCGTAGTAGACCGCATACGTGTACGATTTGTACTTGTCTCCGTATGGCATCGCGGTGACGTCGCTATCCTATCCGCAAGAGCCCGGACCCCTCCACGGGCGTACAGACCTCGACGGCCGGCGGCAGCCGCCGCGGACGGTAGTAGTCCCGCCGCAGCGCACGCGCCACGGCCGGCAGCGCCTCCCGATCGGCCAGAATCATGATGCATCCCCCCAACCCCGCGCCGGCCAGTTGGGCGCCGTGCACCCCATCGACCCGCGCCGAGACGTCCACCATCAGGTCAATCTCCGGCAGGCTGCACGCATGCCGACCCGGAACCATGTACAGTTGGCTGGCGAGCACGCGGTCAGGGTCTTCACCGGCCAGATCGTCGATCCGCGCCTGGAGATACGCGTCGGTGGGCCGGGCGGTAAACGCCCGGCGGGTCAGCGTCGCGTCCCACCGGGCAACGCGGTCTCCCGCATGACTGGCCAACATCAGCCGACCGAGCCCGGCGACGTCGCCGGCCTCCAACAGATCAGCAGCCCGCCGCGCCCGCGCGCACTCAGCGGCGCCGTAAAGGAGCGTGCCGCGAAGGGCATACCCATCCGGCTGCGTGTGCGAGGCCAAAATCGCCTCGACGCGCTCGCCGTGCCGAGCCGACAAGTGATCCATCACCTCCCGCGGCGTGACCCGCTCCGGCACCGCCATCAACAGCGAGTAGATCTCCTTCTGAGACAGGTTCAGCCGGCCAGGTCGGATGTCACGGACGTGTTCGAGCAAATGGGCGTACTGGGGGTGACGATCGCGCAGCAGCAGCATCCCCAACTCGAAGCAGGCCCATCGCTCCGCGAGCCGGTCCGACGCGCCTCTGACCTGAGCGGAACGTAGGTGGCTGTCGGCGATGACGAGCGCGGCCTGGTCGGGCAGTTGGACGATCCGATCCACCTGGAACGGGAAGAACCCGATGTGGGCCACGCTCCCCCGGCGCCCGAAACGGATGGCCGCCTGCTCGCTGGGACCACCTTGGTGGCCCGCAAACCACTCCCCTTCCCCGCACAGGTCCATGAACTCCGTCGGGGCCACGTCGAACCGATTGATGGCCACCGCCGCCTCCGCCGTCGCCGCCACCAGTGCCGAACTGCTCGACAGCCCCGCTCCCATCGGCACGTTGCCCGAGACCGCACAGTCCATTCCCAACACGCGTACGTCCTTGTAACGCTGCTGAAGACGCAGGACGGCCGCCTTGACGTAGTCGCTCCAGTCGCCGGCGCTGCGGCTCACCAGACGAATCGCCGATTCGCCGTTCAGGTAGCTCAGCCAATCGTCCCATTCCATCGAGCCGATCAGGTCGGCGATTCGGAACTCCTGCCGGGCGAACTGCCGGCGATCCGCGTTGACCAGCCGCACGACGTCGTCGTCGCGGGGCGAGGCCACCACGATCACTTCGCGGTCGATGGCCATCACGTTGACGAACCCGCCGCGACGATCGACGTGCCGCCCCATCAGGTTGACCCGTCCCGGCGCCCGAGCGACGACCACATCCCGATCCGGACCGAATTCCCGTACGAACAACCTCAACGTCCGCCGGAACGCCTGGGTGCGACGGGACAGAACCCCCTCATCGGGCCCGTAGATCCGCCGCAGCATCCGGCGAAGCCGCGGGCTCAAGCGATCGAACAACTCGAGCCATTTCGACGCGCGCTTGTGGACGCGTCCGTCCCGCCGCGCGGGACGGACCTTGCGCTGACGGGCCGTGTCCTTGCGTCGAACATGGTCTTCCACCACCAGCAGCTCGTCGGGTGAATTGAAGGCCAGCACCGCCAACGGGTCACCCGGCGTCAGTTGCCGGACCCGGTACCGTCTCTTGCCGCCCCCATCCGTGGCCGACGACAGGCGCTCGATGATGTCGGTCAGGTAGATCTCGCGCTGGGCGTTGTCGTCGTCCAGATGAGGCAGCTCCTCGTAGAGCGGCTGGGCCGCGAACAGGTACACCGATACGTTGACCGTCTTGCTCGCACGCTCCACCTGGTCGGCGGTGTAGCGCTTCTGACCGAACTCGAACAGCCCCCGGTCGTCGCCGAGCGCCGCCGCCAGCGCATCTGCCGGAACGTCTTGGCCCGGCTGCATCAGTTCGTAGATCGGGCCCACCGCCCTGGCCAGTTTCTCGGCCGGACGGATGCAGCTCATGCCGATCTTCAGCAGTTCCTCCCGGCGGGTGGTTCGCCCCGACTGGGCGATCTTGGCCAACCGGGCCATCAGCCTGGCGCGCTGGATGTCGCGAAGCTCGATGTTGGCGATCAGGCCGCTGCGTGCGTCGGCGAACACCCGCCCCGACGTGTCGTTCGGGCGCTTGCGCAACGTGACGAACACCAGATCCGCACCGGTCCGAACGAACGCGTCCCGCAGATCGTCGATGACCGTGGGTTCGATGACCTTATCGCCCAATGTGATGAGCACCGGACCGGCGTGGCCGACCTGCTTCAGGGCGGCCACGCCGATCTGCGCGGCGTGGCCCGTGCCCTGCTGCTCGTGCTGGTATGCGAAGACGACGTCAGGATAGCGCCGGCCAATCGTCTCGACCACCTGTCCCGCCATCGCCCCCACCACCACGACGATCCGCCGGACCCCCTGCCCCCGCAGCATGTCGATCGTCCGCACGATCGCGGGCACGCCACCCAGCGGGAAGCAGACCTTGTGCGTCGTGGTCGAGCCCATCCGGGTCCCGCCCCCGCCGCAGAGGATCACACAGCCGATCTCATCGGTGACTGTACCTGCCATCTACACAGAGCCCTGGATCTCGATTCCCACCGCTCCGGCCACCACAGACGACCCCAAGCGGGGACGCCCGCCCGTGCATCCATCCTACCATCATTAGCGGCCGGCGTGGGAGGCCGATTCCGGATCTCACGCCGGATCGTGCGGGCGTCACAGGATACACGATCCGGAGGACGGTTCGGCCAAGAAGTGTGGCGGCGGACGGCCCGTTGGTGTCTCGTAGCTGCCCTCCAGGGCGTCAATGACCTGTTGCTGGGCTCCAACCGGAACCAACGCGATCATGCTGCCCCCCAGGCCCGCGCCGGCGATCTGGGCGCCGATGGCCCCGGCCTCGCGGGCCTTGTCGACCATGTGGTCGATCTCGGGGATGCTGCAATGGTAGTCGCCGCTCTGCAGATGCAGCGGCGCGGACCGGTCGTCGGCCCGCTTCCGGGCGGCGACGTCGTCGGTGATGCCGCTCACCCGGTCGGCGTCGTGGCTGATGTTCATGTACTCGGCGAACCGGTCGACCTCGCCCGCGGCCAGGACCTCCTTGACCATCCGCGCCCGGCTGCAGGCGGCCAGGCCGTACGCGATGACGTCCCGCAGGCGATAGACCTCCGGTTCGTGATGCGTCCGGAAGTAGCTCGCCAGCAGATCGCCGTCGTCCGGCCAATCGCGCCGCAGCTCGTCGCGCGTCCGCTGCTCGGGGACGTCGTCGAGCAGGTCGTACATCCCGTCGCTGTCGACGACCTCCACCACGTCGGCGATGAAGACCCGCTTGTCCACCGGATTGCTGCCGCGCCGCTCCCACAAAGACTCGAACAACTCCCGCCGGTTCGCGCGAAGCCACCGCCGCATGTACATTTCGCCGATCGCGTAGGTGGCCGTCTTCTCGTTGAACATCTGTCCCGCCGTACCCGTCTTGTTCGCCACGATGCCCGAATGGAACACCACGAATCGGTGGCTCGACGGAAACTCCAGATGTCCCCCCATCAGCAGTTCTGGCTCGGTCCGCATGTGCGTCAGGTGCCCGAACCGCCCGTACTTGATGGCCGCATGGTCGCCGCACCCCCCGCGCGTTCCCACGTACCACTCCGCCACGCCGCAGCGGTGGGCGAACTGCTCGAAGGGGATCTCGATGTCGTTGACGGCCAGCAACGCCTCCATGCACGCCACCACGACCGCCGACGAGCTGCTCAGACCGCCGCCGACCGGCACGTTGCCGATGATGACCGCCTCCATCCCCCGCACCGCCTGATCCGGGCGGTACATGTACTTCAGGTACGCCGCCGGCGTAGCCACCTTGTAAACCCAATCATGCCGATCGCCACGCTGCTCCCGTTCGGCGGCCAGCTGGCTGGTCCAATTCAGCCAGCCCGGGGTGTCCGTCAGATCCGCACCCGGCGCCGTGTCGCCGATCTTGACCTCCCGTGACCCGAACTCCTCCTGCAGGCTGTCGATGATGACCACGTCGTCCTGCCGGGCCCGACAGACCAAAAGCACCTCCTGCTCCAGACAGAGGGCATTGAGGTACCCGCCGCGGTGATCCACGTGCATCGCCAGCGTCGTCAGCCGGCCCGGGGCGCGGACGATCCACACCGGCCGGCTGTCGCTGTGCCGACGCAGAAACGCGTCGAGCAATCGGATCAACGTCGCCCGACGCTGCTCGAGTCGCGATTCGTCCGGGCCGTAAACGCCGTGAAGCCGCTCCTCTACGACCGCATCGGAATGGCGGAGCATGTGCAGCCAGGAGGACGGCTGGTTCGGACCCACGGACGCCCCGGGGTCGATCCGGTCGCTCGTCATCGGCCCGACCTCCCGCGAAGCCTGGCGTGCAGCTTCTCGAGAACCGACGTCGGGACAATGCGGGTCAGCCGGCCGGGGTCCTCCCCGCCCAGTTCCACGATCTGCTTGATCAGCGTGCTGCTGGTCAGGGCGTGCTCGTGGCCGGTCAAGATGAAGACCGTCTCGATGTCGCCCACGATCAGGTTGGTGTTGGCTTGCTGGAGCTCGTTGCGGAGGTCGACGATGTCCCTGACGCCGCGGAGGATGAACTGGGCCCCCACCACGCGGGCGAAATCGACGGTCAGGCCCGCGTAGCTTTGCACCGCCACGTTGTCCATCTCGGCTACCAGGGGACGGATCATGTCCACCCGTTCGTCGGGGTCAAACAGGTGCGCCTTTTCGGGATTGATGCCGACCCCGATGATCAGACGGCCGAACAGCCGCCGCCCGCGTCCAATGATGTCGAGATGCCCGTGCGTGATCGGGTCGAACGTGCCAGGGAAGATCGCGATCGTTTCGGCAGACTCAGACATTGCTTCGCCATCCTGTGGTTAGCGAGCGATCGGCCCGTCATTTCGTCTCGCTTGCGAACAAGCTCTCGCGCAGCTCGACGTGCAGATCACCCAGGATCTCATCCATCGAGCTCGGCCGGTCGCTGGGGGACTCCTCGAGACAAGCCTGGATGATCTCGTTCATCGTCTCGGTCACCCGCGGGTTGACGGTGCGGGCGGGCGGGATGGTTCGCGAACCGGCCTTCCGCTTGCCCTTGGCCTCCGGCAGGGGCAGTCCGATGGTCTGTCCCGTCAGGGCCCAGTAGAGCGTGGCCCCGAAGTTGTAAATGTCCGTCCGGTGGTCCAGCACCCCCTTGGTCGCCTGCTCCGGGGCCAAGAACTCCAGCGTGCCTTGCACGCGCTTCTTGATCGTACCGAATGCGCAGCTCTGGCCGTAATCGATCAGCTTCACCGTGCCGTCGTCGGCCACCATCACGTTCTTGGGGTTGAAATCCGCGTGGATGTGCCGCATCCGGTGGATGGCCCGCAGCCCGTCCCCCGCCTTGAGCAGCGCCAGCATCGGCCGGCTGAAATCATTGCCCTTCCGCGACAGCGGCCTGCCGTACACCAGCTCCATCCACAGGAACAGCTCCTGGGTCGCCAGCAAGCCCCGCTTCCGAATCCGCAGCGTCTTGCGGAGGTTGGGATGCGTGACCTTCTGGCCCAGTCGATGCTCCGCCTCCACCTGGGAGAAGAACCGGGGCCCCTTGTCCATCAGCCGGCTGACGTACTTCAGCGCACAAGTCTCGCCCGTCTTGAGGTCCTTCACCTCATAGATCAGGCTGCCCCCCCCACGGCCTATCTGGGATACGACCTCATAGCCCGGAAGCTTGGGCGGACGTATGTGGCCCATATCCATGGCATTCTGTCCTTTCGTCGTGCGAACCGATCCCGCCATCCGGATCGCCAAGCCGGTGCCGGATCTTACATCATAGCCCTGTCTGCGGTCTGCCTGCAACCCTGTCCGCTCTTCCGCCGCTTCCGCCGGTGCCAACCCAGGCTCTTGGCCCGCAACATCCCCCCTGAAGAACGCCTGCCTGACGCTCCAGGCTTCAGGCCTCAGGCGTCAGGCCACAGAGCTGGCGCGACGAATCAGAAGCGAAGGCCTGAAGCCTGAGGCCTGAAGTCTGGAGCCCAACGTCCACGGCAGCCTGCAACTGCACGGCTGACTGACCACTAGACTTGACACCGGGCGGGCCCTGCCGGTAGCCTTCCCCGCCTCAATTTGGCTTCGCAGCGTCCGGAGGCTTATAATCCTGAGTGAAGAGTCCGCCCGGACGAGGCCGATGTAGGCTACATCCTTCGGGGATCGTCCGGGCCCGTCCGGCGGGTCGGATTCTGAGAACGCGGCCAATGGGCAAGACCTCACAGGTCAAGAAGAAGACCACAAGGCGACGTAACAAGCGCCCCGAAAAGGCGTTAGTGATCGTCGAATCTCCGGCCAAGGCCAAGACCATCAACAAGTATCTCGGGTCGGGGTACCGGGTGCGGGCCTCGATGGGGCATGTCCGCGACCTGCCCGCCCATGGTCTAGGCATCGACCTGACCAGCGGCTTTGAGCCGACCTACGAGAACCTGCCTCGCAGGCAGAAAACGCTTAATGAGCTAAAGAAGATCGCCGATGAGGCCGAAGAGGTCTACCTGGCCACCGACCTGGACCGCGAGGGCGAGGCGATCGCCTGGCACCTGGTCGAGGCCCTCGACCTGCCCGCCAAGAAGGTCCGGCGCGTGATCTTCAACGAGATCACACGAACGGCCATCCAGCAAGCGTTCCAGCACCCACACGAGATCGACTTGGACAAGGTCAACGCTCAGCAGGCGCGGAGACTTCTGGACCGCATCGTCGGCTACCAGCTCAGCCCGCTGCTGTGGCGGAAGATCGCCAAGGGCCTCTCCGCAGGGCGGGTCCAGTCGGTGGCGGTCCGGATGATCGTCGAGCGCGAACGCGAGATCCGCAACTTCGTCCCGGAGCAGTACTGGCGAATCATGGGGTGTTTCGCCCTGGAGCCGCAGCAGGCAGAGGGGCTGGCCCGGGAGTGGAGCGACTTCGTTCAGTCCGCTGAGCAACCGGCCGGCCGGACCGAGAAGGACAAAACGGCCTGGTGCAACGATCACGGTTGCCTCCGCGCTGAGCTGACCGAGGTGGACGGAACGCCCTTCAAACCGAAGGACGCCGAAGAGGCCCGACGGATCGCCGAGGCCCTCGGGTTCATCTGCACCGACCAGCAGGAGGAGCCCTGGGCCGACTACGCCCATCTCAACCTCGCCCTGGTCCGCCTGATCGGCCGGACCGATCCGGGACAGGCCCCCGCCCACCGAATCGCTTCGGTCGCGACGAAGCGAACCACCAGCCGGCCGCCGGCCCCGTTCACGACGGCCGCCCTGCAACAGGCGGCCTCGAACCGGCTCAGCTTCGCGGCTGCACGGACCATGCGGATCGCCCAGCAGCTGTACGAGGGAGTCGACATCGGCGGCGAGGAGGGTTCGGTCGGGCTGATCACCTACATGCGAACCGACTCGACGAACCTGTCCGGCGAGTCGATCAAGGCGGTCCGCGACTGGATCGGGGCAAACTGCGGGCCCGACTACCTGCCCGAGAAGCCGAATCGATTCGGGTCCGGCCAGCGAGCCCAGGAGGCCCACGAAGCCATCCGACCCACCGACCCCGTCCGGACCCCGGAGTCGCTCAAGGAGCGGCTGACGAACGAGCAATGGCGGTTGTATGACCTGATCTGGCGGCGTTTTGTGGCCTGCCAAATGCCCCCGGCCCAGTGGGACAGTACGACCGTTCTGGTCGAGACCGACAGCACGGCCGGTGTGGCCAAGTTCCGGGCCACAGGGCGGAAGCTGGTCTTCGACGGGTTCCTCCGCGTGGCGGGGGTGCCCTCATCGAACGGCGAACAGATGTTGCCCGACCTGTCTGAAGGCCAGGCCCTCTCGCCGATCGGTATCGAGCCGACGCAGCATTACACCTCGCCCCCGCCCCGCTACACCGAGGCGTCGCTGGTCAAGACAATGGAGGCGGAGGGCATCGGTCGGCCCAGCACGTACGCGGCCATCATCCAGACCATCCAGGACCGCGGCTACGTCGAGCAGCGGGACCGGCGTTTCTACGCAACGCCGCTCGGTGACGTGGTGACCGACAAGCTGGTCAGGCACTTCCCGGACGTCATGGACGTCAAGTTCACCAGCCACATGGAGGACGACCTCGACAAGATCGAGGAATCCCACATGGACTGGGTGGCCGTGCTCAAGGAATTCTACGACCCCTTCAGCCGCGATCTGACCAAGGCGGGCGAGGAGATGGAGGCTGCCAAGGCCGAACCCAGCGGCCACAGCTGTCCTCAGTGCGGCAAGGAGATGGTCTATCGCTGGAGCAAGAACGGACGGTTTTTGTCGTGCGCGGGCTACCCGGACTGCAAGACGGCGTTCGACGTCGACGCCGACGGCAATCCGCTTCAGGCGAACGCCAGCGGCATAACCTGCGACCGCTGCGGCGGAGACATGGTGGCGCGTCGGTCCCGCAATGGGCCGTTCCTGGGCTGCAGCAATTACCCCGAATGCGACCGGACCATGCCGTGCGACGAGTCGGGCCAACCGCTGCGACTGGTCAAGGAAGAGGACATCGACGAGCGGTGCGACGTCTGTGGGTCGCCCATGGCGGTCAAGTGGCGAGGCCGCCGGGCGTTTCTGGGGTGCAGCAGCTATCCGGAATGCCGCAACACCACCCCCCTCCCGCCCGGCATCTACCTCGAGCCGCCGCCCAGGCCCGCGCCGGAAGACGCAGGATTCAACTGTGAGAAGTGCGGCAGGCCGATGGTCATCCGGGACGGCCGGCGGGGCAAGTTCATCTCGTGCAGTGGGTTCCCCCGGTGCCGGAACGCCAAACCGATCGCTCAGCTCGAATCCCTGAAGGCCGCTGCGGCAAAGGCGGCCGACGGTCAAGGCGCCCCCGAGGCGGGGACGGCGGCGGCGAACGGCGCTACCCGCCAGGCCGACGCACGTGCCGCACGAAGCGCCGGTCCAGCCGACGCCGAGAAGCCGAGTCGCAAGAAGAAGACCCCCAGCGGGTCCTCGCCCGACGGCCCGGCCGAAGCCGGCACCGTTCCCCACAACGAGGGCAACATGGGCGTGCGGCTGACCAAGAGCGGCAAGCTGGCCGTCGATTCGCTGGATCAGCCCGTGAACTGCCCCACGTGCGGCACGGAGATGGTTCTGAAACGCGGTCCGTGGGGCCCGTTCCTGTCTTGCGGGAGCTTCCCGAAGTGCAAGACCTCCGGCCGGTTAAACACCAAGGCACGCGAGCAAGCCGAGGCCGAACTCGGGGCCGCACCGCCCAAACCCAAGCCCGAGCCCACCGACATCGATTGCGACCAGTGCGGGGCCAAGATGGTGATCCGCTCCGGACGGAGCGGCCGGTTCCTGAGCTGCAGCACGTTCCCCAAGTGCCGCAACGCCAAGCCCCTTCCCGCCCATCTGGTCGGCTGAGACTGGAAACCCCGCCCCGATTGCATCAGACTGTTGTCATGCCTCACTCACAGGACAACCCGCGGTGAAGGTCACATTGCTCGGCACCGGCACCTCGCACGGCATTCCGATGATCGGATGCGATTGCGAGATCTGCACCTCCTCGGACCCCCACGACACGCGGACGCGAGCCAGCATCGTCGTGGCCTACGACGACGGAACGTCGATCCTGGTCGACACGACGCCGGAGTTCCGCATCCAATGCCTGGCCTACGGGGTCCAGCGATGCGACGCCGTACTGTTTACCCATCACCATGCTGACCACATCACGGGACTCGACGACGTGCGGCGCTTCAACTGGCTGCAGAGCGGACCGATCGACTGCTACGGCCTGCCGTCCACGCTCCGCCGAGTGACGCAGATGTTCGACTACGCCTTCACGCACGACCCCGACTACCCCAGCGCCAAGCCCCACCTGATCGCTCACCCCGTTGACGGTGTGCTGGAGATTCGTGGGAAGCGGATCGTGCCCGTGCCTCTATTGCACGGTCGAATGCCCATCCTGGGATTCCGGTTCGGGGACTTCGCCTACTGTACCGACTGCAGCGCCGTACCGCCCGAGGCCATGGCCCTGCTGACGGACTTAGACGTGCTCGTCCTCGATGCGCTGCGGATTCGGCCGCATCCGACGCATTTCAATCTGGAACAGGCCATCGAATGTGCGAAGCAGATCGGCGCGAAGCGGACCCTGTTCACCCACATCGCGCATGAGCTGATGCACGCACGGACGAACCAACAGCTTCCCGCCGGCATGGCGCTGGCGTATGACGGTCAGACGGTTGAACTGAGCGAGCCGGGTCCCGGCTAACCGTCCGTCGGCGAGCGAACGGCGCGGACGTAGAACTGCTTGTCCTTGGTTTCCCAGGGCATACTGCCGCCACTGAAGTTGAGCAGGAAGGCGGCGTAATAGGGATCCACCACGTCGCCGGTCCAATAGCGATCGCCGCTCCACTCGAACGGCGGGAGCCGGCGATCGACGACGTGATCGTCGTCGTGAAGCAACCTGAACAGTGCCTTGCACTCCTTCAGCGTCGGCAGTCGCCAATCGCTGTGACCGGCCAGTGAGAGACTCTCACAGGCTGCGACGGCGCGCTCCCAGCGCATGGGCGCCGCATCGGCCTTCTGCCACATCAGCCCGGTCTTCTTGTCGGTTATCGTGCCGTCACCGTTGTCGACGAGGACGTGGTTCTCCTCACCCATATCTTCACAGCTCCATCACGTTGGTACCGGATCGGCGGCATGGGCCTCCCACACCGCGACCATTCCAAGCCACCCGACACCTCCCTCGGGGCTCTGAGCGGGTCGATAACGCGCCCGCCTTCCCGCGCGCCCGCCGGAATCCTATAGCATAAAGACCCAGTCGACGAAATCAAGCGTCCCGGGCGATCGATCCCCTCCGCCCGCGCGATCGGCGCCTGGAGTGCTTGGCGCTGCTCCCAAATGTAGTACAATGGCGGGTCTTCACATGGTGGGTTGGACAGGTACGTCCCCCTGGGTCGGGTAATCGTCGGGTGGAGACCATCATGCCCAGTTACGGCACAGCAGACATTCGAAACATCGCCCTCGTCGGCCATGGGGGGGCAGGCAAGACCTCACTCGCCGAGGCCTTTCTGCACGCCAGCGGAGTCACCAATCGGTTGGGAAGCGTGGCGGACGGCACGTCCACATTGGACTGCCTGGAGGAGGAGAAGGAGCGCAGCTGCAGCATCGAGGCCCACGTCTGCCACGTCTCGCACGCGGGCAAGGAGATCAACGTGGTGGACACGCCCGGCGCGCCGGCCTTCGTCGGGCCCGCCATCGCCTCGCTCATCGGCGTGGAAACGGCCGTGTGTGTCATCTCCGCCACAGCGGGCATCGAGGTGAACACCCGTCGGATGATGGACAAGGCCAGGGAATTCGGTCTGGCCCGCGTCGTGGTAATCAACAAGATCAACGGCGAGAACGTCAACTTGCCCGAACTGGCCGGTCAGGTTCAGGAGACGTTCGGCCAGGAGTGCCTGCCCATCAACCTGCCCACCGGCGGCGGGACGGGCGTGATCGATTGCTTCAAGAACGATTCCGGCGACGCCGACTTCGGTGACGTCGCACAGGCACACGAGGCCGTCGTCGAAGGGGTGGTCGGCGCCGACGACGAGCTGATGGAGAAGTACTTCGCCGGCGAGCTGGCCGAGGAGGAGCTGAGCAGCGCGGTCAGCAAGGCGCTGGCCAGCGGCACGCTCGTGCCCATCGTCTTTGCGGACGCCCGGGACGAGGTCGGCGTCAAGGAGCTTCTCGACCTGGTCGCCACCGGCATGCCGTCGCCGACCGAGGGCAAGCAGCGCGTCCAGACGAGCGGCGAGGGGGACGATGCGGTGCAGACCCCAATCGAGCCTGATGCCGCGGGCAAGGTGGTCGCCCAGGTGTTCAAGGTCGTCAACGACGCCAAGAGCAACATCAAGTACTCCGTGCTGCGGATCTTCTCGGGGACGCTGAGCGGGGACGCCTCCCTACAGATCGGCGACGATCGTCGCGGTCAGCGGGCCGGACAGCTCCACAAGTTCCAGGGCGCCGAACACGACGAGATCGACGCGGGCGTGCCCGGCGACATCCTGGCCGTCGCGAAGCTGGACCTCCGCATCGGCGACGTGCTGCACGCCGGTTCGCCCGGTGCCATCGAGCAACCCTCCCTGCCCACGCCCATGTTGGCCCTGGCCATCGAGCCCAAGAGCCGGGGCGACGTCGACAAGGTCAGCGGCGCGCTGGCACGCTTCTGCGACGAGGACCCCTGTTTTGCGGCCGAACGCGACGCGGCGACCCGCGAGCTGGTCATCAAGGGCATGCAGGACCTGCAGCTGCAGTCGATCCTGTCCCGCATGAAACGGTACTTCAAGCTCGAGGTCGACACCCGGCCGCCGAAGATCCCCTACAAGGAAACCATCACCTCGATGGCCAAGGAGGTCGAATACACGCACAAGAAGCAGACCGGCGGCGCGGGCCAGTTCGCTCGCGTGATCGTCACGATGGAGCCGACGGGCGATCCGGACCTGCCCTACGAGTTCGTCGATGAGATCTTCGGCGGCTCGATCGATCAGCCGTTCCGTCCGAGCGTCGACAAGGGCATTCAAGGCCAGATGACCGAGGGGGTCCTGGCCGGATACCCGGTGACAGGGGTCCGCGTTCGACTGGTCGACGGCAAGACGCACCCGGTGGACAGCAAGGACATCGCCTTTCAAATCGCCGGGCGGGAGGTCTTCAAGCAGGCCTTCATGAAATGCAACCCCGTGCTGCTCGAGCCGATCGTCGACATGGAGGTCACCGTCCCCACGCAGTACGTGGGCGACATCCAGGGGGAGCTGGCCAGCCGGCGCGGTCGGCCTCAGGGACAGGACATGCTGCCCGGCGGCATGGCCGTCATTCGCGCCCAGGCGCCTTTGGCCGAAGTCGCCGACTTCAACAGCCGGCTGTCCAGCCTCAGTCAAGGTCAGGGCAGCTACGCCATGGATCTCAGCCACTACGAGCAGGTGCCCGGCAACGTCCAACAGCAGATCATCGCCGCCGCCAAGAAGGCCAAGGAACAGGACAAGTAACCCGACACGACCGTGCCGCGCGAGCCTGAATGGCCGCGGGAGATCAGGCGCCAGGGCTGCGCCGGGCACGTAGCATGGGCATCTCGCCCATGAACCATCACGGGCGAGACGCCCGTGCCACGGTGGCGCGAATCCATGCACGGTCATATGGACCGTGTCGCGGCGATCAGACAGGGACGGTCTCGGCGTTGGGGCCACCCTCGTCGGCGGTCAGGCTGAGGAAGACGTCCTCCAATGACGACTGGGTCTGCGCCAGGTGCCGCAACTCGGCGAGGGTGCCGATGGCCACCAGCGCGCCGTGGTGGATGATGCCGATGCGATCGGCGATGGCCTCAGCCACCGCGAGGGTGTGGGTGCTGACGAAGACGGCCGTGCCCTCTCGGGCCAGCTCGCCAAACAGATCCTTCACCGTCCGCACCGTTCGCGGGTCCAGGCCGACCATGGGTTCGTCGGTCACCAGCACCTTTGGGTCGTGCAGCAGGGCGGCGATCAGCGCGACCTTCTGCCGCATCCCGTGGGAGTACCCCTCGGTGAGCTGATCGAGGTAGTCGATGTCGAGCCGTCGGGCGAAGGCCTCGATCCGTTCGGTCGTCGTCGCACGGGGAACCTGGTACATCTCGCCGACGAAGTTGAGGAACTCCCGGCCCGTGAGTTTGTCATACAGGAACGGTTGATCCGGCACGTACGCCAACTGCGTTCGCGCGGCCAAACCGTCGGTGGTAATCGGGATATCGCACACCTGGATCCCGCCCGTGTCGGGTTTCAGCAGGCCGCAGATCATCTTGATGGTGGTGGTCTTACCGGCCCCGTTCGGCCCCAGGAACGCAAACACCTCGCCCGGGCGAACCGCCAGCGTCAGATCGCGGACGGCAACGGTCCGGCCAAAACACTTGGTCACGCTCTCGAGGGTGATGGACATCGACGTCCCACACTCACTCCGTGCTCGCCCGAGTCGTCGTGGTCGAACGGCGAGTCGTCCGTCCGAAGCCGCGGTGCTGCTCGATCGCCTCCAGCCGGGCATCGTCGTCGTAGGGCTCTTGCCGCAGCGTCATCCGGCCGAAAACGGGCAAGTCCACTTGCTGTACCAGGACCCGCCCGCTTGCGTCGGCCCACGCCTTGAGATGAGGCGATTCGATGCGGAAGCACTCGATCTTCTCGCCTTGGTGGTCGATAACCTCCCGCGCCGTGACGCGGACGAGGTGGGATTCGAACTTGGCCCGTCCGCCCCGAAGCGCGGGCAAGGGGTTGATCAGGCGCATTCGCCACGTCTTGCCGACGTGCAGGTCTCTCAACAGCGTGAAGGGCCGCAGCGCGTCGCTCATCGTCGCGGCGGCGGCGGCGTCGAGCTTGAAGCCGTAGCGGTCGTCCGGGCCCGGGCCCGTGATCAGCTCGCACGAGAAGTCCATGCCGTAGTTCTCGCCGTTGAACTCGAGCCGGATCGGCGCGCCCGTGATGATGATCTTGATGGTGTCGAGCTTGCCGTCCTCCGGATACGTCAGCTCCGAGTCGACGAGGATCGGCGGCAGAAGCGGCAGCCCGTACAAGATGGTCTGGGTATGGACGAGCGTGCTGCTGCGTCGGGTGTAGAAATGGACCCAGCTCGTGCCGATCCGTCCCCGCGGCCCGAGGATGGCGTTCTGGTAGCGCTGCAGCGACTCGTCGGCCTCGGCGTCGGGGATCTGGACGGGCGGGTCGCCGGCGATCCAGTGCGGCCAGACGTCGAGGTAGAACAGGACGCTCATGGCGGCCAGCCACAGCATGACAACCCCGATGCCGAACCAACGCATCATCCGACCGTTCCCGCAGACGCCGGCGAGCCATCGCGCATGTCGCACGCCCCACTCGATTCTATCCGGCGGCGACGTGGGCGGTCAAACCGGACCATCGGAGCCGGCCAGGGGTGAGAGGGGCAGATGCGTCGTATCACCAGGAGGGCGGAAGATCCTGCGGTAGCGTGTCCTCCCTTGGATTGGGGGGCCCTAACTTCCAGCGGGCTGTTCTGGGAGACTGGACGGCGGGATCACCCACTGTGATCCCTTGGCAAGGCGTCCGCGGATCTTCCTCGTCTTCGTGCCGAACACGACTGCGTGCGCCGGTTCGTCGGGGAGAGGGGCGCGCGCCACGCCTTGCCTACATCCCCGCGATAACCCGGCAGTGATGGCGGCTAGGGCAAAACCGTGGTAGCCGACCAGCACGTCTTCTGGCCCGCGCCCCGTCTCGGCAACGATCTGCGCCAACTGAACGGACATCGGCGTTCCGTCTGGGGAATCCTCGAACGCCGCGGATGATGGTCGGACGCGACCCAGGTTCTGGTCGAACACGTAGTGAATCGGATCCACCGGTACTCTCCTCCACAGGACGGCATCGTCCCGGATGGTTGGGTCATCGGCGTATCCATCCATGCGCGTCTACGGTCCTTCTGCTCGTGCGCTCCAAGAGAGCCTTGAGATGTAGTCGGCAACGCGCCCCAGATCGAACATGCTGACCTGGCCCTCCCACTCCTCGCCGCTGGATGAATCCTCGAAGAAGACGACAAGCCTGTGCCCGGACAGCGCCTCGATCTCCAAATCGATCCCCCGCGTGTGCCACTCGAGTTGCGTGCCGCCCCGGCTTGTGGGCACCACGGCCGGCGCTGGGGTATCATCCCGCATGAGGAGCACCAGCAGGTTCAGCGCGGCAAGGACTCGGTACGGGTCAATTGGCACGGCACCGTAGGAATCCCAGTTCGCCGGCATCTCGAGCAGTCTGCCTAGTCGTTCGAAGGTCGGTTTGAGCCAACCGGGCGGATCGGTTCTGAGGCGAATCCCGATCGCTCCGTCGGGAAAGTGATACTTCCACGTTCGGGGATGCGGCGTCTTCTCCGCCAGCTCCCCACCTGAAGGCGAACTCCGGCTGTCATCTTGCCGCCAGACATCCTTGTCGGAGATCCTCTCTTGAGCGTGGAGTTGTCCCGCCAGGCTAGTGCTCATCGCATCTGCCCCATATCTCGTGCATTCTTTCAGTGGTAAGAGCTGCGAAACCTCGCACTATCCACTGGCGCCCGGTGTCCAGGAATCGGAGCACGCCGTCAACACCGTCCCCGTCTGGACGACCTCGGGCGCTCAGGGTCATCAGGAGCATCGGTCTGTTGTCCTCCCTCCTGTAGACGGGGTCCACGGTGACGTGTAATCTTCCGAGCGGCTGCCCATCCGCCCCGGGAATCACATATCGAGCGGCCACGTAGGCCTCCTCAGCTTCCGGGAGGAATGCTTCGCTGTAGGCCGCGTCGAAGACCGTCAGCACCTCCCCAAGCTGCCCGTGCGTTTCCCACCCCGCGCCTGCGACGATATGGTTGACGTAACCCACTTCGCACAGGTTCGGGTCGAGAACGCCGAGCTCTTCGTGACGAAGGAAGTCCTCAAGACGAACCAATTCGTCCTCGAATGTGCCTCGCACATGTTCATAGCGGGGATAGACGTCACCCGTTCCCACCTTCCGCCAGTTGTGAACGAATCGGTCCTGCTGCACCTGCAAGAGTTCGGTGCCAGCTTCGTTGAGGAACCAGCAGCGCGGAACGGGGAGGCTTTCCAGCGGCTCAAGGCGCAGGCTGCCCCTTGGCGGTCCCGTCACCCCGAATCTCTCAATCATTGGGGTGAGCGGTGGATGCTCCTCAATCGTCGGAAACCGGTCGCGGTAGTTGGCCCAAAGCAGGCCGATCTGGGGGGTGCGCAATGCCGTCAGCGGCTCGTACTGGACGGCGAGGAACACCTCCACTACAGGAGGATGAGCGAAGTCGGGTAGGGTGGCTTCCATGCTCTCAATACCGGCAAAACGGGCAGCGAGTTCGATGCTTGGTCCGTTTTCCTCAGGACCCGGGCCCCTGTCATTCACCCAGGCCCGGAGATGACACGGAGTATTCTGCCAGCACTGCATCCCTGTGGCAAGCGCCCCGGCGCAGAATCACGAGAGGACAGCCCCCAGGACGCGAGAGCTGTGAAACGCCGATCCGCCCGCGCCTAGAGGAACCAGGAGATGACGTCCATGATGTCCACGCCCAACCCGCGGGCCGCGAAGATCTGACGGATGAAGGGCGAGAGCAGCTGGATGCCTTGCTCCACCAGGTCGGGGTTGTTGATGATCTCGTCGATGTCGGCGTTCAGCACCCGTTGGGGCAGTGGATCCCGCATGAGTTGGACGTGCCCGTCGTAGTAGGCGATGTTGCCCTTCTTGGCGGGCAGGATCAGGCCGATCGGGACGTCCTTCCCCGTGGTCCCGTGGTAGTCGCCGATGCAGTCGGCGATGAGCATGTGGATGGAATCCGCCCCCATCCAGAAGTCGTTGCCCTCGAGTTCGATGATTCCCTGCGGCGGATCGCCGTTGTAGTTGCCGGCCACGTGGAAGTCCCATTGCTCGTCCAGCAGCATGAACATGGAACCGGTCGCGTAGATGTTGCTGATCTTGAGGATGGGACCCGGCTCGAGATCGTCCGGGTCCTCCAAGCCGTCGCCTGGGATGCCGCCGCTGAGGGGCTTGCGGCCCATGACGGTCCGGGTGTAGTTGAAGGCTCCCTGGTTCTTGCTGGGGACCCGCTCGAAATCGGGACAGCGATACAGGTCCTCGAAACGGGTATAGCCGAACAGGCTGCCGTTGCGGACCTTGGCCCTCCCGCCGGTCAAGTCGTCCCAGTCCTCCTCCAGCTGGTTCCAGATCGTCGGGATCTCCGGGATCAGCCAGGTTTCGTGCGACGCCCAGTAGCCCCTCGTCAGCCCCGACCCGGCAGGGAACTCCTTGTGCAAGTCGTTGAGCAGGTTCTCGAAGCCCAGGCCGATGAAGGGCGGCGTCTCGTCGTAGTCGTCGGCGTACATGAAGATCGCCTTGGCCAACTGCGCGATTCGCGACGCACAGACCGCAGTCCGCCCCTGCGCCCGGGCGCCGCTCAGCGCCGGCAGCAAGATCGAGATCAACAGCGCGATGATGGCCACGACCACCAACAGCTCAATCAGCGTAAAGCCAGACGGACACCGCCCCCGAACGTTCGACCTGAATGCCATGGTTACTCCCTCGAACCGACGTGTCGTCTACACCGGGCCCCAAGGCGCCGTGCGACGAGGCACAATGCCCGGTCGCCCGGCCGAAGAGCGGCCCGCGCCCCATCAACCCCAAACGCGTTATCCCCTCGATCTGAGGCAAATAGACTTGCGTCTCGTACTCTAATCTTACGCGTGTCGGACGCGACCGACAAGGCCTATCTGCCGTGTTCCGACCCGTCTGGTTGGCTTGCAGAACCTGACGGGATCGGGTAACCAGTGACCCCCTGCAGGACGCAGGGCTAGACCCGGAGGAACGATCGACCCTCGACCCTCGACCCTCAGCCCGCGGCCCGACGGGGACCGCCATCATGGCCGAATCCGATCCGAAACGCCCTCCCGCGAGGGGGCGGAGAACACGCTTGGGGGTGGTCCTGGTCTTGGGCCTGGGTCTGCTTGTGGCCGGCGGCTACCTGATCGTGCGTTTCAAGACGCGACCGACGTACCAGGGCCCGGCCAGGCACGTGATCGTCATCTCCCTGGACACCACCCGGGTCGACCATCTCGGATGCTACGGCAACGCGCGGATCCGCACGCCCCGTCTGGATGCGCTGGCCGCCGAGTCGATCCTGTTCGCAGACTACATGACCGTCGTACCCACGACGTTGGCGTCGCACACGTCCCTGTTTACCGGCAGGTATCCCCATACGCACGGCACGCCGCGGAACGGATTCACCGTCAACGACGAGAACGTCATGCTGGCCGAGATCCTCTACGACGCCGGGTTCCACACAGCCGGCTTTCTGGGCTCGTTTGCCCTCGACAGCCGCTTCGACTTCGCTCAAGGCTTCGAGCACTACGACGAGACCTTCCCGCGGCTGGTGGGGCAGGAGGGGGCCGTCCAGAACGAGCGCCCGGCGGCGGCAGTCACCGACGCCGTGATCGCCCACCTGGACCAGTTGGGCACGCCGCCCAACCTGTTCCTGTTCGTCCACTACTTCGATCCCCACGTCACCTACAACCCGCCGGCTCCCTACGACACGATGTATGGGCCAGAGGCAAGCAAGAAGCTCCCCCCCCTCCGCGAAATCCGCCAGCAACTGACCCGAGCAGCCAAACCGGGAAGCCAGACCCCTGCCGCCCGGGCCATGGCCATGCGGTACGCCGGCGAGGTGTCCTACATGGATGAGCACGTCGGCCGCCTGATCGATGACCTGCGACGGCGCGGCATCCTCGACGACGCGATCGTGATCGTCACCAGCGACCACGGCGAGAATCTCTGGGACCACCCCGCCTACTTCAATCACGGCCTGACCGTGTACCAGTCGACCGTCGGCGCGGTCTGCATGATCCGGCTGCCGGGCGGCAAGCGGGGCGGAACGCGGGTCAAGGAGCTGGTGGCCAGTATCGATGTCCTTCCGACCGTGTTGAGCTTCCTGGGGCTCCCGATTCCGAACGGCCTTGATGGCGAGACCATCGACCTGACCGAAGACGCCCGCCCCGCCCCGTCGCGGGTCCGCTTCGCGGAGGCCAGCAGGCCGCATGATCGCCTGGAAGCCGGCGTTCGATGGTTCAACGAGCGGAAGGCACGTTGCGTTCGCATGGGGGATTGGAAGTACGTCCGGACGCCGTACGCGCAGACCGAGGAGCTCTACAACCTGGCGAAGGATCCGCTCGAGCGCCGGAATCTGCTGACCGCGCCGACGGCGGAGATCACGGCCACGGCGGCTGAGCTCCGACGCAAGCTCGAAAGCTGGACGCGATCGGCCAGTCCGTTGCCCACCCGGTTCGAGTCCTCCCAGCGCGAAGAGACCCTCGAGCGGTTGCGGTCGCTGGGGTACGCGGAACAGTAGCGGCCTGCGGCCTTCAGGCCCCCCGCCGTCCGAACGATCGTCGAATCACGCGGAAGCCGAAGCGACACAGTGCGGCGCCGATCATCAACAGCGGGAGGGCCTGGCCGACGCCGCTGCCGCATTTGAAGACGGCGATCACTTCACGGTCGACGTCCATCACGAGCACAATCGAGTCGTTGGCGTCGATAGCGACGTAGTTGGCGTCGCCGGGGTGGTTGGGGTCATAGATCTCCCAGTGTCCGAAGGTCTTACCGTCAATGGGCACGGCGGTGAGGGTCACGACGGTGTTCGGGTCGGTGTACTCGGGCAGGTTCGGATCGACGTCGACGCTGCCCCACATCGGGTTGACGACCTCGAGCGTCAAGGTGGTGGGTTCGTAGTCGACGTAAAGGTACTGCCAGTCCGTGTTGGTGACCCCGTCGTCGTCGCTGACGGTGCAGGAGACGAGGTACCAGCCCGGCGCGCCGTACGTGTGCCAGGGCGACGGGTCGGCCGAGTTGGCGTCGTCGCCAAACTCCCAGAACCAAGACTGAACGCTGCCGTCCGCGTCGGCCGCCGTCGCGGTGAACTGCAGCGTCAGTCCGGCGCCGTTCGGCTCGTCCATGACGACCGTTGGCGCCGCGTTGTCGTCCTCAGTGTTGTCGAGGCAATTCAGCAGGCTGTAACCGTCGTCGGCCATCCGGTGCTCGACACGTGTCATCTCGTCAACGGCGGGCACGCCCTCCGACCGCCAATGATCCAGCAGCGCCTCGGCCTCCTCGAACAGGTGGGCCTCGATGGGCAGGACGCTCGCCTGCGTGTCCGCCTCGTTGCCCTTGCCGTAGAGCGAGTTGGCCCGGGCGGCCATGCTGCCGTCGCCCAGACAATCGGGCACGTCGGAGACGGCCACCCACGTCGGGACCGAGATGCCGTAGTTGGCCTGTCCAGGCATGGCCCACATCGTGGCGAGGGCGGGGTCCTCGTCCGGCAAGACGCCGTGCACGGTCATCGAGGAGCAAACCGTGCTCGTCGCGATCGTGCTCAACGACCGCCCCGGGCCGTACCGCATGAACTCGTACCCGCTCGCGCCGTCGTCGCCCTGCATGATCGTCTGCGCGCTGAGCAGGTCCTCGTCGATCAGGCCGTCCGTGTTGTAGACGCCCGACGCGTACCGCCCGCCGACCCACGTGTCGTCCGTGCCGTCGGCGTTCTGGTGGAACTCGTTCGCGCGGACCACCCAGCCGAGCATGTCCTGCCCGGCCCGGTCGGGGTCCAACGTGTCGTACTCGATGACCCAGTTGGCGTGGTCGATCTCGAATAGGGTGGCGTTGCCGTCCGCGTCGAGGAACGGGAAACACCCGGACGCGGCAAGCGTGCCGGCGTTGAACTCCTGCTGGATGTAGTCCCGCACCTCGTCGACCGTGCTGTAGCTGCCCAGGATGATGTTCATAAACAGCGAGTTGCTGCCGTCGCCGACGAGCGTATTTCCGGTGCACAGCCCGGCCTCGTTCACGCCCATCATTGGGAAGCCCCCCAGGCTCCCCACGCCGACGTAGTCGTACGTTCCCCAGGAGAAATGCCCGACGAAGTTGTCCGGGCTGCCGCTCCACATCCGCGACTTCCACAGCAGCGGTCGGTCATCCTCCGTCACCGATCCGTCCGCCACCCCGATCGTGCACGCGTGCGCCAAGGGAAGCAGAACAGCCTGAACTATCAAGAGGGTCGCCAAGAATGCGGCGGAATGCGCCAAGCTCCTATCCATCGCTCCTGCCTCCACGTGCACGTCTCTCCTCCTGAAGCGTACCAATTCTGGCCATGCATGGGCAAGCAGCAAGCAGCAGCAACATCGTCCAGATCAGGGCTTCTTGCACGAAACGTAGATGTCCCACGCACGCATCTTGCTGATTTGAAGGCGGCTCCGGCTGGTTCCCGACGGGGTCCAGGTGAAATGCGGATCCTCAAGCGGGCGCGGGGAGAATCGCTCCAGCCGTGCGGGGGCCACCCACTTGGGCAAACGAATCTGCAGATCCAGATCGGCCTGGTCTTGGGTCCCGGCGTTGACGACCTGAATGACGATCTCATCGTCGGGCGTTCGCGAGATGGTAACGGACACCGACTTGGGCGCGCCCTTGACGTGGCACCGGAAGAACGTGTTGTCGGCGAGGCGTCGGCGATGTTTCTCGATGAATCCGAAGTAGTCGGCGACGGCCCGTCCGACCTCGGCGGATTTGAAGATGGTGTCCGTCTTGCTGAACCCGGGCCGTTTGGGGTCGTCGCTGTAGTTGTGGGCCCAGACCATCGGACAACCGCCCGCCGCCACGACGGACGCGATCAGCGATTCGTACACGCGCCCCGTCGCCTCCGTCCATTCCTTGCCCGTTGTCAGGATGAACCACAACGGCTTGTGCCCGCCGTCAAACTGATCACGCTCGACCATCGCCCGGAAGTCTTGGCGGGTGCTGCCGCTCTCTCGAAAGAGGACGTTCTCGTTACGCCCCAGAACACGCATGGTGCGATGACGAGACGATCCGCAGGTGTTGGAGGTGACGACAAACTGCTTGTCGGGCCTCGTGCGACTCAGGGCGCTGTGAACGTCTCGCACGTGCCAGCCGAGGCATCGCGAGAGCCAGCGCCGCCGGACCTCATCGTTCACCGTCAAGAGGTCGCATCCGGTCTCCTGGCGAAACCGTCTCTGGCAATGGGGGCAGAAGCAGGATTCCCCGCACTTGTCCATGTAGTCCGGGTTGTCGACGAACATGCCGTCCATGCCGAGCTTGGCTTCGCGCTCGGCGATACGCACCCACCGACCATGCCAGGGCGAGTTGAAGCAGTAGCAGTAGCGATGCTGGGGAATGTGCTTGGGCTGGTAGTGCTGCGGATTGCCCTGACGGTTTCGCTGCACCCAGTCTTTGTGCTCGCCGGTGTGGAACTTCTCCTCGGCGTACGTACCATCGAAGTACCCGAGCACCTTGAAGCCATGGCGGTGCGCCTCGGCGACGAACGCCTCCACCTCCTTCCATGTGCCCTGCGGACACCAGCCGTTGGATACCTCGGGCACGTGGTAGAGGAACAGGACGCTGGCGTGGTATGTCTTCCGAAGCGCCTCGAGCCGGGAGATGTCGTCGTACGTAACGCCGAGGATGCGTGCGCCTTTGGCCCACTCGGGGGTGGGGATGGGGTCGTTGATCGACAGGTCCCTCGCGCTGCTCGACGGCGCCGTCTGTGCGTGAGTCAACTGAACTCCTGCCCACAGCACCATGGCACATGCGGCCAGCTCCCAACGGCACGAACAGGCGATGACACGGAAGACGCCCCCACGCTTGCTGACGTTCACAGTCTTCTCCCTCAACGCGTCTCTAACCATGGTATGCGGACAGATCCTGTGGCCTCTGATCCCGAGGGATTGTACTGACACGTGCAGAGATGACCAAGTGAGTTGGCACGGCCGCCAGCCTGCCATATGGCTGAAGGTCTCTTGCCTGTGTCTCGCCAATCCGTCAACATCTGTCGATTCGAACCCGACGACTGAATCAGCCCTGTTGGCGGCGGGGGATGCACCTATGACTCAGGGAACCACCATCGCGGCACTCCTTGCTTTCGGCGCGGTATCCGGGACCTGGTGTATGTCGAGGACGGCGGCAGCAGGCTCATGGTCGTACGAAGACTGGAGGCCCGGCGGCGAACGCACCACGACCGATGGGATCACCTTCGACAGTACGATCCACTGCGGGGGCGGGTGGGATTTCGTCAAGGTGGGCCCGGACCATTACCGGTTTCGGGCCAGGGCCGGGGTGCGGTTGTACGCATGGCGGTTCTACTTCAAGATCGAGTGTCCTCGGTCAGTCGGGCGTACCATCACGGTCGAGGTGGCCGATCTGAATCATGGGGGTCGGGAGCTCTGGCAGGAAAGCGCGAATGTCACCTCGGTGGACGGCCGGACGTGGACGCCCATGGCAGCCGAGGACACAAAGATCGTCCCCTGGACGCCGACGCGCTACAAGGACATCGACGGCAAGTACGGAGACCGCACCCACATCCCCTACGGCGTCCAGTTCCGACTCGAGCTGAAGACCCCCGTGATGTGGTTCGCCGGTCCGACGCCCTACACGCTCCAGCGAAGCGAGACGCTGCTGCAGCGCCTCGACGCGGAGCACCCCGATCTGGTCGAAGTCCGCACGATCGGCCACAGCCATCACAGCCGGACCCACGGGCATCCCATCCGCATGATTCGGATCGCCGCGCCCGGAGACGCGACGAAACGAAAGAACGTCTTCGTCATGGCGGGCGAGCACGCCGCCGAGACGGCCGGCATGTACGCCTGCGAGGGGTGGATCAAGGAGGTTCTGGCACATCCCGACTGGCTCAAGCGCTACGTCTTCTACTTCGTGCCCATCGTCAACGTGGACGGCGCGTTCTACGGCGCGAGCTACTACAACATGGGGCCCACGCTGGGGAAGGGACGCGGCCGGAACATATCCACCAACTGGGACAAGCGCACCGAGCCTGAGAACAAGGCCATCTGGCCGCTGCTGGTGAAGCTCCGCCCGGTCTTCTTCGCCAGCCTGCACAATGGGCGTCACCGTCGGACGATGGAGGTCCACGGCCTCGGCGGTTCCGGAACTGATGAGCTCATGCGCCAGTGGCGTCGGGAGGTGGGCTTCGAGATCGAGGGACTCCGCTCGCGCGGACGGTCCAACCGATGCTGGGGCGTCCTCGGCGACAAGGGAATCACGCGTCTGGCCTACACGATAGAGACGCTGCTGCTCTGTCGCCAGAAGGGCTTCGAGACGTTCGACGCGAGCTACATCGAGACGGGGCGCCAACTGGCACGCGGGACGATGGCCGCTCTGCGAAACCTGGGCGCCAAGACGAGGATGAGGAAGGGCGTGGCCTCGAAGCCCAAGGCATCGCCGCACCCTCATGCTTCGGAGAAACCCATGTCCAAACCGGCGGATCGATGCCGCTTCGACGGTGACGACTTCGTGGCCCAGCTGCCCTGGTTCTACCACGGCCTGGGATTCGAGAAGCCCCGCGACCATGACATCTACAGTTACGAGGTCAATGGCCTGGATCTGCCCGCGGGCGAGTACACGGTGGCGCTGGTCCCCAGGAACAGGCGCGATTCCCTTGCCATCAGCTTCGACGGACGCACGTTCGAGCAGATGCAGGTCAAGAACAGCCGCATCGAGCTGCCGAAACTCGGCATCCGCAATCGCATGCTGAGCCTCTACGTGAAGGCAACAGACGTCAAAGGCGCCGGTCCCCTTGAATCCGTCTGGCTCTACAAGCCCGGTGAGGCCTTCGCTCAGGTGAAGGACACCACCAAGACCTACAAGCGCTATCGACGAGACATCCGTCGCCACGAGCGCGAGCACCTCCGCAAGGAGAACTGGAGCGAGTTCCATGACGTGCTGAATCGCAAGGGCTTCGGCAGAAAGCAGCTTCGGGCCATGTTCAACGACGTCGTGGACTGGTGCAAGCGGCGCCAGGTGCTCGACCCGGACGACATCCACTACGGCGCCATCTACAGCGAGGAGGACAAGTACGACTTCCGAGACGCGGCCGCAGCCGCCGTCTGTTTCACATACGCCTGGCGCGACACGGGCGACGACGACTACCGTCGCCGGGCGGTCCTTGCCCGCCGCTACTGCTACAAGGGCCAGCACATCGCCGACCCGGACAACAAGGAGCGATTCGGCGGTTTTGGCCACATGGTCCACGGTGCGTGGGGGAAGGGAATGCAGCGTCTCAGCGAGCCGCTGGGAGCCGCGGTCGGCGTGGAGAACGGCATCATCGTGAACCTGCTGGCCAAGACGATCGAACTCGGCCTGAAGCCGTCAGCGAAGGACATCGAGCACCTCCGCGCGGCGGCCGTGTGGATGATCAACAACGAGTGCGCGCCCGGGACGTTCCGCCATCACGAAGGCGCGTCGCACGACTGTCAGAACTCCAACGCGCTCGGCGCCGAGGCCATCGTGCGGGCGTACCACGCTCTGGCCGACCTCGGGAACCCGCCGCCTGCGAGTTGGCTCGATGCCGCAAGGCGCGGGATGGTACATTGGCTCGAAGGTCAAGAGGCGATCGGGTGCTGGCCCTACGTCTTCGCGAAGATCGGCCGGGGACAGGCCTTCTCCGAACATAACCTCCCGGACCAGGGCATGGGGACCTACCACTTCCTCGTCGCCTGCGATACGCCCACGTTCCGCGACCAGCCCGGGGTCAAAGAGGCAGCGAAACGCGCCGCTCGATGGTGGCTGTGCATGAGCCGTCTTGACCGTTCCGATCCGATGCCCACGATCGACCTGGACGACCGCCAGGCACGCGGCACGCTCAAGTTCTCGAAGTTCACCTGGTGCCGCTTCATGGCCGCCGCCTCGTTGATGCGTATCGCGGATCTGACCGGAGAGACCGAGCCGTGGCGATCGCTTGCGCTGCGCTACATGGAACACGTCGACGCGAAGCTGCGCAATCGGACCGATCCTGAAAAGGCGCCGTTCAAGCGGGCGACGACCGACAAGATGACGCTTTGCTCGTGGATCCAGGCCGTAGAGTGGGCCGGCGTCCTCCTCCGCGAAATGGAGGCACGCCTCCCCTAATCTACCCCCAACGAAGGAGGTTTCCGGGCCGGACCCTCGATCGATTGGCGCACCTCGAGCCAAGGGATCTTCTGGGCAAGCCGCTTCGTCCTGGCCGTGATCGCCGCGGCGGCACCGGCCGCCTGGCCCATGGCCACCGCGTTGCCGGTCACGCGATAGCTCGAATGGGCCAGGAAATCCCCGCTGATGCAGCGTCCGGCCATCAAGAGGTTGTCGACGTCGCGGGAGATCAGGGCACGATACGGGATGTCATACGGCTTGGCTCGGACCCGCTCGTTCCTGATGCCCTTGCACTGCTTGGGATCCGTCGAGTGGACATCGACCGGGAACGTCACGCGGCAGACCGCGTCCTCGTGCGACCGTCCCTCAAGCAGGTCCTCTGTGGTCACGCGGTAGCGCCCGTGAATCCGGCGGCCCTCGCGGACCCCGATGTGCTCGGGGGTGGCCACGAGCAAGACGTTCTTCCAGACCCCCCCGAGCCCGCGGAGCGCATCGATGAGCTTGTGGACCTCCGCACGAGCGCGGAGCGTGGCCTCGGTAATCTGCGCCGCGTCCAAGGCGGACACGCCGTACTCGTGATTGGCCATGAGACAGAACAGCCCGCTGCGGATGTAGAAGAGCGTCGGCAGGGCATAGGAGGGCGTCACGCCGGCCCGCTTCATCTCGGCCAGGAGCATCTGCTTGGGATGGCGCTTGCCTCGGCCCTGACTCAAGCCGCGAACGAAAGGCCGGACCTGATCGGGGTCGATCCCCGTCAGAAGCCCGATCAGACTCATCGGCTGGACCTCCCCGGTGCCCGATCGGCCGTAGTCGAAGCCGCACCCGGCGTAGGCGGCCAGGTCACCGTCTCCGGTAGCATCGACGAAGACCTCGCCAGACCACGCCTGTCGACCGGACTTCGACTCCGTCACCACCAGATCGAGTCGGCGGCTCGGCCGCACCGCGGCGGCGACGACGCGGGTGTGCAGCTGAATCCTCACCCCGGCCTCGAGGCACAGGGCCTCGATGAACACCTTCATCTGCTCGACGTCGTAGCCGCGCGAGCCGCCGTACACGGCCAGCGCGCCCCTTGACTTGAGTCCCTCGAGGATCTCCCGCATGAGCCCCGACTTGTTGCCCGCGTCCAAGATCCAGCTCAGCAATCCCGCCGTCCAAACGCCGCCGAGGCAACCGCTGACCTCCAGCAGGCGAACCGCCGCCCCCCCACGAGCGGCAGCGACGGCCGCGGCAAGACCGGCCGGACCGCCTCCGCAGACGACGACGTCGGCACGCTCCACAACCGGGACATCCCTCGCCTTTTCCCGATACGCGGATCGCTTCGAAGCCTCGCCGCCCTGGGCGATCGCATGTCCCCCGACGCCCACTCCGGCGGCCGTCGCGGCGCCGGAGGCAAGGAACGTCCGTCTGTTCATCGTGCACGTCCTCCGTCAGCGAATCCCTTCGGTCCGACCCGGCCTCCCTCCCAGGTCCAGGAACTACGTAAATCCTAGCATACTCAGGGGATCCGTTCTCGGGGCCCGGGTCGATCGGGGCACGCGCCGGCAAGTTGAGCGGGTTTGTCTTGACCCGCCGCGGTGGGCTCGATATTCTCCGGTCATCCCCTTGTGGCTTGAGGCTTCCCTGTCGCGCCTTGGACGTTCCGACCGGTGGGGCAGGTCGCCCATTACGCACGGAGGTTATTGACATGGGCGGTTTGTTCGGCTCGGTGTCCACGAGCAATTGCGTGCAGGACGTCTACTACGGCACGGACTATCACTCTCACCTGGGAACCCGGCGCGGCGGGATGGCCATCGCCAACGGGTCGGGGTTCGACCGCGTCATCCACGACATCACCACCTCCCAGTTCAGGTCGAAGTTCCAGACCGACATGACGGGGATGAAAGGCCGCTGGGGCATCGGCGTCATCAGCGACACCGAAGACCAGCCGCTGATCATCGGCAGCCACCTGGGCCTGTACGCCATCGCCACCGTCGGTCTGATCCGCAACGCAGAGGAGCTCGCCAGGAAGGCACTGCGGGGCAGACGGGGACACCTGTCCGAGATGAGCGGCGACGAGGTCAACCCCACCGAGCTGGTCGCCACGCTGATCAACCAGGAAGACACGTTCGAGGACGGAATCCGCAACGCGCAGGAGTCAATCGACGGTTCGTGCTCGATCCTGCTGCTGACCAAGGACGGTCTGTTCGCCGCTAGGGACCCGTACGGCCGGACGCCGCTCATGATCGGCCAGAAGCGCGGGGCCTTTGCCGTCACACTCGAGACGTGCGCCCTGCCCAACTTGGGTTACCAGGTCGAGCGATCCCTCGGACCGGGGGAGATCGTGCGACTGACCCCGGACGGGGTCGAGCAGAAAGTCCCGCCCGGCGAGGCGATGCAGATCTGCTCGTTCCTGTGGGTCTACTTCGGCTACCCCGCATCCAGCTACGAGGGCATCAACGTGGAGTTGGTCCGCAACCGGTGCGGCGCGTTGCTGGCCCGTCAGGATGACGTGGAGATCGACCTGGTCGCGGGAATCCCCGACTCCGGCACCGGACACGCCATCGGCTATTCGAACGAGGCGCGGGTCCCCTACGGCCGGCCGTTCGTGAAGTACACGCCGACCTGGCCAAGGAGCTTCATGCCGCAGGACCAGCCGACCCGCGATCTGGTGGCCGGCATGAAGCTAATTCCCGTCCCGGAGCTGATCGAGGGCAAGCGCCTATTGTTCTGCGAGGACTCGATCGTCCGCGGGACGCAACTTCGCGACACGATCCGGCGGCTCTTCGATTGGGGAGCGACCGAAGTCCACATGCGGCCCGCCTGCCCGCCGCTTGCCTACGGATGCCGGTTCCTGAACTTCTCGCGATCGCGGTCGGAACTCGACCTGGCCGCCCGCCGAGCGATCCAGCGCCTGGAAGGCAACGGCGATCCCCACCTGAGCGAGTATGCCTGCTGCCAGAGCGACAAGTACCACGCCATGGTCGACGTCATCCGCGAGCAGATGGGCCTGACGACGCTCAAGTACCAGCCGCTCGAACGCCTGGTGGAGGCGATCGGCTTGCCCAAAGAGAAGCTCTGCACCTACTGCTGGGACGGCGCCGACAATCGACCGTGCCGGGCCTGTGCGTCGGCGGCCGCCCACGACAACAAGGTGCAAGACGCCGACGTCGGGGCAGCACAGTCGGACACCAGCCCGGTCGAAGACGCTACCTGCCAACCGGCGTCGTAGCATCACGCCAGTTGAGGTCAGCCTGGCAAGGCCAGTCCGTCGCCTCCCAGTGCCGGCTCCGCGATCCGAACGCCCGCGTCTCTGGTCCCTCTGCGGACCGGTCCACAAACGAGAAGGGGCGTCTCGTTTTCGCGAAGATCATCCGGCCATTGCAGTCGGGCCCGTCATACCGTAGAGAGCCACTCAGAGACGATGTCGTCGGAGACCAACACATGAGAAATCGTACTCAGGCGATCTGGGCCAAGCCCTTGGTCATGGTGAAATCGATTGGGCTTGCGGGCCTGCTCTGCCTGTCGGCCCAGGCCTTCGGGGCCGAAGCGACAACAGGCGAGCGTCCCGAGGGCAAGCCCGGGGACGTCCGTCTGCCGCGTTTGCCGTCCGGGCCCGCCGGGCCCGGGCGGTTTGGCGCGTACTACACGCGCTTGCGGTACACCGACGCCTGGGAGCGGCCCTGGCGGGTCGGCGACGCGGCCGACGTGCTGGTGCGCTTCGATGACGGCGGACACAGGTTCATCTTCTGGCGGGGCACCAGCTACATCCCCTGCTGGGTGAGCGAGAACGGGATCTGGTACACCAACGAGTTCTGCGAGACCTCCGGCGGGGGCACCGAGGGGTGTGCCGAGCCGATCTCCGACAAGCAGACGCGCTACGCCCACGTGCGGATTCTCGAAAGCCACGACGCCCGCGTCGTCGTGCACTGGCGCTACGCGTTGACCGACGTCCACTATCGCCTCGCCCACACCGACCCCCAAACGGGGTGGCACGACTGGGTGGACGAGTACTACACGATCTACCCCGACGCCGTCGCGGTGCGGAAGATCGTCCTGTGGACGTCGCGGATGGACGTCTGGCATGAGTTCCAGGAGGCGATCGTCCTCAACCCGCCCGGGACCGCGCCGGAAGACAACCTCGAAACCGCCGCCCTGTCGATCGCCAACCTGGACGGCAAGGCCGCCGACTACGTCTGGGACACGCCCGGCAAGCCGCGGCTGACCGCATCGGTCCCCAACGCCTGCATCGAGGTGGTCAACCTGAAGGCCCCGCGCCGGCCGTTCCTCATCATCGACCCCGCGGAGGCCTGTATCACGACGTTCAACGGCCACGCGCCGAAGTCGCGGTTCAACTGGTGGGACCACTGGCCGGTCTCACAGGACAAGACCTGGACCCGCGTCGCGACCAGCAACCACCGTCCCTCCCACACGTCGCTGTCGTGGATCGCCCGCCCCCGCGAGCCGGTCCCCAAGGATTGGAAGGCGTACGCCCGGACCGAGCAGTCCGTCACGAAGCTGCTGCTGTGCGGCTTGACTCGCCAGACGGCCAAGGAGTTGACGGCGGATGCCAGGTCGTGGCTGATGGCCCCGCCGATGCGGATCACCTCGTCGGGTTTCACCGGCGGCAGCTACGATCGGGCCGACCGGGCATACCACGTAGAGCGCAAGGAGGCCGCCCCGCCGGCAGCGCTCGAGTTCACGCTGCAGGCCGGCAAGGACCGCCCGGTCGTCAACCCCGCGGTCGTCGTTCGTGGCTGGGGCGACGCCGACGCACGCATCGAGATCGGAAATGCCCCGACACCGGAACCAGGCAGCCGTCGATGCCGGATCGCCCACGCGCGCCGACTCGACCGAACCGATCTGGTCGTCTGGGTCAAGCTGCGGTCGCAGACCCCCGTCAGCGTTCGGCTGCGCCCGGCCGGTTCATGATCCGGCTGGCCACCGGTTCACCCATGGGCAGCAAGATCCCGCGGACGCGTGACAATCCAGGCGGGGGGTGCCCCATCCTTGGCGAGGGGCCGCGGAACGCGGGCCCTCGGAAAGGGTGGGGGACGGAATGGCGCACGAACCATCTCTTGCCGCCTGATTCCGTCCCCCACCCTCCCCTCCCCCTCGCGTTCCGCGAGGAGAGTGAAGGATGGGGCACCCAGAGCCCGCAGCTTCGCGCGCCTCGACTTGACTCGGGCCGGTGGATGCGATACGGGGCGCATCGGCCCGTTGCGGCGCGTGTGGCGCTGTAGCGCGGGTCTGGCGGATGGGTGGGCTCGGCCGTCTCCCGATCAGGGGAGTAACGATGACCTTCGCGCTAAATCTCCTGTGGTTCCTGTGTTGCGGGTGGCTTTCGGCGTTGCTGTGGTTCGTGGCGGCGCTGCTCATGTTCGTGACGGTGATCGGCGTGCCGTTTGGCGTGGCGGCCGCCCGGATCGCGAGCTACGTGGCCTGGCCATTTGGGCGTGAGCTCGTCAGCGCAGAAGCGCTCGGCGAACGACGCCTGCCGGGCACAGGACTCGCCAACGTCGTCTGGATCGTGTTGGCTGGCCTGTGGCTGGCCATCGCACACGTCGTGACGGGCGTGTCGTGCTTCTTGGCGTTTCCGCTGGTCCTGCCGATCTTCTTCGGAATCGCCCATTTCAAGATTGCGGGGGCGTGTTTCGCCCCGCTGGGCAAGAGGATCGTCGGCAAAGACAGGGCGCAGGCCGTCCGTCAGCGAGCGGCCGAATCGCAACTCGTGCGCAAGACGTCCCCGCCCCCCCAGCCGATCCCCCAGGCCGCCCCGTTGCCTGCGCGACCGGTGGGTAGACCCGTTGGGACTGCCTCAGAGACCGCCTGCAGCAACTGCGGGCGGCGCAACCCCCGCGCCGCCAGCTTCTGCGCCCAGTGTGGGTCCCCCCTGACACCGATGGCGACTTGAGGACTTCTATGAGATCGAACAGCATAGCATGGCTTTGCGCAGCGCTCCCCGCGGTCGTGGTCGCAGCGTCCTGTCCGATCCTTCTCGGCAGCGGCAAGGAGGAAGCCCGACCGCCGGTGCGCGAGAGCGTACATCAGGACAAACGTGCCCTGAAGCGCAAGGGGAGGCGATGCATCTCTCCGTGGATCATCTACAAGGACGCGCACAGCATCGACCTGCTCAAGTCACAGGCAGACATCGTCGCGTCGGTCAGCGTCTGCGGCAATGCGACGCCGGAATTCATCGCCGAGTGCCGCAAGCTCGACATCGAAACCTACAAGCTCGTCGGCGGCAAGCCGACGGCGTTCGACACAGAATCCCACCGTCAGGCCACCATCGGGCAATACCTGAGACTCTGTCGCGAGGTGGGCTACGACGGCATCGACCTTGACTTCGAAGGTCTCGACCGTACGTACCGCGAGCAGTACAGCGCCTTCCTGCGAGACACGTCGCATGAACTCCACCGCGTGGGCAAAAAGCTAAGCAAGTGCGTCAGCTACCTGATGTCCACCCGACGGACGACCACCAAGACGCATATGGCGGATTTCTACGACCCGAAGGTCGTCGGCGAGACGTGCGACATGGTGCGGGTCATGTGCTACGACATGTATAGCCTGTCCGGGGAGGGGATCGGCCCGGTCAGCGCGCAGCCCTGGGCGAAGGATGCGATGAAGTACTGGCTGCAATACGTCCCGGGCGAGCGGCTGATCATGGGCCTGCCCGCCTATTCGGGCGATTTCGAGATGGCGCTCGACGGCAAGAGAACGCGGGCGTACGGCGCTCCGGCGCCCGTCGTGCCGCCGGGCACGGCCGTCAAGCGCGTCTGGCTGCCGTACGAGCAGATCAACACGTACAAATACGTGGACAGGAAGGGCTGTCTGCACCTGTTCTTCGCCAGCGATGCCGCCGGCACGCGGGCTCACCTGGAAACGGCTGACCGACTGGGCATCTTCGGCGTCGGCTTCTGGCACTGTCGGGCCGTCACGCCGCAGATGTGGAAGGTCGTGAGGGACTGGCACGGACGAGCCCCGACGGTCGAACGAGCCCATTGGTGGCTTGTCTATCCGTAGCCGCGCTCGCTCAGCGGGGCGGGGTCGACCATTCCGAAGGAGGCAGCCTAGGGGACCTCGGCGCGGATCGTCCCAAGATAGCCAATCAGACGGTACATCCGCGTGACATAGGTTCCCGTGTCATAGCCCGCAAAGACATGCGGGGGGGTGGCCTGGAAATCCACCACGTCCAGGACCTCGTTGTCGACCACCCATCCGCCGCGCTCGTCCAGCGACTGAATGAGTGTCTCGATCTCCGCCGCGTCGACGGCCGTCGTCCGGTAGTCCACCCGCGCAGTGATGCGATTGATGACCGGACCGCGTCGCCGCCGCTCCTCCTCGTATTCGGCGCGGGCCTGGGCCGGGGTCAGCTCGCGGACGCGGTCGTATGCCTTCCGGAGCGCCGCGACGTCGATGTGCACCCGGACGCCATACGGGTAGGCCCCCTTCGGGTCGTAGGTCTTGACGAACCGGATGTCCTTGTACGTCTTGCCAACCCGCCGCATGTAGACCGGTCGGTTCGTGCCGAGCTCGTAGAAGCACGTGTGCGTCCAGGTCCCCGTCGGTTCCCCGCCGAACCGGGCAGCATCCAACCAATCGAGCGCCTTGGGGATCGGCTCGAGGTACCGCCGGTCGCCGGTGATCTTGTAGAACCGCATCAGGTCCGACACGTTCTGCGACGTCTGACCGGCACAGACAGCGTTGACCTCGAACGGCCGTCCCCAGGCGGGCTTCATGTCCTCGTCGTATTGCTGAGCCCAACCCGCCTGCGGTCGGGGCAGCTGTGAGAGGATATAGAAGTCCATCCCCCGTCTCGCCGCCTTCCGGTACGCGTCGACGCCCAGTGCCCGATGGGCCTCCAGAAGCACGTCGATGCAGCTCGAGATGACCCCGTCGTTGAAGGTGTAGCAAGACGTGTAGTCTCGATGGCCGTCCTTGGCGAACTCATTCTTGAGCGGATACCGCTGCGGCCAGGCGCCGTTGGGATACTGGGCCTCGCAGATGAACGTCAGCGCCTTGAGCAGCGGAGGGCGGTACTTCGGGTCGAGCGTCGCGTCGTACAGACTCAGCAGGAACAACGTGGCGGCGGCGGTGGTCCTGTCGTCGAACGTCCCGTTGCCGTAGAAGTGCAGGTACTCCTGCCACCCCCAGCAGCGCGAGAAGAACGTGTCGTAGTACCGCTGCAGGCCGGGCATGTCGAAATCGATGAAGTAGTGCCACCCGCCCGACGGAAGCTGTCCCCAGATCAGCGCGCCGGCCACACGATCGGCGTATTCGAGGTACTGTCGGTCGCCCGTCGCCTTGTACGCCTCGATCAGCATCAGGCCGACCGTCGGCGTGCCGGGCGGCTCGACCCAGATCATCGAGTCGCGGGCCTTGAGCTCGCCGTACTTCTCCTCGAGATCAAGCGAGTACTTCCACACGAACCCGCCGCGGTTCGACACCGTGTTCATCATGAAGTCCGTGGCCCGTTTCATGGCGGCGCGGACTTGCGCCGGCGTCGGGGCACCCAGCGACGGGGACGTGTGCGACAGGCACAGGTAGATCAGCAGCAAGAGCACATCGACGGATCGTATGCGCGTCATCACCAAACCACCGCCTCGCACTTCCCCGATTCGGATCCACCGCGTCAGACGGTTTCGCTGCCGCGGTGCGTCGGGCTATATTACCGTGATCGCTTGCGATTGGCACGGTCGGGCGTGTTGTCCTGCGGCGTGCGGCCGCGAGGCGGCGACCGACCCAATCAACAGGATGATCCTGTCATGAAAATCCGTTCGATCCAACTCGTCATGGGCATTCTATCCGCATCATCCACGCTCCGAGCCAGCACGCCGACCCCATGGCGGCTCGAAAAGGCGGCCAGACAACACGTCGAGCAGGTCACGAAACGGTCGCACACCTATCAGATCAAGATGGGCGGTACGTTGGACGAGTTCAACACGGCCAGCTACCCGCCGACGTACGGCGGGAGCATGCGCCTCGAGAGCAAGTTCCAGCCGAACGTCTACGTCATCCTCGAGAACACCGGCGACGTCGACGTGGTGAACCCCCGGCTGGTCCTCAACGGCAGGCGGGACTGGTTTTCGGCCGACAGCATCCTCGGCAGCATCCTGAAACCCGGCATGACCGAGGCCGAGAAGGCGATGGCGATCTGGCGGTTCACCGCGAGCTTCGAGGTCCAGGCCCACGACAACAACCGCCGCGTCGGGCCGGCCTACACCGCCGTCGGGAGCGAGATCGACAACGAAGAAACGTCCCACCCGTCACGCAACACGTTCAAGGAACGCGCGAACCCGGTCAAAGCCGCCAACGCCTACTACTGCAGCGGCTGCTCGCTGTCGGCCGCCAACTTCGTCGTGCTCTGCCGCCACGCGGGTCTCATCTCCCGCGCCGTCTGGATGAGCGGGCTGGACACCTTCCGGAACCACTGCGTGGGCGAGGTCTGGTACGACGGCGGTTGGCACCTGTTCGACCCCGAGCGGCGCGCGTTCTTCCTGGAGGACGACAACACGACCGTCGCCTCCTACGAAACGCTCCACAGAAGCTCTGCGTTGGAGGCCCGAACGCACAACAGCGGTTTTGCGGGCAAAGGAATGAAGCCGCACGCCGGCGAGTACAAGCAATACTACCCCCCGCACGTCATGCCGGTCGAGCAGTGGCTCAGCACGATGGCGATGACGCTCCGGCCGGGCGAAACGTTCGTCTGGCGGTGGGACAACATTGGCAAGTACCGCTACGGGGCCAACGTCCGCAAGCGCGGTCACCTCGCGCCCTATCACCTGGCCAACGGGAAGCTGATCTACCGACCTAGACTGGACGGGACGGCCTACCACCGGGGCATCATCTCGGATCACAACATCCAGCGCGTCGAGGCCAAGGGCCAACACACCAAACTGCATCCGCACGCGGTCCGGGCGGCCGGGTCGAAGCGCAAGGTGCTCGAGGCGCCGCCGGGCTTCGTCATCTACAAGGTCTGTTCGCCGTACCCGATCGTCGGCGGGCTGGTGGGAGGACGGTTCTTCCGGAAGACCGCGGCCGACGCCTGCCGCATCTACGTGTCGGTGCACGACGGCGATTGGGTGGAGGTCTATACGGCATCGGCGACCGGCGAGACCGAGGCGTACGCCTCAATCGACAAGACCATGAACCCAAAGGCCACCCCCGCCATCTACGACTACTACGTCAAGTTCGAGCTCCAGGCCGCCGCGGCCCCGACGGACGCGTGGATGACGGCCCTCTACATCGAGACGGACGTTCAGATGGCCGCCACGGCGCTGCCGGCGCTTTCCGTGGGCGTCAACCGGGTCGTCTACCGCGACGAATCGCAACCGGGCGCGCGGCTGCGGATCACGCACGGTTGGCGGGAAAGCTCGGCGACCAAGCCACCGCTTCCCCCGGCCGGTCCGGTCGTCCCGATCGACGGCGGCCGGGCAAACCTGTCGTCGCTGACGAAGTTCGCATGGCAACCCGCGGAGGACCCCGACGGGGAGCCCATCGCCGACTACCACGTCCAAGTGAGCCCGCGCCCGGACATGCTGCACCCCATCTCGCCCAATCTCGACCGCCTCGTCTTTTCGGGCAAGCCGGAATGGCCGCTGCCCGAAGGCTGGCTCGTCAAGGGCCGGACGTATTACTGGCGGGTCCGCGCCAAGGACCACTGGGGGGCATGGAGCGACTGGAGCCGCGTCTGGAAGTTCCAGACAAGCGAGTAGTCTCGCCCGGAAGACAGGACGGTGTGTCGATCCTACGCGACCGGGAGGTCTGTCAGCTTGTCCAGAGCAGGACCGGCAGCTAGAATCCGATGTGGCCGCACGGAAGACCCGCGACATGTCACAGGACTCCCACAACGATCCCGCAGCAGAGACAGTGTCGAACGCCAAGGCTGACTGGCGAAAGAAATGGTTGCTTCTGGCCGGCTCGCTGCTGGTCACCCTCCTGATCGTCGAGGTCGGCCTTCGGATCGCCGGGTATGGCGCGCACCGCGGCCCGAGGTACCAGGAATTCGCCGGCAAGGACGTCCGACTGCTGTGCTACAACGAAAACCTCAATGACTATCTGGATCTGGACCTGATGGACGCTGCGGTTCGCAGGGAGATCCGCGACGAGTACGACATCTCAGACGTGCTCGACACGACGTACTACTACACGCCATACGGCGTGATCACTCCCTACGACAAGAACAGGATGCGGCCGGGGCAGTTCCGTCCCAAGCCCATGGGCAAGATCCGACTGATCGCCATCGGTGACAGCTTCACCTACTGTCATGGGCTCAAAGCCGGCCACCCCTGGCCCGCGCAGCTCGAGAAGCTGCTGAACGCGGGCGGGGGCGACCGTTTCGAGGTGCTCAATTACGGGGTATCGGGCGCCGATCTCATCTGGATCGCCAACCTGTTCCACGAGCGCCTGCTCGCACTGCGCCCGGACGCGGTGATCTACGGGTGGTATCTGAACGACCCCGTCCGGTCGGCGGAACTGACCGAGACGTACCGCAAGCTGACGGAAGAGGAAAGCAACGACACGATCGGTCTCGCCGATAGGTACATGAGCCTGGGATGGCAGCGGGTCTCAGGGCCGCAACGGTGGTCGGCGATCTACGATCTGGCGTCGGAGGTCCTCGACGGGCTGGGCGCGGTCAATGACAACGAGCAGTGGCTTCGCGACATGTACGGGCCGACCAACGCCAAGGGGTGGGCCAAGTCACAGGAGCTGCTGGCCCGTATGGCCGAGGCCTGCCGGGCGAAGGGCGTGGTCATGCATCTGGTCATCTGGCCGATGCTGTTCGCCGACCTGGGGCCGGACTATCCGCTCGTCGATGCCCATGAGGCAATCACCGAGGCCTGCCGGAAGGCCGGCATCGCGTGCGTCGATCTCCGCGAGTCCCTCAAGACCCACCCGACCGAATCGCTGATCCTACTCCGCCGCGACCCTCACCCGAGCAGGCTGGCCTGCCGGGTCGCAGCCGAGACCCTCCGCGATCACCTACGGCAGCACCACGCCGATTGGTTTCGCTAGGATGTCCGACCAAACCGTGCTTGTTCCATATGGACCAACCCGATAGCATCGATCCGTCATGAGCCGGCTGCGCAGATTTGGGTTCAGGGCCGGGGCCATTGTCGTCGGTCTGGTGGTCGCGTTCGGGATCGGGGAGATCGTCGTCCGATTCCTGGGTCATCAGCCGGTGGTGGTCAAGGTGCATCCCGTGCTGCCGGACAAGACGCCCAATCCGCTGGGGCTGCGCGATCCCCTGGACCGTGTTCCGAAAGACCCCGCGCTGCTGAGAATCGCCTTTCTGGGAGATTCGTTCACGTTCGGCCTTGGCGTTTCCCCCGAACAGACGTTCGTGCAACGCGTCGGGACCCTGTTGCGCGAGCGCTACTCGGGCCGATCGATGGCCATCAATCTGGGACGCGACGGCGCGGACCTGATCGGGGAGTGGACGATCTACAACCGGGTGAGAGACTCGGTGCGTCCGCAAGTGGTGGTCCACGTGATCTCGCAGAACGACTTGGATTTCGACCTGTACCGGAGCTGGGAGCCGATCGCGCGTCTCGTCAGCGAACAGACGTGGCTGTCGCGGCACTCGCGTCTCTTTGACCTGGCCGAGAGGAAGATCCGATCGGGCCTCGCCCACAGGCGCTCGCAGGTGTACATGGAAGGCGGCGGGACGCCCGAAGCGCAGGATCGGACCTGGCGAATCGCCTCGCATGAGATCCAGCAAACCAAGCGGTTAGTCGAAGAGGGCGGCGCGGTCTATGCCCTCGTTCGATTCCCATGGCTCCGCAAGGTGCACCTACGGGAGGACTATCCCATTGAGGCCACGCACCGCCGGACGGCGGCAGTAGCCGAGCGGCTTGGCGTCCCCTACCTGGATCTCCTCGAGGCATTTCGCGGCCAGCCGGCCGAGGAGATGTGCCTGCTCCCCTACGACGACCATCCGAGCCCGGCAGCTCACCAGATCGCCGCCGAGGCCATCGCCACCTTCCTGCTTCGCGAGGTGATCCCAAAGGCGCACCTGGTGTCCGCGACCCAACCGGCCCCGGAGCGAACGTCCCGCCAGATCCGCGAAGCGGAGAGACAACACTACCAGGCGGCCTTGGCAATCGACCCGAACTGCTTCAGCGCCCAATTCCACCTGGACAGGATGGCGACCTCCCAGAAGGCCCAATGACCCGCCATCCCCGGTCCCCCTGTGATGCGTCGTCACTGGACGTAGCCCAGTTCGTGCAGCCGTTGCCGCCGTTCCTCGTCGAGCCGGGGGTCTAATGGCGTCGAGGACTGGCTCGGGTCGTATCGCTCGTACGATTGCTGCCACTGCTTGAGCTGGGTGAGCAGCCGGACAGTCGTCTTGGGCTGCGAAGCCCCCTGATCGAAGGTCTCCCCCGGGTCGGCCAGAAGATCATACAGCTCGAGATGCTTGCTGGACCGCATGATGAGTTTCCACTGCCCGTCGAAGACCGTCTGATACGTCGCCTCCCACCTCGAGGGATCGAAACCGGGCACGAGCTGCTGCACGGCCCTGAGCTGGGACTCGGGGTAATGAAGGTATTCGGAAAACGCGCAGCGTTGGACGGATTGCGTGGTCGGCTGCAGTGCGGTGGCGAGGGATCGCGCTAGAATCTCTGTCGACGGGTCCGCCCGGGCCCCGGTCCAGTCCAGGATCGTGGGGAACAGATCGAAGGTCTGCACGACGCGCGTGACCCGAGTCGGACGCAGCGCCCTGGGCCAACGGATGAGGAGAGGCACGTGGAGCAAGGTGTTGTGGACGGAAAACTGGTGGCCGAGCATGCCGTGGTCGCCGAGATTCTCGCCGTGGTCCGAGACGACGATCACGAGGGTCTGGTCGAGGTCCACCTCGGCGGCCAAGACCCGCATCAGGTCGGCGAAGTAGTCGTCGAGCTCGCGGACGCGGGCGTCATACAGATCCGAGAGGATCTTCAGATCGCGCGGACTGTAGATGGGCTCACCGGCAAGGCTGAACAACCACCCGGCTGAGCGGCTCTGGTCGATTCTGTACGACCGATCCAGATCGGCGCCTTGGACGAACTGCCTGCGGTAGGTTGAAGGCGGCTCGTAGGGGCCGTGGGTCTCCATGTAGTTGCAGAACAGCAGGAATGGACGTGACCGGTCGCGGGCGCCCAGCCACCGCGCTGCGATCGGTGCGGTGGTGCGGCCGCCGGCGTCGTAGGCCAGCCACTTGCCGAGCAGGGGCCCGAAGGACCGGTCCCCGTACAGGGCGTATCGCATCAAGCCGTAGGCGAGCGAGCACTTGGGGTAGAGGACGCCGACGGGCTCGGCGAACTGCTCGAATCCCTGCGTCAGATTGACGCACGGCGCGACGATGCGGTTGTTGGACAAAGCCATCGTCTGATAGCCCCGATCGCGAAGTGCCTCAGCCAGGGTCACGAAGCGGTCGTCCAGCCACCCGGAACGCAGCCCATACTGCGACAGATACAGCCCCGTGAACATGCAGGCGTGAGACGGGACCGTCCACGGGCTCTGCGAGATGGCCCACCTGAACAGGACGGCGTCGTCGGCGAAGGCGTCGAGGTGCGGGCTGGTGGGGCGAGGGTAGCCGTAGCAGCCGAGGCGATCCACACGAAGCGTGTCCATGACGATGAAGACGACGTCGGGAGGGCGGTCGTTGGGCCGCTCGGACGATTCGGCGTTCGCGATCGGCCAGAAGCCGTCGGGCGACTGAATCCGAGATCGGCCCTGCCATTGGACGCCGATCGAGGCGATCAGTAGCACCAGCGCCGGCCAGACCGCAATGCGCGGCGCCGGCGCCAAGCAGCGACCGATCACGGTCCGTCCGAGGCGAAGGCACACCCACGCCAACGGGACCAGCGCGATCACCCACACCACTGACGATCCGGCCACGGCCGCCAGGCCACGGGGAGGCGTCAGACCGGACCGGCGAAGGGCAATCCAAACCAACAGGACCGGGACAAGAGCGAGGAAGCCGGCAAGCGCCAAGGGCCTGGGCTCCAGCCGGCTGCGCAACCGCTGTCTGAACCGCCCGGCGAGCGCCCCGACGACGCACGCCGCCGTGCAGACGACGACGCCACAGGTCGAATACGTGATCAACGTGAAGCTGGCGTTCTCGAGCAACAGACGGGGCGTGATCAGGTCGCGAACGTTTTGGGCGAGGACCCCCGAGTCGGCCAACCCGGCGAACAGGCCAACCATCAGACCGACGGCCGGACCTGCATAGACCCAACCACGTCGGGACGGGCGACAGGATGCCTTCCCGGCGGCGGTAGATGCGTCGGATTCAGGAGGGGTTTCCTGGCCGGCCATTCGCATGGGCCTCCGGCGGCTCAGCGCCGCCAGACACGTCAGTCACCCCCCCATCGTATCTGAAAGGCGTCGGCTGCCGCCAACGGTCGCCATCATTCCGCAGGAGGCCCGGCCGGTTCGGGCTTGGCGTTAGCGGTCTTCTGCAGGTCCTCCAGACCCAACGCCAGGGCGATCAGATACAACACGCCTGCCCCCAGCAGCGACACGGTGAATCCCAACTCCATGCTCGCCACAACGCAGAGCAGCGCGCCGAGCGTCGTCGCCAGGGCGTTGACCCCCCAGGCCCACGGCACGATGGCGTCGCCGAGACGCTGGGCGACGCGAATCCCCATGGGAAACGGCATCCCCATCAGCATCGCCAACGGCGCCAACGCCAGGGCGGTGACCGCCCACCGCGTCGTCTGCGACAGGAACATGAGCCTCGGCATGGCATGATTGGCGAACATCACCTCGCCGACGATGCCGGCCGCCACCGCCAGCAGCACCACCGTCAACGAGTGAGGGATGACGAGACCGACGCGATTCGACAGCAGACTGCCCAGGCCGGAGAACACCAGGATCGCAAAGAGCGTCACCGCCATCGCGTACACGGGACCCCCAACGAAGACCGAGTATTTCTGCAGCAGCACGATCTCCACCGTGATGAATCCCAGCCCCAAGGCGGCGAAGTAGGCCAGCACGCGGCCCTTGTGACCCACCTGACGCAACTGCGCCCCGCGCGATAGCAGCGGTCCGATGATGAACGCCGCCGCCATCACCAGGATCTGCGCGATACTGATCAGCAGGTACACCATCGCCAGCGGGAACCGGCCGTAGGTTCCCGGTTCGGCCCGCTCGTCGTCCTCCACAGGATGCAGCACGGACCGCCAGCGATGGAACTGGAAGAAGAACGGCGCGTCGTCCGTGGTCGGGCGGATGTTGTAGGGGTACTGCTCGATCATCGTCTGGCGTTCCGAGGCCGACGCCCGGACCATCTGATCGAACGGGTTGTCGTGCCCGCGGAACGGGTCGTAGAGGATCTCGAACCCCATCCGAGCCGCCCACTGCCGGAAGGCAGCGGCCTCTGCTTCGGTGAAGGGGATCCGTTTCTGCAGCGTCTCGGCCCAGGCCATCTCGCCACCGGTCACCGCGATGACCATCAGGTGACGTCCGGGCTGTTCGACGCCGACCCGATGCAAGGCCTCCACCTGCGTCCCCAGCAGACGCAACGCCTCCCGGGGCGGCTCGTGCATCCACCGCGAGAACGACAGCAGGCCGTCCTCCTTCAGGTGCCGCCAGTACTCCTGGATCGCCTCGACGGTGTAGAGGTAGTTCTCCGACAGAGCATACGCTCCGATAGACTGCGCGGTGAACGTATCGACGCCCGACAGTTGGATGACGTCGAAACGTTCATCAGTCGTCGTCAGGTAGTGCCTGCCCTCGGCGGCGATCAGCTCGACTTCCGGCCGATCGAAGATCCGCCCGCCGAAATCGGCGAACCGATGCTTGACCGCATCGACGGTGATCGGGTTGATCTCCACGCCCACGACCCGCTGCGCGCCATGGTGCAGGGCGATCAAGACGTCGATGCCCCCGCCGACCCCGATGACCAGACCCCGTTCGGGATTGGGCTTGACCACGTAAGGCGCGGACTTCAGGAAACACCCCAGGCCCGAGAGCTTGCCGAGATCGCCGTCGGGCACGTTGATGATCACCGTCGGGGCCGCACCGTCCTGGAGGACCGGCCGGGTCTGCCACGCCTTGAGCAAAGACGCGAACCGAGGCGAGAACTGACCCCCGAACGTCCACAGGCCCTTCGCGGGGTTCATCACGTCCACGCGCGCCACGACGTGCCAGCGATGGTAGTGGGGTGTCATCGCCGGCTTCCTGGCGACCTTGCCCGGCGGGAAGTAGACCGGGAAGATCGTGCCCCGCCAGGCCCCCACGGTCATCAGGACCGACACGCCCAAAGCGGCGACGCATCCGACCCGAAGCCACCGGCCGCCCTCCCGCCAGACGTACAGCACCGCGACGAGCCCCCCCGCCGCCCCGGCCGCGTAGATCGTCGACTCGACCCCGAGCGTGTTGATCCCCGCGATCGAGAGCAACGCCCCCGTTCCGGCGCCGAGGAGGTCCGCGAAGTACAGGCGGTTGATGGCCGGGCCCGCACGCGAGATCAGATACCCGATACACACGCCGGCATAGAAGAACGGGACGCCCACGATTACATACAGCAGCAGCAGGCTGAACGCGTTGCTGACGTCTCCGTACTTGGCCATGTCGATGGGGAAGAAGCGGATCTTGGTCGCTACCGCGAACCCCAGCATCGTCGTCAGGCAGAACCCCAGCGCGTACTTCCCGACGAGACGCCCGTCCACCCGAGCCCCTGCGAACCTCGGCGAGACCGTCAGGAAGCTGCTGGCCGCACCGAAGCCCAACATCGCCAGGCTGATGATCACGTTGGCGAAGTGGTGCCACGTCATCACCGAGAACACGCGCGTCAGGGAAACCTCCAACACGAGTACGCTGCCCGCGATCAGGAACAACGCCACCGAGGCCCGACGCGTGTCCAGCAAAGCCATTCACTCCCGAGTTCGACACATTCCCATTGCTGGTAAGATCGACCGTTGGCGAACGCCTGGTCAACCTGAATGGATCTTTGATCGGTCCGGCGGGATTATATGCGGCGGCCATACCGCAGAAAAGGAACGCATCTGCCCGAGGGATCTGCGCGCTCGGACGATCCGCCTCGACCGTCTTAAGCGAGGGTCATTTCGCGCCGGCCAGCGCCGCCTTCAGCCAGCAGTAGATCGAATCGCCGATCTGTCGGTATCCCTCGGCGGACGGGTGTACGCCGTTGCACAGGCGCGTTCCGGAGGACGACGCCCGCTGGTTCCACGGCGCCTTGCGACCCGGGTAGTTGTGGCGGCAGTCCAGGTTGACGAACGCCGGAATCAACCCGATCCCTTCCTTCCCTCTGCCGCCGTAGCGCTCGATCATCCGCCCGACCACCCGATGCTGGTTGCGCTTGTACTGCCAACGGGTCTGGCCGCACCGGTAGTTCGCACCGAAGGCGTCCTGACTGCCCGCCGGCGGGACGAGCAACACCAGGCCGATGCGCGTGGCGGCGTCCGTTCGGCGAACCATTTGGACCAGCGCATCCAGATGGCTGAACATCTCGGCGATGCGCTCCTCGATGTTCTGGTCCGTCGCGGAGAACGTGTCGTTACAGCCGAGAAAGATCGTCACGAAGTCCGGCGCCTTGTCGCCGTTGACGTCCCGGCAGTAGCGGGCGAAATCGAGGTGCCGCTTGCCGTCGGCGTCCTCGTAGATAAACGGGCTGCCGCGCTTCCGCGGGGGACCCGTGCGAGCGACGCCCGTGTAGTGCGTGGCGAACCGCTTGGCCGTCCAGCCACCGTAGCCCTCGTGGCGATTCGCAGGACGGTCTGCGTTGGGGACGTGCGACCCGATCAGCGTGAGCGACGGATTGGCCGGCTTGCCGCACAGGTCCAACAGGTGCTGCGAGTAGACCGACGCATGCGTCAGGCTGTCGCCGATCAGCAGCGCGGTGATCGGGCGGCCGGCGCCGGCGCCTCGCTTGACGACGTTCACCGTAGACCGCGCCCGCGCGACGAGCCGGTTCGTCGCGTCGCGGACCTCTAGCACAAACGCATGGGAACCGACGTCCTTGTCCGAAGCCGTGAACGTCCACCGTTCCGCCTGCTGGATCCCCTTCGCGCAGGTCACGTCAAAGGCGTAGTTGGCGGGGTTGAGGACCAGCGTCACGTTGTCGAAGTAGACGTTCATCTCGACCCCGGGCACGGCATGGATCATCCTCGGCAGCAGGAGTCGCACGCTGCCCGGAAACACATCTTTCGCCGTGGTTGCCGAGCCACCCCGGTCCGCGCCCCAAGTCGTCGCGGGCACTGCACACAGACCGCTAACGACCATCATCCGCCAGGTCTTCATGCTCGTCCCCTATTCACCGTCCCGCCCCGGCGCCGGCGCGCTTCGTCGGATCGGTGCCGTTCAGCCACTCCTCGATGTTGGTGTAGCCGTCGCCGTCCTTGTCCTTGACCGCATCGGCAGGCCGTTTGGGGTCCAGCCCATGCGACCTCTCCCAGTCGTCGGGCATGCCATCTCGGTCCGCGTCTGTCGGTGCGGTCGCTTGCGCCAGCTTCGGCCAGCCGCCCACTTGTTCCGCTGTGTTGACCAGGCCACCCTCACCCGTCTGGATCTCCTTGATCAACCGGGCATCCGCGGCGTCCCGCTTGGGCAGGATCGCCCCGCACGACGCCAACACCTTCTCGAACGCCCGTTCCGCGGGATCCGTCCTGACGGCCGCCACGGGGAACGGGGCCTTCATCTTGTTACAGCCCTTCACGTTTGAGATCAGTTGCCAGTTGTCCTTGTTCCGATCGCCGCCGCCCACGAGGTGGTTGCCCTCCACGTGCATCCGAGTGGTCTGGCCACCCACGCTGAAGACGTGTCCCCGGGGCCGCTTGATGTAGTTGCCGATGTAGTTCATCCGGACCGGATCGGCCGCGGAATAACCGGCCCCGTTGTAGATGACGTTGTTGCGGAAGTCGAGCAGGATGCATCCCTCCCCATACGTCCCCGGACGCGGGCAGCGACTCCGGTGATGGGCGTAGAGGTTGTGGTGAAACGTGACGTTGCCGTTGGTCCGCAGGAGTGTGCCGTAACCGTGTGCGCCCTTGTGGTGGCTGCTCTGGTTCAGGCTCTCGCTGATGATGCACCATTGGACCGTGACGTTGGTGATGCCCGCGCCGCTGACGGAGAGGACCTCGTCGTTGGCCCAACTCGTCGAGCAGTGGTCGAAGATCACGTTCTGGGCCCCCGTGCCCATGGAGAGGGCATCCGTTGACCAGGGCTTGCCTTGCTTGGCGAGTTCCCGACCGACCTGATCCCCCGGGCGGAATCGCAGGTGCCGGATCACCACGTCCCGGGCGTTGACCGACACGCCGTAGCCCTTCAGGCACACCCCGCCGCCCGGCGCGCTTTGGCCCGCCAGCGTGATGCAAGGCTCCTTGATGGTAAGGTGGACCGCAAGCGCAATTGTCCCCGAAACACGAAATACGACGACCCGCGGCCCCTTGGCCTCGCAGGCCGCGCGGAGACTCCCCGGAATCGGTGCGCCCTTACCGGGCACATAGTCCTTCAGGTTGGTCACCAGCAGCACGCTGCCCCCGCGCCCGCCGCGGGCGCACGCCCCGAACCCCTCGGCCCCCGGGAAGGCGGGGAGTCCACCATCCGCCCTGACCGTGCCGGCAACGACCCCACACGTCACGACGCCGATCGCGAGCATTGGGCTTCTCATGTCTACATGTCTCCTCGGCTCACGTTGAGAACAGCGGGCACCCGGCCTGCATCAGCGCCCAGGCAGGCGGCTGGCTGCACTTGCCCGATGCCGACCGCTACGATACGGTAGCAGTAGCGCGGGGTTGTTGCACTAGAAATCGACGAAGCAGCCGGCCCATCGGCATGACAAGGAGGCAGCTTGGACGATCAGGAGCGTAAGGTAGCGGCCAAGTGCCGGACGTGCGGCGAGCATCTGACCGTCGCGGAGTTTCGGGCCTGCAGCGGCGTGGGACATTACTGCAAGGCCCACTTGCCCAGCGGATCCGCCACCAGGCAGAAGAGCGCCGCCCCACCGAAGCGCCGGCCCCCGCGGATGTCGGGCGGCGCCAAGGGACCCCGTGTCACACCCTCCGGGGCAGCCGAATACCCCTGCAAGGCCCAGTTCGCCGGGACCGGCGTGATTCGCCGGGGCGTCCTGACTTCCGACCACCCCTCCTGTCTGCCCGGCGACGTCGTCTTCGTCCACAAGAAGATCGGTTACGGCCCAGGCGAGATCGTGACGCTCTTCATCAAGGACGCGCGTGGACGCGCCCTGGCGGAGCGGACGGGATACACGTGCGATGACTAGCGCCGCCTTCGCGTATGGAGCTTCGTGCTGCTGCTTCGCAACCTAACCGGCGAGCCTGATAGAATGGAGAACCCCATGCAGATCTCGAACCGCCGTGGCTTCTTGTCGAGCGTGGTCATTGCCGCCCTGTTCGCCGTTGCGAGCGGGTGTACGTCGGCCGAGAAGCAAGACGCGCCCTTCACGGTCGTCCTTCTGCCCGACACGCAGAATTACTCCGAGAAGTACCCCGACACCTACCTGACGCAGACGCGGTGGATCAAGTCGCGGGTCGGGCCGGACAACGTCAAGTTCGTCATCCATCTCGGCGACATCGTCCAGAACGCTCACGTCAGGAAAGAGTGGCAGGTGGCGGACCGCGCCCACGCCGTCCTCGACGGCGTCGTCCCCTACAGCGTCGTGCCGGGCAATCACGACATGGACGCAAAAAACGGCCGGCTCACCCGCGGCACGTCGCTCTACGACGAGTACTTCCCGCCCTCCCGCTTCCAGAAGCACTCCTGGTACGGCGGTCACATGGACAAGTCGAACGCGAGCAACTACTGCCTCTTCGAGGCGTCGGGCATAAAGTTCATGGTGCTCAGCCTCGCGTTCGCCCCCAACGACGAGATGCTGACGTGGGCCAGCGGCGTCATCAACGCGCACAAGGACCGCCGCGTGATCCTCGCCACGCACTACTACATGTGTCCCGAAGGCCGCGGCAAAAGGCCCCGGCCCTACGGTCTGGATGGCTGCGACGGCGAAGACCTCTGGAAGAAGTTCGTCCGCAAGCACAACGCCATCTTCATGGTCGTCAGCGGCCACGTGCTCGGCGTGAACCACCTGACCAGCATCAACCAGGCCGGTCGCAAGGTGCACGAGATCCTGTGCGATTACCAGGGCCTGCCGAACGGCGGCGACGGCTGGCTGCTGACGCTCCGCTTCGTGCCCGCCGAAAACAAGATCCACGCCGACGCCTACTCGCCCCTGCTGGACAAGCACAACCCCGACCCCATGCACACCTACACGCTCGACTACGACATGAACCCCGCCGGCCTGAAGAAGGCCGGCTAGCCCCGGTCGCGAACCTGCCGGTGCCCCGCGGCCCGGGAAGGTGAATGCGTCACGGCGATGCCGCCTGTTCCCGGACCGCGGTTCCCGGAGGCCGATTCACGCTTGATGTACGCCCCTCGGTACAAGTAGGCCTGGGCACGGGCTACCGCCGACGGTGAAGCAGCAGGGCAACCCCGATGACAATCATCGGTAGGAATGCGCCCCACGGTCCTTCGCCGCACTTGAAGACGGCCGTCACCTCGCGGTCGTCGTCCATCAACACCGATGTCGGGTTGTTGGCGTCGACGGCAGCGTAATTCGCGTCCCCGCGGTGATTGGGGTCGAAGATCAGCCAGTGCCTGAACTCCATTCGTTCTATGGGCTCGGCCGTCAGCGTCACGCGATCATTCGGCTCGTAGCCCAGCTGATCCGGGTCAACCGTCGCCGACCCCCAAACGCCGTTGATGTAGCTCAGCAGCAGGGCATTGCCCGCCGCCCCTCGCCAGAAGCCGTCGCTCGCCTCGTAAGGGCCCCCGGCGATGACGCCAACGCCGCCCGACTGACCGGTTGAGGCGATCAGCACGTACTTTCCAGCCTCTGAGTAGGTCCCTCCGGCGTTGATGTCCAGGGGATAGACGGCGTAGGGGCCGCCGGAGAGCCCCTGAGCCCAAGCCGTCCCGGCAAGAATGAGCACGAAGAGCATTGCGTGCCTTTTCATCGTAACGCCTCCCTTTCAAAGCGTGTCCACCTGTCGAATGACACTGCGCCAAGCTACAGCTTCATGATGTACGCCAGGGCGAAAAACGGTGGACAGTTCTCGTGGGGTTGGCCGCCTCCCGTCGACCCGGTCTGCGTCGTCTGTGAATGCCCGATCGGGTCGTCCCCGCTCCAGTTGTTCTGATAGTGTCCATGCCCACTTTCCGAGTGTGTGTGAGGGGGAATCTGCGCTACGGTCAGCGTGACCTGATGCTGACCCCCAGTCTGCATCAGGCTCCCCTTGATCTCTGTCTTGGCAACGTCGCCGTCATCAACGCTTGCGCCGACGACGAACCGGTTTCGCAGGTCAGGGGTTCCGTTCGTGCCATCGCACAGGGCCCAGCCGGCTGGGATCGATGCGATCGACCCGGACCACATGATGATGCTCCCGCTGGGGATGACGCCGCCTGAACAGATGGGGTACGGCGTGTTGGTTAACGGGTGATCCGGGGCCAGTTGATGGACGCCGTTCCCTTGCGTGTCATCAAACCAGATCCGCAGCACGAGGTTCGCACCGTCGAAGACCGTGGTGGGGATCTCCGTCATGTTGGTCAGAGGCGTGTCGCCGAGCACGACGTCGTAGATGCCGTTGTATACCGACAACGTCACGGGACTGATCGGCATCCCCGTGCTTCCCTCGTTTGTCCCATCGTTCGTCCAGGCGTTCAGGCCGGAGTCCGGATCGACCAGGGCGAAGCGGAACTCCGCCAGGCCATGGACCCGGACGCCGCCAGACGTAACGACCCCCTGGTGATTGATCCTCACCGAGGGGCCAGGCGCACCCACCACCGCCGCCGCGAACTCGCCGGACACGTGCAACGGCTGGGTCGCCGGCGGGCCGGCAGCCAGCCCCCCAAGCGCCAGCACAACAAAGAGCATGACTACACCAGTGAACGCGCCGATGAAGCGAAACACCGGCGAAGTCCCCCTACGACTCGTTCTGTTCGGACAGCTGTTCATCGTCTTGCCTCCCATTTTCTGAAGTGACCTTGGCAATCCCTCGAACACATCTCATCCGGCCGGTTGAGATCCTTGCCTTTTCGCTTATGAAATACCTCACAAACCATTGGGCCCGCAAAAGAGGCGTCACTCAAAGAACGCCCCACAATCGTTATCTTCTTGCATGCGGTTTCGGCCTGGAGCTGCCGTTCCGTCGGCGAGAACCCGAACGGTAGCCTGCATTCCTCTTTGGGTTCGGAAGTACCTCAACAGGGCAAGACTTGTGGCCAGCCGCTCCAGACGGTTGGCGCCTGTGCGAGCTCCGCGAAGTCGTCGACGAAGCGCTCACTGAGGGACGTATCTGCGTGAGCCCAAATGGCCTCTTCAAAACAGCCAAGAAAAAAAAGGAGATTGACATCCGCCGACGAAAGCCACGGGGCCTGAGACTGACGGGACACAACAAGCATCGCAGGCCCCTCGTCCCTCTCCCTCAGACGAACGAAAACCCGATACAGGGAGATCCCTGTAAAAATGTCACTCATGGTCGTGCATCCTGATCTCCCCGTCCCACCCGGTGCTCATAGGCCCGAGACATGAGTGTCGAGGGGTGCCGACAGGTAAAAAGGGGGCCGTACAACATCGCGGGAGTGATTGACATACGCCAATCAATCAGTCACGATACCCAGAATTAAGTCTTGTCAGAATGCGATCCATGCCCCTTCGACAGGCCACCAGTGCAAACGGCGACAGAAGGAGGATGAAATGCCCCGAAGGAAGAAGCTGCCCAAGGCGGTGGGTTCAGGTTACCCGGACTTCCAGAGGCGGGAGGACAGGAAGCGTATGCTCGGCGGCGCGATTCGCGCCTCCAGGGAAGAGCGGGAACTCACACAACAAGCGCTGGGTAAGAGGGTGGGAGCCTGCAAGGGAGCGATCGGCAAGTATGAACGAGGCGAAGAGACTCCGCCGGCGACCATGATCGCGAAGATCGCTTCGGCCCTGGACGCCGACCTTCGCAAGTGGCTTCTGTATGCTGAGGTGCAGCGTCTCGCCAGGAAGAGGGAAGACATCGACGGAACTGCGATGAGGATGTGGGGTCGCATCATCGCACAGCTCGACGAGCACGAGCACGATGAAGATAGGGAGCTGGGATCAAGGAGTCACCTCGACTTAACGCGCTTTCCCCGTGGTTTTGACCCCCTGGTCGTTGTCGTAGGGGACCGCCGAGAGGAAACACCCCAGAACCTCGGAGATCTCTTCGCCTTCTCCGCCGCATGCGTCGATGATCGCTGGTTATGCGACCTGGGCCTCCCCCCGGGAACCGAGAAGATCACCGACAAGGTCTTCCTGTTTCAAGAACCCGAAGCCGAGGAATGGCGCCGAGAGATGTTCGGCCGGAAGCATCTGCTGGTGATCGGGTCCCCGGCGGCGAATTTCCTGGCGCGTGAGATCAACCGCACGTGCATCTTCCGCTTCGCCGTTCCCCCACTCGCTGAAAAGGAGTGGCGGAGAATCAAGGAGGAGGAGTTTCCGGCGTTGAGGAGCCCTGCCGCACTGGAGCATTTCAAGGAGACCAACCGCGACCTCATGCGGGGACTGATGAGACGGTTCCAACAGCCCGGCTTCGTCGCCTACGACACGGCTGAAGAAGGACACAAGGCCCTCAAGGTCGTCGCTTCCATCATCTCGACGCGGCAACAGGACTTCGCCGTCATCTCAATCGGGCGGAATCCCTACGCCAAGCCGGGCGACCGGTTCTTCTCGATTCTCGTAGCGGGGATCCACCATCCCGGGACGGCCTGGTCGGTTAGGTTCTTGTCTGATCCTCGGAACTTCCAGGAGCATCCGTTCGGGGGAATCCTGGAAGTGTACTTCCCTGATAGGAAGTACGACCCGGACAAAGTGAAGTGGTACGAGTCCATCGGGCTGGGCACCGCTTTCTGGCATACCGTGGGACAATCTGACCTCAAGTACAACCCACAGACTCTGCGGAAGGCTCTGAGCGATTGCCTCCAAGCGAAGATCATCACGGATGCCCCGGTGGACGTGGACGAACTCGAAGACAACATCAGACTGATCGACCTTCTGGCAGAGCCGGGGGAGCAGGCGTCCAGCGGAGGGGATTCCAAGGCGACGGCGGGGAACGCTTGACCGACAGCTCAAACTGCGCGAGCACCTTGGGCGGCTGTATGCGTTGATCAGCGCGGTCCAGATCTCGATCGAAAGGGACATCGAGGAGATGGAACGGGGCGTCCACGCCGGATGAGCAAGGTGTTTCCAACGCGGTCGACCGTTGCGACGTCCCGAGAGGCGGACGATCGGCAGGAATCCCCGATGCCGGCCGCCTGTTGTCCCCTCATGGACACAGGCTTTGCGCCTCCACAGCTGAGGAAAGCGCTTGACACCATCACCACGAAGAGTATAGTAAATAATGATAGGAGGGCCTGGGGTCGTCATCCGTCTAGCGTCATCGGGATGTCCTCTGGGCAGCTGATTGAGGCAAGATGTGACGGCCACTTCGCTCACGCTCTGACAACCGTTCGCAGTTCTCTTTTCTGGGAGGAAGACCATGAGCCGATCGGGATTCTGTGCTCTTGTGGTATGCGTCCTGTGTGCATTGGGATCGCAGGCGACATTCGCCGAGTTCTACGATGCCTTCAACGACGGCGAGTTCGCCGAGGACCCCAACTACTTCGACATCGATGACCCCAACTGGACGATCATCGAGAAGGTCGGTTTGGCATACCTCCAGGACGCCAACGACGGGGAGCTGCGTCTCTACGTAGAAGGCCATCCCTTCGCGAGCGCCGGGTTCCAGGGAGCCGTCGTCGACTATGGCGATCGAGATCCAAACACCAGCGCGAACTGGTATGACGAGAGCCAACCGCACTACATCGTGGCCAAGATGAAGGTCAACCCTACGGAGCCCAATGAGGGGGCCGCCGGGTACTCCATACTCTCCGACTATGCTCAGTGGCAGGCTTACCTCGCTGACTTCCAGATGAACAGCAGCCGCTTCGAGCTCATCTACGTGACCGGCCTCGACTTCAGCCAGGCCCGAGGGGGACACAACCGACCGGACATCGACAAGATCAACGGGTTCTGGATGGTGTGCCAGTTCGATCCGGGCGCCGTGCCGAGCGACCCGAACAGCCACAAGCTGAAAGCCGCCATTTGGAACGGGGACAAGTACGATTGGAATGGCGTCTGGGGTATCGACCTGTACATCACGCAGGCTTGGGATCCGAATCTCTATCCCCCCTATTCAGAAGGCTCGTGCAGCATCGCCACGATGTGCAGCAATTACACGGGGACAGAGCTCGTGTCGGACGTCAAGATTGACAACGTCGAATGCCGAACGGGTATCTTCACCAACGTCTATCGCACGCTGGATCTGTCCGTCAGGAACGACTCGATGGGGACCGTCACCATCGACCCGGACGTCCTGGCCGACTGCAACAATATCGATCCCAACGAGTACGATCCCTATGACTACGACGCACAACGCCGCTACACCGACGGCACGGAGATCGTGCTCGTGGCGACCCCGCAGTCGGGCAAGTCATTCAAGGAGTGGCTGATCTGGGACGATCCCAACCGGTATCCAGATTCGAACTACTGTGCTATCGACAGCAACGAGGTGCTCGCACTGACGATGGATACCGACTACGTCATCGAGGGATCGTTCAAGTGCGGCGGCAGCCTTCCGCTGGCCGCGGGGATGACGCTCCTGGCGCTTGGTTTGGGTGCGTTTCTACGCCGGCTGAAGTAGGCCGGCGTTCGCCATCGGACAAGGGGGGATCACGACCCCCAGGGCAAGATCTCTTTGGCCTGGACGAAGGTGTTGTGCTGTCTGTACAGCTGATTGTCCATTGGGTTTGGGGCCGCCAACCCGCCGGCTGAGGTAGACCGGCGCTCGCCACCATGCAAGGGGGGGATCACATGCCCCAGGGCACGATGTCTCTGGGCTCGACGTAGGCGCCGCGCTGGGCGTACAGCAGGTTGTCCATGTAGATGATGATGGCGCTTAACTCGTCCCACGCGCGTCCCTTGTCCCCTCTCAGACGGAACTCCGGCGGCTGCGTTCCCAGCCGTGGGTTGTTCCCCAACTCGAAGGTGGGCCAGGGATCGCGCTGAAGCTCAGCGTGCCCGTCGTAGCAGAAGATCCCCCCCCGTTTCCACAGGAAGGGATCGTATTGCATGGTGTCGCCATTCGTGTCGTAGTCGAGGTCGTGGAATTTGCAGGTGGTCGGCTGACCATGGTAGACGCCAATGATGTTGTCGGCGAAGAACCCGTAGTCGTTGCAGTTGTAGGCCGACCCATTGTCACCGTAGTAGCCCGCGGTTGCGACGTGGCGGTCCCACTGCTCATCGAGAAGGAGCGGCAACCGACCGGGTGCGTAGACCTTGCTGGTCTTCAAGATCGGTCCGCTCACGTCCCCCCACGTGCTCTCGCACGGCAGCCCCAGGGCATCCATTTCCACTTTCAGTCGCCAGTACCGGGCCCAGACGGCTCGGGTGTAGTTCCAAACGCCATGGGCCTTGATCGGGTCGCTGACGCGCTCGAAGTCAGGACACCGGTAAGATTCCTCGAAGATGGCATAGGAGAACAGCAGGCCGCTCCGCGGGATGTCCACCCAGTCGGGCCAGTCCTCCTGCAGGGCGTGGGTGACAGCGGCCAGATCATTCGGCTCGCCCAGCCAGGCCTCGTTGGCGTCGAAGACGTCACCGTGCATCGTCGAGACGAAGGGGTACACCTCGTCGAAGTCGTCAGCGTATAGCAGGAGCGCCCGGCCGAGCTGCCCGATGCGGACGAGGCACACGGCGGTGCGCGCCTGTGCCCGAGCCTTGCTCAGCGAGGGAAGAAGAATGGAAATCAGCAACGCGATGATGGCGACAACGACAAGGAGCTCTATGAGCGTAAACGCCCTTCGCCCCTGCGCAGGTATCCCCCCATGGGTTGAAATCGACGACGGGTGGCTGACGGCGCCGTCTCGCGCAAAGAAACCACGCACGCTCCCGATCTCCTCAAGTCCCCACGCCTTTCCACCGGTTACCACCATTATCCTACATCGGCTTGCGCGACCAGGCAACGCCTTACCTGTCGGAATTCTGTGGAATTGACATCAATCTTCTCCACTCGTCCTTAATTGCAGAACCGGGAGGATCGGCGATCTGGCGCCACGTCGTTCCTGCAACGCGGGGCGAAACGATGGGTCTGGGGACCCTGACGTGATATGATAATCAGTCCGAACCGAGGCAGCAAAGGAGAAGGATCATGGAGCGTTCGCTCATTCTGTCCCTGGTACTGGTGAGTCTGATCGGTTGGACGGCGTCGTGTCCGCAGGACGTCTTGGCGGCGGATGCTGACAAGCCGTTCCGCGCCGGGGCGGCCACCAGCAACATCACGCCGCCGCTGGGGATCAGCATCAACGGTGGGATGTCCGATCGGACGGCCGCACATATCCACGACGAACTGCACGCCCGGTGCCTGGCGCTCGACAACGGCCAGAAGCGAATCACCGTCGCGCTGGTCGACAGCTGCGTGATCCCGCGGGATGTCTTCGATCAGGCCAAGCGGCTCATCCACGAGGCCACCAAGCTGCCCACCGATCATATGCTGATGGCGGCCACGCACACGCACTATGCGCCGACGGTGGCGAACGTCTTTCAGAGCAAGGCGGACGAGCCGTACAAGGCGTTCATGGCTCGCCGGATCGCCGACGGCGTCCGACGGGCCATCAATAACCTCGCGCCCGCCCGGATCGGCTGGGCCGTCGGGTCCGAACCCAACCAGGTCTTCAACCGGCGGTGGCACCTCAAGCCCGGCACGATGCCGCCGAACCCGTTCGGCACGCGCGACGACAAGGTCAAGATGAACCCCGGTAGAAAGAACCCCAACTTGATCAAACCCGCAGGGCCGATCGATCCGGACGTGCCCGTCGTGTCCGTCCAATCGCCCGACGGCCGGCCGATCGCGCTGCTGGCCAACTACTCGCTCCACTATGTGGGCGGCTGTCCGGGCAACCACATCTCAGCCGACTACTTCGGCATGTTCGCCAACCGCATCGAGCGGCTCCTGAAGGCCGACTGGCTCGACCCGCCCTTCGTCGCCATGATGTCGAACGGGACGAGCGGCGACATCAACAACGTCAACTTCCGCGGCGGGCAGAAGCCCCAGCCTCGCTACGGACAGATGCGTCTGGTCGCGCACGCGGTCGCCGACGCTGCGTATCGCGCCCATCGGACCCTCACGTACCACGATCGCGTCCCGCTCGACGTCCGCCAGGCCACACTCGAGCTGGGCGTCCGCCGGCCGAGCGCCGCCGAGGTCGAGCAGGCCCAGCAGATCCTCGCCAAGGCCAAGGGCCGGTCGCTGCGGGGCCTTACCGAAATCTACGCCAACGAGACGGTCAACCTCGCGAAGGCCCCACCCAAGGTGGAGGTCATCCTGCAGGTCATACGGATCGGCGATCTGGCCATTTGCGCGATTCCGTGCGAGGTCTTCGTCGAGATCGGCCTGGAGCTCAAGCGCAAGAGCCCGTTCAAGCCGACCTTCACCATCGAACTGGCCAACGGCTACAACGGCTACCTGCCGACGGCGGCGCAGCACGCGCTGGGGGGCTATGAGACCTGGCGGGCCCGGTCGAGCTACCTCGAGGTCCAGGCCGCCCCGAAGATCGTCAAGACGCTGTTAACGTTGCTCGACGATCTCAAGCGATCTGGCGCGTGAACCCGAGCCCGCCTGTCCCCAGGCGGGTCAGTCGCTGCGATGGAGTCTGGCCCGCCCCACCAGGTCGGTGATCCTGCTCAGGCCGCGCTCGGACAGGTAGCGGCGCAATCCCTCGATGATGGGAATGGGCGCGGTCGGATCGCCGAACAGCGCCGTTCCGACGCCGACGGCCGTGGCGCCGGCCAGGATGAACTCCACCGCGTCTCGCCAGTCGGCCACGCCACCCATGCCGATGATGGGAACGCCGGCTTCGCGGCAGACGGTGCGGTAGACCTTGCTGATGAGGTGGACGGCCATCGGCTTGATCGCCGGGCCGCTCAACCCGCCGGTGTCGTTGGCGAGCTTCGGCCGCCACGTGTCGACGTCGACCGCCATGCCCACGAACGTATTGACCATGCTCAGCACGTCCGCGCCGCCCTCGACGGCCGCCCGGGCCGTCGCCGCGATGTCCGTCACGTTCGGGCTGAGCTTGACGATCAGGACGCTGCGCCGGACCTCGGCGCGAACGGCCCCGACCAGCGCCCGAAGGGCCGCTGGATCCGTGCCGTACACCATCCCGTCCGCGACATTGGGGCAACTGACGTTCAACTCCAGGCCCGCGATCGCATCGATGGGATCGAGTCGGCGGCAGACGGTGAGGTAGTCATCCACGGCATGCCCGGCCACGTTGACGAACACGGGGACCTGCAGTGACGGTAAGTCGGGGACCTTCTCGGCCACGAACCGCTCGAGCCCGATGTTGGCCAGCCCAATCGCATTGAGCATCCCGGCGCTCGTCTCGACCACGCGGGGCGGCGGGTTGCCCGGCCGCTCTTCGACCGTGATGCTCTTCGTCGTAAACGCACCCAGCTGACTCAGGTCGACGAAGTCAGACAGCTCCAGACCGTATCCGCACGTCCCCGACGCCGTGACGATCGGATTGGCCAGCCGAACGCCCGCCAGCTCGACGCTCAGGTCAACGGTCGGTTGAGCATCCGTTGCCATGACTCGCGGGCCCCCAACGACCGGACCGAAATCGTCGCCCGGCCGAAGCCAACGATAACCCACTTAACAACAACGCCTTAGACGGCAGGACCCGGCCGATCCGACCGTCCTGCCCCGATCTGACCGGCGATCCTAACGCGCGTCGGCGCGGCCAACAAGCCATCGCCGCCAGAGGCCTGGTCCGCCGCAGAGGGCATCCTTAGCCGTTGGCGTCTTGTGGGAGGCGTGTCTCGTCGTTTTGACAGCGCTCCAACGGCTCAACTAGACTCGGTAGACCCGCAAGCTGTGGGACATGGGCGAGTTGGCGCAGGAGGCGGTCTTGATGCAGTCGCTACCGTTCAACGTGGTCGGGTGCGTGCTTTCATTGGCAGCATGGGGAATCGCGTCTGAGGCGACCACTGAAGTCGGCGCCCCGCTCGACAGCGGTCTGACGCCGGAGCACGTCGAGAAGCGACCGTACCTCGATTACGCGCGACAGTGCGTCGACCTGATCATTGCGCACGGCACGGACCGCTATGGCAAGGTCCACAGCCCGATCCTGATGAACATCCTCGACGTGCGGACGCGGTCGTGTCCGGCCGATCCGCTGCCGTTGGACGAGCAGTTCCGCGTGATCCGGCGCGGACGTCGCGGGCCCGGGGGCGCCAATCTATATCTCGACCAGCCGCTGATCCGCACGATGCTCGCGTTGAGTCGCGTCACCGCAGACGAGAAGTACGTACGGTTCGCGCGCAAGTCACTGGGCTACTATCTCGAGAACCTCGTCGACGAGAAGGGCCTGCTGTGGTGGGGCTATCATCGACACTACGACGCCCACCGCGACGTCAAGACCGGGCACAGCGGCAACTGGCATGAGATCCACATCGAGCAGGCCGTCTGGCCGATCCTGTGGGACGTCAACCCGCAGGCCGTCACGCGCGAGATCGAGGCCATCTGGCAGTGGCACGTCATCGACAAGAAAACGGGCGAGATCAACCGCCACGCCGACGGGCGGCGCGGTTGCGACTTCGCGATGACGGGCGGGGAGATCCTCAACGCCTTCGCCTTCCTTCACGCCAAGACAACCGACCCAACGTGGCTGGACCGCGCCAAGCTCGTCGCCGACTACTACTGGCGGTCGCGTCATCCCAAGACAGGCCTGATCCCCAACCGCCCCAACGCCGGTAAGGAGCGGTTCGACGGCTCGCACTTCGACACCTCGATCACCGGCATGCTCTGCCCGCGATTGCTGAGCGCCCATAGGCTGACGCGCGAGCCGATCTTCCGCGAGCACGCCATCGCCTATCTCAAGGCCTACGCCAAGTACGGCTACGACGCCAAGGCGAGGCAGTTCTGGGGCAGCCTCGCGCTCGACGGAACGCCCGTCGCCGGCCCGCGCGTTCCCAAGGGGTATGCCGCCTACGAGCCCCGCGGGCACATCGACTTGTGGCAGCCCTATATCGCCGGATACGAGCACCCCACCCGGACGGCCCAGGCCTACGCCCACGCGTATGAGCTGACCCGGGACGCCGGACTCCTGGCGGCGGCCAAAAAGTGGGCGGACTGCCTCCGTCGCGCCTGGCCGCCGCGCCGCTGCCATGAGCAAACCTGGTATGCCGACTACGCCAAGGACTGGGCCCCCCACGGAACCTACGCCGGGCGCTACGGCAGAACGCTCTCATTCCTCCTGCACATGCACGCCCTGACACGAGACGCAGACTATCTGAATTTCGCTCGCCAGGTGGCCAGGGAGGCCGTCGCCAAGCTCTTCCACAAGGGCCTGTTTAGAGGCCATCCGGCAAAACCCTACTACGAAGCCGCCGACGGCGTGGGCTATCTGCTCTATGCCCTCGTCCAGCTCGACCAGGTCATGAGGGACAGCGACAGCGACACCGACACCCCGTCGGTGAACTGGTAGGTCTGGGAAGCGAGCGGGAGCGTTCCGGGCTTAGCGAGCGCGGTAGGTGATCCGACCGCGGGACAGGTCGTACGGGCTCAGCTCGACGGTCACGTTGTCGCCGGGCAGGATCCGGATGAAGTTCTTGCGCATCTTCCCCGAAACGACACAGAGAGCCTCGTGCGACTGCCCACTCATGTCGATCGACACCTTGAACATCGCGTTGGGGAGTGCAGCGACGACGCGGCCTTCCGCTTGTATGGACTGAGAATCAGACATCGTTGGTACTTTGCTACCCTACCTTTCCGTTTCCAAATCCCCTCTCACCTCTAACCTTGTAACAGGACCGACCGCCGGCCGCAAGGGTTTGCCGATGATTCAAAGCACATCTCGACCCGAACGAGGCATCGCGGTCACAGGGGCAGCTCGACGGGCTTGCCCGTCTTGGAGCTCTCGTAGACGGCCAGGATGATCTCCACGCTCTTGCGGGACTCGAGCCCGCTGACCAGCGGCGCGCGGCCTTCGTCGATGGCGGCCAGGAAATCGACGAAGTTCGGGACGTGCAAATCGCCCGTCACGCCGGTAGCCGGATCGTCCGCGCCAATCCCGACGGCCGGGAACGCCAGGTAGTCCTTCCGGACCCGCTCGTCCTCCTTCGTCTCCTCGGCGAACTGCCAGAAGAAGAACTTCGTGTCAGCCATGGCAACCGTGCCCTGGTCGCCCGCCACCTCGACAATGCGGAAGTGTCCGGGGTACATGCTGGACGCACACGCCATCACGCCCAGCGCGCCGTTCTCGAACTCGATAATGGCCGCTCCTGTGTCCTCCACCTCGACGTTGACGTGGGCGAGCATGTCCACCCGGGCCGTCACCCGCTTGACCGGGCCCATCAACCACTGCAGCATGTCGACCGTGTGGATGCCCTGGTTCATGTAGGCCCCGCCGCCGTCGTACTTCCACGTGCCCTTCCAGCCGCCCTCGTCGTAGTACTTCTGCGTCCGCCACCACGGGCCGTAGGCCAACCCGAACGTCATCCTGCCGAACCGCCCCTCGTCGACGGCCTGCTTGAACAGCTGCGCCGTCGTGTAGAACCGCCCGTTGAAGATCCCGCCCACGGTCGTGCCGGCCTTGTCGTGCGCCTCTAGGATGCGGTCGATTCGCTCGAGGGTGATGTCGAGCGGCTTCTCCACCAGCGCGTGTTTGCCCGCCTCGGCTGCGGCGACGGCTGACTCCATGTGCATCCCCGAAGGCGTGGCGATGCTCACCACATCGATGTCGTCGCGGCGGAGCAGATCGTCGACGTTCGTGTGATAGTCGCATCCCTGTCGCTCGGCGAATCTTTTCGCCGCCGCCTCCACCGGATCTGCGCACGCCACCAGCTCCGCGTTCGGCATGCTCTTGATCGCATCCCCGTGGACCCCGCCGATGAACCCCGCGCCAATCACGCCGAACCTGTAGGTCTTGCCCATAGCTTAAGTCCTTCTCCTAGCTGTCCTCGTTGGGATGAATCCGAATCCACCGGCTCCGCCACGCGTCCCGGAGCCGTTCGGTAAACCGGATGCCCATACGCCGCGTGTTGCCAGACCACTCGTGCCGACGTGTTTCGTCGGCTCTTGGCCCGGTCCGCCGTCTGCGAAGGGCGATCCGCACGTCCAGGATCGCCAGTACGAGCCGCTGCCAGATCCGACCGCGACGCGCAGCCGGGCGATCCGCGCGGAAGTCGCCTCGCTGCGAACCGGACACCGTCGACTTGTCGAACTGCCGCCGCATGGCATGGATCCAAACGCGCTACCGTTGCACGACCAGATGCGTCGAGGCCAGGACCTCCTCGGCCGGCCGCGACGTCTCGTCTAAGGTCCCCCACATCTGATGCGCGTCCAGACGCGTGGTCCGCGCCTGGTAGTAGTCGGTCACCTGGCTCGGTCCACCCTCGACGATATCGCCGCCGTCATAGCCGACCTGCTCGAGCCACGCGCTCATCTCGTCGCCGTACTCAGCCGGGTAGATCAGGGCGACCACGTCCGGCGTGGTCGCGCCGGCGATCTTGGCCAGGTGCAGCTTGCACCGGCACGGCGGCTGGGTCGTCTCGGCCAGCCGCTTCAACTCGTCGAAGTCCCGCCGGGCCTCCGACGCCTCGCGACGGTAGAAGAAGAACCCGTCCTCCGCCCGGAACCGGACCGACGACACGCCCTTCAGCTCCAGCCGACCGTCCGGGTAGGCCCGATGGATCTTGTACGCCTTGCCGTCGGCGTACTTCTCGCTCTCCAACAACACGCCGATCTCGTGGGCCGTGTAGCCCACCGCGACGCTGTCGCCGAAGTCGAACACGTACAACCCCGCATAGCGAACCGGCTCGTCGAGTTTCGGCAATCCACGCATCGATCACCCACTCCGACGCACGCCCTTAAGTCAACTTGATCCTCGCGACCCGCCGCTTGCCCACGCGGACGAGCATCCCGTCCGTCGGCGTGATCTTGCCCTGCGGGTCCGACAGCTTCCGGTCGTCGATCGACACGCCGCCCTGTTTGACCAGGCGACCGCCCTCGCTGGCCGAGGGGGCCAGCTCCAAAAGCTTCAGCAACTTGCCCGGCATCACGCCGTCGTCGCCGATCTCCGACCGGCTCAACGAGACGTCGGGAATGTCGTCGCGGAGTCCGCCGTCGCGGAACACGCGGTCGAACATCTCCGCCTCATGATCGGCCGCAGCGGCGTCATGGAACCGCGTAACGATCTCCCGTGCGAGCCGGACCTTGGCCTCACGCGGGTGGGTCTTGGCGGCGTCGCACAGCGTGCGGACCTCAGACATCGACACGGTCGTCAGCAGCTCGAACCAGTTGGGCATCAGCTCATCGGGGATCCGCATCGTCTTGCCGAACATCTCGCTGGGCGGCTCGGTGACGCCGATGTAGTTGCCCAGCGACTTGCCCATCTTCTCGACGCCGTCGGTCCCCACCAGGATGGGCATGACGACCACCGCCTGAGGCGGCTGGCCTGCGTCGCTCTGAAGATCACGGCCGACCAGGACGTTGAAGGTTTGATCGGTCCCGCCCAACTCGACGTCCGATTCGAGGGCGACACTGTCGTGTCCTTGCAGCAGCGGGTACAGCAGTTCGTGGATGTAGATCGGCTCGCCAGACTTGTAGCGCTTCTCGAAACTGTCCCGCTCGAGCATCCGCGCCACCGTCATCTTGCCGGCCAGACGCAGCGCGTCGGCCAGGTTCAGGCCCTCGAGCCATTCGCTGTTTCGTCGGATCTCCAGCTTGTCCTCGCTCGTGTGGAGGATCTTGCCGGCCTGGGCGAAGTACGTCTGGGCGTTCGCCTCGATCTCCTCCAGGCTCATCACGCGTCGCGCCTTCAGCCGACCCGACGGGTCGCCCACGCGGGTCGTGTAGTCGCCGATGATGAGCACCGCACGGTGACCCAAGTCCTGGAACTGCCGCATCTTGCCCAACACCACGGTGTGGCCGAGATGGATGTCCGGCGCGGTCACATCCAGCCCGAGCTTGATCCGCAACGGCCGATCGCTCGCCCGGGACGCCGCCAGCTTCTCCCGCAGCTCGGTCTCCGTGTAGATGTGCTCGCAGCCGCGCGTCAGGACGGCCATCTGTTCGTCTACGCTGGCAAACCCCATCGTCCGCACCTCTCGAGCCGACACGTACCCGTCATGCTATCTGGCCCCAGACGCTGAATCAAGCAGACGGATGGGACGTTGACATCGGCTCGTGGATGCGATAGGTAGCCGTCGATGCTCCTTCGTCCGCAAAGTTCCTCGTTCAGCCGTGGGGTGCCAAGATGACATGCCCGAAGTGCTACGCCGAGATGGAGAAGGTGACGTACGGAGGCGTGGAGGTCGATCGCTGCAAGGTCTGCAAGGGGATCTGGTTCGACCTGGGGGAACGAGAAACCCTCAAGGGCATCGAGGGGTCGCAGGCCATCGACAGCGGAGATCCGGAGGTAGGCAAGCGGTTCAACCGACTCGACAGGATAGACTGCCCCCAGTGCAAGACCCAGATGATTCGAATGGTGGACGCAGGCCAGCCGCACATCTGGTACGAAGCCTGCAGCGTCTGCAACGGCGCGTTCTTCGATGCGGGCGAGTTCACCGACTACAAGGAAGAGACGATCCTCGATTTCTTCAGGGACCTGCGGACCAAAGAGCGGCGCTAGTTCCGAGAGAACAGGGAAACCGACTACGGCGTCACCTTCACCTCTCGCTCGGCACGGGCGGCCCGGCCGGCACTATCCCAGACGACCAGCGTCACGCGATACCGTCCAGGCGTCTCATAGGTGTGCGTCGCCCGCGGCTCTCTTGACGGGACACCATCGCCCAAGTCCCACAGGACGGCGGCGATCTTGCCCCGAGCGGCGCGGGAGGTGCTGACGAACTGGACGGGCTTGCCCACGCGAACGTTGCTCGGCGCCGAGAAGGTCGCGACGGGCGGGAGATTGGCAAAGGGCTTGCCGGGCGGAAGTGCATTGCTGCCGTTGCCCTCGACGCGGCAATCGACCCACTCGAGGGCGGTGTATTTGCCGGGGCCCAAGACGGCAGCGCCCTTGTTGCCCTTGATAACGCAGCGGACGAAGCTGAGATGATCGACGTCCGCACCCCCCAGCTGCATTCCCAGGCGGTGGTTGTTGCCGAACTCGCATTCCTCGAACGTCACATGCCGAACGTGTCCGTTGGTCCGGAAGCCGTGTCCCTCGTTGCCCGGATACCAGACCGGCCCGCAGCCGATCGGCATCGACAGAAACCGACAACGATACAGGTAGTGATACGCGATCCCGCCGGCCTCGCCCTGGAACTGCGCCCCCCACTGGTTGCACGCCCGAATCGTGTTGCGGGTCCACAGGACGTATCGCTTCGGCAGCGTGCTCGAGACGGACAGGCCGATCTTCTGTCCGCCGTCCACGGTGTTGTCTGCGATCACGAGGAACGACCCGATGGCCTCGATGCCGCAAAACTTGTACGTGCCCGACGTGTCGCTGATGACGTTGCGTCGGGCCGCGACGGAATCGCACCCGCCGATGCTGAGCCAGTGGTCGATGCGGTTGTCCTCGATGACGGCGCGATCGCACCCGCCCCACACCTCGATGCCCAGCCCCTCCCCGCCGGAGCCAGTCACCGTGTTGGATCGGATGACCGCGTCGGTCGAGCCATTGTCGGCGAAGATGCCGCCCCGTCCGGTGTCCTTGATGGTGCACCGAAGCACCCGGTTCCGCAACGACCCCCAGGCCAGACGGATCCCCCCGCCGTATTTCGCACCGACCCCGATGTTCTCCAAATGGCAGTCGGCAATCGTGCTGTCGGCCACGCCCCCTTTCCGCGTCGGGTTCTGGCCCGTGAAGTAGATGCCATGCGGGCCGAACGTCTTGGTCTTGATCAGATTCCGAATCGTCAAGTGGTGAAGGTTCAGCCGCCGCGCGTTGCCGGCGGAGATGCCCTGCGTGACATTCGGGTTGGACCTGCCGTCAAGGGTCAGGTGGCAGACCTCCACGTCCTGACGACCCCCCAAACCGACCATCTCCGAGCGCGCCTTCCCCTCGAAGCGCAAGAGGGTCTTGTCCGGCCCCGCCCCCTCGAGCCGCGTGCCTGACTTGGGTTGGACGGCCTGTTGGAGCGCGTAGGTCCCGGCGGGCAGGGACACGGTATCGCCCGGCTCGGATTCAGCGATCGCCGCCGCGATCGCGGCCGAGTCGCGCCCCGTCACCGTGATGACCTCCGCCTCGGCCAGGTCGGTGTGGCATGACCAGGTCAGCAGAAGCACGACAATCAGCGAGCGTTTCATCGCGACAGGCTCCTTTCGTCACATGGCGCGGTCATCATATCGTCGTCAGCAGTGGATCGACAGTTGGTAGGAAACAGGAATGTTCTCTCAGGTCGGATGTTGGGATGTGACGCGATGACCCGAGCCGCGACGTTCACGTCGCGCGGTTCTCTCGCAAGGGATGCGTCCTCCGCGCGGGATGAATCCCGCGGCTCGGGCGAAGGCGGCAAACGGAATTGTGGATTCGGCCGCCCCCACTATACTGGGCGGTCCCGGACGGGCGTTGTGTAAAACGACATGCCGGAGGACTCGCTGCATGGCCAGACAGGCCGTCATCTTCGACATGGACGGGACCCTCGTCGAGACCTATCTCGACTTCGACGGGATCCGCCGGGAGATCGGGTTGGGCCCCGACGCCGGCCCGATCCTCGAAGCCATGGAACGCATGACAGAAGCCGAACGCCGTGCCGCCGAGGAGATCCTCCACCGCCGCGAGGCCGAGGCCGCCCAGGCCAGCCGCCTCAACGACGGTGCCCGTGAGCTGCTCGACTGGCTCGCCGCGGCGCAGATCCCATCGGCCGTGCTGACGCGGAACTCGCGGATCTCCGTCGACACGGTCCGGGCCAAGCACGGACTGCGATTCGACCTGATCCGCACGCGCGAGGACGGTGCGGTCAAGCCGTCGGCCGAACCGGTTCTGGCGATCTGTCGGACGCTCGGCGTCGAGCCCGCCGATGCGTGGATGGTGGGCGACTACCTGTTCGACGTGCAATCCGGAAGCGCCGCCGGGGCGCGAACGATCCTGTTTCATCCCAGCCCGAAACTGCCCGAGTGGCATGACCAGGCCGACCACGTCGTCCGCAGCCTGACTGAGATCATCTCGTTGCTCGAGGGGGCCCGATGATTCATTCGCTGGCGCTGGCCAACATCTCCCATCGCAAGGCCCGCACCGCCATGTCGGTCAGCGCGGTGTGCATGGGCATCTGCATGCTGATCACCATGCTGGGTCTGTCGCACGGGACGCTCGAGGAGGTGGCCGACCGCGTCGTCAGCGTCGACGCCGACCTGCTGCTCCTTCCCGAGGAACGGAGCCTGGTCTTCACGAGCGGCTGGCCGCTCAGCCCGAAATACAAGACGATGATCGAAGCCATCACCGTCGAAGGCGTTCCCGCCGTGGAGCGGGCGATTGCGGCTTCGTTCCACCAAGCCCACCTGGCGGGCCAGGAACAGCGGGTCTTCGCGATCGACCGGGACGACTTCAAGTACTTCATGGGCCCGCGCAAGTGGGTCGCCGGCCGGCTCTACGACGAGGGCGACCGATTCAAGAAGCTCCTCGACGCCAAGCGGAACGAGCGCGGCGCGTACGATCCCCAGACCGTGTCGAGCGAGGAGGAGCAGTTGGGCTGCGAGATGGTCATCGACAGTCGGCTGGCCCGCGTCGGCGGCTATCGGGTCGGCCAGCAGGTCCAGTACCTGGGTCGGTCGTTCACCATCGTGGGCATCTACCAGGAGGGAGCGGCCGGTCGAATCTTCGTGCCCATCCAGACGCTGCGACACTTCCTGAACAGCGGCGGCGCGTGGAGCAGCATCTTCTTCGTCCGGCTGAGCGAGGCGGTCCGGCAGCGCGGCCCGGCGGGTCGGAAGGCCGCGTCGCGGGCCATCTGGGACAAGACCCATCTCCGCACGATCGAGAAGACCGCCTACGAAGGGCTGCTCCATCAGAGCTTCGCTTCGGTCTACGTATTCATCAACGTCTTTAGCGTCGTGGTGCTGATCTTCGCGGTGTTCTTCGTCCTGCTGACGACCTACACCATGGTGCTCGAGCGGACGCGCGAGATCGGCATCCTCAAGTCGCTCGGCGCGGGCCGGCTGTTCCTCGTGCGACAGTCGATGACCGAGGCCCTGATCCTGTCGGGCGTCGGCACGGTGCTCGGCATGGGGCTGTCCTACGTCGCCAAGTACCTCATCGAGACGTATCGTCCCCTCATGACCGTCGACGTGGCGCCGAAGTTCCTGTTGCTGGCCTGCGCGGTCGGTCTGCTGGCGGGCGTGATCGGGTCGTTGTACCCGGCGGCCCGCGTGGCGCGGCTCGACCCGGCTACGGCGCTGAGCTACGAGTAGACGCGGCACGCCCCCCGATGCGGCCGATCTCGACGTCGTCCCACCACCCGTTCGTGCTCCAGGTGCGAATGCCGAATCGCCCGCCGGCGAGCGGCTCGGGATCGCGGACGTCATGGATCTTGACGCCGTCGAGGTAGTATCGAAGCCGACCGTCCTGCGCGGTCACGGCGACGCGGTACACCTTGCCGACCTCGGATCGGATGTCCGCGTGGTGCAGCAGGTTGAATCCGGGGTCGCGCCGGGCACGGCTCCAACCGGGCCGGCAGCCGCCCGTCAGCGTGAAGATGTAGTTGGGAATGCTGTGGTACGTCTTGTAGTCCCCGCTGCGACCGAAGCGAAGCGGCCGGCCGTCCGCCTCCCGGGCGTGCAGAAACAGGTTGATGTTCGCGGCGTTCTGCTCGGCGGGAGGCACCGCCTCCGCACGGAACCTGACCATGACGTTGTCGGGCAGCTCCGGCCGATACCAGATCGTGGCGACGTTCCGCATCGTGGGCTTGAGGCCGCGGATGCACAGCCTGCCGTCCGCCACCTTCACCTCGCTGTTGCCCTCGACGATCCACCGCGACGGCCAGTCATCACGGTCGAACGTCTCGCGTGCCAACCATTCGACCGCGTACGTCTCGTCGCCGAGACGCACCGTCTCACTCCGACCGGTCGGTGGGAGGACGCCCGGGTCCGTCGCCAGCGCGTGCGCGCGGACGGCTGCGACGTCCACGCGGACGTCGCCAGGAATCTTCGGATCGAATGATACCGTCCGCTTCCGACCGTCCGACCCGGTCACGGTCACGGCCGATTGGCCCTGAAACGTCACGCCCGGTCGCTTGTCCCCCTCGCGCCAGGCCAGCAGCGCGGCCAGGACCGTCCATTCCCGCGCAGGCTCGCGATGGGTGACCCAGACGTTATGGGCCATCCACTTGCGTTTGGGCAGGTCCCGGTCCTTCTTGGCCAGACGCTTGACGGTGCTGGGGTACAGATCCTTGCCCGTGATCGGGTTTTGGAACCCCTTGCGTCCCGTCAGATCGACGACGTCGACATCCCGCCGGTCGTTGGCCAGCGCAACCTGCGCGTGGACGTCGCCGAGGCGATAGGAGAAGGAAGTCCTATCCGCCGCGATGGCCAGGTCCGTCTCCGGCGCAACATGGAACAGCCAGGAGAACCGGGCCGGTTTGACATCGGGACGCATGGCCAGATCGTCGAAGATCGCAAACCACCTACCGTCTACGAAGAGCACATGGCGATGACATCGAAGCAAACCGCGCACGGTCTGATAGGCGTGCGTGGCGTCGGTCGCCCAGTAGACCACGTCTCGGTGGCGCTGACACGCCAGGAGCCTCCCGGCGAAGGGCCCGGTTGGGCGGCGGGGGTTCCACTCCTGCCCCACGCCGTTGACGAGAACGACATTGTGGCTCATCGCGTGGCGCGAGTGGGGATCGGGATAGGCCATCCCGCCCCCGCTCGCGCTGAGCGTCTGGCCCAGGGCGTGCCAGACGAAATCGTTCTCCGACCGGAACGAATGACTGTACCCACCACGCGGGCGGCATTTGAGGATCATCCCCACCGCATCGTCGAAGGCCTTGCGGTCCGACGGGGGTCGTGAGCTGACCATGACCCACCCCGCTTCCGGGAACACCGCCCACGTCGGCTCATCAGTCGTCGGCGCCGTCCAAGGCAACTCACCGGCCGCACACAGCTCGATCCAGGGACGACCCGACGGTGCGTCGCTGACCTCCTTGGCCAGCACGTCGCGACGATGCGCGAGCCGGCCATCGCCCGTCAGCCAGGCAAGGTAGCGGAAACTGTGCAGGTGACCGCGTCGCAGGCGATTCGGATCAGCGGCGTAGTCGCCAAAGGATAATCGCTGGATGCCCAGCGGCGCGAGGTGCGCGTACCATTCGCCCAACCGTCCAAAGACGGGGTTGCGGCCGATCCGGAGCTCGGGCAGCAGCAGCGCCGTGACCATCGCCGCCGACAGCATCGTCCTGCCCTTGCCCGACCCGTAGGACAGCCCCTCGTTCCAACCCTCGTCCGGCCCATGGGCACTCGTTACGCCGGTCAGGTAGTGCAGGCAGAGCGGGACAAGTTCGTCGGACACCTTCAGATCGCCCGCCGTCAGCAGGACCGGCGGCAGGGACCACATGAAGTTCTCGTAGGGATGACTCGCGCAGAAGACGGCCGAGCCGCTCAGCGAGATGTTCCGCCCCGCCACCCACGAAGCCCGTTCCAGAAACGTGGCCCGCAGTCGCCAATCGATGGCGTCGAGCAGGACCTTCTGCTCGTCCGCCGTCAGATCGGCCTGCCACCAGTCGTAGCACAGCGCGAGGAACTCGGTGATCTGCGTCGGCCATTTGCGCTTCGCACCGTGGAACTCCGGAGAGGCCACGCCGCCCCTCGGGAACCGGGCCAGCGCCAGCGCATGGTCCTTCGCCCTGGCATAACGCCCATTGCCCGTCAAGCAGTGGGCAAACGACGCCAGCGCAATGCCGCGACCGATCTGCGAGAACTTCAGCTCGTCGAGTTGGGTCTGGCCGCGGCGATCGGTCTTGGGGAAGTCCTGCCACCACGACGCTTTGGTGACCTTCTCAGCCGACTTCAGGGCGGCCTTCACCCAGCGCGCCGTCCGGTCATCCTTCATGAGGCGGTCACGCCACGCCCCCCAGTCGCCGTCGGGCGGGCCGATCCGCGGGTGGCGCTGCGCCGACAGTCGCTGGACGGCTTGACGGATGATCGTCCGATCCCAGGTTGCCGCCCCCGGGTCAAAGGCAAACGTCCGCACCGCGCTCCACTGCTCTTGTTTCGTGCCCACCCAGTAACCGACCCGCCAGGACCACCGCGTGTTCTCGAGCACGGGCAGGGCGTTATAGAAGTTGTAGGACGTGCGGATCTCGATGTCGGGCTTGGCGAAGTCGCCCGTGCGCGAGAGCTGCAGACAGAACTCGTGCAGCGCAATGTCCTTGCCGGCGGTCAGGACGTGCGGCACGTACGGCCAGGAGAACCTGGGCGGGTTCACGTCGCACCGCTGCCCGTTGCCCGGACGGAACGTCAGGTAGTGCGGGTATTCCCACCGACCGTCAAACGGCAGCAGCGCATCGGGGCCCAACGGGACGGTGATCGTTTGTTCAGCCTGACATCGTTCGACCGCGATGGACCCGACCACCAGCGTCACAAGCATGAACGGATATCGAATCATTGATGCGCCTCCGGCAAGGTCCGCCCCGCGGACCACGCTCCCAGTATGTCCCGCCGCTGCCCCGGTGTCGATCCGCCTGTTGGTATGTTCCCGAGGCGCAGGGTATGATCAGCCCGCACGTGCTGACGCGGAGGTGAAGACTCATGAGCAGAATCCCCGTGTGTGTGTTGCTCGTCTGGGGCATGCATGTCTGCGAGACGACGGCGGCGACCTCCGACGCGAAGGCTCGGCCGCCCACTCCCACTGCCCGCAAAAAGCACACCGAGACGATCCAATCCTCCCGACACACATACCGCATTACCTTGGACGGTCGTCTGGACGAGGACAACACGCTGGCCTGGCGGCGGGTGTCCGGCCGGAGCACCATGGAGTGGCCGCTCTTTCAGCCCAATCTGTCCGTCACCCTCAAGAACGTCGGACAGACGGACGTCCGATCGGCGTGGCTGGTCGTCAACGGTCGGGACTGGTACAGCATCGACACGCTGCTGGCCAGCATCGTCGAGCCGGACATGTCCGACCGCGAGAAGGCCTTCGCCGTCTACGAGCTCTTCAAGAAGAGCTTCTACCACTACAACGTGGCCGAGTGTCGCGTCGACGACGAGGGCTATCTGGTCAGCGACGTCCTCGATCCGGTCAAGATGTTCAACATGTACGAGAACAACGGCTGCTCGCTACACGCCATCAACTTGGCCACGATGTGGCAGCGGCTGGGACTCGAGGCCCGCGTGATCAACTTCAAGAGCATCCACTGGGTCAGTGAGGTGTTCTACGACGACGCGTGGCACATGCTGGACGCCGACGCGCGGGTCTTCTTCCCGAAACACGACAACGAGACGGTCGCGGGGATGGCGGACTGGGCCAACGACCGCTATCTGCTCAAGCGGGCCCACCACAGCGGCGACTTCGCCGAGACGGACGTCAAGGCCGACCTCGACCATGCAACGCATTACCTGGAGAAGAACAGCGGCAGACCCTATCGGGCGAAGCAAGACCACCGCATGGACATCCACCTGCGACCCGACGAGAGGATCGTCTATCGCTGGGACAACATCGGGAAGTTCCACGACAACTGGCGACACAAGAAGTACGTGCCCAAGTTCGCGAACGGTCGGTTCGTGTACGCGCCGGATTTCACCAAGCCGCACGCCGAAGGCGGAGCCGAACGGCGGGCCAACGTATCGGGCTTCGGCGCGTCGCCGAACCAGTTGACGATCGAAGACGCGAAGCGCCCGGGTGAGTTGGTGTATCGGTTCGTCTCGCCCTACGTCATCGTCGGCGGAACGGTCGAGCTAGGCTACCGGCGCGGCGAGGGAGCCAAGCTGGGCCTGGAAATCTCGTTCGACGGCAAGCAGTGGACAGCTCTGTGGCAGGCTGACAAGACCGGGGATGCGCTGACCGCGAAGGTGTCGCTCGATGCCGCCATCGCGACGCGATCCACCGATGCCAAGTACGTCTACTGGCTGCGATATCAATTGGGTCCAGCCCACGCCGCGTCGGACATTGCCGTGTGTCGGATGGTCGTGACGACCGACTTCCAGGCGTCGATCAACGCGTTGCCCTCGCTGCGTCTGGGCGTCAACGAGATTGCCTATCGCGACGCCACGTCGGGCCCGCACCAGGTGCAGATCACCCACGAATGGCAGGAGTGTGACGCGGTCCGGCCGCCACCGGCGCCCGTGCCAGTGGCGGCGGCGACGATGAGCCTGGCACCCACGTTGCGCTGGCAGCAGCCCGCGTCCGCACAGAAACGGCCGATCAGCCACTACCGAATCCAGGTCCGCTTCGATCCGAAGATGCGCGTGCCCGTCTCACCGAACCTGGAGCGGGTCTTCGCATCAGCCAAACCGCAGTGGCAGGTCCCGGTCGGCTGGCTCGTTCCGAACAAGAAGTACTACTGGCGGGTGCGGGCGCGGGACGAGGGCGGTATCTGGAGTTCCTGGTCGAAGGTCGCCAGCTTCACCGCACAAGGCCCCGGATTGGTCAAGCAGATCACAGTCGACGGGACGGATCTGCGCTGGCAGCCGTCACCCGTCGGCACGCCGCCAGCCCGCTACGAGGTGTTTGGCTCGGACGAGCGCGGATTCATCCCATCGGCCGAGACCCGCCTGGCCGCTGTAAACGATCCGCATTGGGCCATCACCCTGCCCACCGCGCGCCGTTTCTATCGCGTTCGCCCCGTCGATGCACAGAGGATCGTCGGGCCGGTGTCGGCGCCGGTAGACGCAGCCCCGGTACGGCCACGATTCATGGCGTCGCTCCGGGTCGGCGAGAACCTGGCCCGTCGCGCCAAGGTAAGCGCCACGCGGACCGTGAGAACATACGAGGTTGAGGCCGCCGTCGACGGCGATCCCAAAACGCTGTGGGCGGGCGGGCAGGGCACAGACCTGCGCCTCCACCCGGCCGACTTCGTCCTCGACCTGGGTCGAGACGCCGTCGTCGATACGGTGATCCTGACCACGGACCGGCTGAAGAACCAGTTGCGGCTGAAGGCCGCGGCCGTCTACGCATGGGCGGGCGATGACTGGGATGGCAAGCCCCTCTTTGCGGTGACGTCGAACACCCGGACGGTCGTTATCTGTCGGTTCCCAGCGGTCCAAACGTCTCGACTGTGCATCCGGTGTCTGGACACGGCCCGCGGCGACCACAGTTTCGCCCACCTCAACGAGATCGAGATCTACGGATCGTCCGGTCCCCCGAAGCGCAAGCTGACACCGTCTGGCCTGCCTGAATCCCTCGGCCACACCCACGATCTGGCGGCGCTGGACCGTCAGATTGAGCAGTTGCGTCGCGCCGGGGAGATCGGGAAGGTCCGCTCGGAATACCTATCGCGACGGCGGCCGTTGCTCGTCGAATGCGGCGCATGGCAGTCCAAGCTATCCGCCGAGACGAAACGAACCGAGGCGTTCGCAAAACAAGGCGCGCCGCCCTGGGCGGTCGCCCTCCGCGATGCGCTGGCGCGCTACCGCTTGTGGGCGCACTGGTGGATCTCGCATCAGAAACCCGACGGGCAGTTCGGCGGACAATACGGCGACGACGTCGAGCTGTGCTGCGGTTGGCCCGTGCTGTGCCTGGCCCAGGACGATCCCAAGACGTTCGATGCGCTCAAGCGCCTCGCGGACGGCCTCTGGGAGAATACTCCCTCCGTCAAGAAACACGGCTTCGACCTCTACAGCGACGTCGAGCACTCGGCCGAGCCGACCAGCTACAGTCAACCCCGCATGGTCGCGCTCGACTGGCATCGTCGCGGCCAGATCGAGAACTCAGTCTACGTCGACCGCTGCCGGCAGACGGTCGAGACGATCGTCAGGGAATGGATGGGCAGGAACGAGAAGGGCCGACTCCAATTCAAGTCGAGCTGGTTCGGCTACGACCGACAGATGAAGCCGAAGATCAACCCGAAGGGCATGGTCGACATTCCCCAGTGCGCCAAGGCCCTCAAGCCCGGGCTGTACGTCGTGTGGGCCGCCGGTGACGAACAGGTCAAGCGGACAATGATCGACTACGGTCGGACCTGGGCCGAGGCCGCCCTGACCGAGTACGAAGGCAAGCCGCGTGGCCTGCTGCCGGCCCGCATCCATTGGCCCTCTGGCAAGCCCGAGGGGGCGCACACCCGGTTCCCGCCCATGCGGGCGATGTACTTCCACCTGCTCGCCTGCTATCGGTGGACGAAGGATCCGGTCTTCCTCGAGCCGATCCGCCGCATGCTCAAACAGTTGGTCGTCGAGCGGGCGGTGGGCGACATCCCGGCTGCGTCGGGTTACGGCAAGCCGGATCAAAAGGAATACGCCATCTGCCAAGGGCAGTTGGCGCTGGCGGCGTCGCTATGGCGAAGGCTGTCCGGTGACCATTCGCTGGACGACCCCTTCAGGCGCTGGGCGCGCCGGCTGTCCAAGAGCCTGCCCGACGGTCATCAGATGTTCTTCTCGCTCGATCCGCGCCGGCCGGACCTCTGGCTGCCGGACGCCCCCACGCGTGGCGCGTTTCGCATGCCGCGATACGCCGTTGGGACGCCGTTCTATCTCGGGTGGGAAGTGACGGGCGACAAGCGCCTTCTGGTCCAGGCCTGTCGCAATCTGTCCGGCGACCTGACCGATCAGTGGGGCCCCCTCACCTACTGGTTCTACGACAAGACCGAGCCCCGCGTGACGAGCAACGACCACCTGGCGCATTCGATCCAATGGGCGGCCTTCGCGTTGTGCCAAATAACGACCGGCGGCCCCGGGCCGATCGAAGCACCCTACCCGTCCATGGCCGTGACCTGGACGGGAGGCGGCCAGGACGTCGTCCCGCTCGTCGTCTCCCACGATCCGGACCACGTTTGCAGTCTGCTACACAACTTCCGCCCCGCGCCCGTTGACGTCCGCCCGAGGTTCTGGGAGCTTCGGCCGGGCAGATACACGCTGAAGCTCGGCAAAGACGGCAACGGCGACAACCGCATGGATCGCCTCCTGCTTCAGCGTGAGGTCACCGTGAGGGGACCGACGCAGGCGCGCGTCTCGCTGCCTGCCGGGGGCACCTGTGTGTTGACCGTATCGAGGATGCCTGGGAGCGCACCAGATTGAGGCAGGGCCGGCGTCTCTGGGAGAGAGGAGTCCAGATGAGCACGTCGAATCCCGCCGACAGCAGAAGGCGGTTCGCACAATGCGTCACTGGCGTCTGCCTGCTGGCGGGCGGTGTGCAGGCAAAGGCAGCCACCGGGTTCATAGACGAATTCATCGACGTCAAGGCCTGGTGCGCCAACAACGCCAACGCACCCGCCAAGTTCAGCTCGGACGGCAAGATCCTGACACTGATCGATCCGCCCGGCGGAGAGGCCACTTGGGGGACGAGCATCTCCCGGGGACCGGTCTCCGTCGACCTGACCGAAACGCCGTATCTTATCGCCAGAGTGATCGAGACCACCGGTGCCTTCGCCGTCAAACTTGTCAGCAGGAAGACGAAGGACAAGCATTCGGCGACGGTGACCGTGCGTAGGCCGGGCCTGATGGTCGCCAATGTGGCGGAGCGCCTGAATTGTGCGGGCAAGACGTCGCTGACCATCGGCCTGTACGTCCTCGGACGAGAGAAGATGGCAAAGGTCGACTACGTCAAGTTCGCGGATCGACTGACGGCAAAGGAGAAGAAGGCCATGGACAGGATGCTCGCGCAGCATCCCAAGAAGTACCACGGCCTGACCGAGCTAGCCACGCGGCGGGGATGGCGGGACCTGGGACACGTCCGGCGCGGCAAGACCTACCTGTCGGAGCGCACGGTGTTTCGCGACTCCAGCACGGGCGCGCCGGCCTGGCGGATGACGTGCGATCCGGGCATCGACAAGGGCGACTACTACGACATTCCCGCCTGGAACGCGGACGGATCGCTCATCACGTTTCTCAGCAAGCGGGGAGGCCGATCAGGACGCTGGCTGATGAACGCCAAGGGCGGCAGCCTGCGTCCCTTCATCGGAGTCGATGGACGGTCGATTGGGTGGGGGGTCTGGAGCGTACGTTACCCCGATCGCTTCTATGGCGCCGTGGTGAACAAGGGGCGAACCCACGTGGTCGCCTACGACCCACGTACGGGGAGACACCAAGTTGTCGTCAGCGTCGAGCAAGAGAACTTGGGCACGATGTATCCGCCGCATCCGTCGGAGAAGTGGTTCCTGTTCGGCCGGCGCGTCAGAAAGGGCAAAGCGGGCAGCCCGGACGATCCGTCCGAGGCCCACGTGGTCGGGCTGGACGGCTCGGTCCGGACCATCCGATTCGAGAGGCGCTGGCATCGGCTGCGGTTCACCAAGTCGCCCGACGCCCAGATCTTCTTCAACTTCGAGAAGCCCAGGACACAATGGACCATCCTACCCGATGGCAGCGACCGGACGAGAATCCCGAAGCCCGGCGGCCATCCCGATTGGATGCCCGGCGGAACCGAGATGACGTTCTACGCTGAGGGCAAGATCTGGGCCGTCCACCGCGATGGCACAGGTCTGCGCTGCATGGCGACGCTCAAGGGCGGCGGACACGGCGGTCCCTGCCTGGACGGGGAGTGGTTCGTGTCTGATACGACAAGGAGAGGGGAGTTCCCAGACTCGATCCTGATTCTTCGGACCGACGGTTCACAGACCATCATCCCGGTCTTTCGGCACATGAGCTCCTACCTCGGTCACAGTGTCAGATGGCACCCCGGCCAAGACGCGACGCATCCGCATCCGGTCTCCAGTCCCGACGGCACGAAAATCCTGTGTAACAGCGATTTCTTGGGGCAGTACGCGGATGTCTACGTGAGCGTGGCGCGGATGCCCGACCCGCCGCGTGACCTGGCGGCGCAGCGCGACGGCGATCACGTGAGGCTGACGTGGCAGCGCCCCCGGCGATCCCGCGAGACGCATGGCTACGTGGTATATCGCAGCGACCGCAGCGGGTTGGGTTACCGTCGCGTGACGGACAAGCCCATTACAGTACCCGAATGGCGCGGGCCCGACGCGTCCACGCCCGGCTTCTACGTGGTGACGGCGGTCGAACACAGCGGGTTGGAAAGCGCGCCGTCGAACGAGGTCTGTGACGCAGGCGGCGGCCACTGGCAAGGGGCGGCGCGCGTCTTCATCGAGGCAGAGGCCGGCAGACCCACCGTGCCCATGCGGGAGGGCGGCGATTTCCCGACCGCCTCGAACGCCTACTACGTCGGGTCCGTGGAGGGCAAGCCGGGGGGCAACCTGGCCCTTGACGTCGTCGTCCCCAAGGAGGGGAACTACCATCTGTGGGCCCGCATTCAGGATACTGGCACCCTCACCGTCGCGTGCAATGGGCGGCAGCATGGAACCCTCTCCTGCGAGGCGGTGACGTGGACGTGGCGGAAACTCGCCTCTGTCATGACCTTGGCGGCCGGGCGACATGCGCTGCGGTTCGAGAGCAAGGAAGGCGGAGAGCAGATCGACAAGCTGCTGTTGACCGACGACGCAGGCTTCGAACCGTACGGGGCCGGAGCGATCGACACGACGCCACCCGACGCGCCGACCCATCTGAAGGCTGTTTTGGTCTCGAACAATGCGCTGCATCTGACCTGGTCAGTCGTCCGCGCTACAGACGTCGACCACTACAACGTCTACTGCGGCACGAAGCCCGACCTGGCCTGCGATCAAGGAGCGCTCGTGGGCTCCCCCGCTGAAACCGAGATGGTAGACTGGGGGCTGGGGCCGAACGAAGCCCGATGGTACAAGGTGACCGCGGTGGACCGCGCAGGCAACGAGTCGCCGACGTCAAAGGCCGTCGCGGCACGAACCCCACCGTTCAACCCCGTTCACATCGTCCTCGAGGCAAACCGGGCCAGGACACGGCAGATGAAGCTCGTCGCGTCGAAGGAGGCGGGCGGCCAGGTGCTCCGGGCGATCAAGCCAGCCCCCCTCGCCGAGGCCACCTGGACGTTCGACCTTCCGCGCGACGTTACAGGCGCCATCTGGGCGCGCCTGCTGGGCACTGAAGAGACGCCCGCCCACTGCATGCTTCGCATCGACCACGACGCGCGAATCTCCCTGCGGTCGACGTCGCGGTGGGGTGAATGGGGCTGGTCCCCGGCCGGCAGGAAGGTCGGCTGCAGTCCCGAGCTGTTTCGCCTGAAGGCGGGCAAGCACACGCTCCGGCTGCAACCGCGCAACGCGGGCGCGCAGATCGCCGAGATCGTCATCACCGAAGACCCGCGATTCGGCGCGAAAGGACCGGGAGAGTGAAACGGGCGGACGGCCCCGGCGAGCCGCCCGCCCTGTGATGCTCGTCGACGGAACGGAGCGTCGGTCGCGATCGCCCCGCCGCAAGTTAGCCTCCGCGGCTACTGCTTCCTGCCGAGCCGGATCTCGAACCCGTCCACGGCGTTGCCCGTGCCGACCATGAGGCCCCACTGCGTGGACATCATGTTGCGGATGCCATAGTTGTCGCGGTCCCCGAACCCGTTGAGGTTGATGGGCACCCAGTTGATGCCGTCCTTCGTCCGCCAGAAGTCGGAACCACCCCAGCGAAGGCGATCGGTTCCAAACAAGTCCTCCAAAGCCACGAGATACTCTTCGGGCCAGTACTCTACCGGAACGCTGCTCATGGCGTCGAGGAGTTGGCCGGCCAAGTCATACGTGCCGACATAGAACCACCCGTCATGCTCGGCCATGTACCAGCAGTAGACGTTCGCCCAGTAGTCGAACCCGCCGCTCATACCCGACAAGGGGAGGATCTCGTTGGGTCCGTTGGGATCGCGGATGTTGCCGACCAGCAACTCGACGTTGTCATCGGCATCGATGCGCAAGATGTCGCAGCCTCGCAGCCCCGCGGCTGCCATCGGGTAGATGACTGTCCCGGCGTAGAGGTAGCCGTCGTACTCCCTGAGCGTCATGAAGCCGTGCGCGAGGTTATTGCCGTAACCGCCCTCGATCACACGGGTCCAGTTGCCCGGCGCCGGATCGTCCGACTTCCAGAGCTCCGGCCCGTTATGGTTGCCACAACCGGCGTATAGATGGCCGTCGAAGACACCGAGCTGCCAGAAGCCGCTGTTCTCAGGTATGTCTGTAGCAACCGCCTCAAAGGTATCGTTTGGTTCTGGGATTGGGTCGAACGGGACGCCAACGAGAATCGCGTCGTCCGTGTTGGCGAAGATCTCACGCTGCTGAACCACGTTCGGGTCGACCGCGGAGGTGACCGTGACCTGCTGCCCTGCCAGCGCCAAGGGCGTCATCTCCAGAGACGAATCGACAACGGTGGTGGCGTCCGCCCGGGTCACCGTGCCCAGAATGTGTTCCGTGTACACACCGGCGCCCGAGGCGATGAAGCCCAAGCTGCAGGCGTTATCCCAACTGTTGGGGTCCGTGGACGGATCGGCCGAGCAGTAGATCTCGCAGATGCCGTTGTTGGCCACATACAGCTTTCCGTTGAAGACTTGGGCGCCGCGGAGCCCCCCGGCGACGCCGAACCCGCCAACAGCCATGTCTGACGGACAGGCCTTCTCGAACGTGTCACCGTCCGTCGTCTTCCACACGATACCCCCAGTGATCGTCGTGCCCAGCATATACAGGGCGTCGTTGAATACCCTGGCCCCTCGAAAGCCCGTCGTCTCCCAGCTAGCCGGCGAGAAGACACGCTCCCACCCCCAGGCATCGTTGGGCTCGTCGTATGTGCCGCGATAAACGTGGCCGGGGGAAGTAGACGCCAGGAGATACGCCTGCCAATCGCCCCACAGGTCGTTGCGGCACTGCCAGCGCACAGGCGGCGGGTAATTGGGGTTCGCCCCGATCCAGTACTGCAGACAGAGCGGGTTCTGCACCGTGCCGACGTAGATCTCCGGCGTGCCGTCATCGTCGCCGTCGAACTGCTCCATCGCCCACGGGTAGCCGTTCAGCCGATCGTCGATGCCCCCGCTGGCGATGAGGACGAAGTCCTCCTGGCTCAACCCACAATCACCGATCTGCGTGACGCCAAGCATCAGCGGAACACTCAGCGCCATCATGCCCAAGCCAGTCAATGTCCTACGCTTCATCAAACGTCCTCCTGGTATGAAAGCCGTTGGTTGCCCGCCGCGTCGCTTGTCGTTCGTGGAGCCGCTTCTGCCTGCCCAACGTTCGGTCGATTCACGGCGGGCGGGTTCCTCCTGCACGCCTTTGCGCATCTTTACCGAGATTGAGACAGAAGGGCACGCCGAACGCCCGAGTTGACGCTTCCTTCTCCCGTCATCACCAGGTTTCCCCAGGTCCACTCCCGTCGTTCCACGACCAACCCATAAGCCAACGAGGGCCACACAGGGTCAAACCAGGCTACCTAAAGTATCTCAGCCAAGGGCCTAAACGTCAAGGCAGAAGTGAAAGGGGATGTTGGGCGGGAGACTGAATCCGTACTGGTATCCTTCAGCGAAGCGACCTTTTCCCGATCGATGCCGAGGGTTCGAGCGATCCGGCGTTGGGACCAGCCCCGTTCCACAAATCTGCTAACCGTTTGCACCGCAGAACTTTTCTGAGGTAATTGGCCATGGGCAAGCTCCTCCGGCGGGAAGGCCGCTGGGCAGCCTGCCCGGCGAATCACGCCTTCCTCACAAGAGCCTGATCTTGGGGCGCCTCGAAATACTTGTGGTATGGGCGCTCGCTGACAGGTTGCTCTTTGTCAAGCAGCGTAAAGATTCGCAGCCGAGGGTGTTGCACAAGATGTTAGGATCGACTAAGATGCATCTACTAGCCTCCTTGCCGTGGGATTGCGCGATGCCAACCCGCCGCAGACCCCTGCTTGAAGGCCGTCTCTTGTATTTGAAGTGAATCGAGATCGCTTATCTGGGTGGGATTGGAGGAGCTGGTGACATGCCATTTCGCGCGGGGCTTGTGAGCGTGGGCTCGGCCCTCCCCGAACAAGTGATAACCACAGCGGACATCTCTCGGAGGATCTGCGAGACGACCGGTTTCCAAATCACGAACGGTTTGATCGATCGGTTGACGGGTGTCCGGTCCCGACGGTATCGGGCCGAAGATGAACAATCGTCCGATCTTGCCTGGCGGGCGGCGATTCAGGCCATCGACCGCGCCGAGATTGACAAGGACGAACTCGATCTCATCATCTTTGCCGCTATCAGTCAGGACATCACCGAGCCCGCCACCGCGAATATCTTGCAGGAAAAGTTGGGGGTGTCCAACACTCAGGTGATCGACGTCAAGAACGCGTGCAACAGCTTCCTGAACGGATTGGACGTTGCTGATTCATACATGCGCACAGGCAAGTCGCGGTGTGCGTTGGTGGCGTGCGGGGAAACCCTCTCGGTCGGAATCGACTGGCGCATTCGATCCAATGACGAGCTGAAACCGCGAATCGCTAGCCTGACCCTAGGGGACGCCGGCGCCGCAGCCGTATTGAAAGCAATTCCAAAGGAGGAGGGACGCGGCATCCTGGGTACCCGGTTCCATTCCTACGGCGAGAAGTGGCGGCTCGCGACGGTGCTCAGCGGCGGCAGCATGCACCGCATGGAGCCGGAGTACTCCTACTTCCTGAGCCAATCGGCGAGTCTCCGCGAAGCGGCCTACCAGCTTGTCCCCGAGGTCGTCCAAGAGGCCTTGGACGCCACCGGGTGGAAGCCGACCGACCTGGACGTGGTCTGCGGTCATCAGGTGACTAAGGAACTGGTCCACGGTATCTCGGAGGCGTGTGGCATTCCACTGGAACGAAACGCCATTACAGTCACGGATTGTGGCAATACCGGTGCGGCCAGCATCCCGCTCACCCTCGCCCGAGCCTACGACGAAGGCCGGCTCAAGCGGGGTTCCAAGGTGATGTTGGTCGGCGGCGCTGCAGGCTTCAGCACCGGCGCCATCTCACTCATCTGGTAACAAATAGGCCGATGGCCCGTTGATTCCTCATCCCTTCGTCGAGGCCCCATGATGCGCCGCGCCGTTCCTCCTGGCTACTGCCCTTAGGTGTTCGCAATGGCAATCTTCATTACCGGTGGGACGGGTTTCTTGGGTCTGAACCTGGTCCGGCTGCTGGTTAGCCGCCAGAAGCGCGTGCGGCTGCTCACTCGAGCAACGTCCAACCGTTTGGGCTTGGATTCTGATCTGATCGAGTTCGTACGCGGCGACGTGACGGACGCTGACTCGGTCCGCGAGGCGATGTCCGGCTGCGACCAGGTGTTCCACTTGGCCGGGTGGGTGCAGATCTCACCGTGGGGATGGCGTGTTGCCTGGCAAACCAACGTCGAAGGCACGCGCAACATCTGCTCGGCCGCTCTGGAATTGGGCGTGGCGCGCGTGGTGCACTGCAGCTCGATTGCCGCCATTGGGGCTGGAACACCCGACGAACCCGCTGACGAGCAAAGTGCATGGAATCTTCCCGCGAACCGAATCCCTTACTACGCCACCAAAGTCGCCGCAGAGAAGGTCGTCCTCGAACACGTCGATCGCGGCCTCGATGCAGTCATCGTGAATCCGACGTACCTGGTTGGCCCATGGGACGTCAGGCCGACCTCTGGTCGACTGCTCATCCAAGTGGCAACGCAGCGCCTCCGATACTATCCCTCTCGAGGCGGCCTCAACTTCGCCGACGTCCGACCGGTCGCAGCCGGTCACATCCTCGCGATGGAACGTGGCCGCAGCGGGGAACGGTATATTCTCGGCGGCGAGAACCTGACCTACGAAGCCTATCTGAGCCGCGCTGCAACCATCGCGGGCGTGTCGATGCCGAAGCTCCGGCTTCCCTACGCCGGTATGTTCCCCTTCGCCCTGGCCGGCAGCGTCATGGGACGCCTGCTCCCGCGACTCTTCCGCGATATGAACCTCAGCGTGCTGCGCTCGGCGTTTCTGGAACACTACGTCAGCTCGGCAAAGGCCGCCCGGGAGCTGGGATTCGAGGTGGTTTCAATCGACCAGGCGATAACGGACGCCATGGCATGGTTTGTCGAGCATGGTTACATGGAACTCGCCGCAGAAGCGCCGCGGCCCAATCCCGGTTGACGGGTCAGTCGAGCTCCTGGATCATCCCCCAGAGCGGTATGACAACGAATGACAACATGTATAGAGCCAAGAGGCCATACCGATAGCGTCCGAACACCGCTCCCGGGGAATCCCGGATGACCAGGCGCAGCCACATCACGGCCGGCACGAAGAAAGATTCCCCGAACAAGAAGCACCACAGACAGAAACGGAACGTCTCCGTGCCTTTCGGGGCCAACAGGACAAGCGGCACCAGCAGCGCTGCCCCCACGATGATCATCAGATATACATAGAGATAGACCGCCGCAAGATGACGTGCTGTTGCCAGCGTGGCCTCACGCGTCGGCTTCCCCGCCGCCACTGAAGGTATCCAGAGCAACCTTACAAAGACCCAGCCCGCGAGCGACGGAACCACCACCCACAAGGCAAGGGATAGCGATTGCCCCGGTGCATAATACCAACCCAAGTCCGTTGCGCTGCCCGCCGGCGCCGGCCGGGACCAGCCAAGTAGGGGAAAACACCCATCCTCGTCGTTCACGATGGTGCGCAATCCGACGCTCGAGAACAGCACGACAAGCATCACTGCCATCACGACAACGCCCACAAGGCACCGACGCTCGATTCGCTCGGAGCGAATGCGGTCTTCTGGTTCAGACAGGGCCACCCAGAGATCCGCTGGCAGCGCCCGCCACACCTTGACGATATTGCTGCGGACGGCAAATGGCGTTCGCACGAAGTCCAGAGCGGCGTCTCGGCCCGAAGCCCTGCCAGAGGAGGACGCGCATGGCGGGTCGTGGGGCGTCTTCGGCCTGTCTTCAGAAGACATCGGCATTCACCTCGGACAACGGGGCCAACTGCCGGTTCGGGATGTCGATTTGGATCTCGTCGCTTTCTTGCACCAGGACGATGGGCCGTCTGCGGGCTCCGGACAGACGTGGCCGATGCAGGGCCCGCGGGTCACACCACTGAACCGCCTGCCGGTGACCATCGCCACTGAATTGCGCAGACCCATGCCCACCAGCATGGCGGCGGAAATGGACAGCTCACGCATCCCCGGTCTGCCGCGGGGACCTTCGCAGCGGATGGCCAGGACATCGCCAACGGGAAATGCAGGGGCAGCCATGCACCGGCGCCACTATCGCCGACGCAGCCGCAACAACGCCGCCGGCAACACCAACAACGCCAACGTCGTCGGCTCCGGAATCTCGCCCACCCCGCTGAAGTCCGCGTGAACGTCGCACAGGCTCGCACAGGCGCTCACGTCGTAGTCCAGCGTCAACGCGTAGTACGGATACTGGCTCCCCGAGTACGTGTTCATCGACACCACGCCCGTGTCTGCGATGTTCAGCGTCATGTTCTCGAAGTCCGCCGAAAACGCCACGCCGAACTCGTACCACGTCCCAACCAGCGGATCGATCACCAACGGCGACAACACCGGGGTGTTCTCCTGCGCCTCGGCCACGGCGAAGTTGAACAGATACCCCAGCGGGATCGGCCCCGCAGCCGCGGACACGTCCACGTTCACCCCCGCCGTCACCGTGTTGGGACCCTCCCACGCCAACGGAGCAAACTCGCCGGCACCCAGCAGGTCGACGCTCGTGCTCCCGCCCGCGTCCAGGTTCACCGTCAGGCTCACCGGCGACACGTCGAACGGCATCCCGCCCGGCGCCAGGTCGAACGAGATGTCGAAGAACGAATCGATCGCATACGTGCCGTCGTCGAGCGCCACCGTCATCGATCCCGTCGGGCTCGCGCTGAGACTCAGCAGCGCCGGGTCCGCCGCGATCGACACCATCTGCACCGGAATGGTGAAGGTCTCGCCGACCCAGACGTTATTGGCGTCGTCGTACGTGTACATCCCCCCGCTGCCGCTCAGCGTCGCCGACCCCACCAACGTCCCGCTGGCCGTCAGCGAGTTCCCCGGCCCGTCGAACGTGACCGGCGCCGCTACGATGTCGCCGGACGCCCCCGTCGCCATCATCAGAACACAGGCCAACCCGCCAGTCAGAATCGTCCTCATCTTCGTTACCTCCTCCTCGCCAGAAGCGAATGCAACAGTCTGCGCGCAAGACGACACGCTCAGACGCTTTGATGTGAATCGCGTTTGGGGGATACGCCGAAACAAACAGCGACGCTTCCCTCTCCCGTCGCGGCCGGGCCGCCCCGGCGCCCTCCGTTCCTCCTTTCCCTCGACTCTGTACACCTCCTCGCGTCAGGGCTCCCAGCCCCTGACGGGTGCACACCTATTAGTATGACAGGTCGGCGGCGGCGAGTCGAGACCCAGAAGCAAAAAATGACGCCCGGTGATTTCCTCGACGCATGCCATGCGACCCTACTCGTAGTCCCTGCCTGCCCGGCTGTCCCCACACGACCGCCGCCACCGCTCGAGAGCCGAACTCATCCGCTTAATGATCTCCGGATTGTCGGACGAAAGATCCTTGGTCTCCCCCGGGTCCGAGATCAGGTCAAACAACTGATAGGTCTTGCCCGCGTCCTGGGAGATCAGCTTGTAGCGATTGTCCGTCAGCGACAGCTGTTTGCGGGCCTCGAACGCGATCGGCGCGGGCCTGGACGTCACCTTGCCCTCAACGATCGGCAGCAGGCTCACGCCGTCGATGGGTTCGGGCTGACCTCGCATCCGTAGCCCCAGGACGTCCATGACCGTCGGGAAGTAGTCGCTGGTGCAGCAGGGCGTCTCGACGACGCGGGGGGTCTTGATCCTCGCCGGCCATACCAGCAGCCCCGGCACGCGGACGCCGCCTTCGAACAGGCTCCGTTTGCGCCCGCGGAACGGACCCGCCGACCCGTTCATGCCGTTGTACTGCCGACCCTCCGGGCCGTTGTCGCTGCAGAACCACAGCATCGTGTTGTCCGCAACGCCGAGCTGGCGGAGCTTCGCCCGCAGCCGGCCGACCTGCTCGTCCATGGCCGTGATGCAGCCGTAGTAGTGCTGCGCCGCCTCGGGCTGGTCTTTGTAGATCGCACGGTGTTTCGGCCCAGCGACGACGGGCAGGTGCGGCGCGTGGAACCACACAACGGCCAGAAACGGCCGGGGACCCCGCCCGCCCCGGACCGCACCCTCGATGAAGGGGATCACACGATCCATGATGATCCGGGAGTCATCCCCCGACAGGTTATCCCTGACCCGTTGGTCGGGACCCGTCCAGTAGTAGGTGCGGAACGGCTTACCAGGTCGGATCCCCTTGCTCCGCTTCCAGCCCACCGGCGTGATCATCGGATCGTACGTAGGAACCTTGGCCTCGGTCGAGAAACAAACATCGAAGCCGTTCTCCCACGGCGGGGAGTAGTGCTTCACCCCGCGCGGCCCGCCGCGGTTGGACTCCTTGACGGTCTTGGTCAGCGTCCCCAGGTGCCACTTGCCGAAATGACCCGTGACGTACCCCTGCGTCTTGAGCGCCTCGGCTAGCGTGATCTCCTGCTTGCGCACGTGACCGACGTTGGCGCCGAAGATCCCGTAGCGATACGGGTGCCGCCCGGTCATGCAGGTACCCCGCGTCGGACTGCAGACCGGCGCCCCGGCGTACCAGCGATCGAACCGGATGCCCGACCGACTCATCTCGTCCAGCGCCGGCGTCTTGAGCACCTTGTGTCCGTTGTAGCCCGTGTCCCCCCAGCCCTGGTCGTCCGTCATGCACAGGATGATGTTGGGCTTGGACTGAGACCCTCGGGCAGCCAACAACCGTTCGGGAGCCGCCAGGGACGCAACCCCGGCGCCCAGAGCACGGAGGAATCCACGACGAGTTGCCTCAAGCGTCATCTGCAGTTCGCCTCACATGTGAGACCGGAGGTCGGCCCGGGTAGGTCACGCTTGCCGCGTCACATTCACCGACACCGTCTGCTCCCAGGCAACCAGTTCCGCTCTCAAACCCTTGACTCGTTTGCGCTCCGCGCTAGCCAGGTCCTTGCGCTCGCCGGCATCCTCGGCCAGGTTGTAGAGGTGGACCCGCGCCGGCCCAGCTTGACGCCTCTGTCTGCCGCGCCTTGGATTGACCAGCAACTTCCAAGCCCCCTTGCGAGCCGCCTTCTGTCTCCCCGCACGCCAGAACAGCGTTCGCTCGGGGAGCTTCCCGCCCCGCTCGAGCACCGGCGACAGATCGACGCCGTCGGGCGTCAGGCCTGATGGCAACGGTGCGCCGGCGACGGCGGCCATCGTGGGCAGCAGGTCCATCGTCATCGCCGTCTGGTCCGTGACCGTACCGGGTCTGATCTTGCCAGGCCAGTACGCGATCGCCGGGACACGATGCCCCCCTTCCCACAGCGTGCCCTTCCAGCCCGCCAGCGGCCCGTTCGACCCCGGCCTGACTGCGCCATTGTCCGAACAGAAGAAGATGAACGTCCTGCGCGCCAGACCCAGTCGCTCGACCGTCCGGACGATCCGCCCCACGCCCCCGTCCATCGCCTCGACCATCTCCTTGTACGCACCGACCGTGTCGGCACGGCTCCCCCGGATCGGCTCGGGATGCCCCGGCTTGCGATCGGCCTTGTCGCGGCGGCCCTGATACGGATAGTGCGGGGCCTCGTGCGGCAAGTACAGACAGAACGGCGCGTCCTTGTGCCGTTCAATGAACCGCACGCCGTGACCGGTGACAAGATCGGTGGTGTAACCCGTCTCGCGGACCTTGTCGCAGTCCCGCCACCAATCCTCGATGCCCGTCTGGTCGATGTGCGAATGGTAGTCCACGTTGCCGCTGACATAGCCGCGGAACGCGTCGAACCCCTGCCGAGTCGGGTTGAAGCGGACCTCATACCCCAGGTGCCATTTCCCGAACAGCCCGGTGGCGTAGCCCGCATCCTTGAGGACCTCGGCGAACGTGACCTCCGTCAGTGCCATGCCCTTGTCACGATGCTTCTTGGCCGTAATGACCCCCTCGACCCCGCACCGCTGCTGGTACCGCCCTGTCAGCAGCGCCGCCCGCGTCGGGCTGCACACCGCGCCATTCGAGTGGAAGTCTGTAAACCGCATCCCCCCCTTGGCCAGCGCGTCGATGTTCGGCGTGGCGATCTTCTCGTTGCCGTAGCACCCCAGGTCCCCATACCCCAGATCGTCCGCCATAATCAGAATGATGTTGGGCCTCTGATCGCCTACCTCTCCCCCAGCCGTCCCCCGCGGACACACCAACGACGCGGCACCGGCCCCCACGGTCTTCAGCAGGTGGCGACGGCTGATCCGAGTGTCCATGTTCACGCCTCCTCGACCACGTTTCGACACGTGTTGCTTGGCGCCCGCTCGGGGATCATCTCTTCTGCCTGCCACGCTTCTTCTTTCCGCCTCCCGGCTTCCTGTCCCACGCCTGCGCCGGGGTTGCGTCGTACTTGGGTCGGGCGTCGCGCTTGGGGAAGGACTGGACGACGGCCTCGAGCTTCTTGCGGGCGGCGGTGATGTTGGGGTCCGTGCTGTCGATCAGGTTCTGCTTCTCGGCCGGGTCGGCGATCAGGTCATACAACTTGGCGCTCTTGCCGTTCAGGACCCATAGCTTGTAACGCTTGTCGCGCACGACGCGGTCCGCGAACGGGACCTTGGGCTCGACGCCTCGGGCGGTGAGCCTCGCCGGGCCGAAGCCCATCGCCATGATCCAGTCGCGCGGTGAGTCCTTGGCCTTGCCCAGGATCAGCTTGGCGATCGATTGACCGTCGACGGCAGAATCCTTGGGCAACTCGGCCCCTGCCAGTTCGGCGAACGTCGGCAGCAAGTCGGTGAAGTCGGTCAGCGCGTCGGTCTTCACCCCCGCCGGCACCAGACCCGGACCATTGACGATGAAGGGCGCGCACACGCCGGGCTCCCCCAACGTCGCCTTACCCCCGCTGACCTTCCGCCCGTTCATCCGGGCGGTCACGCCTCGCCCCGACCCGTTGTCGGTCGAGAAGATCACGATCGTGTTGTCGCGGATCTTCAGGTCGTCCAGCGCCTTGACCAGCCGGCCGACGGCGTGATCGGTATAGCGAACCATGGCCTTGTGCTTGGCGAGCTTTCCCTTGGCGTCCGGATCGAGCGGGGTCGTGGTAAAAGGACCGTGCGTCAACGCCATCGGGAAGTACAGCATCATTGGCTTGTCTTTGTGCCGGCTCATGAAGTCGATCAGGAAGTCCACGAACACGTCCGCGCCGAACCGGCCCGTGTACGTCTTGCTGCCGTCCCTCGTGTGGATGTACGGGTCCCAGTAGCGCTTCGCACTGGGGGGATTGTTGGTCTCGAAGCCGGTCCACATGCACCATTCGTCGAAACCATGTTTGGCCATCGCGTCGGGTTGGACGCGAAAATCGTTGATCTGCCACTTGCCCGCTGCAGCCGTGGCGTAGCCGACGGTCTTGAGGATTCGCGCGAACGTGGTGTTGTGCTTCCAGTCGAAGTGACAACCGGCCCCCCACCGCGGAACGTCCCAGTGATTCACCCACCCATGCCGAAACGGATACTGCCCCGTCAACAGCGTGGCGCGGGTGGGCGTGCACTGGGGCATGGAGTAGGCGCTCGTGAATCGCATGCCGCCCTCGGCCAGTTGGTCGAGGTGGGGCGTCTTCATCTCCTCGCCGCCGTAACAGCTCAGCCACTCGGCCCCCAGGTCGTCGACCATGATGAACAGGATGTTGGGCGGCCTGCGGCAGCGGCCTGCGGTCTCCCCGAACGCCGCTCTCGATCCCGCCACCGATCCCGCTGCCAGTCCCATCGTCTTGAGGAAGTCACGCCGGCTAAACCCGCTGTCCATGTCGCCTCCTCCGTCGTGCTCCAAATACGTCCCATTGTCGACACATTCCCGTCCGCGCTCAGGGCGAGTGCATAGACTGTGCATCAAGAACCTGTGCAACGCAAGTCGGGCAACATGCGGATCGGTCTGCCGACTTCCACGGCAGGCGGTATGAACAAGCGATCAGCGTCTTGGGTGGCGTCGGCGCATGGCGAACGCAACAGCGCAGGCCGCCAATGCCATCAGCGGGAATGCAACTCCCACGCCGCTGCCGCACTTGAAGACGCCCGTCACCTCGTGGTCGGCGTCCATCGTGAGGAGGGTGACGGCGTTCGCGTCCACCACCATGTGGTTCGCGTCGCCCGGGTGGTTGGGGTCGTAGAGCTCCCACTGCTTGAAGCCCTTCCCGTCGATGGCATTGGCCTCGAGCCGGACCCACATGCCGGGCAGGTACCCGAGCAGGTCGGGGTCGTTGGCGTCGACGGGATCGGGGACGATCTCGACGTCGCCCCACGCATCGTTGACGACGGTCAGCGTCAACGCCTGCAGCGGCCCGTGGTGGATGTAGCGGGAGTCGTCCATCTCGGCGGCGTAGTTCGTGCGGAGGGTTGCGGGCGTATTGGCATCGATCAGACTCGTGTCCCACCAGTCGAAGAAGCCGGGCCGGTCCCACGGGTCGCTGATGTAGGTGAACGCCTTGAGGTGGGCGTGGCCGGTGATCTTACCGAAGTAGGGGACGAACCAATTCTGCCAGTTGGCGGCGTTGCCCGTGCCGCCGTTATGAATGGGGCACGATTCGCAGATGATGACGGGCTTGCCGTGCGTCGCCGCATCCAGCACGAAGGCCTCGGAATTGTTCATCTGGCTGGTGGTGAAGTAGTTGATGCCCCACCAATCGACGGCCGCGTCTCCGGGATAGTAGGACATATAGTTGAAGGTGTTCGGGTTGACGGCGTTCCAGACCCAGGCGACGTTCTCGACGCCCACCGTGTCGAAGACGCCGCGGATGTAGTGCCACACCAAGATGAAGTCCGGACCCGAGATGTTGTCGCCATGCAGCCCGTCGGGCGCGCCGAACTCGAACCCAGGCCGGCAGAACGTCGACACGCCCAACGCCTTGACCTCAGCCGCGATGGCGGCGATCTGCGTGTCATAGTCGCCACCGAGGATAGCCGCGACGTCGATGTTCTCCTGCGTCAGATCGAACAGGAACAGGCCCAGGTTCAGGTGATAGGGATGGCCGTGGTTCTGGACGATGTCGGTCAGGTCGGTGTTGTCCAGAAACGCGACGACCGGATCGATGGCCTGGTAGGCAGCGTAGATGACCGGGACGTGTCCGACGGCCGTCTGGTAATCGGTAACGAACTGCCAGTTGTCCGCATCCGAGTAACCAGCCGCCGCAGGAACGTACTGCCCCAGCCCGTGGATCACCTGACCATCGGCCGGCTCGAACTTGGCGCCCATGTGCGCAAACGATCCACTTGCCCACCCACCGACGGCCAGCAACGTCACGCATGAAACGACGGCAAACGAACGCATCAGCGAACCCCTCCTGCGAGACATGCGGCCCCTCACCACCCAATGATACCCGAATCGTCCTGGACTTCCCAGGAACGAGTTGCCAAAGGCACTTCGTCCCGGATCCAGGCGCCCCCGCAAGCAGTCTATCGGGGCTTCTCGGCCGCAAGCTGGGCGGCACGACGGAACACTTGCTTCATGTCGATCTCCACGAAGGACCGCTCGTACGCGTTCAGCGGGCCCTTCTCGCCGGCAGCACGGGCGTTGGCGACCCAGACCCGCAGGGCCGTCAGGTCATAGACGACGGCTTGCAGATTCCCGGTGCCGACGGACGGCAGGATGTCCTCGATGGTGACCTTCGCGTCGATCCGACCATAGTGCTCGACGAGCTTGTCGTGAAGGGCCTTGTCGTACTTCGGAACGTCCCAACTCATGCCGTGGTAGACGATGTCGGGGATCCGCGGATGGGTCGGGGTCAACGGTTCGAGGTTGCCTGCGTGGTAGACGTTGCACAGCGTCCGCGACGTCTGCAGGCTGCGGACCTCGCCGAGCTTCCCGTCGCCGATGCCGTACATGATCGACGTGGTCCGCGGGGTCTTGCGAACGCGGTCGAGGGCGGCCTGGAGGGTCTGATCGAACTGCAGGATTTCCCGCAGCATGTACATGAACGGCTGACCGTCGAAGGTATCGTTGGCCTGGTCGTAGTTGTCGCCGATCTCGCTGATGGCGATCTGGGCCGAGCTGATGCCGCTGATCGCGCCGATCACGCCGGCCCAACCGATGTTGGCGAACGGGTGGCCCTTGTCGGGGACGCAGACGATGATCGCGGGATACCGCTGGATCTCCGCACGGATCTCGTAGTCGAGGGCGCGAAGCTGATAGACGTGGCCGTCGGCGCGGGTGGCCTTGCCCCACGCCCCAAACAGACTGCAATGCCACTCGCTCGCCTCGCCGATCAGGTTGGCCCGGATGATCTGCTGCAACGGCGCGCCGCTGCCCTCGGCCAGGCCCTTCAGCTCCTCGAGGAGGTGCGCGGGCGTGTGCGGTTTGGTGGCGGCGTAGACCTGGTCGAGGGCCTCGACCGGCTGCTTCATGTCCCGGGTCATCAGATCGATGAGCCGGGCGGCGTGGCCGGTTACTTCCTTGGCGAGCAGCTCGCCATGCGCCCGGCCGCACTCAAACGGCGTGCCCCAGACGGTCACCAACCGGATCTGCTCATCGCCCTGGCCGATCATCTCCAGCCGACCCTGACGCGTCTTGGCCACGAACCGCAGGCTGGCGGGCATGACCCGCGGGCTCTTGACCACGCAGGCTGAACACGCATCAGCGCCCGTAGCGGGCGTTTCGGAACCCCCCGCTCCAGGAGCCGCCTGACTCGATGCAACCGACAAGAGGCAGGTCAACGCGGCAACAGTCAAACGCTTAATCATGTGCATGCTCCCTTCACCGCGCGATCGCAGCCGCGTCTCGAGCGGTCATCACAGCAGCCTACTGATGGGTCCCTCGTCGACGTCGTCGTAGTCGCTCAACAGGTCCCGAAGCAGCCGAAGCAGCTGGTCGCGGCGTTTCGGCGTCGCACCCTCCACGCGGCAGACCAGCATCGGGGTTGTGTTCGACGCGCGGATGAGGATCCAGCTGCCGTCGGTGAACTGGGCCCGCAGGCCGTCAACGGTGATCAGACCCTCGTCGGGACGCTGCATCCGGACGTCACCCACGGTCACTGGACCTCGGGTCGGCAGCAGGTCGTCGACCTGCTGACCCAGCCGCTGGCCGACCTCGTCGACCACGTGGAACTTCGTCTCATCCGACGCCTCGACCCGTAGCTCCGGGCTGATCGCGCTGCGTTTTTGGGCTCGCGTGGCCAAGGCGATGAAGTCGGCCAGCATCCCCCTACGCCATCTGCCCCGGTGCTTCCTGGCGAACGCGTCCAGCATGAAGACGAACTTGACGGCGCTGAACAGACCGTCGTCGACCAGACCGCCCGCGCGGGCCTTGTTGAACCGTCCCTTTTCGTCGTAGCCGGCGGTCGGGAAGAAGTAGTGACCCGATGACTCGGCGCTCACGTAGACGGGCCGCGTCTTGCCCAGAGACTTGCAGATCACGGGCGCGAAGGCCCGGTGACTCGGATAACCGCAGCCGATGAACAGCCCCCGACCGCCCGCGGCCTCCAGAAGCTGCTGCGACCCGCCCGACCCGCGGACGTCCAACGCCAACACGTGCCGCGTCCGCTCGGCTGCGGGCAGGGAACTTAGATAGTCCTGGTAGAAGAACACGCCCAGCAGCTCGCCCGGCGCGGGGATGCCCTGTTCGTCCACGAAGCCGCTCCGGTCCGCGTCGCCGTCGGTCAGCAGGCCGTACCACAGTTGCTGCTTGTCCCGAACCCCCCGGTTGGCCGCCTGCAGGAGGGGGACGATGAACGATTGACCCTCGGCGCTGGACGGATCGGCCAGGTGCACGGGGAACCGCCCGTCCGGTTCGGTCAGCAGGGGCATGACGTCGGCCCCCTTGGCCTTGAGCACGTCGACCAGCACGCCGCCCAGACCGTTGCCGGCATCCAGCGCGATCCGATGGCGACACTTGAGTTTGCCCGGAAAAGCCGACAGCAGCATCTCGACGTAGGGCGACACGACGTCGGTGTGCGTGATCGTCCCGGTTCTTTTGGGGCGGCGATACGCCTCGTCGCGGATCACGTCGACGATCGTCGCCAGCGCCGCTCCGAAGAAGGCGCCGCCCTTCTCCGTGATCTTCAGGCCGTTGAAGTACGGCGGGTTGTGCGACCCGGTGATCTGGCACGATCCGCCCAACCGGTACCGCCCGGCGTACCAACTGACCACGCCGCTGGGCACAGGTTGCGGGTCGGTGACCACGTTCGCCCCGGCCAGGGCGTAGCCTTCGGCCACGGCCCGACGCAGGTCCGGACTGGTCAATCGCGCGTCGGCGGTGACCACAACCTTCGCGCCGATCGGCAAGCGCGAGCCCAAAGCCATCCCGATATGCCGCGCGACAGTGGGATCCAGATTCACGGTCCGCCCGGGCGCGGGCATCGCGTAACCACGGATGTCGTACTCGCGAACCATCGTCGCGTCGATCTGTGCCATCGATCTGGTCTCCTTCCCAGCGATTCTGACGACGTCGTATGGTAACTCCAGAGCCGCTCTGCTACCATCACTTGCCGGTTACCGTCGCACGCAAGGAGACGCCGTTGGGGTCCGCGGAAACCGAGCTCGCCTTCTTCGACGCCAACGCCTTCATCGGTCGCCCGGTGCAGGGCGTCGCCAGACCGGCCGCCACCGCCGACGACCTTCTGGCCGAGATGGACCGCAACGGCATCGATCGCGCGTTGGTCTGGCACATCGCCCAGCACGACCTGGCGCCCGTCGTCGGCAATCGGATGCTCGCCGAGCAGATCGGTCCGCACGACCGCCTGGTCGGCTGCTGGACGATTCTGCCGAGCTGCCTGCCGGAGTTCCCCAAACCCGATGACCTCGTCGCCCAGATGAAGGATGCCCGCGTCCGCGCGCTGCGTGTGTTTCCCGAACCGCATCACTACCTGCTGCGACGCGAGGTCCTGGGCCCTGTCCTCTGGACGATGGTCGAGCGGCGGATCCCACTGATCCTGTCGAACGCACGGGGGAGCGGCTGGCCAGCCATCTACGATCTGCTGGACGATCTGCCCGACCTGGTCTGCGTCACCTCGGACTACGGGTGTTGGGGGGCGGACCGCTGGTTCCGGCCACTGCTGGACCACTACGAACACGTCTACGTCGATCTGGCCGACTACCTGCTGGATGGTGGGATCGAGGCGCTGGTCGCAGACTACGGCCCCGAGCGTCTGCTGTACGGCAGCGGATTCCCCGTCCAGTATCCCGGCGGGATGATGATGACGATCCGGCACGCCGAGATCGATCCGGCCGACCGTCAGGCCATCGCAGCCGGCAACCTCGACCGCGTCCTCGGGGAGGTGCAGCTATGATCGGCTCGTCCCCGCTGGCCGAGGCCTTCTGGCGGGACGGCCGATGCGCCGACTGTCCGGTCTACGACATGCACGGCCACATGGGCGTGTGGCACAGCATCTACTTCCCCCGCCCCGAGGCAGTCGACATGGTCCGCTCGATGGACAGTGCGGGCGTCAAGATGCTCATCTTCGCTCACCACGCCAGCCTGTTCTCGCCCGACGTCGGCCACGGTCCGGCGATCGAGGCGGTCCGGCAGTTCCCCGACCGGCTGCGGGCCTACCTGCCCGTCAACGGGGTGTATCCCGAGCAGATCGAGACCGACCTGGCCCTCATCGACCGGCATCCCGATGTCTTCGTCGGGATCAAGTTCCTCTGCGACTACCACCAGGTGCCGATGACGGACGATCGCTACCGCCCCGCCTGGGAGCTGGCCGACGAACGGCGGTTGCTCGTGCTGGCGCATACCTGGGAGGAAAGCAAGTACGACGGGCCTGACGTGATCCGCAAGATCGCCGAGCGATACGCGAATCTCTCCCTGCTGATGGGCCATTCCTGCCACGGCGCGTGGGACCAGGCCGTTCAGCTCACGCGAGACTTTGGCAACCTGTATCTGGAGCTGACGGCCGTCCTGGACAACCGCGGCGTGATCGAGCAGTTCGTCGAACAGGCCGGCGCCGACCGGATGCTCTTTGGAACCGACCTGCCCTGGTTCGATCCCCATCACGGGATCGGCGCGTTGCTATCCGCCGACATCACCGATGAGGACCGACACCAGATCCTGCACCGAAACGCCGAACGTCTCCTGGCTAACCCGGTCTGATCCCCGGGCAAACCCCGTCCAGCGCTCGGGTCATCAGACGTCCCCCCCGTGTCGGCCCGCCCTTCTGCCTAAACCACTCTAAGTTATTAAAATGTAACAGCTTGCGAATCTCCGTGAGTAGAATTTCACAGGGAGAAATACAGGGGCGCCCCCCAGGTCTGACGCAAGGTGGAATTTTCCATTTTGCCGAGTTGATTCTCGAATTCAAGCCGATAATAATCACTGGGCGCCGCCCTAGAACGCGGACAGGGGGGTAGGGCGCCCACCGATCGATAACCCAGCCGACCACGGAGAGGAGGACCTTATGCGTTCGCGCCGACAGGTTCGGGTGAAGTTTCTGGCCCTCGCTCTGGCCGGGGGAGTGGTGTTCAGTTTCCTCGGCAACTGCGCGATACTTGCAGGGCAAGAGACCCAGACATCCCTCAACTACACCTGGTTCTTGACCTGCGAAACGGACACCCTGTTCACGGGTTCGGGCATCCTGGTGGACTGCATCGGTTACACGCCGAACAGCACCACGACCACCACGACCACGACGACGACTGACCTGACTTCCCTGGCGGGGTCGTAGCGGAGGCGACGGCTGGTCGACAGGGGCGACCCGCTGAAAATGGCACGCGTCAGTGCGGCGGCGACAAGGATGCCGTCGCCGGCTGATTGAGAGGAGCTTGGCATGTTACGGATGACGAAACACCGCCTGGCGGTCCTGCTGCTCATCGCCGCACCGCTCGTGGCCGGCACGACGGTGGGGATGAACTGTCTTGAGACCTTCCTGCTGTCCGTGAATCCCTGCGGCACGGTGCTGAGCAACTGTACCCCGGACGACTGGATCCAGATTATCTGGCCCATCCTGACGGTCCCCGACTACGAACGGGACCCGTCCTGCACGATTCCCTATGGATGCGGAACGTGGACCGGCACGAACGGGGTATTCCCGGTCACGCTCGGCGGCGGGACGACCTAGGGTCGATCAGACGGTCCGCCGCTTCAGCGGCGGCGGACGCGTCTTGCTTGCATTACCTGCGTCGTGATCTGCGTTTCCCCTTCTTCGAGGGCTTGGCGTCTTCGGTGGGGACCTCCAGCTTCCGGAGCGTCAGCTTCCGGGTGTGTGGATCCACCGTATAGGTGAAGTGCCGCAGGAAGCTCTGGCCGAGCAACGGCGGGGCCGCCCCCTCGACGGTGGGAACCGCGCATTCCAGATTCGCCACTTCGAAACCACCCACGCGCAGCGATTCGAGCCGCGTGATCCTCACGCTCGAGGTGGTCCCGTTGGCCAACCTCAGCGTCTTTTCCGGGTCGGCAGCGGTGGCCTTCGCGCCACACTTGGCGGCCAGGCTCCGAGGCAGACTGACGTACGTGGCCCCCGTGTCCAAGAGCATGGCCACGGGCGTCTTCCCATTCACCACCGCCTCTACCCACATGACGCCGCCCTTGGGCCGCAGGGCGATGATCTCGGCGCGTAGGGGTTTCTCCAACTCCACAAGCCTCTTGACATCTCTCGAGAAACGACGTGAGGGGCCCAAGACGACCGGCTTGGTGCCTTGTCGGGATCGGTTCACCGCCGCCAGCGCGCTCTTGACGTCCTGGTCTTTGCCCAGCTTCTCGTACTGCTCGAGCGTCTCGTTGACCAGGACCCGAAGGTCCAGCAGCGATTGGAGATACTCCGCGCGCCCGCCCGCAGCGCTCGCGCGGAGACCATTCACGCGCCCCACGGCCAAGCCGTACTCCCTGCGAAGGTTGTTGAGGCGACTCACTAGATCGTTGTGTTGACCCACCAGACGGTTGTAGGGGTAGGCCCGGCCGCGGTCGCTTTCGTATTTCATCTGCTCTCTGATTCGATCCAACTCGGCGGTCATACCGGCCGCGTCCGATTCCATCCTCACCAGCCCGACCTCTGCATCCCGAAGCTCACGGGTGTCCCTCACGAGTCGTTTCCAGGCCTTGTCACGCTTGATGGTGTCCAGACGCTTGTGAACGTCGAGCTCGCCCTGCAGGACGTAGACCTCCGCAGAGAGGATCTTCTTACTGGTGAGGCCGTGGTCCTTCAAGACCTTCCCGGCGGCGTCCTGCTCGGCCGACCAGGTCGATGCCGTCGTCGAGAGGACACCCGCCCAGGCCATCAGCGTCAAGCGACGGATGCACATGGGGCTGCTCCTCACCTCATAGCCTACCCCGGAGGCGCGACGGTTCAAGCCCAATCCATCGTCCCCCCCAGGGGCGGGGCGCGGGGCAATCGACGGAAGCCGACAGAGATCGCCTTTTGTCGAGATCGCGGTTGTTGTTGGGCGGGAGCACGCCTAGGATATGATGTGGAGGGTACGTTCCCACCGACGCGGGCAGACACGGTCCGGGCCAGGAGGTGCGAGTCGATGCACAGCCGCATTGGGTGTTCGGTCGTCTGTCTCTCCGTCCTCTCGATCACAACGGGGTGTTGCTTCTCGCCCGCCACAGAAGAGCCGAACGACTTGCCAAGCACCGCCCCCCACCTGAACGGAACCTGGGAGGCCGTGGTCGACGGCGAGATGATGCTGCAGATGTATCTCGACAGCACCGGGGATCCGATCTGGGCCTCCGTGTCGCCGACCCTCATTGAGGGGGGACTGCCGGTCGACCTGCCCGATCCGATCCTCCTCGACGGTCAATCCTACGACGCCACGGTCGCGGGATCGCCGTTTCCCCTCTACTACGTGGGGCGCGCCCAGGCCGGCAAGGACAACGCGGCCGGCCCGATCTTGGCCGGTCAGGCGGTCTGGATCAACGTCGAACTGAGCGTGTATGCCAGCCTATCCGTGCCGATTCAGCTTCCGGTCCTGATCGCCACGGCGGAGGTCACTTTCCAGGGACGATTCACGCAGGCCGACCAGGCCGATGGCACGGTTCGCGTGGTCGTCGATCTATCGAACCAGGCACAGCAGATCATCGACGCCCTCGGCATCGACATCCCATCCGAGGGCCTCAACGAAGTCTACTCCGGCGTGCAGCTCGTCCGCCGGTAGCACCATGGCTCATTGGGACTGACCGTTGTCCGACGGAGGCGTGGGGACGGGGACCGCCTGAGGCGCTCCACGCGCCGTGGGGCTGTCCGCTTCCTGGGGCTGCCCACCGTTGGCGCCGCGCGGCGGGAGGCGTTTGGGGCGACCCCGCGGGTGCGTGTCGTTCTTGCAGGGACAAATCTCGTTGAAGGCGACTTCGGCGTCGACCGTTCCCAGGTCGACGACGACCATTCGCTTGTCGCGCTTGAGGCGGACGACCTGACCGGCCTTCCTGAACCGGCGGACGAAGACGCGGTCACCCGACTGGAGGGCAAGGATCTGCTCCTCGGGCATGGCGGGAATATCGAGCGCCGGCGACTTGCGCTTGGGTCGGTTGTTCGTGGGCGCCTTGGATGCGGCCGGTTTCGGCTCGGCCTTCCCAGCCGAGCCCTTCGGCGCGACCGACACGGGAGACGTTTCGCGAGCCGGTTTGGGCGGCGGGGCGGGGGTGTCCTGCGGGTGCAAGTCGCTGAAGGGGACCTCGACGGCCGTGCTGCCCAAATCGATCTGGGCGCGCTGCTGGGCCAAGTGGACGCGGACGACCCGACCGGTCCGGTCGAAGCTGACGACTCTGACCGTATCCCCCGGCTTGAGGTGGGTCACGCGTTGGGCCCACTGCTGGAACGCCTCCTTCTTGTGACTGAGTTCGTCGGCGAGCGTGCGGGCGGCGGCTTCGGCACCGGCAGCGGCCACCTTGGCCTCCTCGGCTTCCTGGCGGGCCTCCTCGGCGCGGCGGCGCGTGTCGACCGTGCTGGCGATCGCGCGAGACAACGCCCGGTGCTGCTCGGGCAGGTGAGCCTTGGCAGCCGCCGCCATCTCGGCGGATAGGCCCAACTGCTCGGCGACAGCGATGGCGTTGCTCTGGCCGGGCTGCCCGACCAGCAGCCGATACGTCGGCAGAAGCGTCTCCACGTCGAACTCGACGGCGGCGTTGTCGGCACGGCTCTGCGTAAACCCGACGCTCTTCAGCGCACCCAGGTGCGTGGTGACCATCGTGGGACACCCAACCGACAGCAGCTTCTCGATGACGGCCATGCCGATGGCGGCCCCCTCGTCGGGATCGGTGCCGGCGCCCAGCTCGTCGAGCAAGACCAGCGTGCCCTTGCCGGCTCGCCTCAGCACGTCCAGGATCCGGGACATGTGAGCGCTGAACGTCGACAGCGACTGCTGCAGGGACTGCTCGTCGCCAATGTCGATCAGCACGTCCCTCAGGACCGGCATGCAACTCCCCGGGGCCGCCGGGATAGGCAGCCCAGCATGGACCATCACGGCCAGCAGGCCGACGGTCTTGAGTGCGACGGTCTTGCCCCCCGTGTTGGGTCCGGTGACGATCAGCAGGTCGAAGTCCTCGCCCAACCGAACGTCGATGGGGACGACGGTCCGCGGGGCCAGGCCCTGCTTGGCGTCGGTCTTGCTCATCGCCTGCAAGATCGGGTGCCGGGCGGACCGGAGCCGCAGGATACCCTCCTCGCTGATCTCCGGTATGACCATCTCGAAGTCGCGGGCCATCGCCACCTTGGCCACCACCAGATCCAACACGCCGATGGCGTTGATGGTCCTGATGATCGCGTCGGCGTTGGCGTAGATCGTTCGGGTGAGCTTGAACAGAATCCGCCCGATCTCCTCGTGCTCGTCCCGACGCAACTTGGCGATGGCGTTATTGAGCTCGACCACCTCCGCCGGCTCGACGAAGAGCGTCGCACCCGTATCGCTGCTGCGATGGATGATTCCCGCCAGACGACCGTGGTACTCGCTCTTGAGCGGCAGGACGATCCGGTCGTTGTGGAACGTGGCATTGGGGAACTGGAGCATCCGGGTCACGTGGCTCGATCGGAGCAGCCGGTTGATCGCCACGTCGATCTGGTCGGTGGCCTGCTGGATGCTCTTGCGGATCCGACCGAGCTTCTCCGACGCGTCGTCGCGGACCTGACCGGAGGCATCAATCGCCCGCGCGATCTGCTCGGCGATGAACTTGAAGTCGACCACACGCTCGGTAACGCTGAGGATCGTAGGGGACTCGCCCGGAAAGCTGTCGATCCACTGTCGGATCTCATGCGTCGCCGCCAGGCTCTCGCCGATCATGGCGAAATCTTCTGGCGCGAGTCGGGTGGGGGGCACGGCCTGTCGAACAAGCCCGCGGACGTCGCGAACACCGGCCATCGGGGGGAGCCCCACGTGCTCGACAACCTGAATCATTTCGGACGTTTGATGGATCCAGCGCCGGATCATTGGGGATTTTCGGGCCGGCATGATCTCGTGGGCGAGCTGACGGCCCAGCGCGCAGCGACAGTATCCTGCCAGCAGGTCCCGGACGCGATCAAACTCGAGCTTGTCTAGAGAGTGTGCGTCCATGGTGATCAGCGCACGTGCCGTGCACGCCGGCAACGGATGCCCATCGCGAGATCGGGTCGTGCCCGATTCCTATTACTGCCCGACGGCATTCGGCTTGGCGCCCCTCATACCCCGGCGCGAACAGAAGCCGACGAAGGTCGTTGTCTTGGCCGAGTTAACGTCTCGTCTCCCCCATGCGGACGGGAAGTGCCAGGATGTGCTTTTCCCACCGCCGCACAAACGTCTCGTCAATTGGACCGAGGAAACGACAAAATTCGCTCCGCTCATTCCCTGCGGCGACCCGCTCACCCGGGCGACGGGCGGCCAGTGCTCGCACATAAGCGGCGAACCGCTCAGACTCCCATCTACTTAAATAGTATACCAGAGACCACGCCTGGGCATAGGAAATTACCCGATTGGCCGTGTTTTTCGTAAAAAGTTCATCGTCCAATAACAACCTCGCCACCGGGATCAGCCGGCCCTGCTCGTGGGCCCGGCGGAACTCACGGAGCCGCTCGTCGTTGATCCCCGGTAGGGCGCCGGCCTCCGCGGCCAGCGGGCCCTCGAACTGCGTGGCCAGCCCTTCCAGCAGCCAGGCCGGCGTCGTCGCCCCCCGAACGTGCACCCCGCCCGCGAACAGGACATGGTGCGCCGTCTCATGCTGAATAGCCCATCTGGACAGCCGCTCCACATCGCGGGGCAGTCTGACCTCCAGGCGACGCATCCTCAGGCGGCTGTTCGCCAGCTCCCTGTGGGCCTCCGGGACTGTCACCGTGGCGGCCCGCCCGTCAGGAAAGCTGAGTTCTACCCGGTCGGTCCCCGGGGGGAAGTCGCGCAGGACGTGCTCGAATGCCATCAGGTCGTCCCTGGCCTGGGCGATCTCACGACGAAGCCGGTCCACGGCCGGAGCACGATCGATGTTGCAGAAGACCGATCGGTGCCGCCGTTGGCTGTAGAATCCGTATGTCCCCGCCGGGTCGAGTTGGCTTCGTCGGGCCCGCTCCGCGTAGGTCGACCAATCATTGCAGAACACGATCTGCAGCTTCGCACCCGAAACCCGCAATGGGATCTCCTGCGCGCGACAAAACAGATGAACACTAACGTATGTATCCTCAATACGGCGCAACAGGCCTCTCAAGGCCGCCTGGGAGGCGTCGCAGGCGACCGAGAAATGCTGCGAGCGTCGCACCCGGAATCCCTCGCCCAGCTCGGACAGAAGCTTCTCCTCGGCGACAGGATCCGCGGGCAGGGCGGGCAGCGCCAGTCGCCCGGCCCGCGTCGCGGGCTGGGCGGCGCTGGACGATGCCGCGCAAGCGCCCACGACCAGGGCCAACGATCCAACCGCCGCGTGCACCCGACGACCGCGGTTTGCGGTAGAATCATCCATGTCTGAATGATATGCGCGTTGATTGGGGCGGTCCAACCCGTCGCACTGCCTGGGGCAGCGCCGCTGGGGCCGCTCGCGAAGGTGGATCATGCCCGACGGAGAGAGCGCGTTCCTGACGTGGCTCGAGCAGCAGGACGTAGCGCGTGATGGCGTACCGATCGGCATCGGCGATGACTGTGCCGCGGTCCGCATCGGCGATCGGGACGTGCTGGTCACGACGGACATGCTGCTCGACGGGACGCATTTCGACAGCCAACATCACACGCCCGAGCAGATCGGCCGCAAGGCCGTCGCATGTTCACTGAGCGACCTGGCGGCCATGGCAGCCAGGCCCGTGGGGGCGGTCGCGGCGGCGGGGCTGACGCAGGGGCGCGGCATCGAGTTCGCCCGACGGATGTTCCTCGGCATGAAGGGAATGGCCGATCAGTTCGACTGCCCCATCGTGGGCGGAGACACGACAAGCTGGTCGCAGCCAGGAGCGGTCTGCGTGACGATGTTTGGCCTGTGTCCGCCGGATCGATCCCCCGTTCCCCGGAGCGGCGCCCAGCCCGGAGACGCCATCTACGTAACCGGCCCGCTGGGGGGGAGCATCCTCGGCCGGCATCTGACCTTCGAGCCGCGGATCGAGCTGGCCGATCGGCTCGCCCAGGCCATCGAGCTGCACGCGATGATCGACATCAGTGACGGGCTGGCCATCGACCTGTCCCGCATCTGTCAGGCCTCCGGCGTCGGCGCCGTCCTGGACGCGTCGCAGGTGGAGGCCGTCATCAGTGACGACGCCCGAAGGTTGTCAGACGAAGACGGGGGCGATCCGCTCCGCCACGCGTTGTTCGACGGGGAAGACTTCGAGCTGCTGGTCGTAACGCCCATTCAAGCGCTTGACGAATCCGCGTTCGTTGGCTCGAGGCGGGTCGGCCAGATCGCAGAGGCCGACTTCCTCCTACGCCACAAGGACGGTACGACGAACCCGCTTGACCCAGGCGGGTACGAACACCCACTATAACGGCTTGCCGATGTGAACCGGGTCAGACCACCTCGCTGGCGCGCGGGTAGGATCCGAGCACGTGCAGGCCGAGGCAGTGTTGGCGGGCGCGCTCGACGGCCTTGACCATGTAGGCCTCGTCGATGTGCCCCTCGGCTTCGGCGAAGAAGAAGTACTCCCAGTTGCGCTTCTTGCTCGGCCTGGACTCGATGAAGGTCAGGTTCGTCCCGCACTCCTTGAGGGCGGTCAGGACGTCGGCCAGCGCGCCGGGCTCGTGGGCGGTCGTGAAGGTCAGCGCCGTCTTGTCGTCGCCGGTCGGTCGCGTCTTTCCGCGCCCGATGACGACGAAACGCGTGACGTTGTTGGGGTTGTCCTCGACGTTGGCGCAGATCGTCCTGAGCCCGTAGAGCTCGGCGGCCAACGTACTGCCGATGGCGGCGGCGCGGTCTTCTTGCGCGGCCATCTCGGCCGCCTTACTCGTGCTGGCCACCGCGATGCACTTGGGGGCCAGCCCCGTCTCGCTCAGCCAATGCTGGCACTGACTGAAGACCTCCGGCTTGGTGTAGACGCGCTCGATCTCGTCCAGTCCGCACTTGGCCAGCAGGTTGTGGTGGATGGCCCGGTTGATCTCGGCGTTGATCCGAACCTGAGATTCGACGAAGGCGTCGATCGTGTCGGCAATGCCGCCGCCCGTGCTGTTCTCGATCGGCGCCACGCCGAAGTCCGTGTGCTCGCGCCCCACCTCCTCGAAGACACCCCGGATGTCGCTGACGGACTCATACTCCACCGACGCGCCGAACTTGCCCGTGGCCGCCAGGTGGGAATTGCTGCCTTCCGGACCCAGGTAGGCGATACGGAGGGGTTTCTCCAAGGCGAACGACGCGCTCATCAGCTCGCGCCAGATCGCCGAGAGCGCCTTGTCCGACAGCGGACCCCGATTGGCCTTGTGGATCTGCTCGAGAACGGCATGCTCGCGGTCGGGGGCATAGATGGGGGTGCCGTCCACCGCCTTGATCTTGCCGATCTCGACGACGACCTGGGCCCGACGGTTGAGCAGCTCGACGAGCTCGCCGTCGAGGCGGTTGATCTCTGCCCTGAGTTCGTCAAGCGTCATCGGATCGAACCTGTCCGAATCCGTCTGGAAACACACGTGCCCCCTCAATCGCTTGTATAGCAGCCCGGATCGGGCAGATCAAGCACATTCGCCGCGCTGGGCAACTTGGGCGACAGTGGTTTGAGTGACGTCGCCGCCATTTCCCGTCACCGTCCCTCTTGCCGGACACTTCTGTTGCGCTATGATTAGTAGGATCGGTCACGTCGGCGGCCCGGACGGGCTCATGGATGAGGGAAGCGGATGAGTCAGTTGGATAGCACGCTCGATCGGTTGATCCTGGACTGCCCCTGCTGCGCCACCAAGGTGGCCGTGCCTGCGGCCGCCCGGGGAGCAATGGCCAAGTGCGTCCGGTGCGGCGGCACGTTCCGGATCCCGCCGGCCGACGACCAGGCGCCCCTCGACGAGAGCCAGGCAGATGACCTGGCCATCCGCGTCCTCGAAGAGGCCGCCCAAGACGAAACCACCTCCGCCCTGCAGGCCATCGAGGATGAGCACGAAGCGCACGAGGACCCAGAAGACCAGGACGGCGACCAGACGCGACCGATGTCCATTCTCGAGCGAATAGACGCCGAGACCGACGAGGACCCGCCCGACATCGGTGACGACGAAACGCCCGACCAGGTGAAGGAACTCCGTCGGGAACGGCACCGGCTCCTGCTGGAGGTCGGTCAGGAGGCCCACCACCAGATCCTGTCGTCGAACTTCGATGAGTTCCAGACGCGGATCAGGAAGGTCCAGAAGCGTGCACGCCGACTCCGAGCATGGCTGGAAGCCGTCGACCGGACCAGCAGCGAGGATAACCCGCTCGCCAAGCGCGTCGACATGAACGTGGATCCCACCAAGGCCGCACGACAGCTCGTCGCCGCGGAGCGGGACGTCAAGCATACGCTACGGGTGCTGGCCGAGGCGCTGGTCGCCTCTGAGCAGCACGCGGGTCTCTGCGCCGAGCAGCGCATGCGGATCAAGGACATCGACGCCGAACTGGACGAGTTGGTCCCCCCCCCGCCGAAGAAGAAAGGCCTGCTGTCGAGATTCCGAAACGAGTAGCAGACGAACCCCCGGGGCATCTGCGAACACATGTGCAGACACCAGAGCGCCCACGAAGCGCTCCGCCAGACGACCTCACTCAGGTGGCCGAGCGGCGCGGGACAATTGTTCGATTACGCTGGCCAGGTCCGTGCGGCGCTTCTCGATGACGGACGGATCGGTCGCGTATTCGGTGAAGGACGTGCAGACCTCGTCTACATCCAGAAGCTTCCTGGCCCGTTCGATCAAGTCCTGCGGGATGTCCTTCCGCGGCTTGGCCACAAGGTCGGCCAGCAGCTTCAGGTAGTCGTAGTCGTCCACGCCGTCGCGCGTCAGCTCCAGGCGGACGCTCTCGATCGGCCCGCCCTTGCCCGGGTAGTACAGGGACCCGTCGCCGTTGCCGCCCGGATAGCTCATCGGGTCCTGCCAGACGTCCTGCTTCCAGTAGTTGACGCACCAGTACAACGTGCCCGTCAGGCGGTAACGCCACAGCTGCCAGTACATCACGCGGTTGTCCACGCCCGTGTAGTCGATCGCCCATAGGTTGGGGTAAGGTCGCTTCGCCGAGATGCAGACGTAATGCCACAGCTCCTTCTGCGGCTGCCCGCGGAGGCGGTCCAGAACGCGCCAATCGCAGCAGTCGATGTGGGGCACGTGGATATCGACCGGATCGGCATAGGCGGCGTAGCTCGCCTCGGGCCCGTCGGGCTTCGTTCGCGTCCACGGACGCGTCGCCCCATAGCCGTACGTCAGCAACGGGCGCAGGCGAGGGGCCTGCTGGTGGACGAAGTTGAATACGTCGATGATCTTCGCGCGGGCGGCCTCGCCCGGCTCGTCGAAGACGTAGATGTAAGCCAGATCGATCCACCCCTTCTCGATCAGGTGCTTCTCGGTCTGCGCGATGATCTGCGCACAGACCGCTCGCGCCCGCTTCTCGGTCGGCGTGGTCACCTTCCCCCAGCCCCCGCCGATCCGCAGCCACTTGACGTTGAAGGCGTTCAGGCCGTGATCCAGGTGCGACTGGATGCGTCGGTCAAACTCGCTCCAGTCGATTGACACCTCACCCGCCGCGTCCACCGTGATCGTCGGGCGGGCGACGTCGGCGTCGCTGATGCGGTGGGCCAACATGCTCATCCGGTATTCGCCAAGCAGGTCCGCACCCGTCTTGCCGTACGGAAGCTCGAAGCCCGGCGACGGCAGCAGGTTCTTCTTTCGCTTGGTGTCGACGAGCTTGGCGTCGTCGAACCAGACGGTTCCGACGGCGTGGTTCCGCAGGTAGACGTAGATGTCGACGTCGGCCTTCGGGGTATACGTCCGGTCAAGCTGCTTCCACCCGCTCGACGGCGGTAGGGCCGCGCCGCCCAATCCGCCGGACAGCCATGCATCGGCCAGGCCCGTCAGGCCCTGGGTCCGGTACCAGACCGTGAACCGGTAGCTGCGGCCCTTCTCGAGCGAGATGGGGCCGGTGTGGTACGAAGCCCGCGGACCTTCGTGCGTCCCGCGGACGATCCGCTTGCCCGTGATGCGGACCGACTGCCGCCCGCCGTGTTTGACCTTTGTGTCCAACGCGTGCTCGAACTCACCCAGCCCGAAGTAGTCCGGCCGGCCCTTGACGTCGGCGCCCGACCACAGACCGGCTATCCAACCGGGCACCGTGTTCTCGGCCACGGTGACCCCATGCCGTTTCGAGAGGTAAGCGGGGTTCAGCAAGAACGCCGTTCGCAGCGCCGGACGGCGGGGCAGGCTGAATCCGAACACCCGGACCTCGACCGGGACGGCTTGCGTTCGATGTCCCTTCGCGTCGATCCGGAGCTCACTGCGGTAGGGCCCGGCGGGCGTGCCCTCCGGAGCGTAGACATTCAGCCAGAACGCCTGGAAGGCGTCGGCAGGGACGTCGACGGGCTCGTTCGGCAAAAGCGGGTCGGGCAGCCGACCGGGCGGATACGCCGCGCCTGCGGTGGGTCGCTTCGTCTCGACATACGCCACCCGTCGGAGTGTCAGGTGCCCGATAGGAATCTCGCCGCGTCCACCCACCTGCCTCAACGGCGTGACCGACACGCGCAGGTCCCTCAACGAACGCTCCAACGGAACGATCACGACCTGGGCCGCGTCGGTCTCGTTCCCCGCCAGGGCGACGGTGATCGACGACGCCGGCTTGCCCTCGAACGGCTGATCGGCCGGCAGCTTGGTCATCGTGCTCACCTGACAGACCGCCCACCCGCCCGTTGACCCACCCTCCGCGCGGACGATCTCGGCGAGCCGCAGCCGCCCCATGCGGCGTCGGAGCAACACCAGCTGTCGTTCCCCCGCTGCGATGTCGGCCACCATCCGCTCCAAGCCGGAGCGCGTCTTGACGGCCGCTACCCGCCCGCTGAGCTTGCCGAGCTGGGTTGTCAGTTCGTCGAGCCTGCCGGTGATGGCCCGCCTCAGCGGGGAGTCCGCACCCGCGGGGACCTCCCGGATGCATGAAGCCGTCTGTCGCGCCAGCTCCGTCAGCCGCGCGGCCAACCGACGCCGCACCAGGCGGGTCAAGTCGACGTCAATCCCCGACAGCGTGCCGAACCGCTCCGGCTCGTGGAACATCGAGGTGCACGGCGACCAGGACGATAGCTCCCCCCTCGACTGCTGGCTTCGTGCAAAGTTGACGCGCCACACCCCGAGCGCCGCCACTTCGAGCGGAAGCTCCCTGAACGGAATAGCGATCTCGACGGACCAGCGGTCCGGTCCGCGCCAAACCGCCGACGTCCATCGGGCGTTCCACTTGGCGTCCAGGCCGAGATCGTCACGCTGGGTGTTGGCGGCGTTGACCAAGAAATGATAGTAGGGCACGGGATCGGCGCTCGGCGCCAGAAACACCTCGACGCAATCGTCCTGATAGACCTCGCCGTCGCGTTTCGTCTCGTTGGCGACCAGCTTGCCCATCTGGTCATCGTAGCAGGCAAGACCGACATACAGGTTGTCGTCGTCGTAGGCAACGCGCGCGAACGTCGGCAGGGACGCCCGTCGCTTGGCCCGGAGCACCTCAAAAGCGCCCGCCGCGTGGGGCGACTGCCAGCATGCCTCGGTCAGCCTACCATCGACGACGGGGCTTTCAGAAGCACGGACGGCCTGGATCGCGGGCGGCGCGCTCGCTAACGCCGTCGGAACCGCCCCCATCAAGCAGGCCACCCCAGCCGCAAGCAGGATTCCTGATTGCCGAACGATGCATCTCACCATGGCATGCTCCTCGATCGCCTGGACATATCGTCCGTTCCTGATATGCCATGAACGGATGATATCTGAGGCCCGGGGAGCGGACAACATCCGGCGTCCGTGATACCTCCGGCGGCTCGACGATCTGCTGCGATCGGACGCCTTTAGCGAGACGTTCAAGGCGTGGGAACGCGACTATGTGCTGGCAGAGGGCAAGCCGCCGTTTCACCCGCGGGATCTGGCGGCGCTGTACATGTATGGGATGCCCAACAAGATCCGTTCGAGTCGTCAGCTGGAGGGGGCATGCCACAACCGGACAGACGTCAAGTGGCTCATGTCGGGTCAGTGCCCGGATCACTCGACGATTGCACCCTTCGTGACCGAGTATCTGGAGCGATTGCGGGATCTGATGAAAGACGTGCTGCACGTGGTCATTCGAGCCAAGCTGATCAAGACGAAGCACACGGCGGTTGACGGAACGAAGGTGGAAGCCGACGCGGGCAAGGGCT
>Ga0180432_10000052_pt1 | contig 164283 bp, 156 predicted proteins | sample SS_ome_10_FD_132414 | JGI IMG/M metagenome (GOLD analysis project Ga0180432, IMG submission 132414) | Hypersaline lake sediment archaeal communities from the Salton Sea, California, USA - SS_1_MS_2 metaG | ecosystem: Environmental > Aquatic > Non-marine Saline and Alkaline > Hypersaline >... | reverse complement strand
ATAAGGAGGTAATAAAAATGAAGCTTCCGGAAGAAGGAACATTATTGCGTATATTTTTTGGAGAGTCAGATAAATTTAACAGAAAACCGCTTTATGAAGCGATTGTAATAAAAGCCCGGGAACTGGGCCTTGCCGGTGCCACTGTTTCCAGAGGGATTATGGGTTTTGGCGCGGACAGCCGAATGCACAGCGCAAAAATATTAAGGCTGTCAGGGGATCTTCCGGTCTTGGTTGAGATTGTCGATACGGAAGAAAATATCCAGAAACTTTTGCCTTTTCTTGATGAGGCTGTGCAGGAAGGATTGATTACTATGGAAAAGGTTAGAGTCATAAAATACCGGCATAAAGACTTTAGGTAAGGTTATCTTTTTTGCAACAGTTGGTCTATCTCGGTCTGGCGTTCTTTTTCACTTTTGGCAGTAATCTTTAGCAGAGTCTTCCCTGAGAAGCGCTTAATGAGGGCTTGGTCATCGCACTGCCCCATCATCTCGATGAAGTCATCTGGGAGCTTCTCGTGGATGGTCATGAGCTGGGATATGCGGGCCCGGGTGACACCGAAGTGGTTGCCCGCTGAGGTATATGTTCTTTGAGGGTTTTGAACAAGGTATTCATTAACCTTAACTGCCATGGCTACAATATTTTTGTAGACTGGGGCCGGTTTTTGGGGTAAACTAGGCAATGGAGCGTACAAACTGATAGATGTGCCCTTGCCGCGGCGGCGGTACATCTTCACAAGTATGTGTATTTCCTTATACTTAGAGAAGCGCCCCCTGTAGTGTTCCGAGTCCGTAGTGGGGAGCCAAAAAATTAAACCCTTCTTTTGAAAGGGTTTAATTTTTTAGAGCATTCGAGATTCGAAAGTCGAAATTAGAAGTGTTCAGAGGATCGGGAATGCGGTCGACTTACGAATGTCGAATTTCTAGTTATCCCACACCAAAAACCGATAAATGAAGTTCAGATCCCTTATTAAATTCATTTTTGTGATCCTGGTAGTAGTCCTGTTCATCAGAACAGGATTCATGATCCGGAACATCCTTTCCACCCTGGCATCTCCCTATAACGTGACCGAAAGTATATACTGGCTGGCAAAGAATGTGTCAGGCACCATCAGGAATAATTCCGGGATCGTCGAAAACATCCCGAATTCTTGCATCTTGAACAGGAACGTCAGATCGAGATATAAACTGGGCTTTGTAGGGGACATACTGCCGGCCAAGAACAGGTCCGTAAATATCAGCCCCGGGGTCAAAGAATTTTTTAGTGACAGCGATTATCTTATCGGGAATTTTGAAGGCACGATCACCGGATCTCGGAAAAATGCACTGATATTGCTGTCCGATCTGCGACATAATAAGAAAAATATCGAAACACTTATTGATCTTTTCCCGCCGGAAAGAACCTATCTCTCCGTCTCCAATAATCACGCGGGAGATTTCGGTAAGGAGGAATTCCTCAAGTCGGTCAAGGTCCTGGAATCGCGGAACTTTAACGTGTTCGGCTGGAACGAGCGTCCTTATTTCGATATTAATGACGATATCAGGATCGTTTCCGGCACGATGTGGTCAAACCGGGACCGTGATTACGTGTTCATGCTGAAGGACGCCGAACATCAAATGAGACCCGGCGCGTTCAATTTTCTTTATCCTCATTTTGGATACGAATTTGAACTTTATCCCAGGCCGGAGATAGTCGCGCTGGCGCGACATCTGATCCGGAAATTCGGCGCTATAATAGGGCACCATTCCCATTGTCCGCAACCGGTGAGCGCCGAATCCGTAAATGGGATCAATAAAGTCGTGGCATATTCCCTGGGAGATTTTTCCGGGGCCTTGACAACAAAAAAATATCAATACGGTATCGTGCTGAAAGTGGAATTGGGACAGAATGGATCGGGAGAGTGGCTGCTTGGTAAGGTTGAATGGCATTTAACAAGGTGCAGGTCCTTGCCGAACGGGGATTTTATTGTAAGTTTAAGTGATGAGCGTATTTTTTAGGATCCAATCCTGGCCGGACCTGTCTGATCAAGTGATAGCAGGCTTTTCATATCGCGCCCGGGGAACCACTATTTGCTTTGAATTTCGGCGCATTATCCTATAATATATATACAACATATATACTTACCGACCTTTCATTCTAGTCGACCGGGGGGCGAAATGGATATTTTCGATCATGCCATGCAGCTGGAAAAAGAAGGTGAGACCTATTACAGGGAGCTGGCGGGCAAGTGCGGCAGTGAAGGGCTTAAGAGCATACTGGAATGGCTGGCGGATGAAGAGGTAAGGCATTATGGCCTGTTCGAAAAGATGAAAGAGGGAGCCAGCCCCGAACTGAGAGAATCGGTTCTCCTGCCCGGGGCTAAGGATATCTTCTCGAAGATGGCCGGCAAGAGTGAGAAATTCGACCTTCAGGTCTCGCAGCTTGCCCTCTACCGGAAGGCCCAGGAGATAGAGAAAGCGAGCGAGGAGTATTATCTCCAGAAGGCGAAAGAAGTTAAACTCTCTTATCAAAGGGATATGTTCAATAAGGTCGCCGAAGAGGAAAAAAAACATTATTTCCTTATCGACAATATAATAGAGTTCCTATCGCGTCCGGAAGCATGGCTTGAGAACGCGGAGTTCAACCACCTTGACGAATATTGAGCGTATCAAAAATGAAATTCTGTCGGTGATCTTCGGCGGCCGGGACCCGGAGGCCTGCCAGTGGTCGCTTGTGGATGTGCTCGCTTTTTCCGTGCTCATCGCGGTATTCGCCTTTAAAGATCCTTTCCATCTAGGCGCGCATATTATCAGGTATCTGCGTCTTCATTTTTTCATCTTCACCAAAGAACCGAAACTTCTCTATTATCTCAGCATATATATCGGCTCGATAATATTCAAATGCGTAAGCCTGGTCCTTCTTGCGGCGCTCGTGAAACTCCGGGGTATATCTTTCCGGCGGTCGGTCCTGTCGCCGGGTAGGGTCCCGCCTTCATGGGAGGTGTGGCTCCCGCTGTATATCATAGCCTGCGTGGTCATGCGTCTGGTGAGTATCATGAACCCCCTTGTCCCGAATATCCCGTTCAATTCATTGTTCACGGAGGCGCTGGTCGTAGGGAACGCGGTCACGATATTTTCCGTGCTTCTTGTGGCCCCGTTCGTCGAGGAGGTATTGTTCAGGGGGTTTCTTTATCCGGGCCTGAACAGGCACCTGGGTATCCACCCCGCCGTGTTTATCACTTCTTTGCTTTTTACCCTTGCGCATTATCCTCAGATAAAAGAGGATATCGTTTTTATGGCCGTGATATTCGCGCTCAGCCTGATGATCACATACGCTAAGGCAAGGACCGGTTCGACTTATCTTGCCATCAAGATGCACTTTTTATACAATCTGGTCTCGATAGGGATAGGGTTCGTCAATTATGCTATCGTAAGATATTGAAGGCGGGTATGCGTTTAAAAAGAAAAATATACCGATCGTTGATGACAGCGGTGTTCTTAACGGTGGTCTTTTCTTCCGAGGGGTCTGGAGAAGATACCGGCCTTCGCGAAAAAACGGAGAAAATAGAACGGGAGATGATCACTGATGGGAATTACACCGAAGCCGTAAAGAAGCTGAACTCGCTTCTCGAAACTTACCCGGATAATCCCCGTATCCACATGGACCTCGGCACGGCGTATTACGGCCTCATGAGGTATTCCGACGCTTATGAGTATTTCAAAAGAGCGGAGGAAATGGGAGTTGACTGGCAATACGAGGACGCTTTGGAATACGCGATCTCCGGCATGGAAAAGAACAAGGAAACGCTGCGTGCCATGGAAGAAGCGTACCCCCTTTTGGAAAAAGGGGAAGGGCCGGTGGTCACGGACCTCAGGGAAAAGGTAGCCACCTGGCATTTCGTCGTGCTTACTTCACTGTTGGAGGAAAAGTATTATTACGCTTCCGTCGTCATGCCGCACATCATCTGGCTTAAGGAGAACGTGGCGGACTTCCCGGGCCTCGATAAATTCTCGGCGGATGTGTATTATTCGGCCATGTTCTATGATAAGGCGATCGAAGGCTACAAGAAAGCGATCGAGGACGATCCGCAGGACGCGCGGCTCGTCCGGACGCTCGCCGAGTGTCATGTAGCGATAGGCGATTTTGACAACGCCCAGGAATATTATGACAGGGCTATAGAGCTTTACAAGGACCTGGGCCTGAAAGACAGCGCCGGGGAGATACGACGGCTCAGGAAGGTCAGGATGGCGCTGCCTAAAAAATATAAAGACATCTCCGATCTCATGGAGGCCGACCGGCTGGACGAGGCCGAAGAGACATGCCGGAAGAGGATATCACTTAATCCCGGTGATTACGCGGCTATCACTCAGCTGGGCAATATTTACTGGCTGAAAGGAAATAAACGTGCGGCGATAAAGCTTTTCAGGAAAGTGATAAAGCGCGTTCCCGATTATCCCATCACGCATCTTTATTTGGGAAGGGCATATATCCTCGAGAGGAAACCGGAAAAAGGGTTTGCCGAGTTCGACCTTTTCAGGGAAAAGATGGAGCTTTTGCCGAAGATGGATAAGGATACAAAGGAATTCTATATAGAAGCGCTTTATTACATAAGCGGGATATATCTCGACCACGATGAATACGACGAGGCCATGGACGGGTACAGGAAAATAATAGAACTGGGTCCTGACGAACAGCATGCCCACTATCTTCTGGGGGTGTGCTATTATGATTATAAACATAACCGTTCCCGCGCGTACGAAGAGCTCAATAAGGTGATCGATATAGAGCCCGTATCGAGCATGGCCGATATGGCCCGGCTGGCCATAGACAGGATGCGAAAATACCCCGACCGTCGTTTTGAGATAAGCCCGAGGTTCGGTTCGACGCTGGGAGAATATCAGAAAATGGTAATAGGGGAATTAAAAATGAGGGCCACGCCTGCCATATCCGGCAGGAGGCGGCGCGAAAAATAGATCGGAGAAGGTTATGGCAAAAACAGGTTCACCGAAAAAGGTGAGAAAAAGGGATGGTTCCGAAGTAAAGTTCAGGAAAGAAAAGATCACACACGCTATTGAAGGGGCCGCGTTCGAGGTGCTGGGGAGCAGGGCACGGGCCCGCTCGATCGCGGTTTATGTCTCTGACATAATCGTGGAAAGATTGGCGGCTTTATACAAAGTTAAAGCTCCTGCCGTCGAATCTATCCAGGATATCGTCGAGATCACCTTGATGAGCGAGGGTTACAGCCATGTAGCGAAAAGCTATATTTTGCACAGGGAAAAACACGCGGAGGTGCGGACGGCCAAATCCGCGCTCGGGCTGAAGGACGATCTCAAGCTCCCGCTGAACACCATGGAAGTGCTTAGGAGAAGGTATCTTCTGAAGGATGATAAGAGGACCGTGATAGAGACGCCGAGCGAACTTTTCAGGAGGGTGGCTTCCGCCGTGGCGAAAGCCGAGAAGAAATATGTTCCCGCCAAAAAAGCGCGGGAGGTGGAAGAAACGTTCTATCACATGATGCGCGAACTGGAATTCTTGCCGAACTCTCCCACGCTCATGAACGCGGGCACTTTGCTCGGGCAGCTTTCCGCGTGTTTCGTCATACCGGTCGAGGATTCGATGGACGGGATATTCTCGGCCCTGAAAGACATGGCCAAGATCCACCAGACCGGCGGCGGCACGGGGTTCAATTTTTCGAAGTTGAGGCCCAAGGGGGACCTTGTCAGCTCTACAAAAGGCGAGGCGTCGGGTCCTGTTTCGTTCATGAGCATTTTCGACGAAGCGACCGGCGTTATAGTCCAGGGCGGGAGGAGGCGCGGCGCCAACATGGGGGTACTGCGGTGCGATCACCCGGATATCGTAGAGTTCATCGGGGCGAAAATCGAGAAGAACGCTTTCACTAATTTCAACCTTTCCGTCGGCGTGACCGATTCTTTCATGGAGGCGGTAAAAAAGAACGGGGAATTCCCGCTTGTCAATCCCAGGAACGGGAAGAGGATAAAGAAGGTCAAGGCAAGGGCGGTATTCGATCTTATGGTCAACGCCTCGTGGCGTACCGGGGACCCCGGACTGGTCTTTCTCGACGCGATAAACAGGAAAAATACCGTGCCCCGGGCCGGAAGGATAGAAGCGACCAATCCCTGCGGAGAGCTTCCGCTTCTTCCTCATGAAAGCTGTAACCTCGCTTCGGTAAATCTTGCTAAGATGGTGACAGGTGCGCGTCCCGACTGGAACAAATTGAAGAAAAGCGTGCATTTCGCCGTAAGGTTCCTCGACGACGTTATCGAAGTTAACAAATTCCCCCTCCCGGCCATCAAAAAGGCGACACTGGCCAACAGGAAGATAGGCCTCGGCGTTATGGGGTTCGCCGACATGCTGATAAAACTGGGCGTACCGTACGGGTCGAAGCGGTCGGTGGACCTCGCGGAAAAACTGATGCGGTTCATACGCGCCGAATCGCTTAAAGCATCCACTTTTCTGGCGGGCGAGAGGGGTGTTTTTCCGGACTACAGGAGGTCGTTATATGTCAAAAAAGGCATGAGGTTGCGTAACGCTACGGTTAACACCATAGCGCCGACCGGTTCCATAAGCATAATAGCGGGGTGTTCCAGCGGGATAGAGCCTTTGTTCGCTATAAGTTTCGTCAGGAACGTTCTCTCGGGAACGAAGCTTTTGGAGATAAATCCTCTGTTCGAAAAAGTAGCCGGACAGAGGGGGTTTTTAAAAAAAGCGACACTCGCGGAAATAGCCCGGCAAGGTTCGTTGAAGGGGATCAAGAACATACCGGAGGACGTCAAGAAGGTATTCGTTACGGCTTTTGACGTGACACCCGAAAAACACCTTGCCGTCCAGGCGGCTTTCCAGAAGTATACCGACAATTCGGTTTCCAAGACGATAAACCTGCCGCCCGACGCTTCGGTCGAGGATGTAAGGACGATCTATATGATGGCGCATAAGCTGAAGTGTAAAGGTATCACGGTATACAGGTACGGCAGCAAGGAAGACCAGGTGCTTACCTTTGATTACGGCACCAGGGGACGTTCGTCCGGGAAAACGGAACTTCTTACGACGGGACCCGAGTATTCGGGAGGATGTACAACGGGCACATGCCCATTTTGACACATCGGGTGTATAATACACCCGATGTATAGAACGAGGGGGGAAAGATGAAAATAAAGAGTCCGGAATTCAGCAACAACAGCTACATTCCTTCAAAGTTCACGTGCCAGGGACAGGACGTGAACCCCGAGCTCAATATCGAGGAGATACCCGACCAGACCAAAAGCATGGCCGTCATCGTCGACGACCCGGACGCTCCCATGGGGACATGGGTCCACTGGGTGGTCTACGATATGCCGGTCACGGAGCGTATCGGTGAGGGTACCGTTCCGGGTAAGCAGGGCATGAACGATTTCGGCAGGCTGAGTTACGGAGGGCCGTGCCCCCCGTCCGGGACCCACAGGTATTTTTTCAAGGCGTATGCCCTGGACCGCGAGCTCGAACTGGACGATGGCATCAGCAAAGGAGAACTGGAAAAGGCCATGGAAGGACACATACTCGACCAGGCGGAGCTTGTGGGTTTGTATAAAAGAAACTGATGTTAGATGTTGGATATTGGATGTCGGACGAGGTGACGGGATGCTGGAGATAAAAGATCTTTCCGTGGATGTTGCGGGCAAGCCGGTTCTCAAGAACATAAACCTGACCATAGGCAAGGGCGAGGTCATGGTGCTTTTCGGGCCTAACGGCAGCGGGAAGTCCACGCTCATAAAGACCGTTATGGGTTTCGGCGGATATTCCGTCGAAAAGGGCGAGATAAGCTACAAGGGTAAGGGCCTGAACGGGCTCGGGACGGATGAAAGGGTGAAACTCGGCCTCGGCATAATGTACCAGCACCCTCCGAAAATAAGAGGGGTGAAGCTTGACCAGATATCCCGCTACCTTTGCAGTGACGAAAAAAAGGTAGCTTCCATGGCGGAAAGACTTTCGCTTGAGGAACTTCTTGAGCGCGAGATAAACCTGGACTTCTCCGGCGGCGAGATGAAGCGTTCCGAGCTTTACCAGCTCGTACTTCAGGATCCCGACATGGTCCTTCTGGATGAGCCCGAGTCGGGCGTGGACATCGAGAATATCTCTATAATGGGAAAGGTACTTGACGATTATCTTAAAGGCGAGGGCAAGTCAGCGCTTATTATTACGCACACCGGTTATATCCTGGATTATGTGAAGGCGGAAAAAGGCTGTCTCATGATAGACGGTCAGCTGTGGTGCACGGGGCACAAGCCCGCCGAGATGTTCGAAGAGATAAAGGAAAAAGGGTACGGATACTGTAGGAAGTGCCATGGCAGACCCTGATCTCAGGAACGTGTTAAATAAAGAGGACGGCGACAAGGTGACTTCTTCGGGGATGGACCTTTCCGAGAAGACACGTTCGGCTTCTTTTCTGCAGCAGGACGATGACATACTCTTTTCCAAGAGCCTGTTCGAGGGGGTGGACATCGTAAAGATGGAAGAAGCCCTTGAAAGGTATCCCGGGGTAAGGAATTATTACGGAAAATCCTTCAAGATGCTGAACAAGGAATACCCCGCCGATACGGCCGGCGGTTATTTTATCAGGGTCATGAAAGGTGCCGAAGTAAGCCTGCCCATCCAGGCCTGTCTTTTTCTCAAGAAGCAGGCGTTCGAGCAGAAGGTCCACAACATGATCATCATAGAAGAGGGCGCCAGGGTCTATCTTATTACCGGGTGTTCCGCCTCAGAGGCCGCCCGGGGATCCTTCCATCTCGGCATCTCCGAGTTCTTTGTGCAAAAGGGGGCCTACCTGAACTTTACGATGATCCATTCATGGCGGGAGGACGTATCAGTAAGGCCCATGAGTGTCGCTGTAGTGGAAGAAGGGGGGAGTTTCATATCGAACTATGTCTGCCTTAAGCCCGTCAGGGATATCACGATGTACCCGACGGCCGTTCTCATGGGCCACGGGGCCAGGGCTAGCTTCAATTCGCTCATTCTTTCCCATCCGGACACTTTACAGGATATAGGCGCGCGGGTCATCTTCAAGTCATCCGAAACTTATGCGGAAATAGTCTCAAGGGCCGTAAGCCTGGGCGGTAAGGTCGTGGCGCGCGGGCATCTTAAAGCTGAGAACCCCGGCGTAAGGGCTCATCTTGAGTGCAGGGGCCTTGTCCTTTCGGAGGAAGGCACGATCCACGCCATCCCCGAACTTGAAACAGACCTGCGTGACGTGGACCTTTCGCATGAAGCGGCTATCGGCAGGATCAGCAAGGAAGAGATAGAGTACCTGTGTTCCCGCGGGATGACGCCTGACCAGGCCCAGTCGGTGATCATCAGGGGGTTCATGGACGTGGATATCCTCGCCCTTCCGGAACTCCTTAAAGACGAGATCAAGCAGTTAGAGGATCAGACCCTCCAGGGCGGATTATAGCTGAGGGGGGAGTAACCAGTAAGTAGCAACAAGTGACAAGTATCAAGGAAAAAGGAAGAAGTATCAAGGAAAAAGGAAAAAGTAACAAGGAAAAATAGCAAGTATCAAGTGTCGTAACCAGTAGCCAGTAAACAGTAACCAGACTTATCTGAAACGGGTTACTTTTGGAGTAACCAGTAACTGTAATACCTGTCATATGTCCAGAAAAACAGGCACTGCGCATTTACCCCTTCACGGCGGGAAAGCCCCGAGGTGGCTTTTCGACAGGATGACGCTTCTCGCGAGAGAGATAAGCATGATCCTGTGCGGTGAATTAGGGTCCGAAGAGTACTTGAGAAGGATGGCGGATCCTTTCTGGTTCCAGGCATTCGGGTGTGTCCTGGGTTTTGACTGGCATTCATCGGGACTCACTACTACGGTCTGCGGCGCGCTCAAGGCCGGGCTTAAGAATGCGGGCCGGGACATGGGTGTGTTCGTCTGCGGCGGGAAGGGCGGAACATCGAGAAAAACCCCCTCGGAGATAGAAGAACTCGCCGAGAAACGGTTCATAGATCGCGATCCTGCCGGTTTGGTCTACGCGAGCCGCATGTCGGCGAAAGTGGATAATACCGCCGTCCAGGACGGGTACCAGTTATATCATCATACTTTCATCGTCGACAAAAGCGGCCGCTGGGCCGTGGTCCAGCAGGGTATGAACGACCGGACCCGGTGGGCGAGGCGTTACCACTGGCTCGGCGAAAGCGTGAATGATTTCGTGTGCGAGCCGCATAACGCGGTATGCTGTGACCACAAGGGAGAGGTCCTCAATATGGTCGCCCGGGAAAGCGAAAAGGCGAGGGAAGTCAGCGTTGAGATCTCCCGCGTGAACCCGGAAAAGGTCCTGGAAGAGTACAGGCGCGTTGAAAAATTATCGCTCCCCGCTCATCATGATATCCGCGGCAAGGAAATAAGGCCGGAGAACCTGAAAAAGATACTGCTTTCCACGTATGAAAAAAGACCCGGGAACTTCGAAGAGCTCCTGGGCATACAGGGCGTCGGCCCCAGGACGATAAGGGCTCTGGCCCTCATATCCGAGCTTGTCTACGGCGAAAAACCGAGCTTACGCGACCCGGCAAGGTTCAGTTTCGCCCATGGCGGAAAGGACGGCCACCCATATCCCGTAAACCGTTCTGTTTATGACGGTACCATCTCTTTCCTCAATGACGCCGTCTCCAGGGCAAAGATCGGCCGCTCCGAAAAGCTTAAAGCCTTCAAACGCCTCACCGCATATACATCGGGTGTATAATACACCCGATGTATAAATACGGTGGGGTTTGGCAAGGGTTCAACCCCCGGGGTTGTACAGGGGGAAATATTCTTGACACGTGTGGGGTTTTGTATTATAAGTTATAAATCATGAAAACCAAAGTAATTATCATTTTCACGGTTCTCTCACTGTTCGCGGGTATTTTCTGCGTGCCGCAGGTCTTTTCCGACGAACTCGATGCCAAAGGGGACGAACAGCTGACGAAGGCCATATGGCTTTACAAGCACGAGGATTACGAAGAGGCCTATGACCTTTTGAAGAGGCTATGGAAGGAAAGGCCCCAGTCGACCCTCGTCGCCTATTATCTCGGTGTTACCTGCAAACAAATGCAGAACTATGATGAGGCCAGGTCTTATCTGGAAGCCGCCGTGATGATGAAGCCAAGGATAAAGAACGCGCTTACGGAACTCATAGACCTTCTTTACAAGAAGGGCGAGCTGGACGAGGCAAAAAAGTGGATCAAGCTGGCGGAAGACGAAGGGATAAACCCGGCCCAGACCTCTTTTTTCAAAGGCATGGTCTATCTGAAAGAGGGGGAGGACCTTGATACGGCGATAGAGTCCTTCGAGGAAGCGAAGGGGATAGACGGGGCGCCGTACCAGACGCTTGAGTATTATATCGGCCTGGCGTACGTGAAGAACGAAAGGCTGAAAGAGGCGAAGAAGATCTTCGGCGACGTCGTGAAAGAGGCTCCGCACAGCGATCTTGCCGGTTTCGCCGATGAATATATCGCCGCCATAGACAAGAAAGAGGAAGCCACAAGACCCTTCCGCGGGAATGTCGGTTTCGCCCTGCAGTATGACGATAACGTCGTCCTGTCGCCGGGGAGCGATGTCCTGGTGTCGGCCATCGGGGACAAAGGTGATTGGCGGCAGGTTTACACCTTCAACGGTGAATATAACCTGAAGCCCTGGGAGAACTTCGGCGCGAAATTCGGGTATTCGTTCTACCTGGCCAAGCAGTTCGACCTGGGTTTCTATGACATGACGTCCCACAATTTCACTACACAGCCGGCTTTTTATCTCGAGAACGCGGCTATCAGCTTCCCGATCTATTACAACTTTGTCACCGTCAATGATAAGGGATACCTTTCCACTGTCAGTATAGGCAACCTGGATAATATCAAACTGGGCAGGAATGTGATGGGCCAGCTCGGCATGTTCTATAATAAAGATAAATTCCTGTGGTCTCCCAACGGCCCCGAGGAAGACAGGGATTCCGACGAGTATACGGGGCATCTTGCATGGTTCTACTTTTTCGGCGAGGGTAAGGGTATCGCTTACCTGAAATATGCCCTGAATTACGACGATACCGAAGAAGACAATTGGAGATATATAGGTAACAAGATCACACTGGGTGCTACCGTGCCGATCATGGAAAAAATGAGGATAGGGGGTACGCTGGACCTTTTTTTTCAGAGGTTCACGGAGACCAATTTTATCTTTAAGCAGCAACGCAGGGACGACATTCTGACTTTGTCCACTTTTCTCGCTTTTGATATTGTAAAAAATGTTGAAATTATGCTAAACTATATACACGTATACGACTCTTGCAATATTAAAGTGTATAACTATAAACGGAACGTTTATAGCGTAGGGATGAAGTATAAGTTTTAACGGTCTTGAGGACTAAAATAATAATGAAGAAGATACTATTTCTGTTGATAATGTCCGTCTTTCTTTCCGCCGTTTGTTTCGCGGATGGAACGGAAGTGGGGACATATACGTCCCTGGAGGGAAGGATAGACGTTACCCGTTTGGAAGAGGACACGGCTTCCCGCGTCAAAAAAGAGGAACCGGTCTTTCTCCGTGACGTCATAAGGACAAAGAGCAATTCCAGGGCAGAGGTCACCTTTAAGGACGGTACGGTTCTCCGGCTCGCCCCGAATTCCCGTGTCGCCATCGAAGAATATGACATCAAGGACGGGAACAAAAGACAGAACGCGACCGTAAGGTTATACCGCGGGAAGATGCGGGCGATCGTTTCCAAGAACGGAGGCACTTCCAACTTCCACATCGTGACCCCCAGCGCCAAAGGCACGGTAAAGGGCACCGATATCGTGGCTTTCCACCAGGCGGACAAGACCGGCGTCTTTGTGAAGGACGGCCAGATATCGGTGTATAACCCGGCCTATCCCGATGACGTGACGAAATTAAGCAAAGGCGATTTTGTCACGATACCCTTAAGCGACATTCCGGATAAACCGCGCCCGTACGTCGACGCGGAGTTCTCGGCGCATGAAAAGGACACCAAGCCGAGCCAGATGTCCAGGGACACGCTCGAGGGCAAGGGTGTAAGGAAGATGAAGGGCCTCATAACCTCGGTCCAGGGAGAGGTACGCGTTTACAAGCACGGTAATAAAAAGTTCCGTCTGGCGAAGATAGATGAGGTCCTCACGGAAGGCGACAAAGTGATGACCGGCCCCGACGGCGGCGTGGAAATAACCATGGAGAACGGCAATATGCTTTCGCTCCAGGCGAATTCCGAGATATTCATGAAGCGCATACGCCACGACCCGAAGACCGGGGAATATGAGAATTCATTCGAGGCGGACAGGGGAAAGATAAGGGCCATAGTGGAAAGGCTCGGCAAGAAGTCCACGTTCCGTGTGAAGACCCCGTCCGCCGTATGCGGCGTGAGAGGGACAGTGATGTACCTTGATATAACCGAGGGGTGGACACAGGCCTGGTATGAAGGCGGGCAGGGGGATATGACAAGCCTCGTCTCCGGCGATATGGTGGTGCTGGATCCCGGACAGAATTCCACGGCCAATTCCGCGGGTAACCTCGGAACGCCCGTTTATACCACCGTCAAGGACAGAATAACCCTCGAGGAATTCTGGAGCCAGGGTGTCGCTATGACCAATTACAGTAGCGGGACCGGTCTTCGGAGCCCTCTGGCTACGCGTCCTCTGCCGCCGGGTGTACTTCCTCCTATAGGCAACTTACTTCCGGAGGACCTTCCCGGTGGTACTATTGTCGGCGTACCTATCGCTACTATTTTAGGCGGCCTTCTCCCGCCACCGCCACCGCCGGAAGAAGCCGCTAATTTTACCGGACATTTCGGGTATATAGGGTATGAAGGCGAAAGCGACTTAAATTTTGTCATGAATTCCGACAGCCACGTTGTGGGGAGTCTCGCTTTTTCGGTCCCCGGGGCGGGCGGCATGTGGGCGGGGTTTTCCCCGAGCGGGAACGACGTGCACGGGTTGTTTATCGGTAAAGGGCTTGACCGTCTATGGGGATGTGATAACATCGCCTACACCGCTTCGGACGGCGGCAGGATGATAGGGCGTACCGGCGGGACGATGATAGGTACCCGTCTTAAGGGTAAAGCGCTCGGGATATACGTGGATACCACGGGCCATGGCGGCACTTTCTCGGCCCTTTATGAAGGAGATGTCAGTCCGGGGCACTTCAACAGCGTAGGCAACTTCCCTGTCTGGTTCTCACCGAGGAGTATGGTAGGCATAACCCCGGACCAGCTTGATTCCGCGCCTAAGGAGACAGGCGATCTCTACGGCGGATCGGGCATGGGCGGTTTCGCGGGTGGCCTCGGCGGTTCGGTCGTTTGCACTGATCTCAGTGGTGAGACCCTGAGCCTTCAGGGAGAACGGTGGGGTATATGGTTCATGAACGGGGTGGGCTCGTTCACGCCGGTGACTGACGATGACTGGAAGCTTGCCATAGGAGGTATGCATCAGGATCCGGGAGAAGGAGGCAGTTCTCCCTGGTTAGGCACTATCAACGGTAACGAGTGGAATTTGGGAGGCATGAGCGGTACGATGCTCGGTTATTTTTTTGATGATGACGGTGAAGGCGTCGTCCACGCGGGTCACATCTTTCACGGGGACGTGGTCGGCGATTATTGCGAACTGTCATTCACGTGGGAAGCCGTCGGCGGCGGCGAATGGTTCGATGTCACCGACCTCCTCACGGAAGCGAACCTGGGTTTCACGATATCCGAGTTCGAGAGTTTTGTCTCGGTCCCCATCACCGAAGCCTACTCTTCGGTGCTGTCCGGCGCCAACGCCAATATGTCCGCCAGCATGGGCATCAATCTTTACAGCAACTCCCTGAACAATATATGGGCAGGCTATATCCACGGCACGCACTCAGGCGCGATCACCGACACGTGGTCCCTCACGATCGACAACGCGAGCGGCCATAACGTCACCCTTTCCGGTGACCAGTGGTCGGACGGTCAGTGGCACGCCCTCGTGAGCGGTAACATGCCCAGCGAGAACGTGAATATCTCCGGGGAAGCGGGGGGCACGTATAACGACGACAACGGCACTTTCCACGGTGTCGGCGGCGGTACCTGGTCCCAGGGCGGGGAATTGGTCATGGAATAATAAAGCGGGTCAAACCCTTCTTTTTTCCCCTTTCTGATCTGAATTAATTAGCCCCAAATTTGCAAAAGCAATTTTATCTATTATATTTAGTAATAAGGGACTTCTGTAGCTGCAAGCGATCCTTTCATGGAAGACGCAAAGTTAAAAAAAGAACTGGGGCTTCTGGACGTTTTCTGCATCGCTTCGGGAGCGATGATCAGTTCGGGGCTTTTTATCCTCCCGGGACTTGCCCACGCGCAGGCGGGACCGGCCGTGGTGATCTCGTATCTTCTGGCTGGTTTTCTGGCCATGACCGGCATGCTTAGCCAGGCGGAGCTCGTTTCCGCCATGCCCAGGGCAGGAGGCACTTATTTCTACGTGACCAGGAGCATGGGACCCGCTGTCGGCACGATAGACGGGCTTCTCACGTGGATGTCCATATCCCTTAAGAGCTCTTTCGCGCTGGTGGGTATGGCCGCGTTCACAAGGATCCTCGTCAATGTTGACCCGCGGCTTATAGCTCTCGCTTTTTGCATTATTTTTGTCGCTCTCAATTATATCGGCATCAAGGAGGCGGGCAAGGTCCAGGTAGCTATAGTCGTAACGCTCGTCGCCCTCCTTGTGGTCTATATAGCACGCGGCCTGCCCGCTATGAGCGCGGTGCACTTTGAGCCTTTCGCGCCCCGCGGGGCGCCGGCTGTATTCTTTACCGCCGGATTTGTGTTCATATCTTACGGCGGTCTTATAAAAGTGGCCAGTATAGCCGAGGAAGTGAAGGACCCGTCCAAGACAGTGCCGCTGGGCATGATACTGTCACTTGTCGCTGTTACGATCTTATACACATTGACGGTTTTTGTCACTACGGGTGTTCTGGGGGCAAGACAACTGGATAGTTCCCTTACTCCCATTTCCGACGGCGCGGCCGTTTTCATGGGGAACTGGGGCGTGATAGCTATGAGTATCGCGGCTATTTTAGCTTTTATTTCAACGGCTAACGCCGGCATCATGGCCGCCTCGAGATATCCCTTTGCTTTGAGCCGTGACCGCCTGCTGCCGGATCTTTTCGGCAATGTACATAAAAAGTTCAAGACGCCCGCCGTAGCGATACTGTTCACCGGCGGCATAATGATCCTGGCGCTTTTCCTTGACCTTTATGTCCTTGTTGAAGTGGCGTCGACGGTCCTGATAATGACCTTTATGTTCTCCTGTCTTTGCGTGATCATCATGAGGCAGAGCGGCGTCCTTAATTACAGGCCGCAGTTCAGGTCACCTTTCTATCCCTGGGTGCAGGTCATCGGTATTTTTGGCTGCTGGCTGCTGGTAGTGAATATGGGCAAACAGGCTCTTTTTGCGGGATCCCTGCTTTTTGCCGCGGGTCTGGCGGTTTTCTGGTTCTATGGCAGGGAGAGGGCAAAGAGGGATTTCGCGCTTTTGCATCTCATTGAACGCGTCGCGGCACGGGAATTCGCCGACGTTTCTCTCGAAGCGGAGCTCAAGGAGATCATCCGGGAGAGGGATGACATAATAAAGGACAGGTTCGATCGCATCGTAGAGGAGGGCATCGTTCTTGATATAACTGGTTTCATGACAGCCGGTGATTTTTTTAAGCTGGCGGCGGAGAAGCTTTCCGAGAGAACGGGTGTGGAATCCGCGGTCATGTTGACGCTTCTTCTGGACAGGGAGGAGCAGAGCAGTACGGTCTTAAGCCCCGGCTTGGCCATTCCGCATATAGTGGTCGACGGGAATAATATTTTCACCATACTTTTGGCGCGCAGCAAAGAAGGCATCATATTCCCCGGGAAAGAGCGAAAGGTCCATACCGTTTTCGTTATAGCAGGCACGAGGGACGAGAGGAATTTCCACCTCCGGGCCCTTTCGGCCATAGCCCAGATCGTCCAGGATCCGCTTTTCGAAAAAAGGTGGATGCAGGCCAAGGATAAAGAGGCCCTGAGGGACATCGTCCTTCTCGGAAAACGGGAACGCAATAAATAACTTTTTCCCTACCCTTTCTTTAAAAAACCCCTTGACTTTATAAAGGAAACATATTATATTTGTGAACTTAATAACAAAGTCTGTGAATATTGTCACAAAGTCCCGAATGCGGTTTGAGGTCCCATGAACGGTAAAAAGGTGCCAGAAGGTACGATATCACGGCTTTTCGTCTATCTGAGAGAAGTCACGGAACTCGCCGGGATGAACATAAGGACGATATCGTCTGCCGAGCTGGGTGAGAGGACGAACCTCAGCGACGCGCAGGTAAGAAAAGACCTCGGGTATTTCGGCCAGTTCGGGGTCAGCGGTTCGGGTTATGACACCGCCGAACTGAAAAAAGCCCTGGAAAAAATACTCGGTAAGGATAAGACCTGGAGCGTTGCCGTAGTGGGAGCCGGGCATCTGGGTTCAGCGCTTTTGAACTACCCGGGTTTTAAAAGGCACGGGCTTGAAGTGGTCGCCGCGTTCGACGCCCACGTCGACAAGATCGGTACGAAACTCGGGGATATAGAGGTCCGGCCGATCACCGAGCTTAAAAAGACGATAGCGGAAAAAAAGATAAGCATCGGGATAGTGGCTGTTCCGGCCGGGAACGCGCAGGAAGTGGCTGACAAGCTGGTGGAAGCCGGTGTCAAATGCGTACTTAATTTCGCGCCGGTAAGCCTGAACGTCCCGGAGGACGTGAAAGTAAAGAACGTCGATCTTTCGCGCGAGCTGGAGACCCTGACCTATTTCATGGTCGCGAAAAAATGAAGAAGATGAGATACATCACCCATGAAAATTTCGTGAAATTCCTGAATTCGCTCAGGAAGGGCTATAACGTTTTCGTGCCCGTGAAAAAGGGTGAACAGCGTTTTTACGCCAGATACGAAAAATTCACGGATGACGTTACAATAGGAGAGGTAAGGCCGTTCGAACCGCTTAAAGCTTTCTTCACGAGGGCCCGCGAAGTAGTGGCGGAGGACTTCAGCCCCAAGATACCGCATTCCGAGGACAAGCCCTTCGCCATAGTCGGCGTGAAAGCATGCGACCTGAAGGGGTTCAAGATCCAGGACCATGTGTTCCTTGACCACGACTATAAAGACCCCATCTACATCAAGAACCGCGACGAGAACCTTATCATATCTTCCGACTGCACCTGTGCGATAGAGACATGTTTCTGCATGGCCGTGGGGATAAAGCCCTATCCGGAAAAGGACTTCGACATCAACCTTACCGAGGTGGACCACGGTTTCCTGGTGGAAGCCGGTTCCGACAAGGGTGAGGAGATACTGGAGAGCAACACTTCGCTGTTCCAGGAAGCCAACGAACGCCTGGTTTCGCGACAGGAAAAAGCCAGGAAGAAGGTCGTTGATGAGGTCAAGCGCAATATCAAGGAGAACGGCATACCCGACCAGAAAAAATATAAAGGCATAATAGAGAGGAATTTCGAGTCCGAGATATGGGAGGAAGAAGCGAAGACGTGCGTGGAGTGCGGGGCGTGCACGATAATCTGCCCGACCTGTCATTGCTTCCTCCTTTATGACCAGAAGAGCGAAGAGAAAATGGCGCGCCTTCGCGTGTGGGATTCCTGCATGATCAAGGATTACGCCAGGGTGGCCGGCGGGGCGAACCCGCGGCCGCACCTCTGGATGCGCCTCAGGAACAGGTTCGAGAAAAAGTTCGACTTTTTCCCGAAAGTAGCGGATGTGTACGCGTGCACGGGGTGCGGCAGGTGCGTCTCGGCGTGTCCCGCCAAGATAGACATAAGGGAAGTCCTGAAAAAGCTGGTGGAAAGTGGCTGAGAAAAAGATAACCAATCCATACAGGCCGGTCAAAGCGGAAGTCATAGAGGTCATCCCGGAGACCCCTACCATAAAGACGATCCGCTTCAAACCCGAGGAGCCTATCGAATTCCTTTCCGGGCAGTTCGTGGAGATAACGGTGCCCGGGGTGGGTGAGGCGCCCTTTACGCCGTCGTCGAATCCCGCCCAGAAGGACATAATGGAAGTGACCATCATGAAGGTGGGCAAGGTCACGGATAAAGTGCACGACCTTAAAAAGGGTGATGTTATAGGTGTAAGAGGCCCGTTGGGCACGGCATACCCAATAGATGAGTTCGAGGGCAGGGAAGTGGTGGTAATAGGCGGCGGATGCGGTTTCGCCCCCCTTCGCAGCCTTATGTACGAGTTCTTCAACAGGAGCGGGAAGTTCAAGAAACTCTATTTCAGGGGCGGGTGTAAGACGCCCAAAGAAATGGTCTACAGGAGCGAGACCGATGAATGGGCAAAGCGGGACGACCTTGACTTGCGTCTTACGGTCGATCACGGTGACGATAAATGGAAGGGCAATGTCGGTGTCGTGACGACGATATTTGACGATATAAGAGTAGACTGTAAAGAAGCCATTGCCGTGGTTTGCGGCCCCCCGATCATGATGAAGTTCGCCACACTTAAACTTCTCGATATGGGTTTTCAGGAAGATAATATATATCTTTCTATGGAAAAGAACATGTCCTGCGGTATAGGCAAATGCGGGCACTGCCGGCTGGGCACTTATTACGCGTGCAAAGACGGCCCGGTCTTTCAGTATTCAAAGATAAAGGGTTTCCACGGGATCTGGGATTAACATGGACTCGAGCGCCGAACAGATACATCAGGGAAGATTTAATACAGAGCCGGAAAAGGGCAAAGATAAGCGCCTTTTTATCGACCTCGATGCCTGCGCCTCCGGTGAGTGTGAGGACTGCGTTGTTAAATGCAGCTATCTCTATCACCGCCAGACGAACAACAACGGCATTATGTCGGTCGTCGAACTGGCGACATATGCGCTTGTCTGCCGCAGGTGCGAAGAACCCCATTGTGTCGCTTCCTGTCCGTTCGAGGCCCTCGAGCAGCAGGAGGACGAAAAAAAGGACAAGATGCTCATAAGGCATAACATGCGCTGCGTGAGCTGCAGGTCATGTTCGCACGCGTGTCCTTACGGCACCATATATCCGGAGACCGTACCATATCTTGTGCATAACTGCGATTTTTGCCTGGACAGAAGGACCGAGAAGGACGAACCTCTGTGCATAAAGACATGCCCTTACGGCGCGCTTAAGCTGGTGGGGGCTGACGAAGAACTAGGCGAGAATACCTTTTTAGTAGGAAATAATATTATAGTCCATTCCACGCACTGGGAGTGGGAAAAGGCATGAGAATGAAATTAACGGGTACGGAGTTCAGTCCACAGACCATAGTCCACTGTCAACCGTGGGCTATGGACCGTGGACCGTGGACGAGAAGATGATATATATTTTTTACCTTATATTTTTCGGGTTTTTCCTGACCGCGGTCATAGGACTTCTGGCGAGCTGGATAGACCGGAAGGTCACGGCCCGCGTGCAGTACAGGGTGGGACCTCCGCTCCTTCAGCCGTTGATCGATATAATAAAACTTCTCGGAAAGGAAACGCTTGTGCCCGCGGGGGCTTCCAGGACGACCTTTTTAATGGCGCCGGTAGTGGGCTTTAGCAGTGTGGTCCTGGTCTCGACCCTGCTCTGGATCAACGATATCAGGTTAGGCCAGGGGTTTGTGGGCGATATAATAGTGGCCATCTATCTTTTGACGATACCTTCTATGAGCATAATAATGGGCGGTTTCGCTTCGGCCAACCCCCTGGCGAGTATCGGCGCCTCGCGCGAGATGAAACTGATATTAGCGTACGAACTGCCTTTCGTGTTCGCGGTGATGGTGCCAGTGATCAAGTCGGGGTATTCCATAAGGATAGGCGAGATACTCGGCGCGCAGGCGCAGAATGGAGTAGTGGTAGGGAGCCTGTCGGGGTTCATAGCCCTGGTCGTGGCGCTCATGAGCGTCCAGGCGAAACTCGCGTTGGTGCCGTTCGATATACCGGAGGCGGAGACCGAGATCTCGGGCGGCGCGCTGATAGAATATTCGGGAACGGCCCTCGCCATGTTCCGACTGACCAAGAACATGCTCCTTTTCACGCTGCCTTTTTTCCTGATGATACTTTACATGGGAGGCTTGCGGTTTGACGGTATACATCTCTTGTACGGCATCCTTAAATATGTGCTGCTTGTGGCGTTGATAACGGTAATACGCAATACTAACCCGCGTCTCAGGATAGACCAGGCCGTAAAATTCTTCTGGGGACCGATGACGGTCCTGGCTGTCGGGGCGGTAGTCTTGGCTTATTTTGGAAAATAGGGAATTGAGGATATGAGCTTTAAACTTAATGCGCTTTTGAGGTCACCGTGGGTGTTCCACCTGTCCACGGGCAGTTGCAACAACTGTGATATCGAGGTGCTGGACTGTCTCACGCCCAGGTTCGACATCGAAAGGTTCGGGATGCTTCTGGCGCCGAGCATAAAACATGCCGATGTGCTTCTCATTACGGGTTCCTGCAACAGGAAATCGGCCGAGAGGCTCAAGAGGCTTTATGAACAGGCGCCTAAGCCCTGTCTTGTAGTGGCTATCGGGGAATGTTCGATGTCCCGGGGCATGTTCGTGCACAGTTACAACTGTCCACAGCCGCTGGACAAGATCATACCGGTCGATGTGTATATCCCGGGATGTCCCCCGAAACCCGAGGCGATAATAGCCGGTGTCGTGAAGCTGATAGAGAAGGTGAAGGCGCAGGCAGCCGAGAAAAAATGAGAGAAGAGATACTTAAAGATATTACGGGAAGATTCAAGGACGACATAGTCGATGTCTTCGACAAGTCGCCCTCGAGAGTGTACATCGAGATCAGGAAGGAAGCGCTGGTCAAGATAGCGACGTATGCTCTTCGCCAGATCAAGGCGAGGTTCAACATCGCTTCCGGCGTGGATTGCAGGCATCATTTCGAGATACTTTACCATTTTACGGTAGAAGATATAAACCTTCTCATCTCGTTCAGGGTGAAATTGCCTGTCGATAAACTTGAAATAGATTCTCTCGCCCCCGTTTTTGAAGGGGCGAACTGGATAGAAAGGGAGATGAGTGAGCTTTTAGGTATCGATTTCAAAGGTCACCCGGATAAGAGGAGGCTGCTGCTTTCGGATGAATGGCCGGAAGGGGTGTATCCTTTGAGGTGTGATTACGAAGAGTGGGACAAGAAAGCGATAAGAGATCGCGGAATATGATTTTGAAATATTTGACTCTGAACTAATAACTAAGAACTAAGAACTGACATGGCTAAGACAATAGTACCAATAGGACCGTACCATCCGCTCCAGGAAGAGCCGGAGTTTTTCACCCTCACGGTGGAAGGTGAGAAGGTCGTCGATATAGACATGCAGGTGGGATATAACCACAGGGGTATAGAGAAGCTTTCCGAGATGAAAAGCTTTGACCAGTCAACGTTCGTTATAGAAAGGATCTGCGGCATATGTTCGACGAGCCATCCTTTCGCGTACACGAGGGCGGTCGAGGATATATTCCCCGTTGAAGTGCCGGATCGGGCGAAGTTCATCAGAACAGTTATAGCCGAGGGGGAAAGGATCCACTCGCACCTTTTGTGGCTGGGCCTGGCGGGACATTTCCTTGGATATAACACCGTCTACATGTGGGCATGGAAGCTCCGCGAAGAGATCCTGGATGTCATGGAGATACTTTCCGGTAACAGGAACAACTATGCGATGTTCAAGCCGGGCGGAGTAAGAAGGGACTTCAAGGAAGAGGATATACCGGTGTGTGTGAAGAAGATCGATTCCATAGTCCCGACGCTGGATATGCTCAGAAAGGCGGTAACGGACGATCCTGTGCTGCATGCCAGGACCAAGGGCGTGGGTATACTTACTAAGGAAGAAGCTATCGATTATTGCGCACTCGGGCCGACGTCGCGTGCCTCAGGCGTTGCCAGGGACGTCAGGAAGGATTCTCCTTATGGGGTCTATGACCGGGTAGAATGGGACATGATAGTGGCCGAGAACGGTGACGTCTATGACAAGGTCATCGTGAGGGTGCTTGAGATGCTGGAATCGCACAAGATAATGAAATATTGCCTTGAGAACCTCCCGGCGGGGGATATAGACCTTAATCTCAAGAACGTGCCTCCGGGAGAAGGCATAGGGCATATCGAAGCGCCCAGAGGTGAAACGTTCCATTATGTGAAGAGCGACGGCACCAACAGCCCCGCGAGGCATAAGGTAAGGGCCCCGACCTTCATGAACCTCCCGACCTATAAAGCGACCGTGGTCGGTGAGACGATATCGGACGCGACCATAATCCTGGCAGCCATAGACCCGTGCTATTGTTGCACCGAGAGGGTGGCCGTCCGTGACTCGAAGGGCAAAAAACTTTACGGTGGAGAGGATCTCGTAAAGCTCTCCCAGAAAAAGACAGAGGATATCAGGAAGAAGATATGATGTTCGATACGCAGCTTTTCAGGGTAGACCACCTGTCGATGTTCGTCGCGATATTCGTGATGGTATTCTCCGCGCTGATCATCTTTTACTCCTTCGGTTTTATGAAGGGGAAGAAGGGCCTCTTGCGCTATTACATCTATATCCTCCTGACGATGGCTGCTTCCATAGGGGCGGTCTTTTCCGATAACCTGGTGCTCTTCATCGTATTCTGGGGTTTTCTCGGGCTGCTTCTTTATCTCTTGATAGGGTTCGGCGAGAAAAAGAGCACCGCGTACACGGCAAAGAAGACGTTCATCATAATAGGCGGGACCGACGCGTTCATGATCCTGGGTCTTGGTTTTCTCTGGCACCTTGCCGGGACTCTCCAGATGAACGATCTGAGCGTGGCCCTGACCTCGAAGACGGCCATTGTGGCTTACCTGTGCCTGGCTTCAGGCGCCTTCGCGAAGGCGGGGGCCATGCCCTTCCACACGTGGGTACCCGACACCGCCGAAGACGCGCCGATCCCGGTAGCCGCGTATCTGCCGGCAGCACTTGATAAGCTGCTTGGCATTTATTTTCTCGTGCGTCTGACGCTGGATATTTTCGTGATGACGAAGGGAATGAATATTTTCCTGATGGCCCTCGGGAGTTTCACCATAGTGGCCGCGGTCATGATGGCGCTTGTCCAGCATGATCTCAAACGGCTTCTTGGTTACCATGCCGTCAGCCAGGTGGGGTACATGATACTCGGCATCGGAACGGGTAACCCGGTAGGCATAGCGGGCGGTCTTTTTCATATGCTGAATAATGCCATATACAAGTCGGGCCTGTTCCTCTCGGGCGGGGCGGTGGAAAAGAGGACAGGCACGACCGATCTCAGCAAGCTGGGCGGGTTAGCCAAAGTGATGCCGGTCACGTTCGGGGCCTTTCTTATAGCCTCGCTGGCCATATCCGGCGTGCCGCCCTTTAACGGGTTCGCGTCGAAATGGATGATATACCAGGGCATAATAAATACCGCCGGCGGCAGTAAGCTGTGGATATTGTGGCTTGTCGCCGCCATGTTCGGCAGCGCTCTTACCCTGGCCAGCTTCATGAAGCTTCTTCACGCTATATTCCTCGGCCAGCCTTCCGCGGAAATGAAGGACCTGGTGGGCGAGAGAAAAGAGACGGGCGCGACCATGTGGATACCGTCCGTTATCCTGGCCGCCCTTTGCGTGGTTTTCGGCGTGTTCGCCGTGGCCATACCGCTCAAGATGCTGATATTCCCGTCCATGGGCGGGATCCCCGGATTTACGGGCATATGGGATTCGGGTCTTGCCACGGCCCTGATCGTTATAGGTATCATAATAGGTTTTCTCATATATCTTGCGGGGACGGCGGTCAGGACCAGGACCACGGATATCTTTATAGGCGGCGAGACCGTAAAGCAATACCCGGATATGCGGGTCTCCGGCGTCGAATTCTACGAGACGATAAAGGATATTGGCATATTGAGGATCATATACAGGTGGGCGGAGAAGAAATTCTTTGACGTGTACGAAGTAGGCGTGAAATTCACGCTCGGGTTCAACAGGGTGCTGCGTTTTATCCACAACGGGGTTCTTCTTACGTACCTGGCGTGGTGCCTGCTCGGGATGGGCGTGCTTTTCTTTTATTTATTGAGGCGATAACTTATGGTAGAACTTTTAATACTGATGGTCCTGATGATCATAGGCGCGATAATAGCGGTTGAGCTGAAGGACCTGCTTTCTTCCGTCATAGCGGTAGGAGCGGTGGGCCTCGCGCTCTCGATAGTATTTTTGCAGCTCAAGGCGCCTGACGTGGCCATTACGCAGCTGGTGGTCGAGATATTGGCGCTCATAATCCTGATAAGGGCCACCCTGAAAAAGGACCTGCCTTTTTCGACGACGGGCAGGTGGCTGTTAAATACGGTGATCACCATATGTTTTATCGCTATCTTTTTCCTTGTAGCGCTGAGGTGTTTCAAGGACCTCCCGGAATTCGGGTATCCCATAATGAGGGTCTCTAAGACATATATACAGGAAGGGCTTTCAAGGACGGGCGCGACCAACCTGGTCGGGTCGGTGATACTGGATTTCAGGGCTTATGACACGCTGGGGGAGGCGACAATACTTTTTACGGCCGTTATAGGCGTACTGGCCGTGGTGCGGCGTATAGGCAGGAAAAAAGTCGGTGAAAAGGTAGAGGAAGAAGAATGAGCCACGAACACGGTAAAGGCATGTCGCTGATAGTGAAGACGATAACCCGCCTCACGGTCGGGGCCATCTTCCTTTACGGCATGTATATAGTGCTCCATGGACACCTTACGCCCGGCGGGGGGTTCGCAGGGGGTGTTATCATAGCGCTTTCCTTCATACATCTCATGCTGGCATACGGAAAAGAGGCCGCTTTCAAGAAGTTGTCAAGGTCAGCGGCGTCCGTCTGGGAGAGTACGGGTGCGATCATGTTCCTGACAATATCGCTTCTCGGGCTCACGGGAGGGTATTTTTTCCTGAACTTCCTGCACAAGGGAGAGCCTTTTCATCTTTTCAGCGCGGGTATCATACCGCTCTGTAATATAGCGATATCTTTTAAGGTCGGCGCGGGTATCTTCGCCATATTCGTCGCGCTGGTCCTTGTAAAATTTGACACGGGGAAGAAATAGACATGATAGTTTACCTTCTTACTCTGGCGCTTTTTTGTGTGGGCATCTACTGTGTCGTGAGGAAGCGCAACGTCATAAAGCTGATCATAGGGGTCATCATCATAGAGTATGCGGTGAACCTCTTCTTTATCCTGACCGCATACAGGGTGGAAGGCCGCGCGCCTATCTTTTCGAAGACACAGGACGTCGCTAATATGGTCGATCCGCTGCCGCACGCGCTCGTTCTGACCGCGATAGTCATCGGTCTTGCGACCACCGCTTTACTCGTAGGTATAGCTATGAGAATTTATGAAAAATACGGCACTTTCGATATAACGAAGATCAGGGAGTTAAGAGGATGATACCGGCCGAGAATATAATACCGCTTTTTGTGGCCGTCCCGCTGGCCGGCGCCTTTTTGATGCCCATTCTCGGCAAGAAGATAAAAGGTGTACCGGACATCCTGGGAAGCGTCCTGACCCTGACACTTTTTGCGCTTTCGATCTTTTCCGTCAAACTGGTGAACGACTACGGGACTTTAGTGTACGCGGTCGGCGGGTGGAAACCTCCCATAGGTATAGCCATGGTGATGGACGGCATGACCTCGTTCATGCTGGTCACCGTGAACCTTATGGCATTCGCCATAGCGGTGTTCTCTATAAACTACATGGAGAAGTTCACATCCAAGTGGAAGTTCTACTGCCTGTTCCTCCTGATGCTCGCGGGTATGAACGGGGTAGTGATATCCGGCGACATGTTCAACCTGTTCGTATTTCTTGAGATCGCTTCGGTCGCCAGTTACGCCCTTGTCGCGTACGGGACGGAAAAACATGAACTTGAAGCGGCTTTCAAATATGCGATAATGAGCTCGGTGGGGTCGCTTTTCGTGCTTCTCGGGATAGTATTTCTGTACGGCTATACTTCTACGCTGAATATGGCCGACATGGCCCAGGTCCTGGCCCAGAAGGGTGGAGCGGATATAGTTATAATGACGACGGTTCTTTTCCTGATGGGTTTCGGCCTCAAGGCGGCGCTCGTTCCGTTCCATGCATGGCTGCCTGATGCGCATCCCTCGGCACCGGCGCCCATATCGGCCATGCTTTCAGGAGTGCTTATCAAATCGCTCGGTGTCTATGCGATCTGCAGGATATTCTTTAATGTACTGGGGTTCACGCCTGAGGTATCCAATATACTTCTCTTTCTGGGGGCGCTTTCAATGGTCATAGGCGTCTTTTTGGCTATCGGGCAGTGGGATTTCAAACGTCTTTTAGCGTACCACTCGATCAGCCAGATAGGGTACGTGATACTCGGTATAGGCTTGGGGACCCCGCTCGGGATACTGGGGGGGCTTTTCCATCTTTTTAACCACTCCGTCTTTAAATCGCTTCTTTTCTTGAATTCAGGAGCGGTAGAATATTCCACGGATACGCGTGACCTGAAGGAAATGGGAGGGCTGATACAAAAGATGCCGGTTACGGGGACGACCAGTCTTTTCGCATCCATGGCGATCGCCGGCATACCGCCCTTTAACGGTTTCTGGAGCAAGCTGATAATAATAATCGCGTGTGTGCAGGCAGGCCGGTACGGATATGCGTTCTGGGCCGTGGTGGCGAGCGTGCTCACTCTGGCGTCCTTCATGAAGGTCATGAAATATGCCTTTTTCGACAAACTCAAAGAGAAATGGGCCGGGATCAGGGAAGTGCCGCTTTTCATGAAGATCTCGATGGCGACGCTTGCCCTGGTTTGTTTGGCCGGCGGCATACTCGCTTACGGAAAGATAGACGAGATGTTCCTGAGCAAGGCGGCTGACACCCTGCTGGAAGGGGTAAAGTACGCCGCGGTCGTTTTTAAGGAGATAGGATGATGAAAAGCAGGGCGATCCTCTTCATTCTGGGCTTCATTATCTGGTGTTTCCTGAACTGGGTGCCGGACTGGCAGGACCTTCTGGTCGGTATCCCGGTGGCGCTTCTCGTGGCGCTCCTGACGGGGGACATGTTCGTGAAAAGGACGCAGATGCTCAGTCATCCGCACAGGTACTGGTATTTTGTGGCCCATTATCTCCCGAAGTTCCTGTGGGAGTGTATCAAGGCGAACATCGACGTGGCTTACCGCGTGCTACATCCGGCGCTCCCTATAAATCCCGGTATAGTGAAAGTGAAAACTAAATTAAGATCCGATACGGGGTTGACGTTCCTGGCCAATTCTATAACCTTGACGCCCGGGACCATGAGCGTGGATATAGACGCCGACAACGGGGTGCTTTACATCCACTGGATCAATGTGCAGGACAAGGACGTTGAGAAAGCCACTAAGATCATTGTGGACAAGTTCGAGCACATACTCGAAAAGATATTTGAATAGAGGACAAGATAGATGAAAATAATAAGGTGGATCATAGGGGCGGCGATACTGGGAGTCATAATATTCATAATACTCTTCAGGCCGTTCGCATATCTTTTCTATCCCGACCTGCCTTACACGGGTTTCATGGGAAGGGCGATCTATATATTGGTCCTCTCATGCTGTCTGTGCCTCTTCAGGATATTCAGGGGCCCGACTGGGGCGGACCGTATCGTTGCTATTGATATTTTCGGTATCATGATCATAGGTTTTTGCGCCATCCTGAGCATTTCCACGGGCAGGATGTGGTACATAGACATAGGCATTGCCTGGGCGCTACAGAGCTTCATAGGTACGCTGGCGCTTTCGAAATATCTCGAAGGGAAGGATTTCGATGAGTGATATCATAGGTCTGGCATTCGTGAGCATAGGCCTGGCATTCGACCTCCTCGGATGCTTAGGTCTTGTGCGCCTGCCGGATGTGTATAACCGCTTGCAGGCCGCCACGAAGAGCGTTACCCTGGGCACGTGCAGCATACTTTTCGGTGTGTTCATGATCGTGGGGTTCACCGCGGCCGGGCTTAAGTCGCTTCTCTGTATTATATTCATTCTACTCACGGCGCCCGTGGCGGCGCATGCGGTGGCAAGGGGCGCGCACAGGGCCGGCGTGAAGCTGTGGGAGAAAAGCGTCATCGACAGGTATGCCGAGGATAAAGAGGGTGAAAAATAGATGAGGATCCCCAAGCCGAAGATAAGAGAGATCATAGAAGCGGTGAAGGCGCTTATTAAAGGGCCATACACTTCGAAGTTCCCCAAGGCCGAGCACGTAGCCCATAAGAACTTTCGGGGTCAGCCGAAATATAACGAAGAAAAGTGCGTGGGGTGCCTGGCTTGCGTGAGCGTGTGCCCGGTCGAGGCCCTGGCTTTTGAGGATTCTACCGACCCGGCCGACCCGAAAAGAAAAATGATACATTATACGGATACATGCATATTTTGCGGCCAGTGCGAAGCCAACTGCCTGGCCGACAAGGAAGGCATAAAACTTTCGACCGACTGGGAGCTTTCTTTCTTCGAGAGGAAAGAGGCCGAGGAATCGATAGAAAAAGAACTCCAGCTCTGTGAATGCTGCGGCGACCCCATCGCATGCAAGGACCACCTGAAATGGATAGCGGAAAGACTGGGAGAACTGACGTTCTCCAACCCCACCCTGTATCTTACCCGTCTCAAGGAACTTGGTATTGTAGATGAAAATATTATTTCCGCTATGAAGGATTACGGGAGGTCCGACAGGGTGAAGATAGTATGCGCACGTTGCAGGCGGGAGTCCACCCTTACTACTAAAGAAGAACCGGCGAAGAAGTAGAGCGCGAACGCCACCTCCAAACGCCACCTTTGCTTTATGGATAATATCTTTAATAAGATTATTAAAGGGAAGACCGTTCTTCTGGGTGTAGGCAACATCCTTAAGGGGGATGATGCCTTCGGCCCCCGGCTGGCGGAAATACTTGCCGGTGAAGGACACCTTATATGCATCGATGCCGGCAGCGCCCCGGAAAATTACCTGGGCAAGATAGCCAGGGAGAAGCCGGATACCGTGATAATAGCCGATGCGGTCCATATGGATGCCGCCCCGGGGACATACGATATACTGCATAAGGACGAAATAGTGAGGTCGGGTTTTACCACGCATGACCTTTCACCGGTCATGGCCATTGAATACCTTGAGCAAGAAACAAAAGCCGATATCTACATGCTCGCGGTGCAGCCGGGTAACGTGGCATTCGGGGAAGAGATGTCGGATAGCGTGAAAAAGGCGCTTGGAGAGATCGTGGCGGCGATTAAAAAAGTAACCAGTGAACAGTAACAAGGATAAAGGAAAAAGGATAGAGTAACAAGTGACCAGTAACCGGTAACCAGTAACTGGACTGGAAACTGGTTTCTGGTTACTGTTTGTCGTACCATTTAATTTTTAAGGAGGCAAAAAATGCATGAGACACATCTTATAGAGCCTATCATAAAGGGTATAGCCGAGCATACGGAGAAAGAAGGCGGCAAGAAGGTCACCAACGTGAAACTCAAGGTCGGGGAATTAACAGGTGTGAAAGAGGATTCTTTCAAAGAAACCTTTTCCGTCCTGGCTAAGGGAACTCTTCTTGAAGGGGCGGACCTCGAGATAACCATGTTCCCGGGAACGATAATCCAGGTATTGTCATTTGATATAGAATGATGTACAACAAATGTTTGAGCTGTCCTCGCAGGGACGGCCGATCCCCCCAGCGAGGGAATCGGCCTCTGTCATTCCCTCGCTCCCCCTCGGGCCTTTGGCCCTCGGGGACCGTGCCCGCTCGGAACAGTTCGAACATTTCCAGTAGACCAGTCATGAGTAAGACAATACTCGCATTAGGAGCGGATATAAAGAACAGGTTTCTTCTCGCGGAGGGGAAGAGCTTTAAAGCCGGCCCCGAGATGGGGGACCTGGGCGATGCGGAGAACTATGAGCGCTTTAGGCGCCAAGTCCGCAAGGCGGCCGGAAAGGTAAGCCCCGGTGTTATAGCATGTGACCTGCACCCCGCTTATTTTTCCACACGGTTTGCCAAGGAACTCTCGATACTCGATACCCGATACTCGATACTTCCCGTGCAGCATCACCACGCTCATATTGCAAGCGTGATGGAGGAATACTCCCTTAAAGGTCCCGTTATAGGTGTTTCCTTCGATGGTACCGGTTATGGCACTGACGGCAACATATGGGGAGGGGAGTTCCTTCTTGTGGACAAAAAGGGTTTTAAGCGGCTCGCTCACCTGAAATACCGCATGATGCCCGGCGGAGATAAAGCAGTATCCGAGCCCTGGAGAATGGTGCTCAGCGTGCTGGGTCCCGGCGGGGCGAAGATGGTCAAGGGCGTCAGTAGAAAACAAAAAGGTCTTGTGTTAGAAATGATGTCAAAAGAGATCAACTCGCCGCTCACATCGAGCGCGGGACGCCTCTTTGACGCCGCCGCGGCTCTTTTAGGGATCTGTACGCATGCTTCACGTGAATCAGAAGGTCCGATAAAGCTCGAGGCGATGTGCGATAAGAAAGAAGAGGGTTCATATCCCTTTGACATATCCAGGGAGAACGGTATGTGCGTGATCGGGACAGACGGCCTTTTTCGCGGTATGGTACGGGATATGGGTAGGGGAAAAAGTAAGAAGATCATAGCGGCCAGGTTCCATAATTCCATGGGGAATATTATCGTGGAGGTCGTGAAGAAATTGTCAAAGAAGACGGGCGTAAGGGATATCGCGCTCAGCGGAGGCGTGTTCCAGAACGGGTACCTGAAGGAAAGAGCGCTCAGGGATTTGATAGGAGCGGGATATCAAACTTTCATTAACAGGTCAAATCCGGTGAACGACCTGAATATCGCGATGGGGCAGTATTTCGTGGCTTGTCACTGGGTATCTTAACTGCCTCTCGCAGGGACGACCGATTTCCCCAGCGAGGGAATCGGTCTCGACAATTCCCTCGCTCGTCCGCGCTTCGCGCGGACACCATGCTCGCTCGGTCATTGACGCCCCGCTCAAGGCAATTAAGATACCTCTTTATGGCGGGTGTTTATAATACTATGAGGTAATACTATGTGTTTGGCAGTTCCAGCGAGGATTACTAAAATTTTGGGAGAAAAAGCCGTCGTTGATTTCGGCGGCGTGAAAAGGGAGATATCGCTCGGCGTCCTGGCCGGCGTAAAGAAGGGCGACCATGTCCTCGTGCACGCCGGTTTTGCGATCGGGAAAGTCACAAAGGAAGAGGCGGAAGACACGGAGAAGGTCCTGGGCGAATTAAGAGCGGTGATAAACGCCGAGAGTGTAAACGGAGGTTCTGGGGACACTTTTGTGTAGGCGGTATGTAGGCGCGCAAAAATGTCCCCAGAATATATTTCTATTATGAAGACGATCAAGCTGATGGAGGTCTGCGGGACGCATACGATGGCTATCGCCAGGTCGGGCATAAAAAAGCTCCTACCCAAAGAAGTCGAGCTTATATCCGGCCCGGGTTGTCCCGTGTGCGTGACCTCCCAGGAAGATATAGACAAGGCCCTGAAGATAGCCGGGGAGGAGAACGTCATCATGACGACCTTCGGTGATATGATGCGCGTGCCCGGAAGTTCGGGAAGTTTGGACCGGATGAAAACCGAAGGCGCGGATGTGCGTGTGGTGTATTCCTCGGCGGATGCTTTGGAAATAGCCGAGAAGAACCCTTCGAAAAGGGTTGTCTTCATGGGAGTGGGTTTTGAGACCACTTCTCCTACGGTGGCGGCGACGATAATCGAAGCCAAAAAACGTGGAGTGAAGAACTTTTTTGTGCTTTCCGGTTTCAAGGTCATCTTTCCGGCGCTTGAAGCGATAGCCGGCTCAAAGGAACTCAAGGTCAACGGTTTTATCTGTCCGGGACACGTGAGCGTGATAACCGGGAGCGCTCCTTATGAGCCCGTGGTAAAAAAGTATGTAATACCTTGTGTTATAACGGGTTTTGAGGACAATGATATCATAAAAGGCGTTACACGGCTGGTAAGACAGATAAAAAGAGGCTATGCCTGTGTCGAGGTAGAATACAAAAGAGCCGTAAAAAGGAGCGGGAACGCAAAAGCCAAAAAACTTATCAAAAAGGTTTTTGAACAGGCTGATTCCGTCTGGCGCGGTATAGGAAAGATCGAAAGAAGCGGGCTAAAGATCAAAAAGAAGTACGAGGATCTTGACGCGGAGAAAGAGTTCAATGTCAAAGTAAAGAAAAGTGTTCTGCCGAAAGGATGTGTGTGCGGGAAAGTCCTTCAAGGGATAAAGACGCCCCGTGAATGTAAGCTTTTCGGAAAGAAATGCACTCCGCGCCATCCGGTGGGGCCGTGCATGGTATCGTCCGAAGGCACGTGCGCGGCGTATTTTAGGTACGGGAGTTAAATGAAGGTCTCAGGTCTCAGGTCTCAGGTCTCAGGGAAGACAATAACTCTTGCGCATGGGAACGGCGGGAAGCTCATGCATGAGCTGGTCGAGGATATGCGTCTGAAGTTCTCTAACAGGATCCTCGACGAGATGGCGGATGCCGCAGAACTGAGGGTGGACGCGGAGCGCCTCGCTTTCAGTACCGATTCCTACGTGGTGAAACCGCTTTTCTTTCCCGGCGGCGACATAGGCAAACTTGCCGTTTGCGGGACCGTGAACGATATATCCATGAAAGGCGCGCGTCCTCTTTATTTGTCGCTTGCGTTCATCCTGGAAGAAGGGCTTGAGTTCTCCGTGCTTGGAAGGGTCGCTTCCTCGATAAAGCAGGCCGCTCGGGAAGCAAATGTTAAGGTCGTGACAGGTGACATCAAGGTCGTCGAACAAGGCGCCTGTGACGGGATGTTCATCAACACTTCAGGCATAGGTGTGATAGAGAAAGGAAAGGGCGTTGGCGTCAAACCGAAAAGCGGCGACCTTGTGCTTATAAACGGCGGTATAGCCGAGCATGGTATGGCAATATTGAACGCGAGAGAGGACCTCGGGTTTAAACCCCCCATAAAAAGCGACTGCGCAAATGTGAATTTTGAAGCACAAAAATGTCTTAAGGCGTCGGAAAAGATCAGCGTTATGCGCGATCCCACAAGAGGGGGACTCGCCACTACGCTTAATGAGATAGCCCGGTCATCGAACATCGGTATTGAAATATCTGAAAAGGATATCCCCGTGAAGCCCGCCGTCGGGAAACTCTGCGACGTCCTGGGCTTTGATCCGCTGTATGTTGCGAATGAAGGGAAATTTGTCTGCTTTGTCAGCGAAGAAGACGCATCCAGGGTTAAAAAGGCCATGGGGCCCGGCGCCCGTCTGATAGGCCGTACCACCACCCGCCACAAAGGCGAAGTCCGCCTCCGAACCCGCATCGGATCGACCCGTATCCTTCCTATGCTCGAATCTGACCAGCTTCCCCGTATCTGCTAAAAAAAGATCCTCAGGCGCTTGACGCAAGACCCCTTACGTGTTACTATTTGATAAATCGTAACACGGGAGGCAAGATGTCAGACCTGATCCGTTTCGGGGTCTCGCTTGATAAAGGGCTTCTTGATAAATTCGACGGACTGATAAAAGAAGAAAAGTATGTCAACCGTTCGGAGGCCTTCAGGGACCTCATACGGGAAAAGCTCGTCAAAAAAGAATGGTTCGGGAAGGAAGAAGTGGCGGGGACGATCACCATTGTCTATGACCACCACAAGAGGGATCTCCTGAACTCGCTTGTCGATGTGCAGCATGATTTCCACCACCTTATCATAGCCAACCAGCATATCCATCTGGACCATCATAATTGTCTGGAAATTATAGTCGTGAAGGGGAAACCTCGGGAAGTCCAGGACCTTGCTAATAAATTGAGGGCAACAAAGGGCGTGAAGCACGGTCAGCTTACTGCGGCGACGACCGGTAAAGACCTTGTCTAAAGGGGGCGGTGTGCCATGAAAAGGGTTATGTTGATTTTTATGTTCCTCGTATTCATCCTTTACTGTGTTCCCGCCCGGGCGGGAGGGGGCGAACCTACGGTGAAAGAGCTCATGGAAGAGATCCGGTCCCTGAAAGCGAGGGTAGCCGAACTTGAAGCGAAAGTCTCCGAACAAAGTATGCCCCCAAAGGGTACTGCCGCCGAGGGGGCGCAGCAAGGTAAGCCGGAAGGGCCGATTATCAAAAAGTTCCATGAAAGAGAAGTCCCGATCGAAAAAGGCGGCATACACGTGGATCACAAGAGACAGATCAGCGAGGTCCTAGAGTGGGAGGGTTTCAGGATAGGAGCCAACGTAACGGCGATCGTCCAGGGTACGCCGAACGCCAATAATGCCGGGGCTGACGAGGACAGCCGTTTCGATGGTTCGTGGAAAGGGGATATAGACATAGAGCACAGGTTCGCGGATTGGGGGCGCGCTTTTATCGAGCTGGAAATAGGGCAGGGAGACACGCTCAACGGTGAGATGGCCCTTTTCAGCATCGTAAATAACAATGCCAACGACACCGGAGCGGACGTTATCGGGAACAAGTTCTATTACGAACAATACCTTTTCGATAAACAGTTCACGGTAACCGCTGGCAAGCTGGACCCGACGGATTATTTCGATGATAACAAATATGCCAACGATGACACTTCGCAGTTCCTCGGTGGGCTCTTTAATAATTCTCCCGTGCTTGAATGGCCGTCCGATAACGCTTTCGGGTTACGGGCGGAAGTGAGCCCCAAGTCGGCCGAATTCCTGGTCCTCAGCGCGGGTTTTTTTGAAGGTGACGCTAACTGGGAAGACGTATTCGAAGGCGGCGTTTATATAGGGCAGGTCAACCTGAGACCTGCGACCCTTTTCGGGGCGGATCCCGAACAGTATGAAGGCAATTACAGGTTCTACGGATGGGTCAACGACAGGTTCCATACGAAGCTGACGGAACTGGGCCAAGCGGAGAGCAGTGACAACAAGGAGATCAATTACGGGTTCGGGTTGACCTGGGATCAGATGGTGACAGATGTCTTCGGTTTCTTCACGCGGTGCGGGTGGCAGAGGCCGGATCTTATCCCCGCCGACGGGGGGCCGACCGTAGAATGGATGTGGTCGGCGGGCGCACAGATGACCGGCAAGTACTGGAACAGGGAAGAAGATGTGATCGCGGTCGCGGTGGGACAGCTTTTCCCGAGTGAAGAATATAAAAGAGCCGCTGATGCCGGTTTTGCCGAAGGCCATTTTGAGGCATATTACAGGTGTCAGTTGAACCCGTATCTCGGCATAAGCCCTGACTTTCAGGTTATCTGGAACCCGAACGGTATAGGAAAGTCCTCACCACAGGGCGACCACCAGACCATATTTGTGTACGGCGCAAGAGCGCACCTTGACTTTTAAGAAAAGATAAAAAGGAGGAAAGACCATGTGTTACACAGTTCCACTAGTGACTTCAGCGGTTACGACGGTCATCTGGGCGAAAAAAAGGACCGCCCGGCTATGGCAGCTCAACCTGATGCTTTACGGCGCCGCGATATTCGGCGTGGTGGACCATCTTTGGAATGGTGAGCTATTGCTCATCTCGGGTAATGTGGCTAAAGACCTGATGCTCGGAGTGACCATAACAGCGGCTATTTTCGTGGGTTGGAGGTTGACCGGAAGAGTCTCACAAAGAGTGCAACGGGTGTAAAAAAGCGTAATGAATACCCGTTTTTGCAGGCGCGCGATCACCGCTTTCGCGGTGTTTCTTTGCTTTCTTGCGGCGTCAGCTGCGGCTTTGGAAGTAAGCGGCCCGCAAAAGGTCAGGCAATATGAGCCGTTCATATTAGAGTTCACCCTGCCTTATTTCAACGGAAATCCCAACGATCCCGGCAACGTGAAGGTCGAGGCCAGGATAACCCTGCCCGACGGAGGACGAGTGACCATCCCGGCTTTCTGTCTTTACAATAAGAAGGGTACTGGTATCTCCTTGTGGGAGGTCAGGTTTACCCCTGTTGTTCCGGGCAGGTACGATTATTCCCTGCATGCGGCTGCGAAAACCCTGGATGAAAATACCGGGACCCGCCATTTTGACGTAAGAAAAAGCGAAAACAGGGGATTCCTGCGGCGCAGCAGGAACAATCCGTATTACCTGGTATTCGATTCAGGAGAGCCATTTTTCGGTATAGGGCATAACATAGCCTGGGCGTATGAGAACAGCCTTTCCGTTTTTGACAGGTATTTCACTGAGCTGGAAAAGAACGGGTGTAATCTTACAAGGGTTTGGCTTTCGGAGTGGTCGTTCCAGATCGAGTGGGAAAAAATGGGCAGGTATGACAGGGACGCTTCCCTGGATCTGGATAAGCTTCTCGATCTTGCGAAGAAAAGGGGCATATATATAATACTCTGCCTTGGGACGTACGGAGACCTGATGATCGAAAAGGGATCCTGGTCAGAAGACAGGTGGGGGATGAATCCCTATAACAGGAAGAACGGAGGGCCCTGTACGCGGCCGGAGGATCTTTTTACCGATCCCGAAGCGAAACGCTGGTACAAGAACAAGTTGAGATACATTATCTCCAGGTGGAGCTATTCGCCTAATATCCTGGCGTTCGAGTTCTGGAACGAGCTTAATGCGCCAAGAGAATGGATAGAGGAGATGTCTGCCTTCGTAAAAGAGATCAACCCGCACGGACAGTTTTTGACCACCAGCATGGGATATCCCTGGGGAGAGATCTTTGACAAGGGCAAGGTCTGGTCGGTGAAAGACATTGACGTCATAACTATCCACCTGTACGGGAACAGGACCGTGAAGGACGTGGTGAGTGAGAGCATACAGAAGTCTTATGAGCTCGCGGCCGTATATGATAAGCCGTTCCTCATAGCCGAGATAGGGATGGATGCCGGCAAGGACGACAAGGTCTATGATCCGGGCGGAAAAGGAACACTGCTTCACAACAGTATATGGGCTACCGCGCTGAGCAGGTATTTCGGTTCAGCTATGGGCTGGTGGTGGGATACTTATATCAGGCCGAAGAACCTTTATTTTCATTATAAGGGCCTGAACGCGTTTCTCCGGGGGGTGAACTGGGATTCGGAAATAGTTAAAGTCCCCGTGACGAGCCAGGTCATTTCGAAGAAGGCCCCTAAGAAGAAACCGGCCCTGAAAGATCTTACGATCAAACCGGCAGATAAATGGGGCAAGGTCTACGCAAAGGAATTCACCGTTCTGAAGAACGGGGACCTGATCGGCGGAACACCGACTAAATATCTCCAGGGAGAGAAAGGCGCGAAGTTAGACGGGAAGCAGGTCTATCACGTGGATTTTCCGTCCGAAGGGAACTTCAGGATAAAGGTCGGCATGGTCGCGCACCAGGCGCGGCTTTTGGTCTATCTTGACGATAAAAAAGTGCTGGACCGGGAGTTCACTACCGGGCCGGGCAAGGAAGGTCCCTGGAAAAGAAGTCTTTACCGCAGGGATAAAAAGGTATATCAGTGTGTATATGACCAGTTCCTGGAAATACGCGTGCCCGCCGGGAAGCATGCTATCCGTATCGAGAACTCCGGGAAGGACTGGATAGGCATAAAAGAGATCACACTGACGGATTACGTCAGCGAAATATACGCCAACGCGAGGTGTCTCGGTCTTGTGGTGGGGGATGAGATCCTTTTCTGGATACAGAATAAGAGCTATAACTGGAAGAACACCTACTATTCAAAAGAACCGGCCCCTATCAAAAACGCTTACCTGGATGTCTTTGACCTCGAAGAAGGCGCTTACAAGGTGGAATGGTGGGACACGTTCAAGGGAGATGTCATATCCAGGGAAAAGGTATCCACAAAGAGCGGGGTTTTGCGGTTAAATATCCGGGAGTTTTCACAAGACACGGCCTGTAAAGTGAAAAAAGTGAGATAAAAGGTATTGACAAAAACAGCAAAACATGTAAAATAGAATTGCACGAAGATGGTGCACAAATTGCGATGAGGCGTTCTGGGAAGAACGCCTTTTTTATTTCCGGGCACCGCGGTCCCGGACAAGACAGGCAGGATGAAGACGTCCTATTTCAGCCGCAAAGCTGGCGGTGGAATGGGACGTTTTTTTATATGTTGATTTTAAACGGAAGGGTGTTAAAATGTTAAGAACAACAGCTTTGAAGGTAAAAGAAGGAGAAAAGACCATGGCAAAAAGAGAAAGAATGTTGAATATCGATAACGTTCCGGAGTTCTACGGTGAGAACGTGTTCAGCATCAAGAATATGAGGAACTACCTGTCGGATACAGCTTATAAGTCGCTCATATCGACGATAAGGGAGGGCCGTTCCCTGGACCCGAAGATCGCGGACGAGGTAGCCGACGCCATGAAGACCTGGGCTGTTTCGAAAGGGGCGACCCACTTTACCCATTGGTTCCAGCCGCTTACCGGAGCTACAGCCGAGAAGCATGACGCGTTCATCAACCCTGACGACGAAGGGGGTGTAATGCTATCCTTTTCCGGAAAAGAGCTTATAAAAGGCGAGCCTGACGCGTCAAGTTTTCCGTCCGGGGGCTTAAGGGCTACTTTTGAGGCGCGCGGTTACACGGCATGGGACCCCACATCTCCCGCCTTTATAAAAGAAGGGGAGAACGGCGCCACCCTTTGTATACCGACGGCGTTTTATTCTTATCACGGTGAGGCCCTCGATAAAAAGACGCCTCTTTTAAGGTCGGTGAACGCCCTTTCCAGGCAGGTCTGCCGTCTGGCGAAGCTGTTCGGGATAGACGTGAAAAATAAGAGGGCGTACTCCACGCTGGGGCCGGAACAGGAATATTTCCTCATCGACAAGGCGCATTATGAAAAGCGGCTCGACCTGATACAGACCGGCAGGACGCTTTTCGGCAGGGCCCCGGCCAAACACCAGCAGCTGGAAGACCATTACTTTGGGGCCATCAAGACAAGGGTACTGTCGTTCATGGACGACCTGGACCGCGAACTCTGGAGGCTGGGTATCCCGGCTAAGACCCGCCACAACGAGGTATGCCCGGCGCAGTTCGAGATAGCTCCCGTTTTCGAGGAGCAGAACCTTTCGGTGGACCACAACATGGTGACCATGGAAGTCCTCAAGAAGACGGCCGAGAAATACGGACTTGTGTGCCTTCTTCATGAAAAGCCCTACGCCGGCGTGAACGGCTCGGGCAAGCACAACAACTGGTCGATCTGCGGGCCCGACGGGAAGAACTGGCTTGCCCCCGGGGATAATCCGAGGGAGAACGCGAAATTCCTTACCATGGTGTGTGCCCTGATGAAGGCCATCGATACCTATGCCGATATGCTGAGGGCAAGCGTCGCCACGGCGGGTAACGACCACCGGCTCGGCGCGAATGAGGCCCCGCCGGCCATACTGTCGATATTTCTGGGGGACCAGCTGACGGAGATAATAGAACAGATCGGCGGCAAAGGGAAAACAAAGGCATCTAAAAAAGCTAAAACTATAGAACTGGGTGTTACCTCGATCCCGACCCTTCCCAGGGACGTGACCGACAGGAACAGGACCTCGCCCTTTGCTTTTACGGGCAACAAGTTCGAGTTCCGCATGGTGGGATCGAACCAGAGCTGCGCGGGCTCCAACGTGGTCCTTAACACCATAGTGGCGGACGCCCTGGATGAGATATGCACGAAACTGGAAGCCGACAAAGAAGCCGGAAAGAATTTCAACAAGTCATTGCAGGCCATATTGCGGGACATCGTCAAGAAGCATAAAAGGATACTCTTCGACGGCGACAATTACACCGAGAAGTGGCACAAAGAGGCCAAGAAGAGAGGTCTGCCTAACCTGAAAACGACTCCCGAAGCGCTCAAGGTCGTGAAGGATAAAAGGATAGTGGACCTTTTCGAAAGGCACGAGGTGCTCTCCAAGTCGGAGCTTTTGTCCCGCGGCGAGATATACATGGAACAGTACGAGAAGGCGATAACGATCGAGGCGGGAATAGCTCTAACAATGGCCAATACGATGATCATCCCGGCGGCGCTTGAATACCAGAGCGACCTCGCGGGCACGATCGAGGACGTACAGGGGTGCGGTTGCAAGAACCCCGAGGCCCAGGTGCTTTTGAAAGGGATATGTTCACTTACCGAGGACGCGCTGAAAGGCGTCAAGGAGCTGGAAAAAAGCATAGAAAAGGACTCGACATCCGGGATGATCTCGGATATGAACGAGCTGCGTAAGATAGTGGACGCACTCGAAGGCCTCATCCCGGAAAATGTCTGGCCGCTGCCGTCTTACGCGGAGATGCTGTTCCTTATGTAGGAGCGTATGATGAAGAAGTCATCGGAGAAGGATTACCTTGCGACATTGAACAAGATCAGCAAGGCCATAACGAGCGACCTGTACCTTGAGGATATCCTCAAGCTCGTGGTGAACCTCACGGCTAACGTGATGAGCGCCAAGATATGCTCGCTGTGGCTTCTCGATGCCGATACGCGGGAGCTCAAGATCAGGGCGACCCAGTCGATGAGCCAAAAGTACCTCAAGGAAAGGTCGCTCAAGGTGGGCGAGGGTATCGTGGGCCTCGTGGCCAAGGATAAAAAGCCCATTATGATCAAGGATGTAGCGAAGGACAAAAGATATAAAGAGAAAAAACTGGCGAAGGAAGAAGGCCTTGTCTCGATGCTGAGCGTGCCGATGATGGTAAAGGACAGGGTCGTCGGTGTGATCAACGTCTATACCGTGGAGTCATACGAGTATACGAAAAGCGACGTGAACATGTTGAGCGCTGTGGCCAACCAGGCGGCGGTAGCCATCGAGAATACCGAGCTCATGGTCAAGACGAAGGTCATACAGGAAGAGCTGGATACCAGGAAGAAGGTGGAAAAGGCGAAAGGGATCCTCATGAAGGAGCAGGACCTTTCGGAGAACGAGGCCTACAACCTTATAAGGAAATCCAGCATGAACAAACGCGTGAGCATGAAGGAGATAGCGGAGGCCATAATCATATCGCATGAGATAAGAAAGTGGTAGCAGGGCGCGCCCCGCGGAGTCGAGGCGTGTAAAAACAAAGAAGTTTACAAGGCATAGAAGCCCTTTTTGATCTAGGAGAGATCAGAAAGGGCTTTTTTATTTAAAGGAGGAAAAAAATGACCAAAATGAACGGTAAGCTGATCTGGATAGCCGTCGCGTTGTTCCTTGGTATTGCCGCGAACGCGTATGCGGTCCTGGACACGGACAAGGACTGGCTTCCGGAAAAAGAGGGATGGATGCCGGACGTCTCACTGTCGACGGCGTTCATGACCAAATATATATGGAGAGGGTGGAACCTTGGGGACGAGCCGGTAATGCAGCTCGACGGTTCGGTGTCCAAGTGGGGCCTTACGTTCGACTGGTGGGCGAACTACACGCTGAACAGCGACAAGGAAAAAGATAACGGCCGATATCTGGAGTTCACCGAGATAGATTACACCGTCGATTACACCTTTAATGTGGGCGAGATGTCGGAAAAGATGGACTTCGACATTCCTGATCTTCTGAAACCGCTCACGCCGTCTGTCGGTTATATCTATTACACTTTTCCTAACGTCGACTGGGACGACAAGTTCTTCGACACGCATGAAGTGTATTTTGGCGTATCCTACGATATTATGCTCCAGCCGTTCTTTACCTGGTACTGGGACGTGGGAAGAGGCAAAGGTAACCCGGATGGCGGCGGGGACGGGTCGTATTTCCTGTTCGGGATATCCCACACGTTCGAGTTCGACCGAAGCGGCATATCCGCGACAGCGGCCATGACCACGGGGTATAACGACGAACAGTGGACGGATAAGTCGGGCTGGGCCGATATGGTGTTCTCGGCAGAGGTGAGCGTACCTTTCCTGAACCACTTCACGGTGACGCCCAGCGTGGCCTATTCACTTATATTGGATCATGATACATATAATGATGCCTCCGAGAGCGAATTTTACGGTGGTATCACGATAAGTTTTGATTATTGATAGCAATAAAAGAGGAGGGGAACAATGACAGGCACAGAGACAACACAATTCGCAAGTACGGCGGGGATAGACACTTTATGGGTACTTATCGCCGCGTTCCTGGTCTTTATAATGCAGGCCGGGTTTGGCATGCTTGAAGCCGGTCTTATCCGTACAAAGAACACATGTAACGTGCTTATGAACAACTTCCTGGATTTCTGTATGGCGTCCATGGGATTTTTCATTTTCGGTTATGCGTTCATGTTCGGGAAAGGGAACGGTTTCATGGGGTTCAACGGGTTCTTTCTGTTGAACGCCACCCATGAAGGGACTATTCCTCTTGAGGCGGCGTGGCTTTTCCATGCGGTCTTTTGCGGGGCCGCCGCGACTATAGTCGCCGGGGGCATAGCCGAAAGGATGAAATTCCAGTGCTATCTTATATACTCTTTTCTCATATCGGCCACGATCTATCCTTTCGTGGGACACTGGATATGGGGCGGCGGTTGGCTGGCTGGCCTGGGTTTCGGTGATTTTGCCGGGTCCACGGTCGTCCACGCCGTAGGAGGAACGGCGGCACTGGTCGGGACCATGATGCTGGGTCCCCGGATAGGCAAATACAACAAGGACGGGTCGGCCAACGCTATAGAGGGCCATTCCATGACGCTGGCTTCTTTGGGCGCGCTTATACTCTGGTTCGCGTGGTTCGGGTTCAATCCCGGGTCTACCTTAAGCGTCGGTAACGGAAGTCTCATGGCGAAAGTCGCGATGAACACGAATCTCGCGGCGGCGGTCGGCGGGTTCACGGCTATGGCCGTTGCCTGGAAGATTTGCGGTAAACCCGATCTTTCAATGACCATGAACGGTGCGTTAGCGGGACTTGTCGCTATTACGGCACCGTGCGCTTATGTGCTTCCGTTCGAATCAATGATCATAGGCCTCGTGGCGGGAGTGTTAGTTGTGTTCGGAACGCTTTTTCTGGACAAGGTCCGAGTGGATGATCCCGTAGGCGCTGTTCCCGTACACATGATGAACGGTGTATGGGGCACGCTGGCTGTGGGCCTTTTCGGGCACAAAGCGCTCGGCCTCGCCCGGGATGGTCTTTTTCACGGCGGCGGGTTTACCCAGCTGGGTATCCAGGCCCTGGGCGTGGGTGCCGTTGTGCTTTTTGTTCTGGTGGGTATGACGATAATCTTCAAGGCGATCGACATGATCATGGGCCTGAGGGTCTCAAGGGACGAAGAGCTCAAAGGGCTCGATATAACCGAGCACGGCATGGAGGCTTACGCGGGTTTCCAGATATTCACCACAAAGTAGAAAATATAAGGAGGGGAGATCATGAAACTTATAATTGCTATGATACAGCCGCATAAGCTGCCGGACGTAAAAAAGGCGCTATATGAAGCGGAAGTCTACAAGATGACGGTCACTAACGCCCTTGGCTGCGGCCAGCAGAAAGGCTATACCGAAACTTACAGGGGCGTAGTGCACGACGTAAATTTACTGAAAAAAGTGCGTCTCGAAATAGCGGTAAATGAGAATTTCGTCCAGCCTACGATCGACGCCATAATAAAAGGCGCACGGACCGGCAACATAGGCGACGGTAAGATCTTCGTTCTCGACCTTCCCGAGTGCATACGTATACGTACGGGGGAGAAGGGAGGCGTGGCGATAGGATGATGTTTAAGGTTTAATCAATAATAGCTTAATTATTAGGCAATTTTTTACTTGACAATGAGACCACTAAGTGTTACAATTAATTCAACAAAGGAGTTAAGCGGCAATGAGGCCCTTGGGGACGAAGTTTCCGGGGGTTTTTTATTTATATAGGTCCCGCGGAAGGGACCGGTAAGTAAGGCAAAGATGCCCTTTTCGGAAAGGTCGAAGGACCCGCCTCCGGAAAGGGTATTTTTTTACTGTTACATGCACAATATCTGGGCAGTTTTAGCCGGGAGGTAGCGAGATGATGTTCAGGGAAGCAGCAAAAAGCATTGATAGTTTGTTTTTTACAAAGGATAAAGGTAAGGTATACGATAAAGTCATACGCGGTACTGAGAAGGCGCTTATCGAAAAGGCGCTCGAAAGGTCTTACGGCAACCAGTCCATTGCCGCGAAGATCCTGGGTATAAACCGGAATACTCTGCGCGTGAAGATAAGGAAGCTTGACATCAACGTAAGAAGGTACAAAATATAGGGGTAAGAAGCATGAAAAAAGGACGCTTGCCTGAAAAACAGGGACTTTATGACCGGCGGTTCGAACGCGACAGCTGCGGGGTGGGGTTCGTCTGCGAGATGAACGGCAAGAAGTCGCACGACATCATACAAAAGGGTACAGAAATACTGGAAAGGATGAGCCACCGCGGGGCGGTCGGCGCCGACCCTAAGACAGGTGACGGCGCGGGGATCCTGATCCAGATCCCCCACAGGTTCTATTCCAGGGTCTCCTCTGACGCGGGCATAGAATTGCCGGATCCAGGTGATTACGGTACCGGCATTGTCTTTCTTCCCACCGAGGGGAGCGAAAGGATCTTCTGCGAGGATGTTTTCAGAAAAGTCATAAAAGAAGAAGGCGGGGATATCCTGGGATGGCGCGATGTGCCCGTGGACGATTCCCTGATAGGCAGGGGCGCGCGCCAGACCAAGCCGGTGATAAAACAGGTCTTTATCGGAAAAGGGACGGGGACGGGCGACCAGCTTGCTTTCGAAAGGAAACTTTATGTTATAAGAAAACGTATCGAGAATACGGTCAAGTCTTCCGGAATAGAACAAAAGACATTTTTCTATATCACCAACCTTTCTTCAAGGACCGTCAGCTACAAGGGTCTTCTCATGCCGGGACAGGTCAGGGATTTTTATCCCGACCTCAAGCAAAACGACGTGGAAAGCGCCATAGCGCTTGTCCATTCAAGGTACAGCACTAATACTTTTCCCACCTGGGACCTGGCGCAGCCGTTCAGGTTCCTTGCGCATAACGGTGAGATAAACACTCTCAGGGGCAATATGAACTGGTTCCGCGCGAAAGAGCGGCTTCTCGGGAGCGAACTTTTCGGCCGGGATATACAGAAGATAAAACCGGTCATCGTCGAAGGCGGCAGCGATTCGGCCATCATAGATAATGTTTTCGAGCTTCTCGCGCTGGCGGGAAGGCCGCTTGAGCACGTCATGATGATGCTTATACCCGCCGCGTGGGAAAAAGACCCGTTCACGACCGGGTCATTAAGGGATTTCTATGAGTATAATGCCTGTTTCATGGAGCCTTGGGACGGCCCCGCGGCGATAGCTTTTACGGACGGTACCGAAGTGGGCGCCGTCTTGGACAGGAACGGTCTGCGCCCGGCGCGCTACATCGTGACCAGAAACGGCATGGTCGCGATGGCGTCCGAGGTGGGTGTCCTTGACTTTGACCCCGCCGATATAGCTGTTTCGGGTCGCCTGGAACCCGGCAAGATGCTTTTTGTGGATACCGCACGCGGCCGTTTAGTAGGGGATTCCGAGATCAAGAAGGAACTCTCGGACCGCCGGCCTTACGGTGAATGGTTGAAAGATAACCTGGTCTCGCTTGATGATCTGCCCGCAACGGGAATAAGGACAAAGAACGCGGAAGACGCTCTTTCCGCCATGAAAGCGTTCGGCTACACCCGCGAGGACATAAAAGAAATAATAAAACCCATGGCGGAGGAGGGTAAGGAACCGGTCGGTTCGATGGGGAACGACACCCCGCACGCGGTCCTTTCTAAAAAGCCGCAAATGCTTTACAGTTACTTCAAGCAGCTGTTCGCCCAGGTCACCAATCCCGCGATCGACCCTATAAGGGAAGAGATAGTGATGAATCTCGATAGTTACATGGGTAAGGGCAAGAACATACTTGAAGAAGGCAGGGAGCACTGCCGGAAGCTGAAGGTGCGAAACCCTGTTCTGACCGATGAGGAACTTGAGCTCATAAGGGAAATGAATACGGCCGGGTTCAAGACAAAGACGATCTACACTTATTTCAGCGGATCGGAGAACGATTTTGTCCAGGCGACTGAAAGGGTATGTTTTGAGGCCGAGTACGCCGTAGAAAAAGGGTTCACCTTTTTAATACTGAGCGACCGGGGCGCGGACAGGTATAACGTGGCGCTTCCGGCGCTTCTGGCGACGAGCGCGGTTCATCAGCATCTCGTAAGGAGGTCCATACGCTCAGAGATAGGGATAATAGTCGAGAGCGGAGAACCACGCGAAGTGCATCATTTCGCCCTTCTTATGGGATACGGTGCCGACTGCGTCAACCCGTATCTCGCGTATGAAGCTGTGGCCCGGCTTGTGGAGGAAGGCGACCTGGACATGAAAGTGGAGGAGGGACAAAAGAATTATATAAATGCGGTGCGTAAGGGGCTCCTTAAGATCCTTTCAAAGATGGGTATCTCCACTATGAGGAGCTACCGAGGGGCGCAGATATTCGAGGCCCTGGGGATAGCCGATGATGTGATAGAAAAGTATTTTACGGGCACGGTCTCCAGGATAGGGGGAGTGGGAATAGATGATATCGCCAGAGAAACGCTCCGGCGGCACAAGCGCGCGTACCCCGAAAGGGGAGAAGAAACGCCGTACTTGGACACCGGAGGCGTATACCAGTGGAAGAGGGACGGCGAGTTCCATTTGTGGAACCCGGAAAGCATAGCCAAGCTGCAGGACTCGGTGAGGAATAACGATTATTCCGTCTTCAAGGAATTCTCCGGATTGATAAACGACCAGTCAAAGAACCCGACAACGCTGAGAGGTCTTTTGAAGTTCAAAAAGACCGCACCGGTCCCGCTTGAAGAGGTCGAGCCGGTAGAAGAGATCGTGAAACGGTTCGCGACAGGCGCGATGAGCTTCGGGTCCATATCAAGGAGCGTGCATGAGGCGATCGCCATTGCCATGAACCGTCTCGGGGCAAAGTCGAACACGGGGGAAGGAGGAGAGGACCCGGCCCGTTTCGGCACCCTGCCCAACGGCGATTCCGTCCGGAGCGCGATAAAGCAGGTGGCTTCCGGCAGGTTCGGTGTCACGATAAATTACCTGACCAATGCCGATGAGCTCCAGATCAAGATAGCCCAAGGAGCCAAGCCCGGAGAGGGGGGACAGCTCCCGGGACATAAGGTAAGCGCGATAATAGCGCGGACGCGGTATACAACGCAGGGCGTTACACTTATATCCCCGCCTCCGCATCATGACATTTATTCTATAGAGGATCTGGCCCAGCTTATTTTCGACCTGAAGAACGCTAATCCGCGCGCACGTATCAGCGTGAAACTCGTTTCCGAAATAGGCGTGGGTACCATAGCGGCGGGCGTGGCCAAAGGGCATGCCGACATGATACTGATATCCGGCGGGGACGGGGGCACGGGCGCATCGCCCAGAAGTTCGATAAGGCATGCCGGCCTTCCCTGGGAACTGGGACTTTCCGAGACGCACCAGACGCTTGTCCTTAACGGCCTCCGCAGCCGCGTGCGCCTCCAGACCGACGGCCAGATGCGTACGGGAAGGGACGTCGCCATAGCCGCATTACTTGGCGCCGAAGAGTTCGGTTTTTGTACCGCGGTACTGATCACGCTGGGATGCGTGATGCTGAGGCACTGTCACCTCAATAACTGTTCCGTGGGTGTCGCCACACAGGACGAGATGCTGGAAAAGAGGTTCCAGGGACGGCCGGAATATGTGGTGAACTACATGCTCTTCGTGGCAAGGGAACTGCGCGAGATAATGGCCTCCCTTGGAGTAAGAAAGATCGACGAACTTGTGGGTCGCACGGAACTGTTGGAGATCAACGAGGATATTATCCCGGAGAAGGCCAGAGGGCTGGACTTCTCGCGCCTCCTCTATAAGCCGGACCTCGAGGATGAGGACCATAGGCGCTGCACCTGCGGGCAGCATCATGGTATCGACCGTGTTCTTGACCGGAAACTTATGGAACTGGCGGGCGAGGTGATAAAAAGATCAGGCACTGTCAAGTTAGAGATGCCCATCAATAATACCGACAGGGCGACCGGGGCCATGATGAGCGGTGAGGTCTGCAAGATGCACGGGGAGATGGGACTTCCAGCCGATTCAATAAGTTGCAGATTCAAGGGCATAGCCGGCCAGAGTTTCGGCGCTTTTCTCGCCAAGGGAGTGACTTTCGAGTTGGAAGGCCTGGCGAACGATTACGTGGGTAAAGGTATATCCGGCGGTAAGATAATAATCTATCCCGACAAGAAAGCGGGTTTTAAGGCGGAAGAGAACATATTGATCGGGAATACCACTTTTTACGGGGCTATTTCAGGGGAAGCGTATATACGCGGCAGGGCCGGCGAAAGGTTCTGTGTGAGAAATTCAGGGCTTTATGCGGTCGTCGAAGGAGTAGGCGACCATGGGTGTGAATACATGACCGGCGGAAGAGTGGTGGTCTTGGGGAAAACCGGCAAGAACTTCGCGGCGGGCATGTCCGGCGGTATTGCCTATGTTTACGACGAGGATGGCAGTTTCGAATCAAGATGCAACAAGAAGATGGTACACCTGGAACGTCTTGATGACGATGACAGGACGCTTGTTTACGATCTTCTCCATAATCATCATAAGTATACGGGAAGCCCCCGCGCGAAAGAAGTCATGAAGAACTTCAAAGAAACGGCCAGGAAGTTCGTTAAAGTAATACCGTTCGAGTACAAACGCGTGCTCGGGGGCAAGGACACCCAGGCCCGTCTGGGCCTCCTGGAGGTGTATGATGGGTGATCCCAAAGGGTTTTTAAAGATAACAAGACAGGAATCGGCATGCCGGCCGGTATGTGAGCGCGTTAAGGACTATAAAGATGTTAGTATAATGCGCGGTGAGCGCCAGTCAGTGGACCAGGCGTCGCGCTGCATGGATTGCGGTACGCCTTTCTGCCACTGGGGATGCCCGGTCGGCAATTATATACCAGAATGGAACGACCTGATGTTCAGGGGACATTGGGAACGGGCTTTCCAGATGCTCCAGGCGACCAACAATCTGCCGGAGATCACCGGGCGTGTATGCCCGGCGACGTGCGAGTTCGCGTGCGTACTCGGCATAAATGACGACCCCGTTACGATAAGGGAGAACGAATTGGCCGTAATAGAGCACGCTTTTAAAGAGGGGGTCATCAAACCGAGGGTGCCTCTTTTGCGGACGGGAAAAAGAATAGCGATCATCGGTTCGGGTCCGGCGGGCTTGTCTTGCGCGGACCAGCTTAACGTTGCCGGGCACGAAGTGGATGTTTTCGAAAGGGACGATAAACCGGGCGGGATACTGCGCTACGGCATACCGGATTTCAAACTGGAGAAGTGGGTCATCGACCGCCGCGTCAAGCTTATGGAAAAGGCCGGGATAAGATTCTTCACGGGGGTGAACGTAGGAGTCGATAAGCAGATGAAAGAACTGTTGGAGGGATACGACGCGGTTTGTCTGGCGGGCGGTTCAAGGGTCCCGCGGGACCTCGATATAAAAGGACGTAAATTTAACGGTATACATTTCGCTATGGATTACCTGGTCCAGTCGAACAGAAGAGTGGCGGGTGAGTCCATACCGGCGGAGGAGCTGATCGACGCCTCCGGGAAAAAGGTGGTCGTTATCGGGGGCGGGGACACCGGATCCGATTGTGTGGGTATCGCTAACAGGCAGGGTGCCTCGTGCGTGGTCCAGATAGAGCTTCTTGAACAGCCGTCCGAGTGCCGTATGGAAGACCAGCCTTGGCCGACCTATCCCATGCTGCTGAAGACCTCTTCGAGCCACGAGGAAGGCGCCGAAAGGCGCTGGGCTGTTCTTACGAAGAAGTTCGTGGGCGATAAGCGCGGGAACGTGAAGAAGCTGGAGTGCGTTCAGGTCGAGTTCGGGAAAACGGATGAAAGAACATGTCCGGTCATGAAAGAGGTGCCGGGAAGCGCCTTTGAGGTCGAAGCGGACCTGGTCGTTCTGGCAATGGGTTTTATCCATCCCGAACACGATGGGCTTCTTGAAGAGGCCGGAGTGGATCTGGATGAAAGAGGGAACGTCCGTACAGGCGATAATTATAAGACTTCGGCGGACAAGATTTTTTCCGCGGGAGATATGCGCCGCGGCCAGTCGCTCGTTGTATGGGCTATCTCGGAAGGCCGTAGAGCGGCGCGCGATATGGACATTTATCTCATGGGAGATAGTGGCCTCCCGGAGATGTGAAATGTGATATAGTATTCAGGACGGACGGAATAAAAGCGGAGGATATAGGACATGATAAGCACGGGATTGAAAGGCCTTGATAGGATACTGACCGGATTGAGGGCCGGCGACAATGTGGTATGGCAGGTCGACGACATAGAGGATTTTCATGAGTTTGTCCGGCCCTACGTTAAGACGGCCGCGGATTCGGAGAAAAAGACGGTCTATATGAGGTTCGCCGACCACGCGCCGCTCGTGGAACCGGGGCCGAACGTCGTGATACACCAGTTGGACGCGGCCGGCGGGTTCGAAGCGTTCACCACGCAGGTTAACAAGATAATAGCGGCCGAGGGTGTGGGAGCTTACTATGTGTTCGACTGCCTTTCGTACCTTTTGACGGTATGGGCCACGGATCTGATGATAGGCAACTTCTTCATGGTCACATGCCCGTTCCTTTATGAGTTGGATACGATCGCCTATTTTTCGCTGCTCAGGAACAGCCATTCATTCAAGACCATAGCCCGCATCCGTGAAACGACGCAGCTTCTGATAGACGTTTACAAGTACGAGGGTAGCTGTTACGTACATCCTCTCAAGGTCTGGAACCGTTATTCTCCGACCATGTTCCTGCCGCATCTCAGGAAAGGCGAGGAATTCAGTTCCGTGGCCGACAGCATCGACGCGGCACGGATACTCTCCCATATTCATAAGAAAGGAGCTGAAGGCGCGACGAGATACCTTGATTACTGGGACCGCCTGTTCCTCGCGGCCGAAGAGATGGTAAATTCTTCGGCGCCCCGGGCAGAAAAGAAGAAAATGATCGATAAATTAACGGCTATCATGATCTCGAGGGACAAACGGATACTGGAACTGGCCAGGGAGCACTTTACGCTGGAGGACCTCCTGGAGGTAAAGTCGCGGCTCATAGGTACGGGGGTCATAGGCGGCAAGGCGGTAGGCATGCTCCTTGCCAGGAAGATGATATCAAAAGAGGGTTCTTTGAAGTGGGATGAGCTATCCGAGCCGCACGACTCTTTTTACATCGGTTCGGACGTCTTCTATTCCTATATAGTGCAGAACGGTTGGTGGAAGCTCCGCATGGAACAGAAGACCAGTGAAGGGTATTTCGAAGCCGCGGCCGTGTTGGGCGAGAAAATGCTCTATGGAAATTTCCCGGAAGAAATAATGGAGAATTTCCAGCAGATGATAGAGTATTTCGGGCAGGCGCCCATAATAGTGAGGTCCAGCAGCCTTCTTGAGGACGGGTTCGGCAATGCCTTCGCGGGGAAATACGAGAGCATATTCTGCGCTAATCAGGGTACGCCGGAACAGCGTTACGTGCAATTCGCCGAAGCCGTAAGGAGGATATATGCCAGTACGATGAACGAGGATGCCCTGACCTACAGGCAACAGAGGGGGCTGGACCGCCTTGACGAGCAGATGGCGCTGTTAGTTCAGAGAGTATCCGGGTCCCCGCACGAAGACTATTTTTATCCGGACCTCGCCGGTGTCGGTGTTTCCTACAACACTTACGTGTGGAAAAAGGAGATGGATCCCGAAGCCGGGATGCTGCGCGTTGTATACGGATTGGGTACGCGCGCCGTTAACAGGGTCGAGGGGGACTACCCGAGGATAGCGGCGATCGACAAGCCGCTTCTCAGGCCCCACGCCGACATGAAGGATGTGCGGAAGTATTCACAGCATGAAGTGGACCTGATCGACGTGAAGGAGAACAGGTTCAGGACGGTGTCTTTGCCGGAGATGATAGAGAAGGGACCCGATCCCGAGGTGCTGGACCGCATAGCAGTGCGCGACTATGAGATGTCCCGGGAGGTCAAGGAGCGCAGCGGCAGGAACGTGGATTACTGGATATTGACGTTCGACGAGCTTCTTTCAAAGGGCCTGTTCACGGAGACGTTCGGGAAGATACTCAAGACCCTGGAGGCCAAATACAACTATCCGATAGATATAGAGTTCACCGTGAATTATACTAAGGACGGCACGTTCCGTATAAACCTCTTGCAGTGCAGGCCCCTCCAGACCAAGGGCGAGGAAAAAAGGATTGAAATGCCCGGACACGTCGAAAAGGGAAAGATCTTCCTGGAGTCGGGGGGTTATTTCTTCGGGGGGAACACGTTGCAGCCCATAAAAAGGATCATATATGTGGACCCGGAAGATTATTGCGCCCTTCCGGTCAGGCGCAAATACGATGTCGCTCGCATAGTAGGTAAACTTAACAAGCAGGTCGGCGATAAGAACGAGTTACCGGTCCTCCTTTTAGGTCCGGGCAGGTGGGGTACGACGACGCCATCGTTGGGAGTACCGGTAACATTCGCTGAGATAAACAATATCGCCGTTCTCGGGGAGATATCTTTTGAAGGCGGGAACCTGATACCGGAACTTTCATTCGGCACGCACTTTTTTCAGGACCTCGTGGAGGCCAATATTTTTTATGTCGCGATATTCCCTGAAAGAGAGGACGTGTTCTTCAACAGGGAGTGGGTGGAACGTTTCAAGGATAAATTTCCCGAACTGGTCCCTGAGGCGGCGGATTATAAAGGTATAATAAAGGTCTTCGACATTGATGAAGCGGGCCTCAAGCTCATATCGGACGTTGTTTCACAGCGGCTTATCTGTTTTACGGATTGAGCTCCTTGCGCCTTTGCCCTTGCCATATCGCAAACCATAGCGTATTATTATATAAAACCGCTTAAAATGACATTTCATTCAATACCTATTTACGGGAGGAAGCATGAAAAGGGTATTAGTGTCCGTTCTTTGTCTTGCCGTACTGCTTTCGGGTTGCGCTACCAAGGAGCTTAGAAGGAAAGTCAATGATCTTGATGACCGTGTGGATGTCCTTGAAAGGCGGCAGGGGATCGTAGAAAATGACCTGCAGCAGAAGGAAGACGTCAGCTATGTCTCGACCGTCGAGGTCGAAGAGGTAAGCAGAAAGACCATTCCGTCCGTAAGGTCCCTGTCCAAAAAAGATATTCAAAGAGCTTTAAGGAGCGCGGGATATTACGGCGGAAAGATAGACGGTAAGATCGGCCCGCAGTCCAAGAAAGCCATAAAGGAATTCCAGGCTGATCACGGATTGAAGGTGGACGGCGTGGTCGGGCCTAAGACCACGAGGGCGCTATCGCAGTATCTGGTTAAGTAGATCTCAGGTATCAAAGGGGGAGTGGCAATGGAAAAGATACTTCTGGTAGAAGATGAGAAGATGATCGCTGATATAGTAGTACGTTTTTTCGAAAAGAAAGGTTTCAAGGTAGACGTCGCCTATGACCTTCCGCATGGCATGGAAAAGTACGACCCGGGATACGACATAGTCATCCTCGATATAGCCCTGAAAAGCGAAACAAGTTTTCCTCTTCTGGAGAGGATAAAGAAGGAAAAGCCGGAGACCACGGTCCTTATGTTCAGCGGTTACGACAGCGAAGAGTACATAACGAAAGCCAAACATCTGGGGGCCGACGGCTTTATACCGAAACCCTTCAGGATGGAGTTCCTGGACGACTTTTTAGCCCCGAAGATCGAAGCCATCCGCAGGAAAAAAGCCGAAGCCAAAAAGAAAGAATAAGAAAAGATCCCTAATCCCCATGCTTAACTTCACCTTCCACAATCCCACTGTGATCTATTTCGGTAAGGGTCAGATAGCGGCGCTTGAAGAAGAGCTGAAGAAGCGCGCGAACAAGGTCCTGGTCGTAACGGGAAGGGGCAGCGTCAAGAAGCACGGTATCTTTGACGAAGTGTTGGACCAGGTCAAGAAAGCGGGGGTGGGCTATATCGAGTTTTCCGGCGTGCAGCCGAATCCCAGGGTCAGCAGCGTGCGTGAAGGGATAGAGCTTTGCAGGAAAGAAGATGTCGACTTTATCCTGGCCGTGGGAGGGGGGAGCGTCATAGACGCGGCTAAGGCGATAGCTGCCGGCGTCAAATACGATGGTGATGTATGGGATTTTTTCGTGACCGAAGCCGGCCCGAGAGAGGCCTTGCCGGTAGGAAGCGTCCTCACGGTGTCTGCCACGGGGTCCGAAATGAACCCCAATTCAGTGATCACGAACGAAGAGACGCGGCAGAAGCTTGCTTTGAGCGCTCCCGTGATCAGACCGGTCTTTTCGGTTCTAGACCCGGTCTATACGTTCTCAGTGAACGCTTATCACACCGCGGCCGGTATATCGGACATCATGGCGCACGTGTTCGAGTATTATTTAAGCCCCGTCCCGGATACCGACGTGCAGGACCGCCTGGCGGAGGGATTGCTCAAAATATGCGTGAATTACGGACCTGTCGCATGTAAGGACCCCGACGACTATAATGCCAGGGCGAACATCATGTGGGCCTCCACTCTCGCTCTTTGCGGTGTCGTGGGAAGGGGAAGGGTGACCGATTGGACGTGCCATGCGATCGAGCATGAAGTGAGCGCTTTGACCGATGTAAGTCACGGGGCGGGCCTGGCGATACTTATGCCGAATTTCATGAAGGTCGTCTCTGGAAAATATGGTCCCGGGAAAATAGCCGTATATGGCAGGAACGTATGGGGGATAGAAGAGGCCGCGGGCGATGAAACGGCAGCCGCCGAAGCTATCGATAAAACCAGGGGTTTCTTCGATTCCCTGGGACTTCCCTCTACCCTCAGCGAGATCGGTCTCTCCGAAAAGTATTTCCAGAACATCAAAGAGGGTGTCCTGTGGGACAGAGGTCCCGTAGAGCACTTCCCCCAGCTCACCCCGGACGACATCCTCAAGGTCCTTACTTTCTCCCTGTAGCCGCAATTTTTTCTTGACGGATACGGTGAAATCGTAGATAATTACAGGGCAAAAGTCATACGAATAAGGCAAAGAACAAAGGCGTTCTTCCCCTTACGGGAGAACGCCTTTTTTTATATAGATTTTTGACCAAAAAGCAGTAGACATTTGCCTGAAATATGTTTAAATAGGAGGAAAAGATGTCAAAAGCGGCGACGGAGGTGAACAAGATGTCTAAAGCGGGTGCTTACATTAACAGTGTTTTAGAGACCGTCAAGAAACGTAATGTCGGTGAACCGGAATTCCTTCAGGCGGTGAAGGAGGTTCTCGATTCTTTGGGTCCGGTGATAGAGAGGCATAAAAAGTACCAGGATGCGCGTATCCTGGAGCGCATCGTGGAGCCCGAGCGGCAGATCATGTTCCGCGTGCCCTGGCAGGACGACGAAGGCAATATTCATGTGAACCGCGGTTTCAGGTTCGAGTTCAACAGTGCGCTTGGCCCGTACAAAGGTGGCCTTCGTTTCCACCCGACGGTGAATCAGAGCATACTTAAGTTCCTCGGTTTCGAGCAGATCTTCAAGAATTCGTTGACCACCCTTCCGATGGGTGGGGGCAAAGGCGGTTCTGATTTCGATCCCAAAGGCAAATCCGATTCCGAAGTCATGCGTTTCTGTCAATCCTTTATGACAGAACTGCAACGCCATATCGGCGCGGATACTGACGTACCTGCGGGTGATATCGGTGTCGGTGGTCGTGAGATCGGCTTCATGTTCGGCCAGTATAAGCGCATCAGGAACGAATTCACGGGTGTTTTGACGGGCAAGGCCCTGAACTGGGGTGGCTCCCTTATTCGTCCGGAAGCGACCGGTTACGGCGCGACCTACTTTGCCGAAGAGATGCTCAAGACCCGCGGCGAGACCTTCAAGGGCAAGACCGTTACGGTCTCCGGTTCGGGGAACGTGGCACAGTATACGGTCGAGAAGGTTAACCAGCTCGGCGGCAAGGTCGTATCACTTTCCGATTCTAACGGAACGATACATGACCCGGCCGGCATCGATGCCGAAAAACTCGCGTTCGTCATGGAACTCAAGAACGTAAAGCGCGGCCGCATAAAGGAATATGCCGATAAATACGGTTGTGAATATAAAGAAGGCGTGAGACCCTGGTACATCAAGTGTGACTGTGCTTTCCCGAGTGCCATACAGAACGAGATAGACGGCAAGGACGCGAAGACCCTGCTGGACAACGGTTGTTACGTGGTCTCCGAAGGCGCGAACATGCCTTCCACACCGGAAGCCGTGGATCTTTTCATAGAGAAAAAGATACTCTACGGTCCCGGCAAAGCGGCAAACGCCGGCGGGGTAGCGACTTCCGGTCTCGAGATGAGCCAGAACTCGATGCGCATGGGGTGGTCGCGCGAAGAGGTGGACCAGAAGCTGAACGGCATAATGAAGGCCATACACAAGCAGTGTGTCGAGGCGGCCGAGGAATACGGCCAGCCCGGCAATTACGTGATGGGCGCCAACATAGCCGGCTTCGTGAAGGTCGCCGAGGCCATGCTTGACCAGGGTCTTATTTGACCTTTTGGTCCAGGAGAATGCGAAGATCGCCCGGGGTTATCCCCGGGCGGTCTTTTTTTGTATCTTTTTTTGCAAACATCGCCGGATTATCTTATAATTAGCTCATGGAACAGGTTTCTTTTGGAGTCGCGTTTCTAGCCGGCGTACTTTCTTTTCTTTCTCCCTGTATTTTGCCCCTTGTTCCCGGATATATTTCATTCCTTTCCGGGATATCGCTGGAAGAGCTTAGGCAGGGGGGCGCCCCTAAGAGCGCCGTCAAGAAAGCGGGCTTCACTTCCATTTTTTTCGTCCTGGGTTTCTCGCTGGTCTTTGTCGCTCTGGGGGCTTCGGCTTCTTTCATCGGGAAACTCCTGATCGATCATATACACATTTTCACAAAGATAGCCGGAGTGGTCATAGTCCTCTTGGGTCTGCACCTTCTGGGGGTGCTGAGGGTAGGGTGGCTGAATTATCAGAAGCAACTAAAGGTCAAGAATTTTTCACCCGGATATTTTGGCGCTTTTATTATAGGCCTTGCTTTCGCTTTCGGCTGGACGCCCTGCGTCGGGCCTATCCTGGCCGGGATACTGGCCCTGGCCGCCACCCAGGAGACGGTGGTCAAAGGGATGCTCCTCCTTTTAGTATATTCTCTCGGTCTGGGTATACCTTTTGTTGTCACGGGGTTCGCTGTCGGCGTCTTTATGAAGTTTTTCGAAAGATACAGGAAGTTCATCAGGTGGGGGGAGATCATAGCAGGCCTTTTCCTTATAGCCGTAGGGGTGCTCATATTTACCGATAATCTTGGCGTGCTGCTTCAGTACATGCCGCAGTCTTTTTATAAATTCGCCAAATAATAAAGGAGAGATCATGAGAAAGACCCTGTTCGTTCTTCTGTGTTCGTTCGCTCTTATCAGTCTGATATCGTGCCAGGCCCAGACCGCTTCGGGAGAGGTGGGGTCGAAGGCCCCGGACTTTACCCTCAGGGACTTAAGCGGTGATCCTTACAGTCTTGCTGACACCAGGGGGAAAGTGGTGATACTGGATTTCTGGGCTACGTGGTGCCCGCCCTGCAGGATGGAGATACCTCACTTCGTAGCCCTGCAGGATGAATACGGCTCGAGAGGACTTCAGGTTATAGGCGTCGCGCTGGACCGCGGCGGGGTATCGGCGGTGAAATCCTTCGCCGCCGCGAACGGTATAAACTATAAGGTGCTTATAGGGGACCAGAACGTGACGTCCGCTTACGGCGGCATCAGAGGCATTCCCACCACGTTCATTATCGACCGCAAGGGGATCATAACACAAAAAGCCACAGGTTACCGCGATAAGGCATTTTTTGAGGACGCCATCCGAGACCTTATTTAACCCGTTTAACCCCCGGGGGTTAACCCCCGGGGGTTAAAAAAGATGATTTTTCCTTGACAAATGATACTAAAATGGTATCATTATAACTGAAGCCATATCGATGTTCATTAAAAACAAGGAGGAGAAAGATGAAAGTGACTGTCAGATATATGCTGCGCCCCGTGGCGCATTGTAAAGAAGGCTGCTGTACCTGGTCCCGGGCATGACGTTAAACTGCCCATAAAATCCAACTTTAATATAGAAACACCGCTTGAAGTGGAATATAATTAAGACTTACCGCCCTAAAATATTGTCTGTCACAGAAAGGAAGGGGCCATGAAGTACAAATGTGAAGTTTGCGGTTATATCTATGATCCGGCCGAGAATGACGGTGTGGAATTCGCGGATCTTGCGGAAGACTGGGTTTGCCCCGAGTGCGGGGTGGGTAAAGACCAGTTCGTGCCGGTCTAACAGAGGGGGCTTATCATGACACAGTTAAGGGAACTTTACAGGTGTGAGATCTGCGGGAATGTCGTGGAAATCGCTCATGAGGGCGCGCCGTCGCTCGTATGCTGCGGTCAGCCCATGGGCAAGTTGGAAACCAAAACAGAGGACCAGGGCCAGGAAAAACATGTTCCTGTGGTGGAGGAAGACGCCGGCGGCGTCAAGGTAAAGGTCGGCAGTGTGGAACATCCCATGGAAGAAAAGCATTTTATCAAATTCATCGAGGTACTCACAAAGGAAAAGGTTCTAAGGGCCGAATTGCGTCCGGGCGATAAACCTGAAGCGCACTTTTGTGTGGAAAAGAAAGATATCGTAGAGGCAAGGGAATTTTGTAATGTACATATGCTTTGGGGAGTATAGAATATCAAGTATCGAGTATCGAGTATAGAGTATCGAGTATAGAGTATCAAGTATCGAGTATCAAGTATCAAGGAAAGGGAGGGAAATGAAAAGTATCAAAGGCACACAGACGGAAAAGAACCTGCTTGCCTCTTTTGCGGGTGAATCACAGGCAAGGAACCGCTATACGTATTTTGCCAGCGTGGCGAAAAAATCCGGTTATGAACAGATAGCGGGCATATTTCTGGAGACAGCTGAGAATGAAAAAGAACACGCGAAAAAGTTCTTCAAATTCCTTGAGGGCGGGGAGGCCGAGATCACCGCGACGTATCCGGCGGGGGTCATAGGCGACACGGCCCAGAACCTGGAGCATGCTGCCGACGGCGAAAAACTCGAATGGTCCTCTATTTACAAGGATTGTGAAGGCACGGCGAGGAAAGAGGGTTTCGGCGAGATAGCTGACGTCTTCAGGGAAATAGCCGAAGTAGAGGAAGAGCACGAAAAAAGATACCGGAAATTACTGGCCAACGTCAAGGAAGGAAAAGTGTTCAAAAAGGACGCTGTCGTCAAATGGAGATGCCGCAATTGCGGGTATGTGCACGAGGGGCGGGAGGCCCCGGAAGTATGCCCGGCATGCGCCCATCCCCGGGCCTATTATGAAGTGATGGCGGAGAACTATTGATCGCAAAGGATCGGAGGTTCTATGAGCGGTGATTATTCGGGATGCGAGATAGTCGAGCTCGGGATCCAGATAGAGATGAACGGCAGGGATTTTTACAAAGAGCTTGCCGCGAGCGCCGAGAATAAAAAAGCCGCTGAAGCTTTCAGGTATCTCGCCGGGGAAGAAGAAAAGCACATCGGGATCTTCAAAAAGATATTCGCTTCTTCATGCGAACACAGTCCCGAAGGCGCCTACCCCGATGAGTATTTTGCTTATATGAACGCCCTCGCGCGGCAATATGTCTTTACGCAGAAGGATAAAGGAAGCCGGATCGCCCGTGATGTCAGAGGCTACCTGGAGGGCATGGACCTCGGCATCAAGTTCGAGAAAGATTCGATCCTTTTTTACGAAGGGTTATTGAGGATCGTTCCCGAAAAAGACAGGCCCCTGGTCGAGGGGCTTATTAACGAGGAAAAAGGGCATCTTAAGAGACTTCTGGACCTGAGAAAGGAATGCAGTGATGAAGAATGTAAAGGTGTATAGTACGGCTACCTGCCCGTTCTGTTTGAAGGTCAAGCAGTTCCTGAAGGGGAACAACGTGGAATTCGAGGATATAGACGTCTCGGCGGACCAGGAAAAAGTCCAGGAAATGGTCGAGAAGTCGGGACAGATGGGTGTTCCCGTCCTGGATATCGAGGGAGAGATAATAGTGGGTTTCGACCAGGACAGGATCGTGCAGGCCCTCGGGCTATAGTAACAGAAGACGGAAGACAGAAGACGGAAGACGGAAGACAGTTTAGGGTTATGGACAAATTATATGACTTGATAATTGTGGGTGCGGGGCCCGCGGGCATAACGGCCAGTGTTTACGCCGCGCGTAAGCGCATGGACTTCCTTGTGCTGACCGGGGACGTGGGCGGGCAGGCCGGCTGGACCGCGGATATCGAGAACTACACGGGTTTTCAGTTCATATCCGGGCCCGATCTGGTCTCCAAGTTCGAAGAGCATATCAAGCAGTACGATGTGCCGGTGAAACGCGGCGAACGGGTGCTGAATATCGTTAAACAGAAGAACCTGATAGTTGTCGGGACGGAGAAAGGGGCTTATAAGGCAAGGACTGTGGTCGTCGCCTCCGGTAAAAGGGCCAAAGAGCTCGAGGTTCCCGGCGAGAAAGAGTTCAAGAACAAAGGGGTCACGTATTGCGCCACGTGTGACGGGCCTCTTTTCGCCGGCAAGGATGTAGTCGTGGTGGGCGGCGGAAATTCGGCCCTGGAAGCCGCGCTCCAGATGGTCAAGATCGCCAACAAAGTCTACATGGTGAACATAACGCCGGATTTGGGAGGAGATACCATAATCCGTGAGAAGGTGGTCGCCGCGGATAATGTTACGGTGATGAACGACTCCGAGATAGCGGCCGTTCTTGGTGATGCTTTCGTGACGGGGGTCAGGGTGAAAAAGGGAGAAAAAGAAGAAGAGGTCCCCGTCCAGGGCGTTTTTGTCGAAATAGGCCTCGAGCCTAATTCGGATTTTGCGGGGGAAGTTGAGAAGAACGAACACGGTGAGCTCAAAGTCAATTGCCTGAATGAGACCAGTATCCCGGGCATCTTTGCCGCGGGGGACGTCACCGATGTGCCGGAGAAGCAGATAATCATAGCCGCCGGGGACGGCGCCAAGGCGGCGTTGGGGGCTTTCAAGTATATTTCAAGGATGTCGACAAAAGACTGGGGATAATACGATGATAACGAAAGAAAGACTGCTCGCGGGGCTGCACGAGCTCATAATCGTGGAAGAAGGGATGATAACCCTTTACGCCAACTTCTCCAAGGCCGTGGTAAGCGAGACCGAAGGCCTGGATGGAGAAAAGAAGAAAGAGATGCAGAAACTTCTCACGAGACTTTACCGCGATTCTTCAAGGCACAAGGAGACGGTCGACGAACTGATAAGAAAGATAGAAAAGAGCGACAGAAATGAATACTGACGTGCTCAGAAAAGAGTTCGAGGATATACTGACCCTCGAAGAAAGGGCCAGGAACTTCTACGATCATTATATAGAGCAGGTGGATGACGCGGAGCTGAAGAAGGTACTTACATCCATCAGGAATGACGAAAAGCTGCATATAATGATAGCAAAGACGCTCATCAAATGCGTATCATGACAGCTGATCTGTCCGCGGAATACGGGAAGAAGAAACGCGAGATAAGGGAAAGGCTAAAGGATTTTAAGGCAGTCTGGGACGAACCGGACAGGAGACTCTTCAGCGAGCTGTGTTTTTGCATATGTACCCCCCAATCCAAAGCCATTCAGTGCGATAAAGCCATATCAGGCCTTGAAAAAAGCGGTGTTCTTTTCAAAGGCCGTTTACGGGAGATCAATACGGGGCTCAAGGCTATCCGTTTCCACAACAACAAAGCCAGGTATATAGTAGGAGCCAGAAAGCTCTTCACGAAAAGCGGCGCCATAAGGATAAAGGACCGGATAGAGCCCCGGGATGTGCAGGGTACGCGCCTCTGGCTTGTGCGCAACGTAAAAGGCCTGGGGTTCAAGGAAGCCAGCCATTTCCTGAGGAATATCGGGCTCGGCAAGGGCCTTGCCATACTTGACGTCCATATACTGAAGAACATGGTAAGGTACGGCGTAATAAAGGAGGCGCCCGGCAGTCTTTCCCGGAAAGGTTATCTGGCCCTGGAGGATAAACTGCGGAAGTTCTCTAAGAAAATAAACATCCCCATGGATGAATTGGATCTTCTTTTCTGGTCGTCCGAGACGGGTGAAGTATTCAAATAAATGACAGGAGGGATCGTGAAAAGATCATGGTATATATTGACGGTAGTCGTCGCGGCCATGTTCCTGGCGCAGGCCGCCGCCGCCCAGTGGTGGGCAGGGGAACCTGTAAAAGAGACCACGGACCAGCAGGTCTACCAGATGGTGATGAAATATATAAACGATCAGACGGTCAAGGAAAAGTTCTTCAGGATAAACGACCCTCTCGCGGGAAGACAGAGGAAACTGGAATTTCAGATTCTCAACAACAAAATAGACAGGTCAGGCGGCTTTTATGTCGCCACGGCCGTCTTCAGGGACCTGGATACCGGCCAGTGGCTTCTCCTGGGTTTTTACGTCGAGGATGAAGAGGAAGGCCTGAAGATGTCCAAAGTGAAGATACTCGAGGACGACGGCAAGAGGCGGAAATGAAACTGATAACAAGAGACACGGATTATGCCATCAGGGCCTTAAGCTGTATAGCCGCTTCCGGTAAGAGAGCCGTTTCGGTGAACGATCTGGCGAAAGAGCTTGCCATACCGAGGCCCTTTCTCAGGAAGATACTCCAGGCGCTTAACAGGGAGAATCTCCTGAAGTCTTATAAAGGGAAAGGCGGGGGGTTCAGGCTCGTGGCCGATCCGGCAAAGGTGACCGTGTTCGACATTATCGAGATATTCCAGGGGCCTTTCCGGCTTAATGAGCATCTGTTCAAAGGCAGGATGTGCCCCCGTATAAAGGGATGCAAGCTTAAGAAGAGGATAGACAGTATCGAGGGACAGGTCATAAAGGAACTGAAGAACATAACGATAACGTCGTGCCTTTGATAAAAGCTTAAAAGATCCCTATTCCCGTTTAATATGGACGTTCAAGGACTTATGCGTTAGAATATTTACGGTGTTCTTAAAACCTTAGTATTTATTGAAGGAGGTAAAGATGGGGACAAAAGGTCAATCGATCGTGGGTATGGACGTAAATGAGGTCCTGACCCTTCTTAACAAGGCCTTTTCTGACGAATGGCTGGCTTATTACCAGTACTGGATCGGGGCCAAGATAGTGAAAGGTCCCAACAAAGAAGCGGTGATAGCCGAACTCGAGCAGCATGCCGGCGATGAATTGAGACATTCTCTCATGCTCACCACGCGCATAATACAGCTTGGCGGGACTCCCCCGGTAAGGCCGGAAGACTGGTATAAACTCACTAATTGCGGGTATGACGCCCCGGAAGACCCGTTCGTCGAGCCGGTCCTGAAGCAGAACATAAAAGGGGAGCAGTGCGCGATAACCACGTACAGCAGCCTACTCGAAAAAACGAAGGACAAGGACCCGGTCACTTACAACATAGTCCTCCAGATACTCCAGGATGAAGTGGAGCATGAAGAGGACCTCCAGGCGCTCCTTGAGGACTTCGAGGTAATAATGAAGTCCGGGGCAGCGCGATAATCTTTGTTCCCGGAGGGGATGTTAATGAGACGGCTTAACTGGCAGGTGTACTTTGCCCTGTTCTTAGTGCTTCTTTCGGGGGTCCTGTTCGACCCGGGTGCGTCCGTGGTCGTAGTAGAAAACTGAAGGTGCCATGAGAAAAGGTCTTATAGTAGGAGTACTGAACGAGCGTAAAAATGAATGGGAAAGAAGAGCCCCCCTTACGCCCTCGGACGTGAAGTGGCTGGTCGATAAAGGCATAAGGGTGGAGGTCGAGTCCAGCCCTATAAGGGTCTTTCCGGACAGCCAGTATAAAAACGCAGGCGCCAGGATAGTCAAGAAAACGCTGAACGCGTCTCTCCTTGTGGGGATAAAAGAGCCGCTCCCGGAAGAAGTGCTCGAGGGCAAGATATACATGCTCTTTTCGCACACCACTAAAGGACAGCCGTATAACCTTTCTTTGCTGAAAGAATTCCTGAAAAAACGCGACACGCTGATCGACTATGAAAAGATAACTGACTTTTACGGAAGGCGTCTCGTGTATTTCGGGAGATTCGCCGGCATCTGCGGTGTGACGGACAGCCTGTATTATTTTGGGAAAAAGCTGGAATGGAAGGAACTGGCCAATCCTTTTCATGGACTTAAACCCTCCTGGAAATACCGGTCCCTGGAGGAGCTTAAGAAGGAGATGACGAGGATCGGCAGGCGCATACGCCGGGGCATGTTCGATTGGCGCATCTCACCTTTCATAATAGGGATAACCGGACATGGTAACGTCTCGAGAGGCGCTCAGGAGATACTCGGGCAGCTTAACCCGATCGAGATACATCCGAGAGATATGGCGCGGTTCATCAGGCGCCAAAAGTACGAACGCAACAAGATATATAAGATCGTCTTTCTGAGAGAGGAAAAGCTCAGGGCCCGGGACGGGAAAGGGTTCTATTTTGAGGAATATATCCATCATCCCGGAAAGTTCGAATCCAACCTCGATAAATACCTTCCTTACCTGAACGTGCTTGTCCATACCAGCTACTGGGACAAACGCTACCCGAGGATGGTGAGCAGGGAGATGCTTAAGAACTTGTCCAGGAGCAGGAAGTTCCGGTTGAGGATGATAGGGGATATATCCTGCGACATAAGAGGGTCCATAGAGATAACCCACAAGGCGACGACACCCGATAACCCGGTCTACACTTATGATCCGGGGAAGGACAGGTATACCGACGGCTACGAGGCGGACGGTGTTACCGTGCTTGCCGTGGATAACCTGCCGGCCGAATTGCCGAGGGATTCTTCAAGGAATTTCGGGGAACTTATACGGGATTACGTGTACCAGCTGGCGGCGCACGGCGTTCTGGACGTGACCAACCATACGGCGATCCCGGCGGAGTTGAGAAGAGCCGTTATAGCACAGGGCAAGCGTCTTACGAAAGACTACAGGTATCTCAAAGAATATCTGGATCGATGATATGGGAAAAAAGCGAAGAAACACCACGATTCTTAACATAGGCGACCGGGCCGACTACGATTCTTATAAAAAGTTTCACAAAGAACGAAGGCATATTCTGGACGAGGGCTTCGACTACAAAAGCGTCCATTATAACGCGTTCCTGAAAGGAAAGGCCCCTGAGATAAAGACCGGCAAAGTGATCGTCTTTTTCTTCTTTCCTTTCGACCACTGGAACAGACATATCGAGAAAAGGGGATACCGGGGCATCTACGGAAACGGCACCTTCTACAGGAAGTTCAAGGCCTTCTGCGAGACGCTCGTTGTCACGGCCAAAGAGCAATTGGCTGATAAGCAGCTCTTTTTCGTGAACGACCCTTTGCTTTCATCGTTATACAGGGATAAATTGCTGGTGATGGAAAAGCTTTCCAGGGCCGGCGTATCGGTCCCGTCCCTGTACAGGACCAGGGGCGTTAAGAGCGTGAACCGCATGCTGGAAGCCGGCCACAAATTCTTTGTCAAACCGCGTTGCGGGTCGATGGGAAAAGGTATAACTTACCTGCAGCTTGGCAACTGGCAGACCAATTTTGAATACAAGAATAGCAGGATCCGGAGCCGTAAGTCCGACCAGGGGTGGCATTTCCGGGATATAACGGGGAACAGGGAATTTCTCTCCAAGCTGTTCAGGAAGAACATATTTATGGAGGAAGCTATAGAATCCATGATAATCAAAGAAGACAGGGTGGATTTCAGGGTATATACCTTCCTGGACAGGGTGCTGTACGTGTATCCCCGCAGGAACAGGATAGACGCCGTCACGACGAATATTTCACAGGGAGGCCGGGGTGACCCCGGTCTTCTGGAAATAATCCCGGAACGGCTGCTGAAAAAAGTAGAAAGGGAAGCCCTCAAAGCCGCTAAAATTTTAGGGCTGAACATGACGGGCATTGATGTTATAATAGATAACGATCTCAGGAACGTGTACGTGATGGACGTGAACATGTTCCCGGGTTTTCCGAAACGGAGAACGTTCAATCTGGCCCGGGCCATGGTGAAAGAGCTGAAACGTTTCAACAGAAGCGGTAAGATCCATTATGCGGCGGGTAGTAGTATTCAATTATAACAGCAAATTCGCTCCTTATTTCGGGGAAACGATAGCCAGGTACAACGAGTCCAGGCCGGGTAACCGTTTTGTCATGGATATGTACCTGTTCGACAGGGTGGAATCCGAATCGGACGCCGGTCCCGCGGACGTCATAATCCATTCCGGCGGTGACGGCCGGCCGGTGCGGGAAAATGTCCACAGCGTCCCGAAGATCTATATCTGCCATTCTCACGAATGGAAGGCCCAGGCCGGCGGCGGCGAGCTTATCCAGCTCTCGGGATGCATCAAGGGCGTGCAGCACGTCGATATCCTGGAAGAGGACGATATACTGGGCACCAGAGGTAAAATGCCCATAATGAAGTATCATGAACTTGCTATCACCACGGCACCCTGGGACGCCGAGGTCCTGGCCGTGAGTAAAGCGCTGGATGAGGATAACAGGGTGATCGAGATAATCGAAGCCCTCAAGTATGACGACGGGTCGATCAGTATCCAGGGACATCCCGAAGAGGGTACCGCGGAACATATCATCCATAATATGTTCGACAGGGTTTCGAGCGACAACCTCCTGCAGCCCGCCCGGTAAGCCATTTTTCCCTTGTATTGTAGTAAAAACTTGATAAAATAATCCCTTAATCAGGGATCATGACTAAAATGACAGCGGAAAGGATAAAGATAATGCATAGTTACAAGGATCTCGGCCTGGTGAATACCAAAGGCATGTATGCAAAAGCCATAGACGGCAAATACGCCGTCCCGGGCTACAATTTCAACAACATGGAACAGATACAGGCAATAATCACGGCCTGTATGGAGACGAAGTCCCCCGTCATCCTCCAAGTATCCTCAGGCGCGCGGAAATACGCCAACCCGGTGCTTTTAAGGTATATCGCCTGGGGCGCTATGGAGATAATCAAGGACGCCGGCCAGAGTATACCGGCAGCCCTCCATCTCGACCACGGCGATACTTACGACCTTTGTGTATCATGTATAGAGTCGGGTTTTTCTTCCGTCATGATAGACGGGTCCGGCCATTCCTTCGAGGACAACATAGCCCTCACCAAGAAAGTCGTAGAGTTCGCCCACAAGCATGACGTGAGTGTCGAAGGTGAACTCGGTGTTCTTGCCGGGATAGAGGATGAGGTAAGCCATGAAGTGACCCATTATACCAAGCCGGAAGAGGTAGAAGAGTTTGTCTCGAAAACCGGTGTGGATTCGCTTGCCATCTCGATCGGCACTTCGCACGGCGCTTACAAGTTCAAGTTGGGACCGGGCGAAGAAGTACCGCCGCTCAGGTTCGACATACTGGAAGAGGTCGAGAAGCGGCTGCCGGGCTTCCCGATAGTCCTTCATGGCGCCAGTTCAGTGGTGCCGGAGTACGTGGAGATCATAAACAAGTACGGCGGCAATCTCGAGAACGCCGTTGGCGTGCCGGAAGACCAGCTCCGTAAGGCCGCGGAATCGGCGGTATGCAAGATCAATATCGACTCTGACGGGCGCCTCGCCATGACGGCGAAGGTCCGCGAAGTCCTTGCCACTAAGCCCAGGGAGTTCGACCCGAGGAAATATCTCGGCCCCGCGCGAGAAGAACTTGTAAAGATGTATAAGCACAAGAACGAGAACGTGCTCGGCAGCGCCGGAAAAGCTTGAATAAAAGGATGACCCCATGAAGGACATTGCCATTTTAGGGCATGAGATCAATCCCGCGATGTACATCCCCGTGCTTTATCTCGTGTGGGTGACCTTTTTCCTTCTCCTCAAGAAAATAGTGTTCGCGCATGTCCGCAGGTTCGCTAAGCGGACCGCCACCAAGATAGACGACATAATCCTTTATGCGCTTGATCTGCCCCTGGTACTGCTGATATTCGCGGGCGGCATATTCGTCCTTGATAATGTTTTCCAGTTCAGCAAGGACAGCGAGATCCTGGTGTTCGTGGATGTGGCTTTCAAGGCCACGACCATCTTCGCGGTCATATTGTTCTTCGACCGCCTTCTCAAGATGCTGATAGAGACGTACGCGGAGAGGACCTCTATCCTGAGGGATTCCAAAGGAATGGTCCGGGGGATCGTACGTGCGACTGTAATGGGCCTGGGTCTTTTGATACTCCTGGACAGTTTCGGGGTGTCCATAACGCCTATAATCGCCTCGCTTGGCATCGGCTCCCTGGCGGTAGCGCTGGCGCTTCAGCCTACTTTGGAGAATTTCTTCTCGGGTATACAGATCATGGTGGATAAACCTATCTCCGTGGGGCAGTTCATAAAGCTGGATTCTGGCGAAGAGGGCTACGTGCATAAGATAGGGTGGCGTTCGACCTGGGTGAGGATGCTCCCGAACAACATGGTCGTTATACCGAACAAGGTCCTGGTCGACTCTAAAGTGCTGAACTATTATTATCCCGAGCCCGAGATGGCCGTGCTTGTGCAGGTGGGCGTACACTATGATTCCGATCTTGAACACGTGGAAAAGGTGACGATCGAAGTGGGCGAAGAGGTCCTGAGGTCGGTGCAGGGCGGCGTTCCCGAGTTCAAGCCATTCATCCGTTACCATACTTTCAATGATTTCAGCATTGACTTCACCGTGATACTCCGGGCAAAGGAATTCGTGGACAACTACCTCGTCAAACACGAGTTCATCAAGCGTCTCCACAAGCGCTTCGATGAAGAGGGCATCGTTATACCTTACCCGATCAACACCCTTGACTGGAACCCCGGCTCGGATCCCCTCAAGATCTCCAAAAAAGACTAGTTGTATTTTACGGGAATGGTTCGGTAATAGGCGGCTTCTTTGGACCTGCCGTGTTTGGAACATCCGGCGGAGAAGATGGCGCACTTTTTGTCAAGCTCTTCAAGGGTCCAGCTGTACTGTTCGTCCGTGAGGTCGCCGGAGGACAGCATCTTCTCAAGGGCCCTTATCCTGAAGCGGTCCAGGCCCCATATCCTTGAAGAAAGCTGATCCGGTCTGCCGCCGTCTTTCAGCGTGAGCTCTTCCGGGATCAACTTGACCTCGTATTTGCTTGTTGCTCTCAGCCAGAAGTCGTAATCCTCGCACGCTTCCAGACTCTCGTCAAATGCGCCGATGGAGTCAAATAGATCCCTTTTTACTACAGCCGTGGAAATGCTGATGCAGCAGAGAGGGAGGGCGTTCCTATACACGACCCCGGTAGGTTTGCGGTGCTTGTTCTTCTGATTCAGGAGTTCTCCCCCGCGGTACCAGACCTCTTCCGTGTGAAATATCCTGATGTGGGGGAAGCGGTTTATGTAATAGGCCGCGATCTCGAGTTTTACCGGCGTCCAGAGATCATCGGAATCAAGAAAAGCCACGAACCGGCCCCTGGCGAGTTCGAGGCCCCTGTTCCGCGCGCTGGAAACGCCGCGGTTTTGCTGATAGACGCAAGTCAGCCTGTTATCATCGCACGCGGAAAGGAATTCGTCCGTTCCGTCATCAGAACCGTCGTCGACGACGATGAGTTCCAGGTCCCGCCAGCTTTGTCCCAGCACTGAATTCACCGCTTTCTCCAGGAAAGGCCTCCTGTTGAAAGTGGGTATTATCACTGAAAAGAATGGTTGAGTGTACATATGATTATTATATAATATATTAAGTATATTGGAAGGAGAAGCAGCATGGATTTCTGGGAGGTTATAAGGACCAGACGTTCGGTGAGGGAGTTCGCTGCCGGGGACGTTCCGGATGAGGTCTTGGACAAGGCGATCAAGGCCGCGGCCCTCGCGCCGTGCGGGTCGCAGGTGCGGAACTGGCGCTTCATCGTGGTGCGCGATAAAGATATGAAAGTGAGGATGCGCGAGGCAGTGGACTCCAGGATGGAGGACCTGGCCGGAAAGATGAAGTCTTCCCGGGCGCGAAAAGACTTTTTGGCTTACGGAAAATATTTCACCTTTTTTTCGGAAGCGCCGGTGGTGGTAGCCGTCATCATGAAAAAATACGATTCTCTTTCGGCAAGGATCCTCAAGCGTTATGAAGATAACACCGATTATATGTCCACCGCCGGTATCCAGAACGTCGCGGCCGCCATAGAGAACATGCTTTTGGCGTTAGTGGCCCAGGGGCTCGGCGCATGCTGGATGACAGGCCCTATGATAGCGAAGGAAGGGCTCGAGAAGGTACTTTCGGCCGGGGAAGAAGAGGATCTTCTCGCGCTCGTACCTGTAGGCGAACCCAAAAAGAGCCCGCCACCGAACGCTCTTCCGGGGTCAGTGGATGATATAATTGAGAGACTTTAGAGAAAAAAGGATAAAGTAACAAGTAACAAGGAACAAGGAAAAAAGATGAGGAGAATAGATGTCGGTTTTGCCGGCAAAAGAAAGTTCAAAGCGCTGGTCCGGGGACATGAGCTGGCGGCCGATCTTCCGGTAGAAAATGGCGGTGAAGATTCGGCGCCTACGGCGACAGAGACTTTTATCGCTTCCCTGGGCATGTGCGTGGCGCTTTTCGCGATGAGATATCTTGAAACGGCCGGGCTGGACCCGCGAGGGCTGAACGTGAAAGTTGACTGGGATTTCAGCGAGGACAAGAAAAGGGTCGGCCAGATAAGTTTCGCCGTGAACGCTCCTAATGCCGTTCTGGGGGCCAGGAAGAACGCCCTTCGCGCCGCCGCGGGGAAATGTACTTTGCATAACACATTGCTGCATCATCCGGAAATAGCCATAACCGTGGAAGGTGAATAAGCCCGCCGGATCCTGGCGGGCATAATATCCATATGGAAAAAATAGACATTGCAATAGTAGGCGGCGGTGTTATAGGCCTGTCCGTAGCGGCCGCTGTCGCGGGCAATGGTAAAGATGTATATATCTTCGAGAAGAATGAGTCCTTCGGCCAGGAGATAAGTTCGCGCAACAGCGAGGTGATCCATTCCGGCATTTATTATCCTGTATGGTCTTTGAAAAAAGAGTTGTGCATAGAGGGGAATAAGCTCCTCTATGGAATATGTGCCGAACACGGCATATCTCACAGAAAGACAGGGAAACTGATAGTTGCCAGGGACGGGTCTGAGATAGACACTCTTGAAGAGCTGTTCAGGAAAGGCCGGGAGAATGGCCTGGAGGGTATCAAGTTTCTGGCGAGGGAAGAATTCAGGAGGATCGAACCTGAAGTGGAAGGCGTCGAGGCCATCTACCTTCCGATGACGGGGATAATCGACTCTCACTCTTTGATGGAGCATTTTCTTTCCCGGGCCAGGGCGGGCGGCGCGGACATCATTTATGATGCGGAGGTCAAAAGTGTCGACAAGGAGGCGGGAGGGGGGTACCGGATGACCGTTTCCGGCAAGAGCGGTGATCCTTATTCTTTTTTGGCAGAGGTCGTCATCAACTGTGCGGGACTGAACTCGGATGAAGTTGCCGCTATGGCCGGGATACAGGATCCCGGTTATGTTTTGTCATACTGCAAAGGGGACTATTTTCGCCTTGCGAGCGGGAAAAGCCGTCTTATTAAAGGGCTTGTATATCCGGTTTCAAGACCTGATGATCCGAGCCTGGGAATACACGTTACGCCTGATCTGGCCGGAGGCGTACGGCTCGGGCCGGACGCCGAATATCTCGGGTCGAGAAAGATCGATTACAACGTGGATCCCGGCAAAAAAGATCTGTTTTTTGAAGACATAAGAAGTTTTCTGCCTTTTCTTGAAAAGGAGGATATTACCGCGGATACTTCAGGAATAAGGCCTAAACTACAGGGCCCCGGTGAAGGTTTCAGGGATTTCATCATAGAACATGAGGAGAGATCCGGATTAAGGGGTTTTATCGATCTTGTCGGGATAGAGTCGCCCGGCCTTACGGCCGCGCCGGCGATAGCCCGGAAGGTAGCGAAAATGGTCGATGAATATTACGGCCGAAACTGAGGAGAATAGAAGATGCTGGCGAAGATCGCAGGTGTGTTCTGGATGCTCTTGGGGATCCTCTGGACCGCGAGACCGCATATGCTGAAAGGATTTCTGGGCAGGAGGATGACCAAAAAGATGAGGCGTGTGGTGTTCTTTTTTCTTATAGTGTTCGGGTTTTCACTTCTCGGGAGCGTCCTGAAACTACATGGTATCATACCGAAGATAATAGGCATAATCGGGCTTTTTGCCATGATAAAAGGTATAATAATATTGACATCGAGGACCTCCGAGAAGATGTTCGAGTGGTGGTCACAAAGATCGGTAGCATATTTCAGGATCTTGGGTGCTATGCTCATTGCTATAGGCGCGGCGCTTATATTTGTTCAATAAAAGGACGTGCGCGCATCCGGCGGTCGACATGTTATTTAAAAAGATCATGCAATATTTCCTTGTAGCGGTATTACTGGCGGGATTTCTTTTCTTTTATGCCAAGTGGTTCGAAAGGCGCAACATATTTTTCCCTTACCGCCAGATCACGGCTACGCCGGACAATATCGGCATCGAGTACGAAGACGTGTATTTTGACGCTTCGGACGGCGTGACGCTCAACGGCTGGTTCATGCCGGCCACAGGCGCCAGGGGCACTATACTTTTCTTTCACGGTAACGCCGGGAACATAGGTCACCGGCTCGAGATGATCAGGCTTTTCCACGGCCTGGGTTTTAACGTTTTTATCTTCGATTATCGCGGTTACGGCAAAAGTAAAGGGAGCCCGTCGGAAAAAGGCACGTATATTGACGCTTCCGCCGCCTACGGGTATCTTCTCACGAGGGGCGATGTCGATAAGGAAAAAATAATACTCTACGGTAAGTCCCTCGGGGGCTCCATCGCGGTGGACCTCGCCGTGAAGAATCCCCCGGGTGCCCTGATATCGGAAAGTGCTTTTACCTCGACAGTAGATATGGGTAAAGAGATATATCCTTTCCTGCCCCTGAGGCACATGATCACCATGAAGTATGATACGATCTCGAAGGTCGGAGAGGTCACTTCCCCCAAGCTGATTATACACAGCGAGGAGGACGAGATCGTGCCTTTTCATCACGGCAGGAGGATATTCGAAAGATCAACGCAGCCGAAAGAGTTCTACCGGATGCGCGGAGGGCATAACGATGCGGTGATGCTGTACGAGGACGAATACGAACAGCATATAGACAGTTTTCTGCGAAAGAGCGGATTTTGAGATAGAGCGTTAAGTATTGAGTATCAAGTGTCAAGGGAGGGCATATGAGTAAGGGCAAGTTCCTGGTATCCGTGATAGGCGGGTATGAATGTGACGACTCTACTGCCAGGCTGGCCGAGGATACGGGAAGCGTTATAGCCGGAGAGGGAGCCGTGCTCGTCTCGGGCGGGCGAAGCGGCGTTATGGAAGCCGCGTGCAAAGGAGCGAAAGCCGCGGGAGGGATCACCGTAGGTATAATACCCGGAGAGGACAAGAAAGAAGCCAACGATTTTGTCGATATAGTGATAGCTACGGGTATGGGTTATTCGCGTAATGCCCTTGTGGCCGGCACAGCCGATATAGTGGTAGCTTTTCCCGGCAAATACGGCACGCTCTCGGAAATAGCTTTCGCCCTTAACTCGGGGAAAAAAGTATACGGGCTGGGGACCTGGGATATACCCGGGGTGGTTAAGCTCGGCTCGCCGGATGAATTGAAAAAAGTGATCAGGGAAGGGATGCGATGCCTGTCTTGACGGATTTCGATATTAAACTTTTTTATGAGATCAATGTGGGTTGCAGCAACAAGGTGCTGGATATGATAATGCCGTGGGTTACCGAGATCGGGGGAGGGATAGCGCTTTTTGCCCTGGGTTTCGTGCTTGTGCTCATCGGCAGAAAACACGCCAGGATAACGGGGATACTGCTTCTGGCGGGTCTTACCATGTCCTATTATTTCGCGAAACTCATAAAAGAATTTGTCGCAAGGCCGCGTCCCTTTATGGTCCTGGATGACATGAAAATGCTCCTTACCGCGGACGGTTACTCATTTGTGTCGCACCATGCGACGACGGTCTTTATGGCGGCCTATATTCTTTCGAAGACTTACGGGAAATGGTACATTTTTTACACGTTGGCCGCGATCGTCGCTTTCTCAAGAGTGTATCTGGGGGTCCATTATCCTTTTGACGTGCTTGCGGGCGCTTTTTTAGGGACGGTCATAGGGGCCATATTGTTCCGGGCAACGGGAGAGGTCCGGTAAAGCCCTGACAGGAGAGATCATGATAGCTGTAGATGTCGTGTTGCTGCCTCCGCGGGAAGTGATGGAAAAGGCCATCGAGATAAACCGCCGCATCATAGACGCGGAGGGTAATGACATCGTTCTTGATATGGATAAATACATCCCCCATATTACCCTCGCTATGGGCTGTGTCGAGGAAAAAGACCTGGAAAGGGTGGACTTTATCCTGAATGACATAGCCACGAGTTTCCGTCCCGTCAGCATGAAGACAGTGCCTTCAAAAGGCGGCAAAGCGTGGATAAAGATCGACAAAACAAGAGATATCGAACTTCTGCACGAGATAGTGATGATAAGAATGCAGAAGTTCTTCAGCTACCGCGTGTCGACCGACATGATATGCCACGGCGAAAGGGAGGAGATAAACGACGTAACACGCGATTACATCAGGAAGTTCCCTACTGCTTCGAGTTTTGAGAACTACACTCCCCATATTACCGTGGGTTCCGGGGAAACGGCCGTAGAAGTGGGATCTTTTGAGTTCACCTCGACCGAACTTGCCTTATGCCACCTTGGCAACTTCTGTACCTGCGGAAAGGTCCTCTTCTCGCACACGCTTTCAGGTTGATCAGCTCAAATTCCAACCCCAGACCATCATAACAGCTTCAATTTAAAAAACTTATACAAGTGATAATGTTTACATGATATATTAAGGTTTAAAATAGTTAGATTAACATATTGAAAGCGTGGCGCATAAATGATATATTACATCATATGTTAAGTAAAAAAAAAGATATATTTGGCGGCCAACATATATATAACTATGCGTAAATTATCAGGCAAAAGAATTATCAAAGTGATCTCTTTCTTGCTGGCTATTCTAATGGTCTGGCAGGGTGTGGTATGGGCGGATCCTGATATTTTCCGGGCAAATAACCTGCAGGTCCACACGCTGAGAAAAGAGAGTGACTTTTTCGCGGTAGCCGCCGGTTATCTTTCGGCCTTCCTTATCGATCTGGAAACGAGGGATGATATCCATAAGAATATCTTCCCCATGGAAGAGGAGGTGCGAAGGGAGCTCGCGAGATTGCTGGAAAGTGATGATATTCCCAAAACCTACAAAAGAAACCCGCCCACGATAGAAAGAGGGCCCTTTGGGATCGGAGAGTTCGTGATAGATGCCGGTGTGTACAAGATCAGGTATTATGCCCCGGGTATTATCCAGAAACGTTACTTTGATGCTGACCCGTCCGATCCGGGAGCGTCTTATGATGTCCGTGAAGACAGGTGGGTGGGTAAAGGCAGGTATCTTCGCCGGCAGGTTTTCATAAAACGCAGCCCCGAGTCAGAGACTGTCCCATCGGTGGGCAAGATATTGGAAGAAGCGCTCAGGAAGAGATTTATTTACGAGAGGGTTGGATACCTGCGTGGACTTTGTCCCGGATTGTCCCAGAGAAAACTTGCGGATGAAGCTCGAGTAGAAACTAATACGATATCCGAGATCGAAAAAGGGCATACAAAACATCCTACTAAGGATATCCTTAGGCAGATCGCCTTTGTTCTGGCGTACAAACTGCATGTGGATATGGATGATCTTTTGGAAAAAGTGTTCCTGGTGTCGCCGAGGCCGACCGTAGCGGGAACGCCGGAGGAGAGACTGGCCGAAGTAAAGGAATTACCCTCCTTGGGTGAACGGATAGAATACCTGCGGGAAGCCCGGGGATGGTTGTGGCAGAGAGAACTCGCGAGGGAGACCGGGCTATTGGTCAAAAATATACATCTGATCGAAATAGGAAAAATAAATAATCTTTCCCCGAAGACAAGCAGTAGGCTGGCCGAGGCCCTGGCGCCCGCGCTTGATATCAGCCCGGAAGAGCTTATCTCAGAAGTGTTTTTGCTGTCTACCGGCCAGATCGCAAAGGGCAACGCGGGTACGCTTTACCGGGAGTTGCTGGCCCAGGCGGAAAAAGGAAAAGCGGGATCTATGAGGTTTTATAAAAGGTGGAGGTTGCGAAAGGCGGCCCGGAATCTGAAAAAAAGGATAGAAAGTTCCGAGATAGGATCCAGAGAAAAAGAAAGGATGGCCAAGGCGATCGACACGTTTTTACGGGCGGATATTCTTGAATTCAAGCCCATAGTGTTATCGGACGAAGGAGTGGATGTTGATGACCAATTGCGTCAGTGCGGCTGGTGGTTGTTGGGATTCAATACGATAGAGAGTGAAGCGATTCAGTCAGGAGAGCCCGTAAGCGCTTTGAACGCGCTTCTAAAGGAGAAATTCCCGAATACCGTGGGGCTGTCGACCAGGATGCTGGATCTTATTGGGTTCAACAGGTTTAACTATGATGAGCCTCTCCTTCAGGAATATCTGTTGCATGAGATCATCTGTCCCGTTTTTGGGCATGCAAGGTCAAGAAAGATACAGGAGAAAATATTTTTTGAAGATAATTATAAAGGTATTCTGGGCGTGACGAAAGACGGACACAAAGACGGCGAGCTGACCCTGATCCTTGAACGTGTTATCAAGGAAGAACTGGGGAATTTTCCTAAGGAAGTGGAAAAGGTCTCTTTTGAAGAAGAACTGGACGAGTTCAAAAAGCTCGGTTTCAGGAATGATGGGCCGCGAAGGGCCGCGCAGATCTACCGTGCTTGGATGTTAAGACAGTCTCGTATTTGCAGGCTTGAAAGGGGAGAAGACGGGAAGTGTCCGGAAGAAGTAGACAGGCTATCCAGATATATGAATGCCAAAATGAACTGGCTGTTGCAAATGGAGACGGCATGGTCGATGGCGAAAGATTTTTTGGCCGCGAGAAGTAAATCAAAAGGAACAAGGAAAGGGAGAAGGGATATTTTGGAGACATTATGGGAAGATGAAGAAAGATCCCCGACAAAACGGCTCCGCGGACGACAAACCCTGAAAAATGCCGTACAGGTCCTTAGAGTGGCATACATCCACATTATGCAGAATCTTGCCGGGACGCTGGACGCGGAGGTCTTCGATCTTATAAAGGAAGACCCCTATATCGCGAAAGGGAAAAATTTACTGGAACGTATTACCGGTAAGGATATAGAAATCGAAGAAACTGAGGGAACAAAAGAAGCAACGGCGACAGCAGGATTTTCAGATGAGGCAACAACCCCTGAAGCGGAAGCAAAGGATATATGGGTCGGCATGAGCTTCAGGGAAAAATTAAAATTTGTCATAGGCCATGTAAACTGGAGATCGGTGGGTAAAACGTTCGCTCTCGCGTTTCTTCTTTGCGGGGCCTTTCACCTGGCAGTTCCTTTGCTGATACCTCAAGCCTATATCTGGATCTTTGACCTGGTCGCTTTCGGCGTTCCTTTCGGGCTCTTCATATATATAATCATGAAGCACTTTAGCTGGAAAGGTGTGTTCATCGCTGTAGGTCTTTCGATCTTGCTGTCAATGCTGCTTCCTATACGCTGGCTCGGTCTTTCACTGGCGATAGTTATCATGCACCGGATGTGGAAGCAGAAGGGGAAAGAGGCATATGAATCCCCCGCCGGGCTCTGGGGGAGTGAAAAGGTTTTGGCTGAAAAGGAAAAGGATGAGGATGAAGCCGATGCCGAGGAGACACATACTGAAAAAGATAGTAAGGCGCAAGAGAAGGTAAAGAAGAAAAAGATCTCACGGGGTTTTCAAGGTAGACACCCGGACATTTATATTACGGATGACATTTTGACATTGATAGACAGGATAACGAAGCTCAGGTTTCCCAGACCCCAAGAAGGAGGAGAGGATAAATATAAACGTGCTGCAAAACTGGATACGCGAACAGTGCTTGATAACCTATTCAGATTGGAGATCTCATCTGATACGATTCCCGGCCCCGCGTTGATGAAAGAGCTGCGTCCGCGGGTCGAGGAACAGATGGAAAGACTCGAAAGCGGGTTTGATCCCGAGACTTTTGAATCTACCGATCACGATGTCCAGGAAGCTTTGAGATTTCTGGATGAATGGGACGGAAAAAAAGCCGAGGAAGAGACCGCGGAAGCCCTGCATGAGGTGTCACGGGAAGTATCGAAGAGGCTTTTACAGTCGTCTGTATGGGAAGAGGAAAACAAGAAAGAAAAACAAGCCGTTTTGGACCTTATCGTTGAGCGGGTATTGGAGAATGCGCTGGATAATCTCATGGGCATGGAAGAGGAAGAGGAGTGGGAAACGGAGGAAAAGAAAAAGCAGAAGAAAGAAGCAAGGGAAACAGAAAGAAAAAAAGTCAAGTCGATCTGGGAAGAGAAAATGGCAATAATAAAGTTGCGCATTAGGCTTATTACTGCGAGAGAGGAGGTGGAGTCCAAAGAAAAAGATCCATTAAAATCTCCGAGCGCAGGTGATTATTATTTTCTGGGCCGTAATGAATTTTTCTTTGAGGATCCTTGGAAGCCGAAGGCATCATCCCGGGAAAGGGCGTCTGAGAGCACATTTAAAAATGCGTTATTGAAAACACCGAACGCTGCCCCGTTGAAGAAAGATTATTATTTGACCTTTGGGGTGGTAAAGCATGTTTATGAGAAATGGAATGAAGCAAAAACAGCTTATGAGTCATGTCTGCGCGAGTTCGGCTTTGATCCCGAGGAACTGGATAGCCTCGAAGTGGCGTTAGCCAGATTCCCATGGTGGGATGGCAGGTTGGGAGAGGGGTTAAGGTTATTCTACGAGTTAAGTGCTTTTCAAATGACGCTGAACAGGTCTCCGAAAGTGGTTAAAAATCTGGGTAAACTGGGCGAATTTAAAAAAGCTGGTAAAAAAGAGGACCTGTTAAAAATAGCCCTGACTGTGCTTCTTCTGGGAAAAAGTAAACAGAAGATCCCCATCGGCGGAGAAGAAGAGTCGGAAAATGACGGAGCGCCTTCGCCCCAGCGGGGTATCGGGGCGCTCGCGCGGGAAGACGGCCCCATACCCGACCACAGGCTCGTGAACGCACTTGTTAAGGTGCTTTTTGAAAAAGGCCTTTTTGAGACACAAGAGGAGGATGTATACCTTTTCGGGGACGATACGTCCGGGAATTTCGGGGATCTTTATAATGACTGTCTGGACGAAAACGGGCAGAGGAAGGTGAGGGATATTTTCGGGGACGAGTTTCAGAAAGATACGGGTATTCGCCTGACCGATACCCGGGTGCTGCTGGAAGTAGGGAAACTTCGGAATATCGAGGGACATACCGGTGTGGAGAATGGGATGATCTATATATGCAAGGGCTGGAAATGGGAATTGGATAGATTTGTGGAGCATGAAAGAGCGGCACTCAGTGAGCATCGGGAAAAAGCGCTGGAAATATACAATGAAGAGGGACATTCTTATGAAACCTGGAAAGACATCCCTGAAAGTGAGCGGGCCGATGCGGCTAATGCCTTCAGAAAGTGGCGAAAAGAAAAGACCGAAGAGTATAACCGTTTTGCCGGAGAAGTCCATGAAAACGCCCCACTGGTTCGTGTGGCGGATGAACGCGCATCGGCGCAAAAGACCCTTCCCGAACTTTTTGATTACCGGAGGATCAGGGGAAACGCGGAGTTACAGATAAAGCTTCTTGTGCAGGCCATGATCGAATGGGCGGAGAAAAATAAGACTAGGGGCAAAGATGATGATAGGCCTTGCGTTCTCGCGTTAGACCTGGAACTTACGGAGGGTCAGATAAAAGGCCTTTATGATAAGCTTTACGAAGCGCTGGGGCAGCTTCCCCACAACAATGAAGAACTGGAAGTTTTTCTTGATAATCTCAGCATAGTCAGCGGGAAGGGTCCTTCTTTAGCTGAAAGACTTCATAATATCAGTACTCTGGGGCAAGGCCGGGTGAGTCCGGAAAATATTATCGTCATAACGCCAAGTCCGAATATGGAACATTTTGACGGCATTAAGGACGGGAACAAAAAAGCCACGGTCGTGGGAATACACGCCAGAGGAGCCCCGGAAACCGAGTATGGATTCCCGGTGAACGAGACATATTTGCCGCTACCGGACATTATGCTTTTAGCGATAGCAAGGCACTTAGGTAAGAAAAGAGAACATCTGCTGTGTCTTTTAGTAAGGACGCCCGGGGCGTTAAGGGCCGATCAATTGGAAAGATTCAGAGAAGGCACATTGGACCCGGAAGAGATATACAGGGAGCATAAAGGCATATTTTCGAATGATCCCGGCAGCTTCATCATCGAGCTCATCCCGGACGCGATAAAGGTCGATCCGGGTGAAAGAACTGAATTGATAGAAAGAACGAATTATCTATTGGCCCAGGCGTAACCTTATTTACACATCGGGTGTGTTACACACCCGATGTGTAAGGGCGGTCATGAGGGCTTGGGCTTTGTGCAGGGTTTCCTGGTATTCCGCTTCCGGGTCAGAGTCGGCGACTATACCGCCCCCGGCTTGGAAGTACACGTCTTTTCCCTTCATTATCATTGTCCGGATGGCTATATTGAGTTCCATCGTGTCATGGAAGCTTATGTAACCGATCGCTCCCGTGTAAACATTCCGTTTTGAGGGTTCCAGCTCGTCGATTATCTCCATCGCGCGTATCTTGGGACATCCGGTGATGGACCCTCCCGGAAAAGCGGCTTTTACGATATCGATGAGGCTCGCGCCGGCGTCCGCTTCTCCCTTTACAACGGATATCGTCTGGTGGACGGTGGGGTAAGTCTCGAGGCGTTTATGCTGGATGACCTTGACTGAGCCCGGTATGGCGACTTTACCCAGGTCGTTCCTTTCCAGGTCCACTATCATGGCAAGTTCCGAGGCGTCTTTCGGGTCGTTCTTGAGGTCATCCTTAAGTTTTTTGTCCTCTTTAGCGTTCTTCCCCCTGGGGCGGGTACCTTTCATCGGCCGGGTCTCTATCATTCTGTCCGAGACCTTCAGAAAAAGTTCGGGCGATGAAGATATTATTTTCGCACCTTCAAAATTCAGATAAGCGCTGAAAGGCGCGGGGTTTATCTCATTCAGCCTCAGGTAGAGTTCATAGGCCCCGTAAGGCCACTTTGTCTTGAATCTCTGTGACAGGCACGCCTGGTAGATATCGCCCGCGCGGATGTAATCTATGGTCTTCTTTACGGCTTTGACATAACCGGGTCTGGTGAAATTTGACTCGGGGAAGGGCTTGAAGTTTTTCTTTCCGGCCTTTGGAGGCCGGCCTTCCGGAAGAGGGGAACTTATCATTCTTTTTATCCGATCTATGAGTTTTTTTGCTTCTTCACGGCCCGCGGTCTCGGGTCCGATGACGCTTATTTTAACGCGGCCGGGGTCCTGGCGGTCATGGATGAGTATAGCCCGGTAAAAGACGAAATATAGGTCGGGGAGCAAGAGGTCGTCTTCGGCTTTTTGCGGCAGCTTTTCCAGGACGTCCTTAAGGTCGTAGGAGAGGTATCCGATGCCGCCGGAAGTGAAAGGCAGGGAAAATAGCTTTTTCATCCTGTAAGTCCTGATGACCGAGTCAAGGTATTCAAAGGGGTCGCCTTTAAAGCGGAGCCGGTGACCGTCGAACCTGATATTTATGTTCTTGCCTTTAGAGGTCAGAACAAGGAAGGGCTCTATGCCTATGAAGGAAAATCTCGCAACATCGGTTTCCATGGAGCTGTTCAAGAAGGAAGCTTCCGGAGAGTTTTCGAAATGCCTGAACAGTTCTTCCGGCGGCGAGTTAAGTTCCGCCGTTTCGATAAAGGGTTCGGATCCGATCTTAGGGAGACACTTTTCCATTTTACATCTTTATAAAGTTGCGAATTATCCTCTTGCCGTTTTCCGTGAGGAACGATTCCGGATGGAATTGGAGGCCTATTATGGGCCATTTCTTATGCTGTACTCCCATAACGAGGTTCTTTTTCGTCCATGCCGTGGTTTCCAGGCAGATGGGGATGTCGACCGCTTCAAGGGAATGGTACCTTGCGGCGGGAAAGGGAGAGGGGAGCCCCTTTAAGATGCCATTGCCGTTATGATATACGGGCGATGTGCTCCCGTGGACGATCTTATTCACCTGGACGATCTTACCGCCGAATACTTTCGCTATGCACTGGTGACCGAGGCAGATCCCCAGTATAGGGGTGTCGGGACCGAACCTCTTTATGATATCGTTCGAGATACCGGCCTCGTCCGGTGTCTTAGGTCCCGGGGAGATCACTATTTTTCGGGGCTTGAGGTCACGGATCTCTTTCAGTGTTATGCCGTCGTTCCTTTTTACGAGCAGGCTCACGCCCTGTTCGGCGAAGGCCTGATACAGGTTGTAAGTGAACGAGTCGTAGTTGTCGATGAGTAAATACATGTTAAGAATATATTCTGGGGACATGTCTGGTCGTTTACATGGTGTTTACACAGACGTGTCCCCAGAACCTCAGTTTTGTTTTTTGCTGATTTTCCGCAATTTTCTCACGATTTCCTTAGTGATATAGTCCGGGGTCGAGGCGCCCGCCATTATGCCGGCCTTTTTGGTGCCTTTGAACCAGGCCTTTTTCAGGTCTTTGGCCGATTCTATCCAGTGGGTATTCCTGTTCATGCCCCTGGATATCTGGTACAGGCGTTTCGTGTTCGCGCTTGTCTTTGAACCGACTATAAGCACTATATCGTTCTTCCCGGGCAGCGATCTTATCTCCTGCTGTTTGACCCGGGTGGTCCGGCAGGTGGTGTCGTACAGTTTTACCTTTGGTATGATCTTTTTCAAGCGTTCCATGATCCCCCGGATGTTGTCCGAGCTCTGTGTCGATTGTGTTATAACAGCGGCCTTTTTGATACGCGCCAATCTTTTTACAGGTATCCTCTTCGAAGATTCAATGGTTATAGGTCTGGTCTTAAGCTGGCCGGCGATACCTTTTACTTCGTCATGGTTGATGTCGCCGATTATGATCATCTTGTTGTTTTTCTCGAGCCGTTTGGCTATTTTGTAAATGTCTTTCACTTTGGGGCAGGTAGCGTCGACCACCTTATATCCGCATTTTTTTGCCTTATCGAAAACGCTTTTCGGGGCCCCGTGCGCTCTTATGAGGAGTGTCGAGCCTTTGTCCCGGGCCGTCAGGTTCTTTATCTTTTTTACGCCTTTTTCCGAAAGCTCCCTGACTACGAAGGTGTTATGGACGATATCCCCGAGCACGTAGACGTTATTTTTGCTTCCGGCCAGGTCCTTGCTTATGTTTATCGCGCGCCTGACACCGAAACAGAAACCCGAACTTTTAGCGATATTTATTTTCATGTGTCCATACCGGAAAAGAGTTTTTGAGAAAGGACTTTCAGCGCCTTTTTGTGCCCTTTTTTCATTTTGAGAGAGCGGAGAAGGGGGTCCGTTTTATCAAGAAGGCCGGATATCGTGTCCAGGCAATGGTCCAGGGCTCCGGTCGTGATAACCAGCTTCCTGAACTTCGTGAGGTCCGTGTAGGTCTTTTTCTTTTTTTCCATGAGGTTTTTTAAGGTTTTCCTGCCACTTTTGTCCAGTTTACTGTAAGCGGACCATACGAGTAGTGTCTTTTTGGATTCGTCCAGGTCCGAAAGGACAGGTTTACCTATTTTTTTGCTTGTGGAGAACACGTCAAGCAGGTCATCATATATCTGAAAGGCCTGTCCCAGCAGGATACCCAGCTTTGAAAGTTTTTTTATCTCTTTCCTGTCGGCCCCTGCCAGCACGGCCCCCATGACAAGGGGACATTCAAACGTATATTTGGCCGTTTTGAGGGTATATGTCAGGAATATGGACTTTCTCGATATTCTGTCGACGCTCTCCATGCCGCTGGTAACGTCCAGGAACTCTCCGGCCGCGGTGGAAACCGCCGCCTCTGCCAGAAGTTTTAAGGCCTCTTCTTTGCGTGCCGGGGTTTCGTCCGAGGAAAGCAAGGCATCTATCGCCAGAGCGAACATCGCGTCCCCGGCGACTATGCTCAGGTCGGGGCCCGTTTTGCTTTTTCCTGGAAGACCGAGTTTCTTGTTAAAGACCTTATGCAGTGTCGGCTTCCCGCGTCTGATGGCGGAGTCGTCGATCACGTCGTCATGCGCCAGGAAAAAGTCGTGCATGAGTTCCAGCGAAAGGGCGCTCCTTAGGAGCTTTTTACGGGAAAAACTTTTTCTTTTCGTATATCCGAGATAGCTTATAAGAAAAAGAAGGGGGCGTATCTTTTTGCCCTTGCGCCGCAGGAAGTCCTTTATGCCCGCGTAAAGCAGGCCCGATGCCCGGTCAAGGCCGTGCTTTTTATTGGCATACGGCAGGAAATACGCGAGTTCCCTGTCTATGTCTTTTTTGAGTTTTTCCAGCATGACCATGTTCTTTCTATATGAGATCCCTCGCTATGCTCAGGATAAATTCGGTCAACAGGCTTACGTCGTTTCACTCCGTAAGCCTGGACCTCATTTACTCTAACATAACTAATAACGGGCGGCAATAAAATTCAGGGTCAAGGGAGTCAGGTCTCAGGTGTCAGGTTTCAGGTGGCAGGTAACAGAAAACAGAAGACAGAAGGAAGTGTCAGAGTGTCACCGCTCGCTACGCTCGCTAGTGTCATAGTGTCAGTTTCAGGCGACTTGCGACTTGCGACTGGTGACTGGTGACTTGCGACTGGTTACTGGTTACTGGTTACTGGTTACTGGTTACTTTATCCTTGATACTCGACACTTTTTCCTTTTTCCTTTATCCTTGTTACTTGTTACTTGCTACTTGACACTTTATATGCTATTTTCATTTAGTAAGGCAGGCCTTATGAAAAAACTGATCGATATAGTTCCCGAACAGTACCGCGAAGAGCTCTTGAAAAAACGCACCTCGCTTATCAAGAACAGGGTGCTTCTTCTGTGCATTCTGGCTATCGCTATATATTTTGCCGTCGCCGCAATATATGTCCTGATAAATCCCGAAGAGTTCAGGACCCTCGATATCGTTGCCGGCCTGGCACTTGCGGCGGGCGCCGCGGCCGTGATCTTTCTTAACAGGAAGTCCAGGACGCTGGTCGCGGCTAAATTCAACGCGTATCTTTTCATAGTTTTTCTTTTGGCTCTTGCCGTGAAAATGGGGATAGCTTATGCCGATGACGCCGAGACCAGCGCAACGACCCTGGTCTTTATCCTGTTCCTGGTATCTTCCACCATACCCTGGACGCCTTTTGAGATCGTATTGATAGGGGTGATGCATTCTGTCGCTTACACGGCCACGTACTTTATTGTCAATTATGTTCCCGGCCTGGAAATGGAACCTTTTACTATCAGGGATTTCCTGGACGGCCTGATCTTCATAGTTATGGTCCTGGTGTTGTGCGTTGTGATCCGCAGGAAGGACGCCGTGATGTATACCGAGGATTTCGTCCTCCTTAAAAGAGTCGAATCTCAGAAAGAGCAGATGCATGACGAGCTGGAGTTCGCGACGAGGATACAAAAAACCCTTGTCCCGGGCCCCCTGGGCAATGACAGGGTGGATATAGCCGTGGATTATCTCCCGGTCTATTATATGGGCGGGGATTACGCGAAGTACAACGTGCTCGATGAGTACAGGATAATATTCATCATGTGCGATGTCACCGGCCACGGCGTTCCGGCGGCTCTTTTGGTCAACAGGATACATGCCGAATTCGAGCGGCTGGCGAAGGAAGGCAGGGAACCCGGAGCGCTTTTGAACGAGCTTAACGGCTTCATAAAAGAGGATTTTGAAGGGACTGACATGTACCTCACCGCTTTCTGCGGTCTGCTGGATTTCAGTAAAAAGGAGCTTTTGTATTCGAACTACGGGCACCCGCCGCAGTATCTTTACCGCGCGTCGTTATCATCTGTACAGGCCATGCCGGCGCAGACCGCGCTCTTAGGGCTTCCTTTCGATGATACGAACATTTACCAGGACAGTATCCCGTTCGGCAAAGGGGACAGGGTGCTGCTTTTCACCGACGGGGTCACCGAGACGTTCAACGACAGGAAAGAAGAATTCGGCACTGGAAGAGTGGAAGACCTTCTTGCCAGGGAGCACGCGATCCCGGCGGGCGAGTTCAACCAGAAGCTTATCGGCGAGTTGAACGCCTTCAAGAGCGGAGACTTCAGGGACGACATATTCATCATGAGTGTCGCTATAAAATAGTTGAAAACGTCCGTTTAAGTTGTATAATATCTCAGCGATCGCATAGAGGAGGATATGATGAAACCCAGAAAGAACTACCGTACACGCCCGAAGAAGACCGGCGGCAAGAAAAAACAAAGGGTTGCCGCCCAGAAAAGGCGGCTCGTGGCTGCCGGATACGATAAGGTAAAACTGGATAAATTGACCACTGTAGAGGTACGGGAACTCCAGAAGAAAGCGGGCAAAAAAAAAGGTTCGTCTTCTCCCAGAAAGAGGACAGCAAAAGCCAAAGCAAAGGTCTCAAAAAAATAGCTTACTCGCAGACGTTATAGGAACATTTGCAGTAAAAGGAAAGCATTTTCTCGGCTATTTTCTTCCAGCAGAATTCATTCCTTGCCAGTTCGAGCCCGTTGCGGGCTATTTTACTCCGGAAGGTCACATTTTTGTTGAGCACTAAAAGCGCCCAGCTCAGGTCTTTCTTGTTCACCGGGTTGACGATAAGACAGTTGTGCTTGTTCTTGAGGTATTTTCTGATGCCGGCGCGTTCGCTTACTATGACCGCTGACCCGCAGGCCATGGCCTCGGCGGCTGTCATCCCAAAGGGCTCGAATTTTGACGGCAGGACGAAGGCCTTGGCTTTCCTGTAATAAGAAGGAACAAAGTTGTCTTTGATGTGCCCGGTGTAAAAGATCCTGTTTTTGATCTGGGCTGCGTCAACTATTTCGCGAAGGTCCTGTTTTAGTTTTATCTCCCTGGTTTCCGGTCTTTTGGAACCTCCGCCGATCACGAGGAAAAGGTCTTTTGCCCTGGTAACGACCTTGGCGAAGGCCCTTAACAGGTAATCCAGGCCCTTGTTCGTGTCGAACCTGCCCATCCAGAATATATAGTTCTGGGGGACGTCTATTTTTTTCTCTTTTTCTCCGCTTCTTAAGGGCCTGAAGAGGTTGGTATTCACACCGGCCGGGATGACGGTGTAGTTCTTTGACCTGTAGTTGTAGAACTTTTTTGAGAGTCTGACCATGTCCGGGCTCGTCATCACGAGTCCCCGGGCCTTCTTAAATATGATACGCTCGTATTTTATCCTTTTTTTGAAGTTGAAAACTTTTTCCATCGTCTTCGTGTCGCCGCCCATCTGGAATTTCTTCCACGCGCCGAGGGAGTGATGAGTATGTATGAAGGGGCAGTGCAGCCGCTCGGTCAGTTTTATGGCGACATATCCGGCGCCCCAGTAATGCGAGTGGAACACGTCGTATGCCAGGCCCTGTTCCTTCATGAAACGCTCCATGTTCCTGGTAAAGGTGTCCAGATACGGAAAAAGTTTCTCTTTGGCTATGAACTTATCTCCGCCGCAAGGTATCCTTATTATGCGTACGTTCTTAGAGACGGGCTCTATTGTTCTCCTTTTCTGGAACTTCCTCGTGTAGATATCGACCTTGATGCCTTTTTTAGCTATGGCCTTGGCCAGTTCCAGGACGTAAGTGACCTGTCCGCCGGTATCCGTTTTACCGAGTGTCGGTTTAGCTTCGACATAGCCGTGGATGGACAGCATGCATACCCGTTTGATGTTGCTGGTGACCTTCCAGATGTCCGCCAGGGAGTAGTTTTTCCCTACCAGTATGTCTGCCAGTTTCGCGTGTTTGGATATGATGCCGTGTTCTATGGCCAGTATCTTCCTGTCATAATCGTCTATTTTTTCCCTTTTTCTTTCCAGCCGGGTCTTGAGGGTGTCCCTGTAAGTGGGCAAAAGAAAGACCCTCTTATTGGCGTTCTTAAGCAGGGTGGTGTAGGTGCCCTCGATTATGAGCACCTCCGCTGTTTTGCACCTCAGGGTCTCCTTGCCGATCTTATCATTGTTGAAGTCGACGAGAGGTTTCAGGAGTTTTCCCGCACTGCAGTGTTTGAACCGCGCGATGTGCCTGTCCAGAAGGTCGAGTTTTACTTCGGAAGGCCCCACGATGGAGATATCCCTGCGGCGCATCAAATAGTTGGTCTTCGGGGGATAACGGAAATAGTCATCCTGGTGGATAGTGACGCTCTTTATGTCGTCCTTTTTGAAGAGGCGCGCCAGTTCATGGGCGATCTCGGTCTTCCCCGAACCGGATTCGCCCGCTATGGTGATTACGTACCGTGAAGAGGAGGCCTGCACCTCGTGAAGTACCACCTTAACGATCTCTTTGGCCGCTTTTGTGTGGTGCCGTTTTATTATGAGTATATCCCCGCGCATATCGAATGCCTCGGACCCGCAAATATGATTTTCGTTGCCATCCGTTAGATATTTATGCTATATATAATACTAAACTAATGGGCTAAAGCAAGCATATTTTGCCGGTACACGCGTGACTTACGTGGCTTACAGGAGGTTTTTATGAAAATAGGTATGATAGGAGCGTGGAACGCCGATTCCGGGGCGTCGATCCACGCCGAGCTTGTGGGCAGGGCCTGGGTCGAAAAGGGCATAGATCTCAAGGTCTTCACGTTCTACAAACACGCCTTCCACGGCACCGCTCTTACTAAAAAACAGGATGAGGATTATGTTACGCGCTGTTTCACCGCTTACGGGTTCCCCGACCAGCAATTGGATTCCAAGCCTATACTTGAAGCCGATTACGATATATTCGTCGCCCAGGACCTCGGCATGCTCCCCATGAACCTTTTACTGAACATATTCCCCGAGATACAGAAGAAAGCCAAGACCATCAATGTCGTCCACGATGGGGAGCTTTCCAGAAAGCCGGAATATTTCAAATTCAACTGGGACCACGTGGTCTGCTTTGACGACAGGTATTATGATTTTCTCAAGGGCGCGTATCCGGAGGGCATCCTGAGCATAATACCTTATCCTTCATACCCCCTTAAGCCCGGTGATATGGCGGAATCCAGGAAAGAGCTGGATCTTCCGATGGACAAGAAAATAGTCCTTCTTTTCGGCCAGGCGGCCGAGCACGCACTGAACACGGTCATCGTCCTGGACCGCCTGGCGGACAAGTATGATATATGCCTCGTCCTCCTTACCGAGGTGGAGAAGGTCCTCAGCGAGTTCAGGCGAATACAGGACAGGGTGAAGTTCGATTTCAAGGTGATCGAGAAGTCCCCGGACCAGGATCTTCTTTTTAAATATCTATACGCTTCGGACTGCATGATCTACAACAAGCACTGGGCTCCCGTGGTCGTTGTGGGAAGCACTATATTCCAATGCCTGGGGTCTATGTGCCCGATCCTCGCCCGCGACACCAACTATGTTTATTCTTTCGGCAGGGAGGTCCTGAAGCACAAGCACTATTATGACCTGGAAGACAACCTGATCGATGTGTTCGAGAAAGGTCAAAGATACCAGATACAGCAGAAAGTGGTCGAGGATTACCTGGGCAGGAACGCCGCGGCCCCGACCGCCCAGAAATTCCTTGAGCTTTTTGAGGACCTTTTAAAGAAAGAAAGATAGAGAGGAGAGTAAAAATGGTGATGAAAAGATATAAAGGCAACCCCATACTCGCTCCGAGGGGGAACGGATGGGAATCCGTTATGGTGTATAATGCAGCCGTTATCTACGAAGGCGGGAAGGTGCATATACTTTACAGGGCGCAGGGCGGCAAGACGGGCCCCTCAAGAGTAGGGTACGCTTCCAGTAAGGACGGGTTCAACATAGACGAGAGGCTGGATCATCCGATCTTCGGGCCCAGTCCCGACAGCGACCTTGATTTCTTCGGTATAGAGGATCCCAGGCTGACAAGGGTAGAGGATACGATATATCTCAATTACACGGCTTACGGGTCCAATATGGGCATGGTGTTCCCGGTCAAGGGCGTACAGGTGGCGATCACGTCCATATCGGTGGATGATTTCCTCAACAAGAAATGGAACTGGGGGGAAAGGATATACCCCTTCTACAGAGTGGACAATAAGAATTCGTTCTTCCTGCCCGAGAAAGTGAACGGCAAATTCGTCCTGATACACAGAATACCGCCGCACATGTGGATCGCTTATTCGGATGACCTTAAGAACTGGGAGAACCAGAAGATCCTCATGAGCCCCCAGTTCGACTGGGAGTATTTCAAGATAGGGGGAGGCGCCCCGCCGATCAAGACGGACAAGGGCTGGATAACGATATACCACGGCGTCGACCGTAAGATGCAATACCGCCTGGGGCTTGCGCTCCTGGACCTCGAAGATCCGGGCAAGGTGATCGCCAGGTATGACAAGCCCTTTCTCGAACCCGAGACCGATTATGAAAAGAGCGGCGTCGTGCCGAACGTCACTTTCACTTGCGGGGCAGTGACCATCGGTGATGAGCTGTTCCTGTATTACGGCGGGGCCGATACCGTTATCTGTGTTGCCACGGCCAAGGTCAAGGATGTCCTTAAGCTTTTGAACGTCTGATAAGAGTTTTTTATGGAGAACAAACAGCCAAAAGACGAGAACATCGTCGAAAGTCTGAAGAACGCTTTTATCCATAACCGCAGGTTCTCCCTCGCGAAGGACCTTTATACCGCTACCGATCACGATAACTTCCAGTCGCTCGCGATGTCCATACGGGACCGCATGATAGAGAAGTGGATACTTACCCAGCAAAGGTACCATGACGAGAATTGCAAGCGGGTGTACTATCTTTCCATGGAGTTCCTCCCCGGACGGTTCCTTGCCAACAACATACTGAACCTGGGCCTGGAGGACGAATCCAAAAGGGCCATGCAGGAGCTGGGGTTCAGCGTGGAGGACCTTTACGAACGGGAGAAGGATCCCGGGCTCGGTAACGGAGGCCTGGGCCGGCTCGCGGCGTGTTTCATGGATTCCATGGCTACTATCGGCATAGCGGCTACCGGTTACGGCATCAGGTACGACTACGGCATTTTCAACCAGAAGATCATGAACGGTTACCAGGTAGAATACCCGGACGAATGGCTGAAGCTGGGCAACCCCTGGGAGTTCGAAAGGCCGGAACTCACCCACAAGGTGAGTTTTTACGGCAAGACGGCCAAACGCGTGGATAAAGGCGGCAGGTTCCGGGTGGACTGGATAGATACCAGGGACGTGACGGCGGTAGCTTATGACACGCCCATAGCGGGGTACAGGAACGATGTGGTGAACAACCTGAGGCTCTGGTCAGCCAAGAGCACGGATGAGTTCGATCTGGATTATTTCAATACCGGGGACTATATAATGGCCTGCCAGGATAAGATAGTCTCCGAGAACATCTCCCGTGTCCTGTATCCCAGCGACAACATATATAAAGGGCTTGAGCTGCGCCTGAAACAGGAGTATTTCTTCACGTCGGCGTCGGTGCAGGACATAATACGCCGTTTCAAGATGCATAACGAGGACTTCCGCACGTTTCCCGATAAGGTCGCTATCCAGCTTAACGATACGCATCCGGCCGTGGGAATAGTGGAACTCATGCGGATCCTCATAGACGACGAAGACCTCGACTGGGAAACGGCGTGGGACATCACCGTGAGGACTTTCGGGTACACGAACCATACCATCATGCCCGAAGCGCTGGAGACCTGGCCCGAATCGCTTTTCGGCAAGCTCCTGCCGAGGCATATGGAGCTTATTTACGAAATAAACAAACGCTTCCTGAGAGAAGTGACCAGCCGTTTTCCCCATGACCGCAAAAGACTGCAGAGGATGTCCATTGTAGAAGACGGCCCGGAGAAAAAAGTGAGGATGAGCCATCTTTCGATAGTGGGGAGCCACTCCATCAACGGTGTTTCCCAACTGCACACGGAACTTCTCAGGACCACGCTTTTCAAGGATTTTTACGAGCTTTACCCGCGTAAGTTCAACAACAAGACCAACGGGATAACGCAGAGGCGATGGCTCAGAAAAGCGAACCCTCTTCTTTCGAAACTTATAAGTTCCACAATAGGTGAAGAGTGGGTAACGGACCTGGTGAAGCTGAAGAAGCTGGAACCATACGCGCAGGACCAGTCCTTCGGGGAAAGATGGAGAGCCGTCAAGACGGAGAACAAGATACGCTTCGCCAGGTTCATCAAAGATAAGAGCGGTATAGTGGTAGACCCTTATTCTATTTTTGATGTCCAGGTGAAAAGGATACATGAGTATAAACGGCAGACGCTTTTCGCGTTCTTTCTCATAGCCCAGTACCTAAAGATAAAGAATAATCCCAACGGAGACATCGTTCCCAGGACGGCGGTGATAGCCGGGAAGGCGGCCCCGTCCTATGTCATGGCGAAACTTGTCATAAAGTTCATCAATAGTATTGCCGACGTGATCGACAAGGACCCCACCGTCAAGGACAAGCTGAAGGTGGTCTTCCTGGAAAATTACGGTGTGTCACTGGCGGAGAGAGTATTTCCCGCGAGCGACCTTTCAGAGCAGATATCCACGGCCGGGAAGGAAGCGTCCGGGACGGGTAACATGAAATTCATGCTTAACGGTGCGGTCACTATGGGCACGTGGGACGGAGCCAATATAGAGATCGCCGAGGAAGTAGGGCTCGATAACATTTTTATTTTCGGGCTTAAAGCGCACGAAGTGGCGGAACTGAAGAAAAAGGGGTATAACCCGCGGGATTACGTACAGAAGAATCCCCTGCTCAGCGAGGCGCTAAACCTGATCCGGGAGGATTTTTTCTCGCAGTTCGAGCCGGGGATCTTCAAACCGCTGTATGATTCTCTTTTATGGCACGACGATTATATGGTCCTGGCGGATTTCGAGGATTATTTATTCACGCAGGACAAGGCCGCGCAGGCGTTCCTCGACCAGGACGCCTGGACGGCACGATCCATACTGAACACCGCGAATTCCGGTAAGTTTTCAAGTGACAGGACCGTCCGTGAATACGCGGAAGATATCTGGAAAGTGGACCACAGGGCTCAATGAAAAGAGGGGGATAACTGCAATGCAGAAAAGCAAAGGGGTGGCCTTTTTCGGCGTCGCGATCATAGTGCTCGGCGTGTATAACCTGATAGGCATAGGCAATTACAGGCAGTTCGCGCTGATGTTCAAGGGGCTCAGCAATCTCGTGTCGATATCAGCTTACGTTTTTACCATACTTTACGGTGTGTGCGGCATATATTGCGGCATAAAAATACTGCGCCTCGAGGATTGGGCGAGGAGAGCCATAATATGGCTGACAGTGGTCAGCGTCATAAGCGGGCTCGGGCTGAACAGGCCGGTCATGTCCAATTTCAGGGAAATGCTCTTCTCGGGCCAGCTGGGCGTCGAGCCGGACATGATGAGTCCGGTCTACAGGTACGCCATCGCGTTCACGGCTTTGGTGACCCTGTTCGAAATGTCAGTGATCTTCTTTTTTACCCGTCCGGGTGTCGTCAAGCAGTTCCGCCCCGAAAGCTCTTAATAAACGGATCATGAAAAAATACGTTTTACACGAACCTACCGGCAAGGTAGAGACGCATATCGATTTCAAGGGCAACCTTAACCCCCAGCAATACGAGGTGGTGACCGGTTCGGAAGGGCCGTGCCTGGTGCTCGCCGGGGCCGGGAGCGGCAAAACGCGCACGCTTATATATCGCCTGGCGTATCTCCTGGAACGCGGTGTGCCCGCGAAGAACATCATCCTCATGACGTTCACCAACAAGGCCTCGCGGGAGATGCGGGACAGGACGGAGATGCTCCTGCGCTATACTCCCAAGGGGTTGTGGAGCGGCACTTTTCACCACGTGGGCAACCGCTCTCTCAGGATGTTCGCTTCCCAGGTAGGGTTCAAGAGGGATTTCGGCATACTTGACCAGCAGGATTCGCGTGACCTTATAAAGGCCTGTATGAAAAAGCAGAGCAAGAGGGTCAAGGAGGAGAGGTTCCCGAAACCTTCCGTTGTCCAGTCGATAATAAGTTTCAGCGCAAATACCAAGAACTCGATCGAGGAGGTCCTGGACGAAAAGTATCCTTATTTTTTGAAGTTCACCGGGGACATAGAGGAGATCAGACAGATCTACGATAAAAAGAAAAAAGATTCCAACAATATGGATTACGATGATCTCCTCGTGAGGTGGAAGTGGCTCCTGGAGAACGTGCCGCAGGCAAAACGCAGGTTCACCGAGCAGTTCAGGTACATACTGGTCGATGAATACCAGGATACGAACTTCATCCAGGCGGATATCATAGATATCTTAGCCGGGCACCACAGGAACGTGCTGGTAGTGGGTGACGACGCCCAGGCCATTTATTCGTTCCGCGGGGCACGCGTGGATAACATACTCAAGTTCCCGGACAGGTTCTCCGACGCCAGGATCTTCAAGCTGGAGACGAACTATCGTTCCACACCCGAAGTATTGGCGCTGGCCAACGATTCCCTGAAAAATAACGTGAACCAGTTCTATAAGGAACTCAAAGCCGTTAACCCCTCTCTTGAAAAGCCCGCTCTCGTTGAGGTAAAGGACCTTTACGCCCAGGGGAATTTCGTGGCGCAGAGGGTGCTCGAGCTGAGGGAGGAAGGGATCGAGCTGGATAAGATAGCGGTCCTTTTCAGGGCGCACTACCAGTCCGCGGAGCTCCAGATGGAACTTGTAAAGAGGGGTATCCCTTACGTTGTGCGCGGCGGTATAAGGTTCTTCGAACAGTCGCATATAAAGGACGTCCTCTCTTACATGAAGATAATAGCCAACCCCACTGATGAAATATCGTGGATCAGGGCGCTGACACTCAGCCCGGGGATAGGCCCGGGATATGCCGAGAGGATATTTGACGCATTTCTCAAGTCAGGCGCGGATCTTGCCGCCTTCGTGAAAGCGGACATGTCCGGTATTATTCCCAAAAAGGCGGAAAGCGGATACGAAAGGTTCAGGAAAGTGATGGAGTCGGTCGCGCGCGAAGGTTCCAACGCCTCGCCCGGCGAGGTTATACAGATAATAATGGAGGCGGGATACGAGACCCACGTACTGGCGAATTTTGAGAACGCCAAAGACAGGATAGACGATATACGCGAGCTTGTAAACTTTTCACACGATTATGTGTCGCTTAACGATTTTCTGAACGATATAACTTTAAGGGAAAGCTTCCGCGGTGAGACCGTGCTGGAGACGGCGGAGGAGGACGAACAGCTGGTCCTTTCGACGATACACCAGGCTAAAGGTTTGGAGTGGGACGCCGTGATGGTAATAGGCCTTTGCGAAGGCCAGTTCCCGCACCCCAAGGCCCTGAAGGAAGACTCCGAGATGGAAGAGGAGAGGCGTCTTTTCTATGTTTCGGTGACCCGCGCGAAACAGTACCTGTATCTCGTTCATCCGGCGACGCGGTATGACTACCAGATGGGCCTGGTAGTAGCAAGGCGAAGCCGTTTCCTTGAGGAAATAGCGAGCGACAATTACGAGGTGTGGGAAGTCGACTCATCATCGACCTCCGATAGCGAAAGCGGGCTTGGTAAATTTGATGACGATGACGATGTGGAGATCGTTATTGATCTGTGAGGAAAGTATGGAAAGACAGTTTTCCGCCGGTGGCATAGTGATAAAAACAGAAGAAGGACGCTCCTGGGTGCTTCTCATCAAGGACAGCTACGGTCACTGGATCTGGCCCAAGGGGCATATAGAGCAGGGTGAGACCCCGGAAGAGACGGCTATAAGGGAAGTCTCTGAGGAGACTGGCCTGAAAAGCCTTCAGATAGTTGAAAGAATAGGCAAACAGGAGTACGGGTTTTTTCTCGAAGGCAAACATATATTCAAGACGGTCTGCGTTTTCCTGATAAAAGCCGAGCCCCGGGAAGAGATCTCCGTGCAGAAGTCCGAGATAGCGGAGGGCTGCTGGTTCAGCCCGGAAGAAGCATTGAAAACTATAGAATACGAAGGGTCGCGGAACTTGCTTAAGAAGGCCATTGACCTATGGAACAAATAAAGAGTATATTTTTTGATCTTGGCAACGTCGTTGTGAAATTGAGACCCGAAGCGCTGGAGGAAGGCTACAAAAGTTGCTGTAAGCTGGAAAAGGGCGCCTTTATCGATTTTATCACCGACATGGATTCAAGAGACATAAACCAGTACATGGAAGGCAAGATCACGTCTTCCCAGTTCTATAACCGGACCCGCCGCCGCTTTAAGATGGACATTTCCTTCCCGGATTTTTACCGCGTCTGGAACAGCATGTTCGACCATTACCCGGAGGTGGAAGAGATAATAAGGACGATCAAGAAGAAATACCCCGAGGTCAAGTTGATCCTGGTTTCCAACACCAACGAAGCGCATTATGAATATATAAAAGGTCAATTTAAGATACTTGAGCTTTTTGACGCCTGCGTGGTCTCTCACGAACATGGCAGGCAAAAACCCGTTCCCAGCATATTCAATGAAGCCATGCGCCTTTCCGGCAGCATGCCCAAGACCACTTTCTACACCGACGACCGTCTCGATCTTATTGAAGCGGCAAGAGTTATGGGTTTTCGAGCTTTCCAGTTCGTGGGGCATGAAGAGCTCCGCGCCCAGCTCGCCAAATGCGGCCTCCCCCTCTAACTTAACCCCCGGGATTCAACCCCCGGGGTTGGATAATGGTGGAAGGGGTCGGGTTTATTCCGTGTACCCCATCTCTCTCAAGGCATCGGGGTCTTTCTTCCACTTTTCCTTCACCTTGACCCAGAGGTCGAGATACACGTGGCGCTGGAGGAGTTTCTCGATGTCGGCGCGCGCCATTTTACCTATTTTTTTCATCATCGCGCCTTTTTTGCCGATAAGGATGGATTTCTGTGATGTGCGTTCCACAAAGACGGTCGCGTAGATCATGAGGACATTGCGCTCTTTGTCTTCCTTCATATCGTCTATCACTACCGCGACGGCGTGGGGTATCTCTTCGTAAGTCTCGTTCAGGACCTTTTCCCTGATGATCTCGGCCATCATGAAACGTTCGCTTTTGTCCGTCAGCTCGTCCTCGGGATACATGAAAGGCCCTTCGGGGAGATACGTTTTAATGATCCCGAGAAGCTTGTCGAGGTCGGCCTGCTTGAGCGCGCACATGGGGATGATCTCGTCGAACGGGTAGGCTTCCCGCGCTTTCTGCATGATGGGAAGGAGGAGTTTCTTGTCTTTGACCTTATCGGCCTTGTTGATGATAAAAATGACCTTTTTGTCCTTTTTCGGGTCCGGCAGGCGTGCCAGGATGTTCTTGTCGTCCGCGTTGAACGCGTTCCTTTTCTCGGTTATGAACAGGATGATATCCGCTTCCATGAGGGTGGACTGCGCCCGCGTGAGCATGAGCTTTCCCAGGAGGTCATGGGGTTTGTGTATCCCGGGGGTATCGACAAAGACGATCTGCGAGTCCCCTTCGGAAAGGATGCCGCGTATGTTGTCCCGGGTGGTCTCGGGCTTCTTGCTGATTATGGCGACCTTCTCCTTCAGAAGCCCGTTCAGAATAGTGGATTTCCCCACGTTAGGTTGGCCCGATATGGCTACGAATCCTGATTTAGGCATGGCAGAACAATTATATCACATAAAAAGGTGTTGGCAATTTGTGTTTTAGGCGTATAATAATAATTTAAGCGGCGCATATTATAAATAATAACGGTTGATACTTATGGCGCAGAAAAAAAATCCCGCAAAAAAGAGAGAACCGACCTTTGAGGACAGGGTCCGTAAGCTCGCAGGTCTTCTTGAGGATTCCCGCCGTTCTGAGCTCCGGGCCCTTCTCGGGGAAATGGAGCCGGAGGATATAGCGGAAATCCTGGGGGAATTCTCTGTCGACGATAAGCTTATCATATTCAATTCCCTTGACGTTGGGAAAGCGGCCGTGGTCCTTGACGATACCGACTCCCCGACGCGTCTCCAGATCCTGCAGAAGCTCGACAGCGACAAGCTGGCGAAGATACTCGATGAGATGCCCGTCGACGAGGCGGCCGACGTGGTCGAAGAGGTCCCCGAAGAAGAACGCGAAGACATTCTCGATCTCATGGAAAAAGAGGACGCCGAAGAGGTCGAGGAGATACTCAGTTATCCCGAGGACACCGCCGCGCGCGTCATGAACCCCGACTTCGTCTACGTCAGGGAAGAGAACGACGTAGAGGACGCGATAAGCCACATAAGGAGCCTGGAAATCGAGGGTGAGATATTCTACGTATATGTCGTTGACGACGAAATGAGACTTCGGGGGATAGTCCCGATAAGAAAGCTGCTTACCGCGCCCAAAGGCACGCTTATACACAGCATAATGGAGACGAAGGATATCCACTCGATCCTTGTGGACAAGGACCGGGAAGAAGCCGCGCTGATGATCAAAAAGTATGACCTCACGTCCCTCCCCGTCGTGGACCACGAGGGAAAACTAGTGGGCCGGATCACCGTTGATGATATCATAGACGTCATAGACGAGGAAATGGCCGAAGATATAAGCAGGATGACGGGGACTATCGAGGAGGAGCACGGCACCGAAACCACGATGAAGGCGACGCAGAACCGGCTTCCCTGGCTGATAACGTGCATGCTGGGAAGCATCATAACGGGGCTCGTGATACAGATGTTCGAGGTGACGCTCGAGGAGACCATCGCTCTTGTGTCGTTCATCCCCGTTATTACCGCTACGGGCGGGAACAGCGGCGTCCAGGCGTCCACCGTAGTTGTGCGGGGGATAGCCCTCGGGCACCTGGACCTCACAAAAATAGGCGAAGAGGTATGGAGGCAGCTCAAGATAGCGATAACCCTGGGGCTTGTCTGCGGCATAGTGCTTACGGCCCTGGCCAATTTCTGGAAAAGGAACAGCGTCGTGGGTATGATAGTGGGGCTTTCGATACTCCTGGTAGTGATATGGTCGAATATCACGGGCGTAGTGATACCCATGACGTTCAAGAAGCTCCGCATAGACCCGGCTATAGCGTCCGGGCCGCTTATAACCACGATGAACGACGTAGTGGGAGTATTCATATATCTCAGTGTGGCGTCGGTATTCCTGGCTTGAAGCGCGTGTTGACACTTTTAAAAAGGTTGTGATATACTCGGATTTCATTAAAGGAGGTTAAAGATGGGTAAAGTGTTGAGCCTTTTGATAGGCGCGATCGTGGCGATCGTAGGACTTATACTTCTTATCGCGTGGTGGTACGAACTTCTGTTCGTCCTCAGGGGGGTCATCCCGGCTATCCTTATACTGGGCGGTGTCATAGCCGTTATAGCCGGTTTCAGCGAACTCAAGGACGTCCTGAAGAGTAAAGGTGAATAGTTCCCGGTTCTTTGCCCGGGCCGGTTTTATTATCCGAGATCAGAGGAGACCCGGTATGTCCCTGTATTTTAGAACCCTGCTGATCGTGTTGGTCCTTATCACTTCCTTTTTGTGCCAGGGGTGCGTGAAGGACAGGGCCGAAATGGAGAAAGAGATACTCGGCCACGACCCGTCTTTCCAGAAAGATCTGGATAAGCGGAATACGGTCCAGAAGGAGATCGCCTCGCTGGAGGCGGCTTACCGCCAGACGTGCATGAAGATAGACGAGGAGATAACCGCTCTTAAAGAAAAAAAGACGCAGGTAAAGAACGAGTACCTTACCTCTCTGGATAAGCTTAAGCGGCAGGTAAACCCGGAGGTAAGGGAGCTGCAGCGCAACCTTCTGGACATGCAGCGCGATCACAAGCGGCAGAAAGAAGAGCTTGGCGACATCGACAGGGACATAAAAGAGATCAACTCCCTGATCAACAAAAAGGACCAGCTCGTGCTGACACAGGAGGAGGTAAAGACCTGGAACGAGCGGCTTGCTTCCCTGGCGGAGAAAAAGTCCGCGGCAGATTCCGAGATCGAACGTCTCGCGAAAGAGATCGAGATAACGAAGCTAAAAATAAAAGTATTGAGTATCAAGTAATAAGTATCGAGTATTGAGTGTTGAGTTGTTAGTTATGAGTTGTACGACTAAAAACTAAGAACTAAAAACTAACAACTAAGATTTAACATCAAACATCTGATATGATAGTTAAACGAGCGTTGATAAGTGTTTCCGACAAGACCGGCCTGGAGGACTTCGTCAAGGGGCTGGACCGCCTGGGCGTTGAGATAATGTCCACGGGCGGAACGGCTAAAGCGATAACTTCGTTCGGGATCAAAGTCCTCGAGGTATCTTCCTATACCGGTTTTCCCGAGATGATGGACGGCAGGGTAAAGACCCTTCATCCCAAGATACACGCCGGTCTTCTTGCCCTCAGGGAGAATAAAGAGCACATGCGGCAGATGGAGAAGCAGGGAATAGTACCTATCGATATGGTCGTGGTCAATCTTTATCCTTTCGAGAGGACCGTCGCCAAGAGCGGTGTTACCCTGGAAGAGGCCATAGAGAACATAGATATCGGCGGGCCGACGATGCTGAGAAGCGCCGCCAAGAACTACCGGTCGGTGGGGGTGGTGAGCTCCCCCGGGCAGTATGCTCCGGTGCTTGACGAGCTTGAAAAAAGCGGGGGCCAGCTTTCGGGAGGAACACTCAAAGGCCTTGCCGCCGAGGTCTTCAGGAAGACGTCGGGTTATGACGGAGCTATAGCGGAGTATTTATCCAAAGAAAGTGTCAAAGTGTCTGAGGGTCAAGGTGTCAAAGAGAGAGAGGGACTTCCGGACGAGATCGACATCAAGCTCAGGAAGGTAAAACAGCTCAGGTACGGCGAGAACCCGCACCAGCGCGGGGCTTTTTACACGGATGCCTCCGGGTCTCCCCGCGGTCTTACCGCGGCAGAGCAGCTGCAGGGTAAAGAACTTTCCTTCAACAATATAATGGACCTGAATGCCGCCCTTGAGATAGTCGCGGGTTTCAAAACGCCCGCTGTAAGTATAATAAAACACGCCAACCCCTGCGGGGCGGCTACGGCGGACGACCTTAAAAAGGCGTATCTGGACGCGCTTGACTGCGACCGTTTGAGCGCTTTCGGCAGTGTCGTCGGCTTTAACGGTGCTATAGACGGCAGCCTTGCCGGTATGATACTTAACGAGGCGGATTTCGTGGAATGTATGATCGCTCCGGATTACGCGGACGGCGCTCTTGACGTTTTCGGTAAGAAGAAAAATTTGAGGATTTTACGGCTCCCGTTCGCGGGATGCATCACCGAAGAAAAGATGGACTTCAAGAAGATACCGGGAGGGGCCCTGGTCCAGGACAGGGATATGGATGATGTCGCTTCCTCGGCGTTGAAGGTCGTCACGAAGAAAAAGCCGTCGGGCGAACTTCTGGATTCGCTGATGTTCGGCTGGAAGATAGTCAAGTTCGTCAAAAGCAACGCCATAGTGCTGTGCCAGGGGACCAGAACGGTCGGTATCGGGGCCGGGCAGATGTCACGCGTGGATTCGGTGACGGTCGCCGTGAATAAAGCCGGTAAAAGGGCGAAAGGCGCCGTCCTGGCCAGCGACGCGTTCTTCCCGAAACCGGATTCCATAGAAGAGGCCCACAGGGCCGGAATAGCCGCTATAATACAGCCCGGCGGGTCCATCCGCGACGAAGAAGTGATCGCGGCATGCGACAAGTTCGGCATACCCATGGTGTTCACGGGTTTCCGCCATTTCCGACATTGAAGCCTGAAACTTGAGACCTGAGACCTGAATATGCCAACCTACGAAGATACCCTGGAATTTCTGGATTCTTTCGTCAATTTTGAGCATATCGGTCTGACCGCCCGCGATACCAATTTCGATCTGGGCAAGATAAGACGAGTGCTCAGGAAAATGGGCGACCCCCAGCTGGATTACCGGTGCGTGCACATAGCCGGAACAAAGGGCAAGGGATCGGCCTCCGCTTTCCTATCCTCGATGCTGCGGGAATCAGGCTGTAACGTCGGCCTTTACACTTCGCCCCATCTTACGTCGGTCCGTGAACGGATACGGGTGAACGGCCGTATGATCGGCAAAAGGGATCTTGTCAGTGTGGCCGACCGCCTGCGGGAACATATGGACCCGGGGTTCAGTTATTTCGAAGCGTTTACTTTGATGGCGATATTGCATTTCAGCATGCAAAAAGTGGACCATGCCGTCTTTGAGGTCGGTCTCGGCGGCAGGCTGGACGCCACGAACGTGATCAACGCCGGTGTTTGCGGTATAAGTCCGATCAGCTATGACCATACCCACGTGCTGGGTAATACTATTGAAGAGATAGCCGGGGAGAAGGTGGCTATCATAAAGAGGAAAGCCAGATGCGTGAGTTCCCCGCAAAAACCCGCGGCGCTCGAGGTCATCAGGGAAAAATGCGAGAAAGAGAACGCTTCGCTGTCGGTAGTGGGAAAGGACATCACGTACGATATAAAACGGCTTGACGAAACGGGGAGTTGTTTCGATGTTTTCGGCAGATCGGGCGCGTATGAAGATTGCCTGACGAGGATGCCGGGAGATTTCCAGCCTTTGAACTGCGCTGTCGCGGTGGGTCTTTGTGAGGAGCTTCTGCAAGGCGCAAGTTTGGACGCGCGAAAAATAAAGAAGGGAATAGAGAAAGCCTTTTTGCCCGGAAGGCTGGAGATCATAGGCCGCGAGCCGCTTATCGTCATAGACGGGGCCCAGAACGGGGAAAGCGCCAGGCGCCTGAGGAGCTCTGTTGAACGGATCTTCGATCATGGCAGGCTTATACTTCTTCTGGGGATGTCTAAAGACAAGGACATCAAAAGCGTCTGCGAAGAACTGGCTCCCCTGGCGGACAGTGTGGTGCTTACGCGTGCCTCCATTGAGCGCGCCGCGGACCCCCTTCTGATAAGGGGTTACATCAAGGGAAAAAAAGTGACGGTAACGGGGGATACCAGGGAAGCCCTCGGCGCGGCGCTGAGCCGTGCCGGGAAGAACGATACAATACTGGCAACAGGGTCTTTTTTCGTGATAGGCGAGATCAGGCGTATGATACTCGGAGACGGTAAGGGTAGATGTTAGTTCTTAGTCGTACAACTCATAACTAACAACTCAACACTTGATACTTTATCCTTTATCCTTGACACTTGATACTTTCATGAACAGTATGAACGATACCATAGCCGCGATATCCACGCCTCTCGGCCAGGGGGGCATAGGGATAGTACGCCTGAGCGGGCGGGCCTCGCTGGCGATAGCCGACAGGATATTCACCCCCCGCACGGGGGCGGGTCCCTCGGCCTGCCGGAGCCATACCGTCCATTACGGCTTTGTAAAGGTTCCCGGTAAAGATGAGATCGTCGATGAGGCGCTTCTCACCGTTATGTGTTCTCCCCAGACCTATACCACGGAAGACGTGGTGGAAATAAACTGCCATGGCGGGCTCATGCCGCTTAAAAGGGTGCTTGAACTGTGCCTGAAGGAGGGGGCGAGGCTCGCGGAACCGGGTGAGTTCACTAAACGCGCTTTCCTGAACGGGAGAATGGATCTTTCCCAGGCCGAGGCGGTCCTTGACCTGATCAACGCCCAGACCGACACCTCGAGGAAGGTAGCCCTCGACCAGTTACGGGGATCCATCTCCGGGGAAATCCGCGGGATACGCGGTTCCATCCTCGATATCCTTTCGCTCATAGAGCTCACGATAGATTTTTCGCAGGAAGACGTGCATTTCCCGGAACGTGATAATATCACCGGTAGGGTGGAGGAGATCTCTCGTTCTCTCAGGCGCATGCTCGAGACTTCCGAAAAAGGCATGGTTTTACGGGAAGGAGCCAGCGTCGTGATATGCGGCAGGCCCAATGCCGGCAAGTCAAGCCTGATGAACGCGCTTTTGAGGCACGACCGGGTGATAGTGACGCCCGTAGCCGGTACGACCAGGGACGTCATAGAAGAGGCGATAGTGATATCCGGCGTCAAGGTGCGGCTTTCCGATACCGCCGGGATAGTCGAAACACACGACCGGGTGGAGATAGAAGGGGTAAAAAGGTCCAGGGAGAGGCTGGCCTGCGCGGATGTAGTGATCTTCATGCTGGATTCCAGTCTCCCTCTTTCGCGAAAAGACAAAGAGATATATAATACGATCAGGGATAAAAGGATGGTGATCGTCGCGAATAAGACGGACCTCCCTTCCGCGCTCGATATGGATGAGGCAAGGCGCAGGTTCAAAAGAGATGACATCCTTGGGGTCTCGGTCCTGGAGAAGAAAGGCCTGGAAGATATCGAGGACGCCGTCGCGGCGAAGCTTTTCAGCGGAAGTATGGGGAGCCTCACGGAAGGGCCGGTGATAACGAACCTGAGGCACAAGAGATCGCTGGAAAAGGCGGCGGAGAGCATCGAGAGGGCCCTTTCGGTCACAGGCGCGGATTACAACGCTGAACTTCTTGCCAGCGACCTCAAGGAGGCGGCCCACCAGCTGGGGCTTGTGATCGGTGAGTCCGTCGAGGACGATATACTGGACAGGATATTCTCGCAGTTCTGCATAGGAAAATGATGGATATGGAACGTTCCAGAAGACAGAAGTCAGAAGACAGAGGTCAGAGGTCAGATATTAGGTGTTTGCTGTTGAAAGATACTATAATATTTTTTCTGTCCTCTGTTTTCTGTCCTCTGTTTTCTGAGACATGTATTTAACGGAGGAAAAAAATGGATAAGGGAAAAATAAAGAAAGCGGTAAAAGATATACTCGAGGCGATAGGGGACGACCCGGAAAGGGACGGCATAAAAGAGACCCCCAGAAGGGTCGCCGACATGTACGAAGAAATACTTGCCGGCATATCAAAGAACGCCGAGGATGAGGTCAAGGTCTTTTTCGACAAGGAGCACGACGAGATAATCCTACTGAAGGATATCCCGCTGTATTCGATATGCGAACACCATATGATACCTTTTATGGGCAGGGCGCATGTGGCCTATATTCCCGACAACAACCGGATCACGGGCCTTAGCAAGATCGCCCGGGTAGTGGATACCCTCTCCAGGCGGCTCCAGGTCCAGGAAAGGCTGACCACGGAGATAGCCGACACCCTCATGAAGAAACTGGAGCCCAAAGGGGTCCTGGTAGTGATAGAGGCGGAGCACCTCTGCATGAGCATGAGGGGGGTCAAGAAGCCCGGCACTATCACTACGACGAGCGCCGTCAAGGGGATATTCAGGACAAGCCAGAAAACGCGGTCGGAAGCCATGTCGCTTATACGGCACCCCCGTTGGACGTGAACCGGTTTTTAACAATTGCGTTTTTACCCCTCTTATAATATAATTATCCCATAAAAAATACACCTTTAATTCAAGTTTAAGGCCCGACAGCCATTTATGAACGAACATGCCACATTAGCGCAATTCCTGAATAACAAGGTCGCCATGACGACCCTGGCCGCGTGGTTCATTGCCCAGACCATCAAGGTCGTTCTGGGCGTTATCAAGGAGAAGCGGTTCAATTTCAAGTGGTTCGTGGGAACAGGGGGGATGCCCAGCTCCCACGCGGCCGGAGTGATCGCCCTTGTTACCAGCGTGGGGCTCCAGGTTGGCGTAGGGTCGCCCCTTTTCGCGTTGGCGCTCCTCTTTACCATAGTGGTGCTTTGCGACGCGCAGGGTGTGCGCTGGTCGACCGGCAAGCAGGCGGAGATACTGAACAGGATAATGGACGATATATATTTCAAGAAGAAGATCCAGGAAGACCGGCTGAAGGAACTCGTGGGGCATACCCCCATACAGGTACTGGCCGGCATGCTGATAGGCCTGACAGTGGCGTTGATGTCATATAGTGGGTTAAAATAACCGGGGACAGGTGGCCGTGAATAAGAACATCATTTATATTTCCGCTCTTTGCCTTGCGGTAGTGATAGCAGCCGTATCGTTTTTCGTCCTGAAAGCGGTGCCGGACAAAAGGCTCTATCCGGACAAGATAGACAAGGCCGCTCTCATCTACGACAGGGCTAAGGATTTTGCCAAGGAGAAGGACTACAATAAGGCCATCAACGCCCTCGTGGTGGGGCTGAGCCAGTATCCCGATTCGAAATACACGGAAAAATATCTCAGGGAACTGGCGTCGATCTATCACGAAAAAGGGGATACGGTAAAAGCCAGGTATTATTACAGCCGCCTGCTCAAGAATTTTCCCGATGTGAAGGACGCCTCCGAGATCCGATCCAGGGTGGAAGCTTTCAACATGGACATGATGCTGTCCCCGGCGATAACCGAGGACAGCATGGAATACGTCGTCCAGTCGGGCGATACCCTTTTCGCCATAGCGAAGAAGTTCGGTACGACGATCGGGCTTCTTAAGAAAGTCAACGGCCTGAAAGGCGACCTGATCGTACCGGGCCAGAAACTCAAGGTAGTGGTCTCACAGTTCTCCTTGTTCGTGGACAAATCCGACAACATCCTGGTGCTGAGAAAGGACGGCGAGCCGCTCAAGACCTACATCGTGTCGACCGGGAAAGATAATTCCACGCCCGTGGGGGTCTTCAAGATCGAGGAAAAGATGGTAAGGCCCGTATGGTACAAGGTCAACGCGGTCGTCTCCCCTGACAGCGACGAGTACGAACTGGGTGAACGATGGATGGGGCTTTCCAAACAGGGGTATGGCATACACGGCACTAACGATGAAGGTTCCATAGGCAAACAGATCACGCAGGGCTGCGTGAGGATGCGCAATAACGAAGTGATAGAGCTTTACGATATCGTGCCCAGCGGCACCGAAGTCGAGATCGTGGATTAAAAACAGTATGTCGTATCTCGCATATAGTATATCGTCGAAATCTTTGACGTGCGCTAAAAATAACGATATACGAAATACGATATACGAAATACGAAATGCGGCGCGCAAAAAATGGCTATAGTGCTGGAATTCGAAAAACCTATAATCGAGCTTGAGAACAAGATCGAGGAACTCAAGAAGTTCACGAACAAGGAGCATATAGACCTCTCCGACGAGATACTTAAGCTCACCACCCGGCTCGAAAGGCTCAAAAAGGACGTTTTTGAGAACCTGACCCCCTGGCAGAAGGTCCAGCTTGCGCGCCACCCTGACCGTCCTTATACCCTGGACTATATAGGGATGATCATGGGAGATTTCATAGAGATACACGGCGACCGCCATTTCTCCGACGACAAGGCGCTTATAGCGGGACTGGCGCGCATGGACGGCCAGAAGATCATGATCATGGGGCACCAGAAGGGACGGGAGACAAAGGAGAACCTGGAAAGGAATTTCGGGTGCGCCCACCCGGAAGGATACCGCAAGGCGATACGCATAATGAAGCTGGCGGAAAAGTTCGGTATCCCGGTAGTGACCTTTATCGATACCCCCGGGGCTTATCCCGGAGTAGGCGCGGAAGAGCGCGGCCAGGCCGAGGCCATAGCTTACAATCTGCGTGAGATGGCAGGGCTCAAAGTGCCCATAATAGTGTTCGTGATAGGCGAGGGAGGCTCAGGCGGGGCTCTCGGGATAGGCCTGGGCGACAGGATATTCGTCCTGGAGAACGGGTATTATTCCGTGATCTCCCCCGAAGGATGCGCCGCTATACTCTGGCGGGAACGCTCGAAGGCTCCTTCGGCCGCTACCGCCCTGAAACTCACGGCGCAGGAACTTCTTGAATTAGGTATCATAGATGGTATAATACCAGAACCGCTTGGTGGGGCTCACCGGGATCCCGAAAAGACCGCAGATGGAATAAAGAAGACCATAAGGAAAAGCCTCCGGGAGCTCTCAAAACTTTCAAGCGAAGAACTTGTCGATCAAAGGTACGAGAAGTACCGTACCATGGGAGTCTATAAAGAAGGATGACGACACCTGCCATGAAAACAAGGATAGCGAACGACAGCCATCTCCTGAAAGAGGTCAGCAAGGACCTCATAGCAGCGCTCAAAGGCAAAGGCGTTGAAGAGGACATAATATTTGACGTCCATGTGGGTTTCGAGGAGGCGCTGCGCAACGCCATGATCCACGGCAACAGGAACGACCCCGAAAAAAAGGTGACCATCGAGACACAGGTCACGGAGGAAGCGGTCATAATCTCCGTGGAGGACGAAGGAGAAGGGTTCGATCCCGGGAAGCTCCCGGACCCGACGCTTGACGAGAACCTCCTTAAAGAAGGGGGCAGGGGCGTGTATCTTATCAACCACCTGATGGACGAGGTCGCTTACGAACGCGGCGGCAGAAAAGTCGTGATGACCAAATATTTTTACAAAAAACACCTATAAGCATATAATTAACGGGGAGGTAAAATGCAGGTTAACATTGAGGATAAGAATGGCGTGACTGTTTGCAGCATGGTCGGCGACATCGATATAAATACTTCGCCCGACGTGAAAAAATCCTTTGACCAGATCATAAAGGATAAAAAGGACAAGGTAGTGATCGATCTTAAGGACGTGGGTTACGTGGACAGTTCCGGGCTTGCCACACTGGTCGAAATACTCAAAAATCTGCGCGCTTACGGGGGAAAGCTCAAAATAGCGGATCTTTCCGACAAGGTCCGCGGCCTTTTTGAGATAACCAAGCTTGACAAGCTGTTCGACATCGTCGCCGACGAACAGGAAGCCTTAAGCACTTTCTAAAAAGGATATAAGATGAAAAATACGGTAGAGAATATAGGCAAAACGATCCTCAACCTCGGCCAGCATATAAAGAACATCCTGGCGCTTTTATATACTACCCTGGAGTGCATATTCACCGGTCCGGTCAAAGGAAAGACGGTCAAACGGGACGGCCTTTTCGAACAGCTGGTATTCGCCGGCGTACAGTCCGTTGTCATCGTGTTCTTTATATCCCTTTTCACGGGTATCGTAATAGCGATGCAGAGTTCTTACCAGCTTAAGGAGCTGGGGGCCACCATCTACGTGGCACCGATGGTCGCCATAGGCATGGCCAGGGAGCTCGGCCCGGTATTCGCGGCCCTGGTCGTGGCGGGAAGAGTGGGGTCGGCGATCACCGCGGAACTCGGCACGATGAAGGTCTCCGAGCAGATCGAGGCTATGGAAGTCATGGCTCTCGACCCGGTACGGTTCCTCGTGGCCCCGCGTTTTCTGGCGCTCATCATCATGCTCCCGTGTCTTACGATAATGGCCGATATAGTAGGCATGTTGGGGGGCTTGATAGTGGGAGTTTTCAGCCTTCATCTTAATGTGTGGAGATACATAGCTTTTTCGTTGGATTTTCTGGTCTGGAAGGACATCTGGACCGGTCTTTTCAAGAGTTTCGCGTTCGGAGTGATCATATCCATGATAGCCTGTTACGTCGGACTGGATACCCGGGGCGGGGCCGAAGGGGTCGGGCGGGCTACCACGCTCAGCGTTGTCATCAGTTTTATCCTTATAATCCTTTTTGACTGTATTATAACGGGTATATTCTATTTTTCGAACGTATAGGAAAGAAAAGACATGGAAGAGAGAGAAGTAGTAATAGAAGTACAGGACCTGGTCAAGAAGTTCGGCGCAAGGACCATACTTAACGGTATAAACCTCAAGATATACAGGGGCGAGACGTTCGTGATCATGGGCGGTTCGGGGTGCGGAAAAAGCACGCTTCTCCGCCACATGATAGGGAGCCTCAAGCCGAATTCCGGCAGAGTAATGTTGCTGGGAGATGATATAACCGATAAGTACGAGGACCAGCTCGACGATGTCCGCAAGAAGATAGGCATGTCGTTCCAGTCGTCGGCCCTTTTTGATTCCATGAACGTGGGCGAGAACGTGAGCCTGCCTTTGAGGGAACATACCAAGCTCGATAAGAGCGTAATAGACATCGTGGTAAAGATGAAGCTGGAACTGGTGGGCCTCAGGGGATTCGAGGACCTCCTGCCCAGCGAGATCTCGGGCGGCATGAAGAAAAGGGTGGGTCTTGCCAGGGCTATAGCCATGGACCCGCAGATAATCTTCTACGACGAGCCTACCGCGGGCCTCGACCCGATAGTGGCCGCTGTCATTGACAAGCTCATACTTGATCTTTCCAATAAACTTTCGATAACTACCGTCGTGGTAACGCATGACATGAAAAGCGTCATGACCATAGCCGACAGGATAGCCATGCTTTACGAGGGCAAGGTGCTTGAGGTAGGCACTCCCGATGAGATAAAAAATTCGAAAAATGGGATGGTGCAACAGTTCATAAACGGCGACCCGGACGGTCCCATAAAGTTTTTCCAGCAGAAAGACGATTACCTGGAACATTTAACGGCGTAATAGTGGTGAGTTATGAGTTTTGAGTTATGAGTCGGCACGAGCGACCACATTCACAACTAATAACTAACACCTAATAACTAATAACTAATAACTAATAACTAACTAAGGAGTTCCGTTATGAGATTCAGCAACGAAATGAAGGCAGGCATAGTTGTTATCGTGGCCATAGTCCTGAGTATCTTTTTCTTCCTGAGGACCAGCGATTTCAAGGCCACTAAATACGAGCTGAAGACGTATTTCGTGTACGCCGGCGACCTTAAATCCGACGCTACCGTGAAGCTCTCCGGCATAGAGGTGGGCCGGGTGAAGAAGATGAAGTTCATTTACAAACCTGAGACCAAAGTGGAGTGTCTCCTGGAGATAGACGGCAATGCTAAGGTCCGGACCGATTCCATCGCATATATCGGCACAGCCGGTATCGTGGGCGACGCCTTTGTCGGTATCACGCCGGGCAAGGCCGAGGAGTTCATGAAAAAGGGCGGCACCCTGGCCAGCGAAGACCCGATCCAGATGCGTCTCTTGTGGAAGAAAGCCGACGAGATCGCCACCAACCTGGACAGCATCATCGCGGACGTCAAAGACGTCGTCGCGGAGAACAAAGAGAACATGAGCAACATAATAGTCAACCTCGAGGACACCACCGAGAACTTCAAGGAATTCAGCGAAGACGTGAAGAAAAACCCGTGGAAACTTCTCTTCAAGGGAGAAGAGAAGTAGTTCAGGTGTCAGGTCTCAGGAGAGCCGGGACGATGAGGAAAGTTTTAGTATTTGCCGGTTGTTTGTTTTTTTTGTTTAGCACAGTTAGTTCGGTTTTCGGCGTGGGTGAGACGGTACTGGTCATATCCTACGCGGGAGACGTAAAAATAATACCCGCCGGCGCCGCAAAGGCGATACCCTGCCAGCCCGGAATGGTACTGAGGGAAGGTACCAGGATAATCACGGGGGAAGAATCCTACATAGAGATCGTTTTCGACCGGTCCAGGCAAAACCTGGTGAAGATAAAGGCTAATACCGAGGTTGTTATCAAACTGGATGATGCCGGCAGGATCGATCTGATCGACGGTGAGGTCTACACGCTCCTCAGGGATATCAAAGAAGGACAGACCTTCCGCGTGCGCACGCCCGGGGCCGTTTGCGGTGCCCGCGGGACCGGCTGGTACACCGGGGTCAAGGGCAAGATCACTGATATTGTCTCGTTTCAGGACAACGTTTTTGTCTACGGTGTAAATAAAGACGGTTCCGTGAAGGAAGAGATCTTCTGGATAAAAGAGGGGTATGAAAGAAAAGTGAAGAAGTTCGGACGCCCCGGTGATATGATCAGGGTCTCCGAAGAACGGCTGGCCAGGATGAGACGAGAGGTCGGACTGGGCAGCGGCAAGACCCTCAGGGACGTGAACAACATAGAAAAAAGCACCAATGTCCGGGAATCACAGATAAGCAGCATCATCGAAAAAAGGAACGAGGAACGTCTGGACAATCTGCGGAGCAAGCGGGATAAATCCGATACCAGAGGAGGCCGCGTCGGCGGCAGGAAGCTGGTAAAAGGCCCTTAAAGCCCTACCTTGTTTTTAAACCAATCCTGTTATATACTTAAACTGCTCGAAATATGCGAAAAGGTCTGTCTAAACAAGGAGAGCATATTATGAGAAAATTTTTATTATTACTGCTCATATTTTGTCTTGCTGTATCACCGGTCTTGTATGCCGCCCAGGAGACCGTGAGTGTCGTCTCTTTCGAGGGTGATGTAAAGGTCCTGGCGCCGGGTGAAAAGGAAGCGGTCTCTCCCAAAAAGGACATGGTCCTCGAAAAAGGCACGAAGATAACCACGGGTAAAGGCGGCTATCTTGAGATGACTTTTGATGAGTCGGGGGATAACATCCTGAAAGTGGAAGAGGAGACCGAGGTTGTCATCAAGATAGACGGGGTCGACAAAGTGGAGCTTGTCAACGGCGAGCTCTTTGCCCTGATACAGAACCTCGGCGAGGGTGAGGAGTTTCGCGTGAAGACACCGTGCGCGACCTGCGGCGCTCGCGGTACCGCCTGGAAGACCATGACCGACGGCCAGACGACGGACGTCTCGGTCGTTGACGATAAGGTGTTTGTCCGCGGATTTAACAAGGACGGCACTGTATCCGATAAGGTGTTCTGGGTGAACAAGGGATACCGGAGGTCGATCAAGAAATTCCGTGCCCCCGGCGAAATGAAAAAGATCCCCACCGCCAGGTTCGCCAGGATGAAGAGGGAAATGAAGCCGCTCTCTTCCCGGTTGAACAAGGTGATCGACAAAAGGATCTCGGCGAGCGGATTAGATAAGCCCAGGATCGAAAGAGTGGTCGACCGGCAGGAGGCCATGGATAAAAGGACCCGGACCATAGATATCCGTGAAGACCTGCGCGAGAAATCCCTGGACCAGCAAAGAGAAAAGAAAGACGAACCGATCCTCAGGAAGAGAAGGAGGAGACCGCCGCCGCCGAGTGGTGGTACCGGAAGTCCATAAACGAAGGGGACAGGATAGTTGAATAAAAGGGCAATAATATCGTTGATAACGGCGCTGGTATTTTCTGCCGGTCTTTTTTCTTTCTGTCCTTATGTTTCTGCCGTAGACGAAGTGATTACCGATCTTTTTCCGGGCGCGGCCCCGCCCCCGACCGTCAAAGAAAGGAAGATTGAAGAGGAAGAAGCCGCTCCGACCTACCGTGACCGCACGCAAATAAGCGCTTTTATAGATATCCAGCAGGGCTATGATAACAACGTGGACCTCGACCCACGCCGCCACAAGGATGGGTTCCTTCAGACAACCGCTAACGTGGAGGTCACATACGACCAGACCGATACGTTCAAGTTCGTGGCCGGTTCTGACCTTTTTAATATAACGTACTATAAATACAATATCGATAACATCCTGGACATAACTCCTTACGTAGGGTTCGACTGGGAGATCCTTCCCGGATTTGTTTCAAAGAACCGCGTCACTTATGATTATTTCTCGTTCCCCAATGAGAAAGAAGACACTTTTTCAGGCCTAGTCCTTTCGACCTACTTGCGTCATTTTGTCACGGCGGATTTTTACCAGGAGGCGGGTTTCGAGTACCTGAGGCGGTGGTATCCCGACCAGAAAGTGACGATGACCAACCTGGAGATAGGCAATGCGGAGCGCGAGGACACGCGTTACAGGTACAAGTACAATCTTGGATACTTCACGAAGATGTTCTTCATCCGTCTGGAGAACGGGTTCATTTTTAACGATTCTACCGAGGTCTACCAGGACTATTATGATTACTGGAACTACAGGGTGAAGCCGGCAGTGATGGTGTTTTTTACCGATAAGTTGTATGCCGACGTTAGTCTTGTTTACAGGCACTTTATCTATAAAGACCGTCGCAGTACCGAAGACATCAATGACGTTACCCGCAACAACCTTTTCATATTCAACTCAACGATCTATTTCGATATAACTAAGAACATGACCCTGGAGTTCACTTATACCTATACCGAGAATGTTTCCAATGATCCTTTTGAAAAATATTCCGGCAGCATGATCAGCGGAGGCGTTTACTACAGTTTCTGATGAAGAAATTCGACCGGACCAAACTTGCTTATATCTGTCTTGCCGTTTTCATGGCGGGGCTTTTCCTCTTTTTTTCCTGGGCCAGGGTGTTCGACGAGTTCGAGTACAGCACGCTGGACTTCAGGTACAGGTTAAGGCCTCCCCAGAAGGTCGACTCGGATATCGTGATAGTGGAGATCGGCGACGATTCCATCGAAAAACTGGGCAAATGGCCTTTCCCCCGTAATTACCACGCGCTTGTCGTGAATGCCCTCAAATCATCGAACGTAAAGACGATCGTTTTTGATGTTTTCTTCAGCGAGGAAAAAGAAGGGGACGAGGAGTTCGCCGAGGCCATAAAAGACGCGGGCAATGTGTACCTGCCTTATGTTTTCGAGCTTAACCGCGACCCTCCCGACAGGACGCGCGTGTACGCCACCGGTTACGCGGCGGAACTGTTAGATATTTTTAAAAAGGTCGCCAGAGGCATAGGGTTCATAAATGTGGAACCTGACATTGACGGGAAGATACGCAGGGTGCCTCCCTTTATCGAGTACAAGAACGTCCTGTATCCGCATATTACGGTGCTTGTGGCGCTGAACAATTTGGGTTACAGGTTCGACGAGGTTAAGATAATACCCGGCAAAAGGATGATGATCGGCGAAGACCTGGTCATACCCCTGGACAGCGACTCTTCCATGCTGGTGGATTATCCGGCGGTCTGGGGCAAGGCATTCCGCCATTATTCATACGTGGATATCATCCAGTCGTATCTCGCGGACGTAACGGGACAAAAACCTATACTGGACCTGAACGAGCTCGGCGGGACCATATGTTTCATAGGTCTTACCGCGACGGCGGCTCCCGACGCCCATCCGTCGCCGATGGAGCCTCTATACCCGGGTATTGGGGTACATACGAGCATTTACAACAGTATAATGAGCAATATCTTTCTCAGAAGGCTTAACAGGTGGTGGAACCTCCTGATACTTATTGTGCTCTGGTTCCTTACCGGATACCTTACCTCAAAGAGCCGGAAGCGTTTCGCTATTCTCTCCATGATCCTTTTAACGGTCCTCTTTATCATGGTGGCCATTTTTATGTTCTGGCCGCTCGGAATATGGATCGACCTTTTTTATCCGATCATATCGTGTTTGGGAGTCTACATAATTTTTACGTTCAAAAAATACATAACGGAGACACAGAAAAGGGAGATCATCGAGAAAGAGCTGAACATCGCCAGGGAGATACAGGAGAGTTTTCTGCCCAAAGAGATCCCGCAGGTCGGGGGGCTCGAGGTGAGCGTAAAGATGCTGACAGCCAGGCAGGTTGGCGGGGACCTTTATGATATAGAGCAGCTTGACGACAACAAGCTCGGGATCATGATCGGGGACGTCTCCGGTAAGGGGGTTCCGGCCGCCCTTTACATGTCAAGGGTGGTCAGTGTTTTCAAGACTTACATGAGGGAAGGAACGGCTTCGGAAGTCGTTAAGAACATTAATAACCGTTTAGTCGCGGAAGCGGCCAGTAACCTTTTCGTGACACTTGCCTATATGGTGTTCGATACGGAGAAAAAGATAGCCGATTTCGCGATGGGCGGGCACCTGCCGACGATTGTCATGGAACCGGACGGCAATATAGAGCTTCTTGACGTTTCGGAGGGGATGCCGCTGGGGCTTATAGAAGGGGATTTCTCGCCGGGAAGAAAAGAGTATAAACCGGGAAGCATTTTCGTGTTCTATACTGACGGCGTGACGGAGGCTATGAACATAAAGGAAGAGATGTTCGGCCAGGATCGCCTGGTGAAGCTGGTAAAAGGCCTCAGGGGCCGGTCTACACAGGAGATAGTGGATTCCATACACAAGGTCATCGGGGCATTCGAGGGAAAAGGCAATCAGCATGACGATATCACGGTGATGGCGATAAAGACGTAGTATCGAGTATCGAGTATCGAGTATGGAGTATCGAGTATTAAGAAGGGGGACGGATGGGTTTGGAGTTGAAAAAACTGGAGGGATTCACGCCGAGGAAGGGACCGCTCCTTCTGATAATAATGGACGGCATGGGCATAGGTAAGCAGGACGAGACGAACGCGTTGTACGTGGCCAGGACCCCGTGTCTTGACAAGCTGTTCAAGAGTGAACTCTTCACCACGTTGAGAGCACACGGCACCGCGGTGGGGCTGCCGAGCGATGATGATATGGGCAACAGTGAGGTGGGGCATAACGCCTTGGGCGCGGGCCGTGTTTTCGCGCAAGGGGCCAAGAGGGTTAACAGCGCTATAGAGGACGGTTCCGTCTTCAAGACCGAGATCTGGCAGCGACTTGTCGCAAGGGCCGGGGGAGCGAGCGCGACGTTCCACTTCATAGGCCTTCTTTCGGACGGGAACGTCCATTCACATATCGACCAGCTTTACGCGATGATCATGAAGTTGGCGGAAGAAGGGGTGCGTAATGTCTGCGTGCATGCGCTGCTCGACGGCCGTGACGTGCCCGCAAAATCCGCCCTTATTTACATAGACAAGACCGAGGAAGTCCTCTCCCGTATACGTTCAAAGGACGGGTTCGATTACAGGATAGCCTCCGGCGGCGGCCGCATGGTCACGACAATGGACCGTTATAACGCCGACTGGAACGTGGTAAAGAGGGGGTGGGAGGCGCATGTTCTCGGTAAAGGGCGCCAGTTCCCGTCCGCCAGGGAAGCCGTGCAGACATATTACATAGAGGACCCAGAGATCACGGACCAGTACATGGACCCGTTCGTCATCGCGGAGGACGGTAAGCCCGTAGGGCGCATAGAGAACGGGGATCCGGTGGTTTTTTTCAATTTCAGGGGAGATCGCGCCATAGAGATCTCCCGCGCTTTTGAAGAAAAAGATTTCAACGAGTTCGACCGTGAATTCGTCCCGGATGTCCTTTACGCGGGCATGATGGAATACGACGGTGACCTCCATATCCCGAAGCATTTTCTCGTGAACCCTCCGGAGATAGACAGGACGATCTCGGAGTATCTTTGTTCCGCGCACGTAAGGATGTTCGCGATCTCGGAGACGCAGAAGTTCGGGCACGTGACATATTTCTGGAACGGGAATAAGTCGGGTTACGTATGCAAAGGACTGGAAAGATATATAGAGATCCCGTCGGATAAGATACAGTTCGATAAAGCCCCCGCTATGAAGGCCCCTGAGATAACCGAGGAGACTATCGGGCTTTTTAAGGGAGGGGATTTCAGGTTCGGCCGGCTCAATTTCGCCAACGGCGACATGGTCGGGCATACGGCGGTGGCCGACGCTATAATAAAAGGCGTGGAAACCGTCGATTCGTGCGTCCGGCGCCTCCTTGAGGTAGTTAAGGAGCTGGACGGTATAGCCATAGTAACGGCCGATCACGGGAATTCCGACGAGATGTTCACCGTCAAGGACGGTAAGAAGGTGCCGAAGACCGCTCACACGCTCAACCCGGTGCCTTTTATCATATTCGACCCGCAGTACAAAGGCGAGTACAAGATGGCGTCTCTTTCCGACAGGGGGCTTTCGAACGTCGCCGGGACTATCCTGAACCTTCTGGGGTTCGAGAACGTCGCGGATTACGACCCTTCGCTCATAACTTTCACGCAGGGATGAAAAGGGGCCACATTACCTCATTTCACTTGACTACGGGCGGTTCGGATAATACAATTAACATTCTAAAATATTTTTGTGTGCCGGAGTGGTGAAACTGGCAGACGCGCCGGACTCAAAATCCGGTGGGGGCAACCCCATGTGGGTTCGATTCCCACCTCCGGCACCATGTAAAGGAAGAAGGTACAGATGAAACAGACCCTTTTACCCCCGCACGGCGGGTGCGGCCTTATTGACAGGTTCATCCCGGAAGTAGAGAGAAAATACCTTTTTTCGAAAGCCCAGGACCTGAAAAGCTACACCATTTCTGACAGTGATCTGGCGGCTTTTTACAGGATCGCCGACGGCGGGTTGTCTCCCCTGGAAGGTCCCATGGGCGAAGAGGAATTCCACAGGGTACTTGACGAAGAGAACATCGAGAGGAGCGGCAAGAAATACGCGTGGGCGATCCCCATAGTTTTCCCGGTATCGAAAAGAGATAAAGAGAAACTCGGGGCAGGCGAGACCGTTCTCATCAAGAACGAGTTCGGGTTCATAATAGGCACGCTCGAGGTATCGGATATCTATCCGTTCGACAAGGATAAGTATAACAGATCCGTTTACGGCACCGACAGGAGGGACCATCCGGGCCCCCGCATAGTGAACAACGATCCCCGGGACTATCTTCTCGGGGGGAAGATATGGGCGCTTCCGCCGCTCAATTATCCCCCTTACGGTAAATATATGCTTTCACCGGAAGAGTCAAGGGAGCTGTTCAAAGCGCGCAAGTGGGAAAGGATCGTCGCTTTTCAGACCAGGAACGCCCTGCACCGCGCGCATGAATACGCGATGGTGTACGGGCTGGAGACACTTACCGGAGAGGGGTATTTTACCGGCGCCGTCCTGAACCCTCTGGTAGGGACGACCAAATCGGACGACGTTCCCGCCGAGATACGGATGAAGACCTATGAAGCCCTTCTGGACAATAAGCTTTTGGGAAAAGGGGATATCGACACCGGTCTCTGGAAGAAAAAAGGATACGATATTTATGACCACCTGGTCCTTATAGGCCTTGATATCAAGATGTACTACGCCGGCCCCAAAGAAGCCGTCATGCATGCCATATACAGGCAGAACTTCGGGTTCACGGACCTCATAATCGGCAGGAAGCATGCCGACGCGCCTTTTGACGACGGCACTCCCGCGTGGGGCGATTTCGACGCCCAGGAGAAGTTCGAGAACCTGAGCGGCGAACTTCTCATCAAGCCGGTCAAGGTGGGGTTCGCTTCCTTCTTCGAGGAGATAGGCAGGGTCGGCCTTATAGACGAATTCGGCAAAAAAGGATATAAGCCTGTCAGTATTTCAGGCAAGGAGCTCAGGAAGAAACTCCAGGAGAGCCAGCCCGTCGATGAGCGCATAATGCGTAAACCGGTCGTTAATATCCTTGAGGAATATTACAAGATCAAGAAAGAGCAGGAGCTCAGCGTAAAGAGCACCAATATCACCTGGCACGAGATGGGCATCACAAAACCGTACAGGGAGAAAAAGAACGGGCACAAAGGCGCGATCATATGGATCACGGGGCTTCCCAGCTCCGGGAAATCCACGATAGCCGTCGAGCTTCAGGCGCTCCTTTTCGAGGAAGGCTGCAACGTCTATGTGCTTGACGGCGATAATGTGAGGCACGGCCTGAACAAGAACCTGGGCTTTTCTCCCGAGGACAGGGAAGAGAACATAAGGCGCGTGGGTGAAGTAGCCAAGCTCTTCGCGGACGCCGGTTTCTTCGTTATAACTTCGTTCATCTCGCCGTACAAAAAAGACAGAGACAATGTCCGCAACTCCATGGCGAAGGGGGATTTTGTCGAAGTGTACGTGAAGGCCGATATATCCACATGTGAAAAAAGGGATGTCAAGGGCTTGTATGGTAAAGCGAAGAGGGGCGAGATCAAGGATTTCACGGGGGTCTCAGCGCCGTACGAGGAACCCGAGGCCCCGGAGGTTGTCCTGGATACGGACAAATACAGTAAAGAGGAATGCGGCCAGATCGCCTTCAATTATCTCAAGGACAAGAAGTATATTTTCAAGGAGATCCCCGTTTAAAAAATGGATTTCACCGGTTATTTTACAATAGCGATAATAGTTGCGATGACGGCAGTGCTTGCGTTAGAACTGGCGCCTTCATCGATAGTGCTGGCCGGGGCGTTGCTTCTATTTCTACTTACCGGAGTGATCAGTCCCACTGAGACCCTGGCGGGTTTTTCCAACAGGGGTATGATAACCGTGGGCCTTCTTTTCGTGGTGGCCGCAGGTCTTCAGTATACCGGAGCGCTTAACGCCGTGGCAAACAGGTTTTTGGGTAAGACCGCAAAAGGAAACAGGATCTCTTCTCTTTTCAAGATAATGGTGCCAGTTTCATCTCTTTCGGCTTTCCTTAATAACACGCCTATAGTCGTCATATTTACTCCGATTATCAAAAAATGGGCTGAAAAACTCGATCTAAGCGCTTCTAAATTTCTCATACCGCTCTCGTATGCCGCTATATTCGGCGGTATATGCACTTTGATCGGGACTTCCACCAATCTTGTGGTGCACGGCATGATGCTCCAGAACAATATTCGCGGACTTTCTATGTTCGAACTCGGCAAGGTGGGACTTCCGTGTGCTTTGTTGGGATGGCTGTACATGGCCTTCATCGGCCAGAGGCTGCTACCCGAGAGAAAAGACATAATGGAAGTGGTGATCGAGAACAGGAAAGAATATTTTATAGGCATGAAGGTGACCAAGAAATGCTCCGCTATCGGGAAAACTATCTTTGAAGCGGGCCTCAGGAACCTGAAAAATGTTTATCTTATGGAAATAGAACGGGGCGGAGATGTGTTCGGCCCGGTTTCACCGGATGAAAGGCTAAAAAGCGGTGATATACTGTATTTTGTGGGTGTTACTTCCGCGATCGTGGATCTGCAAGAGATCCCAGGGCTTGTTCCTGCGGCTCACGAGATGTTCGAAGATGATTTCCAGCGCGGTACGTCTTATTTTGTGGAAGCCGTGGTATCGGATTCATCCCCGATATTGGGAAGGACCGTCAAGGAAGTGGACTTCAGGGACAGGTACAAGGCCGGCGTTGTCGCCATACACAGGAACGGTGAAAGGATAAAATCAAAGGTCGGGAGTATAAGGTTGCATGCCGGCGACGTGCTTCTTCTTTTGTCCTCGGACGAGTTCCTCAAGAACTGGTCCGATTCACGCGACTTTTATCTCGTTTCCACGATAAAAAAACAGGAACCCAGGGTTTATCATAAAGCTTTCATGGCGGTGGCTATACTTACACTTATGGTCCTGGCCGCCACTTTTGGTTCGAAACTGCCGGAAATAGGAGGGAATAGGATAGGTATGTTCTACGCCGTTGCGGCCGCGGCAGCCCTCATGATGATAACAAGGTGCGTGACCATAAACCAGGCAAAAAGGTCATTGGACCTGAACGTGCTTATGACCATAGCCTGCGCCTTCGGGTTGAGCAAGGCCCTGCAGAACAGTGGAGCGGCGGGCGCGATAGCCACTTTTCTGATAAACCTGGTGAAAGGTTTCGGGCCTGTCGGTGTCCTTGTCGCGATATATCTGCTTACGACCGTTTTTACGGAGATAATAACCAATAATGCGGCGGCGGCCTTGATATTTCCTGTAGCCTATTCCGCGGGAGCCCAGATGGGCGTCGACCCGAGACCTTTTTTTATAGCCATAGCGATCGCCGCCTCGGCAAGTTTCGCGACACCAATAGGATACCAGACCAATCTCATCGTTCAGGGCGCGGGGGGGTACAAATTCACTGATTACCTTAAGGTAGGATTGCCTTTGAACGTGTTGTTTCTCATAGTCGCGGCGTTTGTTATCCCAATGTTCTGGCATTTTTAACGCTGTTTTTAGTTGACTTGCGATTAAGCGGGTGCTATATTGATTTTTCATAAATTCCGGTGGGGCTGTAGCTCAGCTGGGAGAGCGCGTGCATGGCATGCATGAGGTCAGGGGTTCGATCCCCCTCAGCTCCACCAATTTTTGAAAGGGGAACCATTGGTTCCCCTTTTATATATCCCCTCCTTTACAGGAATCAAATATAGGGATCGAAGGGAGCCGCTGAACCTCTCCATGGCGCTTCGCTGTCACCTCCTCCTGTTCGGTATTCTGCTTATTTGCATTTTTTTATTGACAAATGAAGAGGTAGGAAATATACTTTTTCTAAATTACAGGATTATCCTGTATAATATATATAGATCAAGGTGGGTCAGAGAGGGTTTTTGTCTCTGTTTTTTTGAACTCTCTGGCAAAAGCGATAAACGCAAAAATGGAGGCCTGTGATGAGAGAAGTGAGAAAAGAAGCGTTTGGTCCGCATCTGATGCTGGACCTAAGGGAGTGTGTCGCGGAAAAGCTTCGTGATTATGATCTCATTTTCGAGATACTGCACGACCTTCCGGAAAAGATAGGGATGACCAGGATAACGCAGCCGTATGTCTTTCCTTATTCGGGGCTGGTCCCGGAGGACAAGGGCATAACCGGGACGGTCATCATAGCGGAAAGCCACATATCTATCCACACCTTTCAGGAGAAGGATTACTGCTTTGTGGATGTCTTCTCGTGCAAGGACTTTGACGTGGACTTCGCCGCCAAGTATCTGATAAACGCTTTTGAGTCAAAGAATTACGATAAATACGTAGTGCACAGGGGCAAGGATTTTGCGAGATTCAGGCAGGCCGAAGAAGTGGCCGTAGCCTGACCATACTGATGGGACACGGAATATGCTTTGCCGGGTCTGAAGGATCATGCGGCGATCGGGATAAAGCGGAAATAACGATACTGCCTGTTCCTTACGACAGGACAAGTACTTGGATAAAGGGGGCCGATAAGGGCCCCCTTGCTCTTTTAGAGGCCTCCGCGGCTCTCGAGTTCTACGACATGGAGACGGACTCCGAGGTGTACAGGCGCGGTATATATACGTGCCCTTTTCTCGAGGTCGATGTTCCGCCGGAAGAGATGGCGCTCCGGGTAGAGGAAAAAATCACGGAGCTCCTGGACGAGGGTAAGTTCGTCGTAACGATAGGCGGGGAACATTCCGTGAGCGTCGGCCCGGTAAGGGCGCATAACAAAAAACACAAAGACCTCTGCGTTCTCCAGCTGGACGCCCATTCCGACCTGAGGGACGAATACGAGAACAGCCGTTATAACCACGCCTGCGCCATGGCCAGGGTAAAGGAAACATGCCCGGTGGTCCATGTCGGCGTAAGGAGCATGGACGTATCGGAAAAGAAGAGGCTCGATCCGGGAAGCGTCTTTCCGGCCAGAGACATCTTTGGGAAGAAGGACTGGGTAGACTCCGTGGTTGGACGGCTTTCGCCGGACGTTTATGTGACCATCGACCTGGACGTGTTCGACTCGAGCCTGATGCCGTCGACGGGCACGCCCGAACCCGGCGGCCTTACGTGGTACCAGGTGCTCCGGCTTTTGAGGACCGTGACGGAGGCGAGGAACGTTGTCGGTTTTGACGTGGTCGAGCTTTGTCCCAGTGAACACAACAAGGCCCCCGATTTTACGGCCGCGAAACTGGTTTATAAGTTTTTAAGTTATGTATATAATAAGTAACCAGTAACCAGTAATAAGTAATAAGTAACCAGTAACCAGTAACCAGTAACCAGTAACCAGACTGGGAACTAAACAAGCGTATTCATATGGAACAATATAACCCCGGTAAAATAGAAAAGAAATGGCAGAAGCGCTGGAGGAAAGAAGGCCTTTTCAATATCGACGTCAAGGATACCTCCAATAAGTATTACTGCCTGATGATGTTCCCGTACCCTTCGGCGGCGCTGCACGTCGGCCACGGGAGGAACTACATAATAGGTGACGTGGTCGCCCGCTACAAGATGATGAGGGGCTTGAACGTGCTTACGCCGATGGGGTGGGACGCTTTCGGCCTTCCCGCGGAGAACGCCGCTATCAAAAGCGGCCTGCACCCCAAAGAGTCCACGTTGGATAACATAGCGATGATGAAGAAGCAGATGGATTCCTGGGGGGTGGATTATGACTGGCAGCGCGAGGTCACTTCCTGCCTGCCCGATTATTACAAGTGGACCCAGTGGATATTCCTGAAACTTTTCGAGAAAGGTCTTGCCTGCCGCAGGGAGGCGTTCGTCAACTGGTGCCCGTCCTGTAGCACAGTTCTTGCCAACGAACAGGTCGTGAACGGCCAGTGCGAAAGATGTGACACCCGGGTCGAGCAAAAACAGCTGGAACAATGGTTCTTCCGTATTACGGAGTACGCCGAGCGGCTGCTTAACGACCTGGAGAAGCTTGACGAGTGGCCCGAGAAGGTGCGGATAATGCAGCGCAACTGGATAGGCCGCTCGGAAGGCGTGAACATAGACTACCCGATAGTAGGTTCCGACAAGAAGCTTACTTGCTTTACGACTCGTGTCGACACCATATATGGATGTACTTACATGGTCCTTGCCGCGGAGCACCCCATGATAGAAGAGCTGGTCGCGGATGATCCCGAGAAAGAAAGAATAATGGAATTCGTCCGCGAAGTGAGGAACGAATCCAAGATCGAGCGGCAACAGATCGAGACCGAGAAAAAAGGAATATTCACAGGTAAGTACGTCATCAACCAGATAAACGGGAGGAAGATACCTCTCTGGATAGCGGATTATGTGTTGATGGAATACGGTACCGGCGCCGTGATGGCCGTGCCCGCCCATGACCAGAGGGATTTCGAGTTCGCCAAGAAATACGGCCTGCCGATAGAAGTGGTCATAGACGACCCGGCCGGGCATCTCGAGGCGAAAAAAATGACCGAGGCGTACGAGGATGAAGGTGTCCTTGTCAATTCCGCGCAGTTCGACGGCATGAAGAACACGAAAGCCATGGAAGCGATAGCCGACCACATGGAAAAAGAAGGTATCGGCAAAAGGGCGGTCCATTATAAGCTGCGCGACTGGCTCATTTCCAGGCAGAGGTACTGGGGAGCTCCCATACCTATAGTTTATTGTGACAAGTGCGGGATCGTCCCCGTTCCCGAGGACCGGCTTCCCGTTATCCTGCCGGAGGCCATAAAGTTCAAACCGACGGGAGAATCTCCCCTTAAGGGAATATCCGATTTCGTTAATGCGAAATGTCCGTCGTGCGGCGGGAACGCCAAAAGGGAGATCGACACGATGGATACCTTCGTCGATTCAAGCTGGTATTATCTCCGTTATATCTCCCCGAAACTGGAGGACAGGCCGTTCGACACGGAAGACGTGAACAGGTGGCTGCCGGTAGACCAGTATATAGGAGGGGTGGAACACGCGATATTGCACCTTTTATATTCAAGGTTCATCACGAAATTCCTTTGCGACGCCGGTTACGTGGGTTTCGACGAGCCGTTCAAACGCCTGTTCACACAGGGCATGATAATCAAGAACGGCGCCAAGATGTCAAAGTCGAAGGGGAACGTCGTAAGCCCCGACAACCTTATTAAAAAGTACGGCGCCGATACGGTACGTTTGTACACGCTTTTCATAGGGCCGCCCGAGAAAGACGCCGAATGGTCCGACAGGGGAGTGGAGGGGGCGTACCGTTTTCTCAAGAGAGTATGGAACCTCCTCGAGGTATATGAGAACTCCGGTGAGGAGGGCGCCGACGGGGCGGCGAAAGAAGACCTTATGAGGAAGATGCACCAGACCGTCAAGAAAGTGACCGACGATATAGACGGGGCGTTCCATTTCAATACCGCTATCAGCGCGGTCATGGAACTTGTTAACCAGGTGTATGTTAGCGTGAACGAAAAAGGCAAGCATTGTTTCAGCAGGAAATGTCTTGAAGAAGTGATAGGCAACATAACGCTGCTTTTGGCGCCTTTCGTGCCTCACATAGCCGAAGAGATACGCGGAAGAATGGGAGTGAAAACAAGCGCTTTCAGGTGCAAGTGGCCGGCCTACCGTGAAGATATGCTGCTTGCCGATACCGTGGTCGTTCCCGTCCAGATAAACGGTAAGCTGCGCAGTACCATAGAAATGCAGCGCAACCTGGACCAGGATAAGATACGGGCGATCGTCGCGGAAGACGAGAAGGTCAAACAGTGGGTCGGGGGTAAAGATATCCGCAAATGGATAATCCTTCCCGATAAGCTGGTGAATATAGTCGTTAGTCGTTAGTGCCGAGGGATAATGAAAAGAATATCCTTATTTCTGATACTTGCGTTTCTTCTGACACCTGCGCGTGCCGCTTTTTCCGAGGTCCCGGACCTTAAGAAAGCGAAAGAATATGACGCGAAGATCCCCATAAAGGTGGTCAGGGAGATACCGCTTCCCAAAGGGTATCATGAGGGCCTCTTCTATGACGGACAGCACATGTGGGTGTGTAACGGCGAAAAAGGGAATATCTGGCTTGTGGACCTCGGAACGGGCGCCGTCGATTCGGAAATAGAACCACCGGGAACGTTTACCGAGGGAGTGACGCTTTCCGGGAAAGGCACCTTCTGGGTGACCGACTGGGACGAAAAGAAGCTTTACCGCGTAAAGGTCGAAGACGACAAGATGGTCGTGGATTATGACATCTCCCTCGAACCGGCGCACCCGACGGGTGTGGTGTGGACGGGGAAGAACCTGTACGTTATTACCTGGACCAGGGGTGTGACCGGGACCACGTACCATCTCATGCAGATGGATGAGGACGAACGCCTTTTCCGCAAGATGCGGATAAAAAGGATACATGAACCCGCGCACCTGGCGTGGGATGGACATTACCTGTGGATAACAAGCTGGTACAGCCGGCTCGTGTATAAGGTGGATGTGGAGACATTCAGGGTCCTCGGGTCTTTCCGTTCGCCCGCGGTGGCGCCTACCGGGATCACCTGGGACGGGCAGTATCTATGGATAACGGGGACCCGTGCGGGGCTGTATCAGGTAGAGGTGGGCAAGGGGGAGTAGGGCCCAGGGAACGTGGGAGACCACGTTCTTTTTTACCCATAAATTTGATGAAAAACAAAAAATAAATAGACAAATAATCAATATTGAAGGATAATGATTAGGAGAGTAACCAGTTACCAGTGACAGGGAAAATGGCAGGATTTAAGTTTGATTTCGAAAATCTGAAAGTTTATCAGAAGTCTTTGGATTTCATAGATGCAGTTTTTAAAATATATAAAAACTTAAGCCATGAATATAAATACTCGATAGGCAGCAATTTGATCAGAGCAGCTTTGTCAGTATCCAATAATATTGCAGAAGGTAACGACAAGGGGTCTAACAGGGAAAGAAATAGATACTTGTCTATTTCATCTGGTTCTACGAGAGAGTGCGTCTCGGTTTTAAATATTTTAAAAAGACAGAATATGATTGATACAAATGTCTATTTAAAGTTGAGAAATGATGCTCGGGAAATTACGAATATGCTTCAAGGTTTGATCAAAAATAATTTAAAACGATGAACTTTTTAATTCTATTTCTGGTTACGGGAAACCGGTTACTGGTTACTTTAATATGGATTCAAGAATATCCGAGAACATCGTTCTAATAGTCCTCTCAGTGATCCTCTTCACCGGGGGCCTGGGGCTTCATTTAAGGCGGCATAGGCTGCCTCAAGATACGGCCATAGTGATTGACGGAATAGAAAAGAGACTCACACTTACGGAGATCGAAGAACATTTAAAAGAAAGCAGGAGGGTCAACATCAATACTGCTTATATCGAGGAAATAACTTCCATACCGGGTATAGGAAGGGTCATGGCTTCAAGGATCGTAGAATACAGGGATGCGCATGGCAGGTTCTTCGATGAGAAAGATCTATTAGAGATCAAAGGCCTTGGAGAGAAGAAGCTGAACCGTATCAAAGAGTATATACGATTAGATTAAGGAGGAAAGGTGCTCCCTACCAGGGCCCCTCCGCCCGGTGTGGATCCTCCCTGTACGGGAGCACCCTTCCTCCTTTAAGCGTAACTATGTATCGTCCATTATTACTACCGATGATCGGTTTTCTCTCTGGTATTCTTATTGCTGAAAAGACCGGCATCGAAAATATCAGCATACTTATCTTTGGGCTTATCCTGCTGCTATTCGCGCTTTTCCTGTCGATTAGAGGCCAGCGGATATTCTTGATACTTCTTTGCGCTTTCTTCTTACTTCTCGGCGCTTTCCGCTGTATTTCCGCGAGAAATACACAGTCGCATGATATCAGCAATTTTGCGGATAAGACACCGGAAAAAGTCCTTGTTTACGGCACCGTGGCAAATGACCCTGAATGGAAAGGGAAAAGTTACATGTGCCGCCAGGTATTTACCTTAAGGGCGGAAAGGCTGCTTTCTCAGGAAAAAGAGAGACCGGTGACAGGAAATGTCGAAATAGGTCTTTATTCCTGGAAAGAACAGCCGGAGGTGGGGGACAAGATCGTTATCGGCGGAAGGATATCCGTTCCCCCGGGAAAAAGAGAGCCTTCCGACTTCGATTACGGAAGATACCTGAGATCCAGGGGCATCACTGCCGTTCTGAGGTCCGCGGAGAAGGATCATTACATGAAAACAGGGTTAGATAGTTCCCCGTCCTTCATGATAAGACGTTCTCTTTCCGAAGTGAGAAGGAAAAGTTATCACACCATCCAGGGACATCTCTGGCCCCGGCCGAAAGCCCTTATCAGCTCTGTGGTCCTCGGTATGAGAGGGGAGATAGATGAAGAGATGAAGGAACTCTTCATCAGAACGGGCACTTTGCATATGATCGCCGTCAGCGGCCTGCATGTGGGTATTGTGGCTTTGATCATAATGGGGCTTTTGCGGCTTTTATATCTTCCGAGGAACGCCATGTGTTTTCTGACGGTATTGGGTATCTTCGCTTTCGCCGTTCTGACAGGGGCAAGGCCTTCCGCCGTACGCGCGGCCCTTATGGGGGCTTTTATCCTTTTCGGCATGGCCCTGGAAAGAAAGCCGGACCTCTTGAGCGTGCTCGTTTTGTCGGCGTTTATCATTACGTTTTTCCAACCGTCCCAGATTTTTCGGGCCGGCTTCATATTGTCATATCTGGCGGTCCTTTCGATCATGTACATTACCCCGTTCACCGACAGGATATTCGTCAAGGATAGTGGTGCCGGAAGATCATATTTCCTCTGCGGATATTTCTTTAAAGCCGTATCCGTGTCCCTGGCCGTCTGGATAGGGATGCTTCCCGTTATCGCGGCATATTTCGGTATTGTTACTCCTTCGGTAGTCCTGGCAAATCTTTTAGCGGTTCCGGTGCTTACCCTTCTGGTGGTCCTCGGGGGAGGGCTCATCCTGGCGGGGTCCGCAGGCTTTCTTGCGCCGGTAGCGTTTTTGATAGCAGGAACTATAAATATCATCGTGCTGTATTTCATTAGAACACTTCATCTGATATCGCTTGTGCCTTTTTCATTCATACGTGTTCCCGCTCCGGGTTTGATGGTGATGACCGTCTATTACGCGGTATTGGTGAGCATATTGGCTGCTTTCGGCAGGGATAGGCAAACATAAACTGTCTTTCTAACACTTTTACACATAATAATTTTGTAAATAATCAGATATTGGCATTGACTTTGGTTATAGAATGTGATAATTTCGTTCTAATAACTATAGTATATTATTTAGCTTACTAAGGATGTTTAGCTAAGTGACCAGAGAAGGAGTGTCCTTATGAAGAAGGCATTTTTATTTGTTACGGTGATCGCGTTAGTAACAGGTTTTGCCGTTATTTCCAACGCATCGGTCGACAGTATCTATGAGGCCGCGGTGATCAATATGAAGGGCGATGTCAAAGTAGACCCGAACGCTGATGGCAGCTGGTTTACCCCCTGGATAGGTATGAAGCTCAAAAAGGGCGCCCTTTTGAAGGCGGGTCCGGATTCCTGGGCCGAGATCGTTTTTGACGTGGACGGCTTGAATATATTACGCATCAAGGAAAATACCCAGATAACCATAGATAGATCGAGCGTAAAGATGCCTGAAGGTTCCGTCCTTGCCAAATTCGACAATCTTACACCGGGGTCTTCTTTTGTGGTAAGGACACCCAACGCGGCCTGCGGGATAAGGGGGTCGGGTATGGGTGTCACGGTTGTTAAAGGCAAAACTATTGTCGAAGCGTTCGAAGATAAGGCTTACTTAACGACTTATGATGCGAACGGTAATGTAGTAACAACGGAATTCATAGTTCCTGAGGAATGGAAAACAACAGTAAGGTCTGATGGGAAGCCCGAACAACCTGTGGCGCTGACCCCTGAAGAAAAAGACGTATGGGAAGTCTGGGTGGATGCTCTTGAAAAAGGTGTGGGGGAAGCCCCGGAAGGTTATGAACCCGAACCTGACAGCAAAGACCTCGAAGATATTAAAACAGAAGAAAAGAAAAAAGACGTAAGTCCGTGTTCATAAATATACGATAAAAAGGGAGAAGGGATATGAGGTTTAGACTTTTCGTAATTTTTATATTGGCTGTCTTCGTCGCGGGCATCTTTTTCGCTGAACCAGCCCTTGCCTGGGAAAAAGGACATATGAAGGTGGTTCCTGCGGCGAAATATGAACAGCGCTGGGACAGCAATATCTTTTATGATACCGACGATCCGAAAAGTGATCACATGTCGATCATCACTCCCAGTATACTCGGAGAATTCGGTTTCGGGGCGGCAGGCAAACACAAAGCAAGAGTTGCTTATAACGTCGAGTGTGGCATTTTTTATGAACATACTGACCAGAACTACGCTAATCATGATGTTTTCGGCGAACTGTTCCTGGATGTCAACGAGAATTATAATATCAGGGCGAACAATACGTTCCTTTTCACTTCTGACCGCGCCGGTACGGAGTTTACCCAGAGGATATTGAGAAAAGAAGATACATTTAATGCCGTTCTTGAGATGGAATTCAATAAGCTTGCTTTTGATGTTGGGTACAGCTTCTATATCATAGATTACCTGAGCGATACGCTGGATCAGGTGGACCGTTATGAGAATTCGGGATGGGTCACCGGTTATGTGCAAGTAGCCCCGAAGACCAGGGTATTGGCGGAATACAAATACAAGAATATCAAATACACCGATGACAGTCCCCGTGATGCTAATGCTCATTATGCGCTTTTGGGTGTTACTGGTCAGATCGCTCCCAAAGTAACAGGTACTGCCAAGGTAGGTTTTGAATATAAAAAGTATGACAATTCATCACCTACCGATTTCACCAATGCCGTGGCAATGATTGATCTGGACTGGACCCCGACAGAAAGAACCAATGTGCATTTCGGGTACGAAAGGGAAGCTTTTGAGTCGGTTTTCAGGGATAACAATTACTATGCGGGTGACCATTTCAAGTTAAATTTCAAGCATAAGCTGCCGAGGAATTTTGCCGTGATAGTAAATGGTATGTATTTCCTGAATCAGTATCCCAAAGAGCGAGAGGGCGACAACGACAAGAGGACCGATAATATCTGGGCGGTGGGTCCCAGACTTGAATACTACTGGAAGGAATATCTGGTAGCTGGCGTTGGCTACAGGTTCAAACAAAGGGATTCGAACGTGGCCGACAGAAGCTACGATGACCATATCGTTTACGGTGACGTGAAATTAGCTTTTTAATACTTTAAAATAAAGAAGTTATAATAAAAATGACCCGGTTTTATTTCCCGGGTCATTTTTTACATAATTTCCACAACCCCTGAAAACTATTGATTTTCCTTACTTAAATAGGTATAATAACTCTGCTATGAATTTTATTAAAAGATCGTTTTTCGTACCCGTTGTTTTTCTAACCCTTACACTGGCTGTTACTTGCGTAAATGCGGAAAAAATACAGGAAGAAAATAACAACCTTGCCGGATATACGATCGGCCCTGAGAATGTATTACAGATAGATGTTTATTACGGCAGAGACAGGAATCTTTCCCGCAAGGTACGCGTTTCATCAAAAGGTTTTATTACATTTCCCCTGCTGGGGGAAGTGGAGGTCAACGGTCTTACTGTGGCCGAACTTGAAAATAAGCTCACGTATTTACTGGCAAAAGATTATCTGGTAAATCCCCAGGTTTCGGTATTTATTGATGAATACAGTACGGTTTCGGTATTAGGTCAAGTCAAAAGCCCCGGAACTTATCCTATTAAAGGGAAACTTTCAGTAGTTGAGCTTATTTCCATGGCAGGTGGTTTTACGAAAATCGCGGCTCCGAATTGGGTAAAAATAATAAGGACACATTCCGATGGCACAAAAGTCACTATTCCGGTAAGAGTGCACGATATCATAAACAAAGGGAAAGAAGAAGATGATATCCAGCTTCAGGCCGGAGATATAGTAACGGTGGCAGAAAGCATATTTTAAAAAAGAAAAGTGATATGGATAACAAAAATCCCTTTTTAGAGCAAGAGATCGATATCAGGGAATATTTTCGTATTCTCTATGAGAGAAAGTGGCTGATTATCTCCCTTACCATTGTATTGTGCACATTCTCTTTGATAAGATCTTCCATGTTGAGGCCGGTTTATAGAGCAAGGGCCCAGGTTCTCATAGAGCGGGAAACACCTCGTATACTTAATATAGAAGAAGTTTCACCGACCGAGTTCAAGGACAGGGACTATTATGAGACGCAGTATAAGATACTTAAAAGTCGGTCTCTTGCCGAGAGGGTCAATAAGACCCTGGGGGGATATCAGCCCTGGGATAATTGGGGAGGTCGCAGGAAAGCCAAAGAAAATGAACAAAAAATAAGCGACGAAAGTCGAGCTAGGGCGCTTTTAGGCAGAGTGGAAGTAAAGCCGGTACATAAGACGCAACTGGTGGAGATAAACGTCGAGGACGTAAACCCGAAGATGGCCGCAAAGATAGCCAATCTTTGGGCCGAAAATTACATCTCCTATGTGCTGGATACAAAATATGAAGCTACGCAATACGCTTCCGGATGGCTTCAGGGGAAAATAAAAGGGGCCAAGGCCAATCTGGAAAAATCTGAACTTGATCTTCAAGAATACCGAAAACAAAACAAGATAGTTATCGATTCGGATGAGAGGACCAGCATGCTGCAACAGCTTTTTCAAAAAAAAGCTGAACTGGAAATAACGCTCTCTGAAAACCTTGAATATTACAAGGAAAAACATCCCGAGATTATAGGCATCAGGTCCGAGCTTGATTCCGTAGAAAGCAAAATAGAAGCTGAAAAAGAAAAAGAGCTTTATACAAAAGATAAGGAGATACAGTACCAGATACTCAAGAGGGATGTGAAGACCAACAGGGAAGTATATGAGGCGCTCCTAAGTCGTATTCGGGAAACTGAAGTAACGGGTGGATTGAAGGCCACGAATATCAGGATAATCGATAAGGCCACTGTTCCGAGAGGGCCTGTACGTCCCAATAAGGTCAAGGATCTTATAATCGCATTTTTGGTGGGAATAATAGGAGGCGGAGGTCTGGCATTTTTGTTCAACAGCCTGGACCAGAGCATAAAGACGCCCGAGGATATAAAAAATTATATCAGATTACCCGCCCTGGCATCGATCGCTTTACCCAAGGAAGATGATAGGGAAGCAAAACCTGAGTTCATCACTTCACAAAAACCCTATTCCACGATATCTGAAGCATACAGAAGTTTGCGGACAAGCATAATGTTTACAGCGGTCGAACATAAGCGAAAAACGCTTATTTTAACAAGTTCCGGCCCCCAGGAAGGGAAGACCACGATCGCCATAAATCTTGCGATAGTTATGGCTCAGGCCGGGGAGAAGACTATCCTTCTTGATTGTGACCTGCGGCAGCCGCGTGTTGAAAAATCCTTCGATCTGAATATAGGGAACGGATTAACCGAAGTACTTGCTGGGAAAGAAGAAATCGATTCTGTCATCCATAAAACGCATATAGAGAACCTTGATCTAATAACATGTGGTTCGATCCCTCCCAACCCTTCTGAACTTCTGGGTTCAAGGAGAATGGATGAATTTTTACAAAAAGTTGAAGAGAGATATGACCGGATAATCATAGATTCACCGCCGGTTCTTGCCGTAACTGATGCGGTGGTCCTATCCGGCAAGGTCGATGGGACTATTGTCGTAGTGAAAGCCAATGAAACCAACCGGAATGCGATGTTAAAAACAAAAGAGATCCTTGAATCCGTCCAGTCATCAAATCTTATTGGCTCTATTCTCAACATGGTCGAAACCGGTAAAACCGGCGGCTATTATTATTACCACTATTATGGCAAGTATGGTAAATACGGCCAGAAACATAAGAAGCAAGAGCAGACCACGTAAATTCGAAATGTCATAAGATCGGACATGAAATCCAGTCGCGTCCAAATTGAAGATTCCCTACTTATAGGATTATTAGCCTTTGCACCGTTAGCTTTAGGAAGTGTTCATGTCTGGGCATATTGTATATTAGCGACATTGTCTCTTATCATTTTTGACCTGCATTTTCTGAATAATATCGATAAGTTAAAAAGAGTTCTAACCTTGCCGATATCTGTTGGAGCTGTAGCTTTTATCGGACTAACCTGCCTTTACGTTATACCTTTTCCGGAATATCTCATTAAGGTTGTTACACCGGGAGCTTACACGCTTAGACAGACATATATGCTTGCACCTGTTTCCTGGCAAACGATCAGTATATATGCATATCCTACTATAACAAGTATAATTAAACTTATTTCCTATGTAATGGTTTTTCTGGTCGTTGTTTCAAAAATCAGTTTGACAAAAAATGAAAATCAGGCAGCAGACAGTTCCCACCCGGAATTCGTGCCACATACATTTATATTGCTCGGTGCGTTAACAGGTGTTCTTACGATTATTTTTCATAGTTTTTCTGATTTCAATCTTCGCATTCCGTCTAACGCGTTATATTTCACGGTATTCTCAGGCATTATTGCCGGGATCGGCTTAAAAAAGGACAAGAGCGTTCTTAATCTACCGTTTATCAAAAAATTAGTAAATTCAGTCATCATAATAGGTTTTGTCGTAGCAGTATTCGGTATCATACAAAGGTTCAGCTGGAACGGTAAGATATATTGGCTGATAAGAAAAAAAGGCGGAATATTCGGCCCGTTTATAAATTATGATCACTTTGCCGGATACATGGGCATGTGCGCAAGTTTAGCAGTGGCTTATTTTATGGCGTGCATAAGATATTCGTCATTTTTTCAGATTAAAAAAGTAAAAGAAAAGCTGCTATGGTTTTCATCAAAGGAAGCCAATATGGCACTGATCTATTTGTTTTTATCGACAGTTATGATAACAGCGCTGTTTTTAACCACATCGAGAGGGGGAATATTGAGCTTCAGCGCGGCTATGCTGGTGTTTTTCTTCGCGTGTATTGTAAGAACAAAGAGGAAAAGACGAAGCCGCGTGGTTTTTTCCATTCTGTTGATAGGACTGTTATTCTGTGTTCTGGTCATATGGATAGGGCCGGAACCGACGGTGGAACGTTTTAGGATGTTAAACAGAATGACAAAAGTCGTAATAAAGGAAAAACCCATTTTAAGCGAGATTAGGCCCCTAATATGGAAAGATACTTTGAAAGTAATAAAAGATTATCCCGTTACGGGTACCGGGATGGGAACATTTTCATATATATTTCCCAAATACAGGTCATTCAGGGCTGATGATAAAAATTTGAAGTATGCTCATAGTGATTATTTGCAACTTGTATCAGAAACGGGTATCTTCGGGCTGGTATTTGCCATAGGTTTTCTTCTCTGGTATTTAAAGATGTTCGGAAGATGTCTGCGCGGGTTAAGGGAACAAGAATGAACGGAAATGGTGAACGTGAGTAAGACGATCAGATCGATAGTAGTTGTGTTCTCGATTCTTTTTTTTATCCGTGTTGCAACTATTTTTACCGCGGATCGTTTGTCCAGCATAAGTATGCTTGCTGAGAAGGAGAAGATAAACCGGGAAATCGCGTTATCTCTGGTTAATATTTCTATAAAGATCGATTCTGCCAATGCGGATATTTATATGCGAAAATATGATATTTTGCAAGATATCATAAGAAACGATGGAAGAGATAAGAGGTATGTCCTTTTAGAGCGTCAGTTGCACACCCTTAGACGTTGTATACAGCTTTGTCCGTCCTGGCCGGCATACCATATGTATTATGCGGTTACCGTAAGAAGAATGAGCCCACAGCCGAATATTCAGACCCGAAAGCTTATTTTATCGGAGATGGAAAAGGGCACGAGGCTTAAGCCTTATAGTAAACGTTATAGTAAAATTTACAAAAGATACCTTCAAAAATCCTCCTCCGAAATCGAACAGTGATCTTGGTCTTGACATTCCAGGCTTATATTAGTACAATGTTCATTCATTGAACATATATTAAGTTCTTATCTTATCTCTACTTAAAACCTGTTATCATTCGCATCTTAAGATCATGAAAAATGTTGAAGATACTATAAAACTTCTTAAATATTTACAGGAAAATCCAAAGGCGACTCAACGCGAGCTAATGCGAGAACTTGGAGTAAGCCTGGGGAAAGTCAATTACCTGATAAATTTTCTGGCCGATAGGGGATTGATCAAATTAAAAAGATTTCGTAAATCCAATAATAAAGCCGCGTACCTGTACAAGTTGACCCCAAAAGATATTTACGAAGAGATTTCTGTCGCCAGGAAACATATTAAGAATAAGTTAGCGGAATATGAAGAATTAAAGGCACAGATCGAGATCTTTGCGAAAAGTATCGGGGAAAAAGACATCAATAGAAGTTGATATTTTGATCAGGAGAAACATGAAAATAGCTGTTATAAGTTCAGGCCACATACCATCTCAGTGGGCTCACAGCATAAACACGATGAAGACCGCAGATTCTTTTTATAAGCTCGGACACGATGTTGAAATTTTGACGGTAGAAAGATACCCGGAAAATATGCAACGAAAAACAATAGAAAATATCCATGACTTTTACGGCATAAGCAGGGGCATAAAAATATCATTTTTCCGGGACAACCTTTTTTTTTATTACAGCGGCATAAAGCCTGTACGGTTGATGAATAGAGCTTTGGCAAAGATTACGGGCAGCAGGATAAGATATATCCGGGACCCGGAAAAGGTCATGAGTGAGTATTGCAAGGCAAGCAATGTCGATGTTTGTTACTGTAGAAGCTATAGGGCGGTCTATTATAACATTAAAAATAAAGTGCCTACTGTAATGGAATCCCACACTCCAAAGGTCGGGCATCCTGACCTTGAAAGGGTGATCGATCTAAGCGGGTCAGAACATTTTTTGGGTATTGTTACTATTTCGGAGGCGCTTAAGGATAATTTCGTTACCAAGGGAGTTCCCGCGGAAAAAGTACTTGTGCTGCAGGACGGTGTTGATGTTGGGGATTTCATGGAACTCCCGTCAAAAGAAAAAAGCCGTGATATTCTGGGGTTGCCGCGGGATAAAAAAATAGTCGTTTATTGCGGCTCCCTTTTTCCGGATAAAGGGATAGAACATATATTACTGGTCGCTAAAGAGGTCCCGGATGCGGTTTTTTTGCTGGTAGGCGGCAGGGAGCGACAGATAAGGGCGTGGAAGGAATACGTCAGTTCTCAGGGAATAAATAATGTATGGTTCCAGGGGTTTGTGGAGAACAGGAAAGTGCCGTTTTATCTAAGAGCAGCAGAAGCGCTTATCATGCCTTACAAAACGGATCAGGAAATAAAGGTGATGGATATCAGCACTACCTCACCGTTGAAGTTGTTCGAGTATATGGCTGCGCAAAAACCGATAATTTCTACGGATATCCCGGCGATCTCAAGGACTATTACGAATGGAGTGGACGGATTACTGGCAGAGCCCAACAATGTACAAGAACTGGCCCGGTTCGTGAAAATGGTTTTAAATGATGAAAAGTTATCGGAAAAGCTTTCAAAAAATGCTTACAAGACCGTTCAAAAATATGATCTAAAAACGCGATGTACCAGGATCCTTCAGAGATGACGGGTATATTGAGGCGGTAAGGAAATGTGCGGAATTATAGGTGAGATATCTAGTAAGCAAATAGACGTTAATAAATTCATCCGGATGAGAGACGAATTGTTCCACAGGGGACCCGATGACGCCGGATTATATGTGAATGAAAGTGGAAATGTGGCCTTAGGGCATCGCAGGTTAACGATAATAGATCTCAGCGCGGCCGGCAGGCAGCCGATGAGTAATGAAACAGGTGATGTTTGGCTGACGTTCAATGGTGAGATCTATAACTACAAGGAACTTCGGGATGAGTTAGGGAAAGATCATATATTCAAAAGCAAGTCGGATTCTGAAGTGATCATTCATGCGTATGAACAGTGGGGCATAGACTGCCTGAAGAAACTTCGCGGGATGTTCGCTTTTGGTATCTGGGATGAAAAGGCAAGTAAATTATTATTAGCGAGGGATAGAATAGGGATCAAACCGTTATATTACTATTTGAAAGATAAAAGATTTATATTTTCTTCAGAACTAAAAGGCATAATAAAGGACGAAGGAATAGAAAGGAAGATCGACCCTACCGCGTTAAAGCATTATTTTGTTTACCGGTATGTTCCGGCGCCGCGTTCCATTTGGCAGAATATGTATAAATTGCCTCCCGCGCATTATTTGGTATATGAGAACAGTAAATGCTCAATTCAAGAATACTGGGATCCGGGATCGGGGAACGATGCTTCTGAGGAAGAATCGATAGCTAAGGAGATACGGGACCTGCTCGAAGATTCTGTAAGCCATCATCTTATCAGCGATGTGCCGGTCGGCACGCTTCTTAGCGGGGGACTGGACTCGAGTACGATCACGGCGATCGGAAGCAAGCATAAGGAGGATTTATTAACATATTCAATAGGGTTTGAATCGGAGGAGCATAGTGAGCTGCCATATTCGAGGAGCGTGACCGACAGATTAAAGGTCAAAAATACGGAAAAAATATTGTCATCCTCGGAGATTCCGCATTTATTGGAGAAGGTATTATATCATTACGATGAACCCCTGGGGGATAGTTCTATTTTTCCCACGTTCCTTCTTATGGAAACGGTGAGTAAAGAAGTCAAAGTCGCCCTGTCGGGAGACGGCGGAGACGAAGTGTTTGCCGGTTATAACTGGTATTCAGCTTTTTTCTTTTATAAGAGATTTGAAGGCCTTTCCTGGTTTTTTAAAACGGTATATTTCGTTCTTTTAAAGATCCCGGATAGATTCACGACCAGAGCGGTTAACAGGCTAAAACGCAATCTTAAGCCATTTTCAATGAATGGCTTAGAACGATACAGGGCTATTATGGCTCCGCGATTTGAAGAAGATGAGATCAGTGGTCTTTTTGCCGAGAGTTATTACAGGAAGATCGATTCGGATGAAGGAGTAGAGAAATATGCTCAAAATGATCTGACGAGGGTAAAAGACTTACAGCTCTTGGATATGCGTACCTTTCTCGTTGATGATATTCTGGCTAAAGTGGATCGAGCGAGCATGGCGAATTCTCTCGAGGTGCGAGTGCCGTTCCTGGATCATCATATAGTGGAATACGTAATGTCCCTGGATCCGGATATTATATTCAAGAATAGCGAGAAAAAATATTTGCTTAAAAAAGTCGCGGGCTCATTACTCCCGTGGGATATTATCCACAGAAATAAAAAGGGGTTCAGCGCCCCGATCGATAAGTTCGGACTGATCGACAATAATATCCGATTATTGGAGGATCCATATACCGTGAAAGATGGGATCCTTAAGCAGGAAGCCATTGATAAGTTGATCTGTTCCGGAAAAAAAGCCGATAGGGCAAAATTATGGCTATTGGTCCTGTTCGAACTGTGGTATAGGAAATGGAGGAAATAATGGATTCGCGCCAAGTCAAAATCGCTCACGAGGATTGGGATAAATATTATTGGGAAGACGTCGAGGAAGCACGCGGAAAACTTAGAATGGAAAAAGTTTTGAAATATATACCAGTTGATGGTTTTCATCTGGATGTCGGTACCGGGAATGGAGACGGCACTTTTGTAATATCAAAGAAGAAAAAAACAATAGGTATTGATTACGGCTTTAAAAGCCTGAAAAACGCTGTGCGGAAAAATAAAAATTTGATCCAGGGAGACGGTTGTAATTTACCATTTAAGTCGAATTCGTTTAGTTCAATTACCTGTTTAGATGTACTGGAGCATATTCCAGATGCACATGGGGTAATATCTGAGATGCACCGAGTACTTGCGCCTGGCGGGAAATTGATATTGCAGACACCAAGCCGAGAGATTCAGCGGATAAAAGAAATAGCAGCTGCCATAGATCCTTTTATCAAAATACCCCGTACAGCTAAACGCACAGCTAAAAAAATTCTAACGTTTATTAAGAAATTTAAAACATCAAAAAAAAGACATGCAAACAATGAGATTAAAAACACCCCCAAAACATACACTCAACCATATGATAAGGAGATCCCATTACAACAGATTCTGGAAATGTTAACGAAATATTTCACTATACAGGTTAATACAAAGATAAACTATTGGCACCCCAGCCCTTTTACGAGAATGTTTTCCTATTCAAATTTGTTTGTTTGTGAAAAAAATAAGTGATACTTGAAAGAAAATGATTTATGAGGAGTGTTGCAAATGAAAAAAAATATATTAGAATTTTTGTCTTGCCCAAATTGTAAAAGCGATTTGAAGTTGGAAATTTTTGAAGAAGTGAACAATATTGTAATAAATGGATTGTTTCTTTGTTCTCGTTGTGGGAAAAAGTACCCGGTAATACAGGGTATACCCAGATTTGTTTCTCTTGATATGTATAAGAATTCCGAATCATTCAAAAGGTTTTATCATGTTTATAAGGAAGATCTGGAATTTTTAGATTTGGACGAGGATTTCAATGCCACGAGTCCGGATAATGTCAATTATGAGATAAAACTAAAAACAGTTAAATATTTTGGTTATGAATGGTCAAGGTTTATTAACTGGGGATGGATCAAAGAAGAGGAGATTCCGGAAGAAGAGAGAATCAAATATCACGGGGGTTTTATAAACAATACTATCAGCTCGTTTAAGAAAAAATCATTGATGGATGAAAGTAATCTGTCTGTTGGAAAGTTGGTTTTAGATGCCGGTTGTGGGAACGGGCGTTACTCAAATCAAGCGGCAGGATACGGGGCAGAAGTGATAGGGGTAGATATAGGGACAGGAACAGTAGAAGCCGCGTATGAAAACACAAAAAAGAAGGAGAACATCCACATTATTCAGGGGGATCTGTTCAAATTGCCCTTTAAAAAGGGCATATTTGATACGGTTTTCAGTATCGGCGTGCTAATGCATACGGGCGGGGCGTGTAAGGCATTTCGGTCCATTGCCGGCCATGTAAAAGCAGGCGGGGTTTTTACAGCGCATCTTTATCATAAACTGAATCCTGTATGGGAAATGAACGATTTTTTGATCAGGAAGATCACGACCAATATGTCTGTTGAAAAGAATGTTGAATTTGCCGGTTTTATGTCCAGGCTGGGAAGAATACTGGCAAAAATGAAGCTTATAAAAATCGCCAATCTTTTCATAAGAGTTCAACCTACTTTGATTCATATGTATGACTGGTATTCGGCGCCCGTAGCGACCCATCATACGTATGATGAAGCAAAAAAGTGGTATCTTGAGAACGATTTTGAAGTAGTAAAGACGAACGAGTCCTATCCATACAGCCCTTTTTTTAAGCCGTGGAGTTTAACTGTGAAAGGGAAGAAGATATAAGAGGCAGGTATTATGCAAAATCACAGGGTCCCATGGGAACAGAAAGTATCTAAAGGATCAGAGATGAAGCTTTTACAGCTTTGCGGTATAAATCCTGAGGAGGATAATTCGCAGCTGAAACTGATGGACTTTGGGTGTGGGAACGGCCGTTTTCTCGAAGTATTTGCTAAGTATTTGCCAAAACAAAATTTATATGGTGGCGAGATAGCTTCAGAAAGAGTTAATGAGGTTCGCGTAAAAGGCTTTAATTGCACTTATTTGAAGACGGGTAATGATCTTCCTTTCGATAGTGAGTATTTCGATATTGTTTTCTCCACAAATGTGATTGAGCATATTCCCCGAAAACATTATTTATATTATTTAGCGCAAGTTCACCGAGTCTTAAAAAAAGGCGGTCGGTTTGTTATCGGTACCCCTAATTATCCCGCCAAGCGTTTTTACGATCTTTTTAAAGCGTTTCAGACGGGGATGTTCAAATATTATTTATTGGATGACCCGACCCATTGCAATAAATTGTCGATACAAGGATTGGAAACCGATTTAAGAAATTATTTTGATGAGGTTTACCTGGAACCAACGTATATTTTGTTTGAGAAAAGGATCAGGATGCTAAAAAAGCCCAAAGTAAGGAAAAGATTAAGATTTTTAGGGGATAAAGTTAGCGGTTTTTGTTTAAAAAAATGAAAATGGATCTCATATGAAAGGTGATAAATATGTTTGGAAATAGAGTTAAAGGGCGCTTTAGGAGATTTTTATTGTTAAAAGACAGAATGATGTGCCGGTTGACCAGGGGGAGGATAGCTAAGTTGCCGTATCCTCCCATGCATATTGCTGTTATGGTTACAGGCGCGTGTACAAATCAATGTGTTTTTTGCTGTCATCATTCGGAAGATTCCAAAAACGATCCCGTAAGCAAGCATCTGTATAACTTGCAATTTTCGATATCGTATGATGATTTCTGTAAAATAGTTAATATGGCTTACGATGCGAGAGTCCCGCATGTTCACGTGGTTGCCCCGGGAGAGCCTTTTTTACACAGGGACATAATAAAAATGTTGGATTATGTCATCCAAAAATACGGAGAAGTTTCCTTTCAATCCAATTTTGATAAAAAGATATTCGAGAAGAACGATTATGTAAATGCCATTATAGAAAGAGGCGATCACATAAGTTATATAACAACCGATATTTTATCCTCAGACCCAGCTATACATGAAAAGATAAAAAAGGGGTCAAATTTCGAGTATCTGTTGGAAGTAATGCAAAAGATCAACAAAAAAACCGATATCCTGTTCGATCTACACCTCATACTGACAAAATACAATTACCGGCACATGGACAGGCTTGTTGAATTATTGCATGAAAGGGGTATAAAATTCAGATTCAGCATTGTTAATCTGCATCCGCACAATTTTAATGATTTTACCTCCAGTGAAGCTGTTTATAAGTCAGATGATGTCGAGATGAGAAAAGAACTGAACAAGGTTAAAGATGTTTGTGAAAAACTGGGTGTTCAAGTATCGGTTCCCATGCCTTTCGATAAAAAAGCATCCAAATGCGGGGTATTCTGGAGCCGCCTGCAGACTATCCCTTCATGGGATATTCCCAGAGAAAAGTGGATAGGGAATACGGTGCAGGGAGACTGTAATGCCGTGGTCAAAGGAAAGATGCGTTCATTTGGGAACATCCTTGATTATGATAACCTGTTTGATTTGTGGAACAATGAAACGCTGGTCAAGATCAGGAGAGACCTTATTAATGGCAAGTATCCCGATGAGGAATGCAAAAATTGCCAGAATTACTTGGATACTTCGGAACAAAAAGGCAAAAGGTAAATGTCAACAGAGCTTTTAAAAAAAGCGTTTTCAGGCGTGATACATAAATATACGGCGGGGATTGCCAGGCTAATTTTCGGCGCCCTTACATCTATTTATGTTATCAGGAAACTTACGGTTGAGGATTACGGTATTTTTAATTTCGCGACCAGTCTGTTCGCGGTAGCTGCGGTTATTACATCTTTCGGGCTGTCGATCACGGTGCAAAGGTATCTTCCGGAGTACAGGGAAAAGAAAAATTCTTATCTTCAAAAAAGGCTGCTCTCAGCGGCGATGCTGATACGTCTTACATCAGCGCTTGCGTTTGTTTTAATTATCCTCCTCGCCAATAATCGGATAATAAATATTTTTCATCTCCCCGGTTATTTTAAAGATTTTCTCCCCCTGTTATCTCTGATAATTTTGTTCGCTCTGGAGGCAGATCTTTTAGGCCAGGGCTGCTTAATGGCTCTCCTTGAGAACAGATACTGGAACTTTTCGAGGATCGCGTATCAATGCTTAAAACTGGTTCTTTTTTTCATAGCCCTTTCAAGGGGGTATGGGGTATACGGGATACTTTGGGGATGGCTCTTTGTCGAGATATTCCTATTTTTGCTGTACATGTTCAAAGCATATAAGACGGTTTTTTTATTGCCGACCCAAAAGGCAGACATCCAGCCGTTACCCATCAGGAGACTTTTTAATTTCAGTAAGTATCTGATCCTGCAGCAGACGACCTGGCTGTTCAGGGATAGAGCGGTCGATATCTTTTTAATATCGTATTTTCTTGGTCTCCGCGAGGTGGGCCAATACGCGTTTGCGTTCGGCATCCCTCTTATGATCATGAGTTTTTCTCCCGGGTCCATGTTAAGAGGCGTTTTCACGCCTCTTTTGGTCCGGAGTTACACGAGAAAGAACGATAAAGAACAACTGATCTATTTTTTTGAACTGACCAATAAAATAATATTTTTTGTGATGATACCTCTTTTTGTAACGTTGATGATCCTTGCGGACAAATTGATCATTTACGTTTTCAACCCGGAATATTTGAAGGTGAAATATATTTTCATTTTGTCTTTTGGTTTTGTGATGATACAGCAGTTCGCCTATCCATATGGAGCGCTTCTTTACACCCTGGAAAAGACAAAAGCCATTTTCATAGGAAGCTTGTTCGCTTTCTATAATCTGATAATGGATATAATTTTGATACCTCCTTTAGGGGTATTAGGCGCTATCCTGGCGACCGGGAGCGCCGGCGCAATGCTGCCCGTATATTATCATTTTGCAATAAAAAGAGAAGAGGGGATTAATTTAAAGTATCCGGTAAAAGCGTTCATGAAGTTTTCGATCAATATTCTGGTCATGGCGGTCGTGGTGGTTTTTCTAAGAGGTTTCGCGAACAGCATCGCCTCGGTGATTTTTGTAATGATAATCGCAGGACTTGTATTTCTTGGCCTTTCTTACTTAAATAAAGGGTTTGGTAACAAAGACAGGGAAATACTTAATAAGGCGATCGGGAAGAAGATCTGGGTTTTTTAGGGGAACGAACGAAGATGATCTATTATTCAAAGCATTTGGACAGACTGGTGGAGATCAAAAAAGACGCAAATCCCGATAGCTGGGATGAGCACTGGCAAAAATACAGGCGCAGAGTGCCTGAAAAAAGCAGCTTGCTGCCTCTTTTCGCCAAGAAAATACCAAAGGGGGCTACGATCATTGAAGGAGGATGTGGAGATGGCGTGCATACCGTCAGCCTGGCAAGAGAGGGGTACAATGTAACAGGGATAGATTACGCTGAAAAAACAATAGATCTATTAACGAAAGAACATCCCGAGGTAGCATGGATCCGCGGAGATGTTCGCAAGTTGGATAAGGACCTCAGGTGTGATTGCTATGTCTCGATGGGTGTTGTCGAACATTTCTGGGAAGGTCCGGATGATATCATCAAGGAGATCAATAGAGTCCTTAATCAAGAGGGGGTGCTTGTCATATCGGTCCCTGTAATAAATTTCATCCGGCGGAGAAAAATAACCGAAGACCGATATCCTTTATTTTCCGGCCGTGAAAAACCGGAGGAGTTTTATCAATTTTATTACTCCAGAAGAGAGATGGAAGATCTGTTAAAAAAGAACGGATTCAATATAGTGTATAGCCGGTATAGTTCGGCTTTTAAGGCTTTGATGGAAGACGGTTCCGGGTTCAGCGGGATATTTCGGATGCTTGATGAACGCGCAAAAGAGGGGCGATTTTGGGCAAAAGCTTTGATACTTGGTTTAAGACGCGGGTTAAGACCATTTTTGGGCCATTCTTTGGTCTTTGTATGCAATAAAAAGGATAAGCGATGCGCATAGGGATAACTATGACCACAGGTCTTAATTGCCGGGTATGGGAGGACAGGGGTACGGCAGGCAGGGAGCTTGCTTATTATGACAGGCTTGCCGAAATGTCCGGCAATAACGCGGTTCTATTCTCATATCCATTATGTGAAAATGAGGAAACAAGTTTAGTGAGCAAATACGCGCCGCGTTTGGAACTGATCCCGGTAAATTCATTTTTACCCGCTTTCAGATACAGAGAATTCTTATCGTCTTTTCTTTATTCTTATTTTGCATGGAACAAGACAGTGAAGTGCGACATTTATCGCAGTAATCAGACTAACGGGGCCTGGCTTGCCTGGATGCTCGCGAAAAAACACAAAGCGCCCTTTATCCTGCGCATGGGTTATTTATGGAGCGATAATCTAAAACGCAGATCCTCCAGAGGGTGGAAAGTTTTTACGGCTTTTGAAAGATTTCTTTGCCGGGAAGCGGATAGGATCATTGTTCCAACCGGGAGGATAAAAGAGAAGATATGCGCGACATGCGAAGTTGAGCGGGAAAAGATCATGGTTATAAGCAATTCTGTAAACACGGATCTGTTTAAACCGTTAAAAAGGCAAAAGAAACGCGATGTGCTCATGATAGGCAGATTGGTAGAGAATAAGAATTTCAGGGAAGCTATAAAAGCCGTTCATGAAGCCGGATTGTCGGTTACTATTATAGGGCAGGGTGAACTTTCCCAGGAGCTTAAGGATTTTTCGCATGCTTTGGGAATAGATGTTGAATGGATATCGCGGGCACCCAACTTTTCCTTGCCTGAACTGATGGCGGAACACCGTTATTTTATGATGCCTTCACTTTACGAAGGAAGCCCCAAGGCCCTTTTAGAGGCCATGGCATGCGGGATGACGTGTCTTGGTAGTGATGTTGACGGTATAAGGGAAGTGATATCGCATGGAAGGACGGGTTTTTTATGCGGGACTGATGCCGGTTCCATTGGATCCGGTTTAAGGGAAATGGTTTCGTGTAATAATCCTGATAAGATCGGCAATAATGCAAGATCGTTCATGTGTGATAACTACGGCATGAACATTGCTGTCAAAAAGGAGATAGATATTTATAACGATCTTTTGAATGAGTTAAAAGGAAAAAAACAATGACAGCGTTCAAAGATAACCGCTTCATAAAAGGGGTTTTTATCGTTCTATTAGGATCAGCACTGGCGATCATTACCGGCGAGGTCTGTGTCCGTCTTTTTCATCTTACAAGGGATACGACACCCTTTTTATTCTATTCCGATCCGGATTTCGGCTATGGTTATCAGCCGGATCAAGATACACGCAGTATGTACGGGATAGGACTTAGGACCAATAGGCACGGATTAAGGGATAAAAATTATAAAGACCACCCCGAAGAGAACACACACCGTATTCTTATATTGGGAGATTCTGTGACCATGGGATACGGGGTTGCAGAGGATCGGACATATCCTGACCTTTTGGAATCTTCTTTGAACGGATCGGGATCTCAGGATTTTGAGGTCATTAACGGTGGGATAGAAGGTTATAACATAATGAACGAGTATCACTTTTACAAAAAAGCAGGAAGACGTTTACATCCTGACGAAGTATGGCTTTTGTTTTTGTCGAATGATGTGAAAAAGAACCCCAGAAGACTGAAATTTGTATCTCCTGAAGGGATAGCCACCGATAATCCTGGCTCCCGTATCCCGCTTAGGTTTAGATGGGTTTTAAGAAGAAGCGCCTTGTATGTTTTTTGTGTGGACAGATTGCTTACGTTGAAGCAGATATACAGTAAAAGGAAAAACAGCGGGAAAAGTCCTGAAAAGGAGAACTCGAACCTAGATGCTTCTTTTAACACTTTAAGAGAGTTGAGAGGAGAAGTAGAAAAAGATGGAGCAGTTTTAAAGATCGCCTATTTCCCCAGGGAAGAAGAATGCAAGAATTCTATTCCAAGGGCAGAGAATATACGCGAAAAGTTGAAAGAATTCTGCCGAATTGAAGGAATTCCTTTCATGGATCTAGCGGGGCCTTTTAAGGAAAGCATGAAAGAAGGGAGAAATCTTTATTTGCCTCAAGATAAGGTACATCCTAATCGTGTTGGGCATAGTCTGATCGCAAAAGAACTGAGAGGTTTTGTATAAATGGAAAGATCGGTCAAGCCGATATTTATAGGTGGTTGCGAAAGAAGCGGTACGACTTTATTGGGCGCGATGCTTGGTGGGCACAAAGAGTGCTTATGTATCCCCGAATCTTCTTTTAAGGTCAAAGTGATACAGCGCATTCGCGGGCAGGGTGAGGAGAAAAATGACATAAAAAATGCCCTGGAGATGATCAAGGGCTACGGCCGGTTTAAATTATGGGGCCTCGAGATCGAAGACGATGCTTTTATAAAAGGAATAAATTCATATTCGGAACTGATAAGTTATTTAGTGAAAAAGTACGGTGAAAAGACGAAGAAAACAGCGTTTAAGATATGGGTAGACCATACTCCCACGAATCTAAGGTATGCGGCTGAATTGATCGATCTCTTCCCGGAAGCCAAAATGATACACATTATAAGGGACGGGAGGGGCGTTGCTTCTTCTGTTATGCGGATGGACTGGGGCCCTAATACGGTGAACAGGGCAGCGAACTGGTGGATGGAAAAAGTCGGTTATGGGCTCACGGCTGAGTCATTTCTGAAGAATGGACGAGTGATCCGTGTAAAGTATGAGGATATCGTAACCAACCCGGAAACCGCGATGAAAAAACTTTGTTCTTTTCTCGAGATAGAATATTATCCCGAAATGATCGAAGGAAAAGGTTTCGATATACCCGAACATTCATCCGGGACCCACGCGCTTATCGGAAAAAAGCCGGATAGGAACAGGGCCAATGCATGGGAGAAGGAGCTATCGCCCCGGCAAGTAGAGATATTTGAAAGTCTTGCGTCTGAGATGTTAAAGTTTCTCGGGTATGACTTGAAATACGGGTTTAAAGCCACAGGAATGACAAAAAGAGAGAGGGTTATGTTTTTTTTACGTCACAAATATAAAGTAATGACCAATTTACTGCATTTTAAATACAGACTTCGGAGAGGGATCTCCGCGGCAAAGAACAGATCAACAGGTGATAGGTAATGTCAGATCCGTTAGTATCGGTTCTCTTATGTGTTTATAATGGCGAACGTTACATAAAAGACGCTATTAAAAGCATTTACGGCCAGACATTCCAGGATTACGAGATAATCGTGGTCAATGATGGGTCAACGGACAGGACCTCCGACATCCTGGATTCTTTGGATTCCGTGAAATTGAAAGTTTTCTGGCAGGAGAACCAAGGGCTCACGAGATCATTGAACAAGGCCATTTCTTTAGCGAAAGGGAAATACCTCGCCAGGCAGGATGCTGACGATATATCACTGCCGGACAGGCTCAGATCTCAGGTCAACGCGTTGGAAAATAACCCGGAAGCGGCCGTCTGTGCGGTGGGGGCAGAGTTCATAGATGAAAAAAGTGAGAGTCTTATGTTCAAAAAACCGGTGCTAAGGATACTATCATCGGGAGAGGGAAAAGAGTTTCAGGGGTTTACTCATGGATCGCTAATGTTTCGCCGTGATGTCTTGACGGAGATGGGGGGCTATTACGAAGGAATAATGTATAGCCAGGATTATTTTTTGCTGAGTAATGTATTGAGGAAATATTCAGCCGAGATGATCCCGGACATTCATTATAAATTCAGAATAAACCGGTCCTCTTTGACGCTTACAAAACGCAGGCAGCAAAGAAGATGTCATGATGCTATCAGCAGGCATTTCAGACTGGCCGGGAAGTGTAACGATCCAATGCCGCCCTCCATAAAAACCGGGCACATGAACTTGAGGGATATTAAATTTGTCGATACGGACACACTTGCAGTGTTGTCCCCCGATTCATATTACGATTATGTTTGCGGCTGTTATTTATATTCAAGCGGACAGTATAATAAAGCTGCAAGGCGATTGAAGAGTGTCATTAAAAGGAATCCATGGTTTCTTAGGGCGCTTTTTATGATGACCAAGGTGAAGCTGAAAAGTTTGAATACAGGATAATAAATGAGAATAACGATAGTTTCTCTGAAAAAACACTGGTTTGACGGCGAACGTTATTACACATACGGCGGGTTCGGTGATTATGTACGCGAACTATCGAACCACTTTTCCGGGGCAGACCTTATTGTGCCGGTTTATCGAGGGGATCCGCCGGAAGGTTCATATGTCATGTCTTCTGATAAGATCAGGATCAAGCCGGTGGCCACGTATGAAAATGAGCTCGGGCTTCTATTAAAATTTCCCCTGATCTTTTTGCAAATAGCGTTTCGAATACGAGGTTCTGAGGTCGTTAATATACGATTACCTGATATGGTCGGTGTCGCCGGATGGATCTGGTGCCGTTTGTACGGGATACCGAATTTTGTTTCAGTGACCAGCGATATGAGGCAGTTCTTGAAAAACAAATATTCTACAAGGACGAGAGGTCTTGTCAAAAAAGGGCTTAAAGCGTGGATAAAACTTTATCTTTTTTGGGAGAATTTGATCGTTTCGAAAGAAATTTCATTTTTGCAAGGCCGTACTTTAAAGGAACGATATAAAGATGTCGGGAAAAGCTTTCTTTGGATAAGCTCATCCCTTCGAAAAGAAGACATACTTGGGGAGCCTAAATTTATTACAGATTCAAAAGAGCTGAACTTATTGTGTGTTTCCAGGATCACCCGGGCTAAAGGGCTTTCTTTTTTGATCAAAAGCCTTCATGAGTTGAGAGATAGAGGAGTGGAAGCCAGGTTAACATTGGTCGGCAAGGCTGAGCGGGATATTCTGGATGAACTTTTTACTAATGCGAAAAAATCCGGCATCGAAAAATACGTGGAATATAAGGGACTTATCCCGCATGGGAGAGAACTTTATGCGTGTTATGATAAAGCTGATATTTTTGTCCTTCCTTCATTATGGGAAGGTACTCCAAAAGTGTTATTAGAAGCGATGGCTCGAGGTATTCCCATTGTTGCAAGTGATGTGGGAGGTGTATCGAATGTCGTAGTGAATGGGGAGAACGGGATCATTGTTCCGCCGGGAGATCCGGAGGAGATAACTTCTTCTGTGATCGAACTCTATCAGGATAAAGCGTTAAGAAGAAGGATGTCGGATAAAAACAGAGAAAAGGCGCGCCGGTATGTTCTTTCGGATCAGGTCGGCAATATGATGACGATCTTGAAAGATAACGGGTTAATGCCTGAACAGGGAATGTCTGAAAATGCGATCAAAGTGATGATGTGGGTCTCACATGCCGTGGGGGGTGTGAACGCCGGTATTAACGGTACGGAGTATAGGGCCGGGGAGATCGCGAAGCAATGGGACCGGCAGGATATCATGTTACATATATTTTATTACGGGAAAGGGCGGCTTAACGGTCTTTTTGAAGAGCTGGATAAAAAGGGTAAGATAATATATCTGCCGTATGTACATAGTGGCAGATTGAATTATGTCAAGGCCTTGCGCTCGTCGCTCAAAAAGACCAGACCCGATGTTTTACATGTGCAGGGTCCGGTTTTGTTCGATTTCATAGCTTCGGTTATCGCCCCGTTTTACGGGGTAAAGGCTTTAATAACACGAACGTCAAATATCTCTGAATATAACGTGTCCAGGGTCAGAAAAACCGTATTCCGTCTGATGGACAAGATCATTTATCGCAGGGCCGAACGCCTGATGCAGATAAGCGAGCACGGAAGGCGGCAATGGGCGAAAGAGCTTAATATCCCCGTAGAAGATATAAAACTGGTAAGGAACGGTGTTTATTTAAAAGACCTGGATCTGGTTCCTCCGCCGGGTCGAACGAACGATAAGGATCTTACTTTCGGATGCATATCGCAGCTGAAATGGGAAAAGGGATTCGAGTATTTGTTCGAAGCTATGGCAGCGCTCAAGGACGGGGGGATAAAACCTCATCTATTGATCGCGGGTGATGGACCGGAACGTGCGTCTATAGAATCCAGAGTCGAAGAACTGGGAATTCATGACCAAGTAAAGTTTTTAGGATTTCGTGATGATATTCCCGGGTTTTTGGGAAAAGTGCAGTGCATTGTATTGTCTTCTTTGAGGGAAGGGGCCCCGGTATCTTTGATGCAGGCGGCTTCCGCGGGTCGTCCGGTAATAGCGACGGATGTTGGAGCAGTGAAAGAAATAGTCAGGAATAATGAAACCGGGATATTGGTGAAACCCGGTTCATCACAGCAGCTTGCCGAAGAGATGAAAAGCATTTGTCTTGATAGTAAGAAAATAACTTCAATGGGCAAGAACGCAAAAGAACATTCGATAGACTTTGATATAGAAACGATGATATCAGGATACATAAATGAGTACATTGATCTCACAAAGGCCGGGAACAATAAAAAGGTCTATGTTGTTAATACTCATGGTATCGGGGACGTTTTAATGTCACTGCCCATGCTTATGAAGTTGAGGGAGCTTCATCCTGAGAGCAAATTCAGCTTTTTAGTAAAATCCGAGGCAACCGGCAGTTTATTGAAACATGTGTTTTCGGATTCTTCAATTTTTGCGGTAAAAGATATTTTTGAGGGAGGTATCAGGGGTTTGGGGAGATATTATATCGGCCTCTTGAAGGAGCGGTTTGATATTTTGATAGTATGCCCCGGGGTGTCCTCTAAAAAAGCGTTAATTGTATCTTTATTCTGTCGCGCAAAGGTAAAAGTAGGCGAAGACAGCGGGATATGGTCTTTTCCCTATAACCGGGTATTAAGAAATAATGGGTCTAAAAAACATAAAGTACTCAGGCAGTGGGATATTTTAGAGCTCTTGGATAGTGAGAAGTTCGATTCTCCCCAAAGGATCCGGTTGCCATTATTCCCTGAAGATCATGATTTTGCCGGAAGTGAGATATCAAAGTTATGTGGGAATGTAAAAACAGTTGAAAAAGTAGGGATCGCTCCCGGAAGCGGTCAAGTCGAGAGTCATAAAAGATGGCCTGCAAAAAAATATGGTCAATTGATTAAAGAACTTTTGGATAAATATGTTGATATCTTTGTGTTTATTTTTGGAGATTCTAACGAAAGATCCTTAGTATCGGAGATAAATGATATTTTAACAACTGACGAAAAAACCAGGTGTATTGATCTTGTAGGGAAATATACGATAATGCAAAGCGCCGCGCTTCTTGGGCAGATGGATCTTGTTGTGGCAAATTGTAATGGTTTGGCTCATCTGGCATCGAGTGTCGGAACAAAGGTTGTCGGACTTTACGGCCCGACCGATCCCGGCAAAACAGGTATATTCGCGGATGAGAAGGAAATAATAAATTTGGAATTGGAGTGCGCGCCGTGTTATCGAAGGGGATATATCCGGGGATGTGGTAATCCTATATGTATTCAGGAGATAAAGGTCGCTTATGTGGCGGATGTTTGTAGTAAGTTTTTAGGAGAACGATGATAAGATTCACGAAAGAGAACATATATTTTTTCTGGCTTGTGCTTTTACTCTTCGCGCCTCCTTTTCACTCTACATACAGGTCTTTCAGGATAGATAATATACTGATCCTTCTTTTATTTATAGTCAACTTCAGGAAATACTTTGTCTATTCCGCTAAAAATTATACTGCTCTTAACAAGGGATTATTATGGTGTTTTTCGCTTGTCGGTATAACTATTGCCATCAATTCGTTCCGCCCGGAAGCGCAAATAGGCGCGAAAACGTTTATTAATTTTTATGGATTTCTCAGGTGGTGGATGGTGTTCGTTTTTTCGATTTACAGCATACGATCGGATGAATTCGCGGACAAGGTCTTGAAATATGTTATGTATGGTTTTATCTTTCATGCTTTGTTGGGTATAGTCGGTTTTTTTAAAGGTTCAAGCATATATAACCCGGTAATGTTAATTTATCAAAACAGATTTTTGGCTTTACATAGTAATATTCGAAGCGTCGGCGCGATGGGACTGGTCCACGACCTGTCTAATTTTATGGCCGTAGCTCTTTGTGTGTCGGTATTCTTGCTTTTTTTCAGGATCGCCAGGGAAAAACTAAGCAGGTCTTTTCTTATATGCATTGCGGCCAGTTCATTTATTGCTCTTGTTTTGACTTTTTCCAAAGGCGCTTTCCTGTCCGTGATCATATTTTTCCTGTTCATTCTTGCAAAAATAAACATAGGCAAAAAGATAAAATTTTTCATAATAGCTACATTATTAGCGGCAGGCGTTCTTTTATTCACCTATTGGTTGGCGCCTACCGAGAGTTTTGGCAACTATCTCAGACAAGTAGTGACATTAAAAAGAACACAGACGGAGAGCATTTTTGATGAACGCATCCAAAATTATCAAAGATCATTGGAGTCGTTTAAAGAACACCCGGTCATAGGATATGGGCCGGAATATCCGCGTATCTTTTTTATCGGTGATGGATTTTACGCGGGACATCTGTACTTTTATGGATCAATAGGGGGGATAGGTTATCTCTTGTATGTCCTGATCTTCTGGAGATGGTTTAACAGGGTCAGAGGCATAAATATCAGGCTAAAGCATTATAATGAAGCGCTTTGGGCTTTTTTCGGGCAAGCTCTTTTGGTGCTCTGCCTGGCCTTGAACTTTGCGCGGGCCGCTTATACTGAAAGGACCCTGGAGCTTGTTTTTGTCCTATTTGCATTATTCGCGTTTAATAGCACAAGATATGTACGGGCTCGAACTGAGCCGCACCAGGTGATAAATAATAGGGAAGTAATTTAAATCGGGATATTTGTTTAAAAAAAGAAGAGGTTTATTGACATGAAACAGATACTGCAAAATCTCAAAACAGGCAAGATCAGATTTGAAGAAACGCCTGTTCAGTCAGTGGAAGATGGCTGTCTTCTTATAAGGACCCGGAAGAGCCTTATCTCTTCGGGAACTGAACGCATGCTTCTTGAATTCGGCAAGGCTTCTTATGTTGAAAAAGCAAAACAACAGCCTGATAGGGTGAAAGAAGTTATCCGGAAGATCAAGACGGACGGATTCTCGACTACCATGGATGCGGTTTTTGAAAAACTGGAAAGGCCTTTATCTTTAGGATGTTCAAATGCAGGCATAGTAACAGCGGTAGGAAGGAATGTGCGTGATTTCAAGGTCGGGGATCGTGTTATTTCGAATGGGTCGCATGCCGAATTTGTGTGTGTGCCTCAGAATCTGTGTGCCAGAATACCCGAGGAAGTGTGTTTTGAGGACGCCGCGTTTGCGGTAATTTCTTCGATCGGGTTACAAGGCATACGCCTCGCATGTCCGACTATCGGGGAAACAGTGGCAGTGATGGGGTTGGGGCTTATCGGGCTTCTATGCGTGCAGTTATTACAAGCGAACGGGTGTATTGTTATAGGCATGGATATTGATGGACGAAAGTGTGATCTTGCGCGAAAATTCGGCATAGAGGTGTTGGACCTTTCTAAATTTCAAGATCCGGTGAACGCGGTTTCAGCGATCACGGAAGGAAAGGGAGCTGACGCGGTAATTATAACGGCGTCCACAAAAAGCGATAAGCCCGTTCACGATGCCGCACGCATGTGCCGGAAAAGAGGAAGAGTCATACTCGTAGGGACCGCGGGATTAAACCTTGACAGGTCGGTCTTTTATGAAAAAGAGATCTTTTTTCAGGTATCATGTTCTTATGGCCCGGGCCGTTATGATCCAGAGTATGAGAAAAAAGGAAATGATTATCCTTTGGGTTTTGTCAGGTGGACGGAAAAACGTAATTTTGATGCGGTTTTACAACTTATGAAAGATAGGAAATTGGACCCTAAATCGCTGATCAGCCATAGATTTCCTTTTGAGGAAGCCCTTAAGGCGTACGAATTAATGGAACGTCAAATCGAGCCATATCTCGGGATCGTTCTGGATTATAAAGAGGCAACAGAATATGAAGCGGACAAGGGAAGCAAGTCTGTTAGATTGATCGAAAGAACTAAAGGCGCATCTTATACTGAAAAAAATCCCGTTATTGGTTTTATAGGAGCTGGGAATTTTGCCGGCAGAATATTACTTCCTGCTTTGAAAGGTACGGGAGCAAGATTGAAGACGATCGCTTCAATAAGCGGATTGACGGGTACTTATTTGGGGAAGAAATTTCATTTTGAGAAGACAACTACCGATCCTGAAGATATTTTCAAAGATACCGATATTAACACGGTCTTCATTGCTACGCGTCATAATAGTCATGCCGGACTGGTGATCAGTGCGCTTAAAGCGGGCAAGCATGTTTTCGTGGAGAAACCCCTGGCCTTAACGCTTGTAGAATTAGAAAAGATCGTTAAAGTTTATAACGACCAATTGGAAGAAAATGACGAAAATCAGATACTGATGATCGGCTTTAATCGTCGTTTTGCGCCGAGTGTGGTGAAATCAAAGGAACTATTGGATGGGGCAAGGGGACCTATGTCAATGGCCATGATGGTAAACGCCGGGCACATTCCATCAGAACACTGGGTACAAGACAGGGATATAGGCGGTGGCAGGATTATAGGCGAGGCGTGCCATTTTATAGATCTTTTGAGATTTTTGGCAAACAGCAGAATTACACGCCAGAGTATCGTTAGATTGCAAGAGAGATCTGCAGATACGGTAACTATCTTTCTTGGATTTGAGAACGGATCTATGGGGACGATCCATTATTTTGCCAATGGGAACAAGGTCTTTCCCAAGGAAAGATTGGAAATTTTTTCCAACAACAAGATATTACAATTAGATAATTTCAGAAAACTAAAAGGTTTCGGGTGGGAGGGCTTTAAGCAGATAAGATCCATAAATCAGGATAAAGGGCACAGGCAGGAAGTAATGAGATTTATAAATGCCATCCGAAAGGGTGAAGCTTCACCTATTCCTTTAGAAGAGATCATAGAAATTACGGAAAAAAGTATCCTTCTTGAAAATGAGTAGAATAGCATATTTTAAAAGAATATTATCCGCGTATATATTAGGCGGGAACAGCCATCTTACTTTTTGGCACGGGACACCGCAGTTGAATGCTAACGCCTTTACTTTCCCCGGCAAGGAAGTCGGCCAGTATTATATGAAGTTTTTGGAAAAAGCGGATTATCCGGGGCCTTTTGACGAGCAAGGGATCCCGATGTTGGATTATCGCGGGAACGTCGGAAAGCAGTACAATCCCATTGCTATAGCACAGTATGGCCTTGGGAATTACAATCTTTTTTGTCAAAAGAAAGATGAACATTATTTGGATGAATTCTTGAAGATATCGTATTGGTTGGCGGACAATCTCAGGGAAAATACGTTCGGTATTTTAGTGTGGATGCATGATTTTGACTGGGAATACAGGGAGATCCTAAAGGCGCCCTGGTATTCAGCTTTAGCGCAGGGGCAGGGGATATCCGTTCTGGTAAGGGCTTACAAGGAGACAAAGAACGAGAAATATCTGGATGCCGCTAAAAGGGCATTTCTTTCTTTCGAAAAAAATATGGATGAAGGGGGAGTAAATTTTATTGATGATAAGGGCAATATCTGGTTCGAAGAGGTCATAGTATCTCCTCCGACACATATTCTGAATGGTTTTATTTGGGCATTATGGGGGGTATATGACTACTATCTTGTAACAGGGGATGAAATTGCCGAAAAGTTGTTCAGCCGGGGAGTTAAGACACTGGAAACCGATATAGATGAGTTTGACATGGGTTTTTGGTCACTATATGAGCTATCAGGAACAAAACTTAAGATGGTCGCCAGTCGTTTTTATCACAACCTTCATATTGTGCAGTTGGAAGTAATGTACAGGCTGACAGGGAAAGATGTTTTTAGGAAATATGCCGATAAATGGGAAAATTATCAAAAAGACTGGTGGAAGCGGAACGCAGCATTAGGGTATAAGGCGGTATTCAAACTTTTGTATTATTGAGCTGAGGCGTTTTGTGCATATAATATTCATTCATCAAGTTTTTATTTCTCCGGAAGAAGCCGGCAGCACCAGGCACTTTGAGCTGGCAAGGCATCTTGTCAAGAAGGGGCATAGGGTCACGATAATAAGCAGTGCTGTGAATTATCTAACGGGTAAGGTGAATGATAGGTTCAAACGAAAGTTTTTAAGCAAGGAGATCGTGGAAGGCGTTGAGATCATGCGGACGTGGACGTATCCGGGGATACACATGAATTATATAGCAAGATTCATTAGTTTCATATCTTTCATGTTCTCAAGCATTCTCGGAGGATTTCATGCGGGTAAGATAGATGCTGTAATTGCTTGTTCACCTCAGATCTTTACGGGGGTTTCCGGCTATGTCGTGAGTAGGGTAAAAAGAGTTCCTTTTATTTTTGAGATCAGGGATTTGTGGCCAAAATTCGCTATTGAAACACGAGTGTTGACCAACGCCAGGTTAATATCATTGGCCGGGTCACTCGAAAGGTGGGTCTATAAAAGAGCGGATCACTTTATTATAAATTCTCCGGGATTTTATGAACACCTGGAGGGGTTTAATATCCCAAAGGAAAGAATATCCTTGGTCTCTAATGGGGTGGACACAAAGGTTTTTACGCCGGGCGAGCGGTATAATCCGTTTAGGGAAGAAATGGGGCTCGGTAAAAAGTTTACGGTTATGTATGCAGGAGCGCACGGAAGAGCTAACGGGCTCGATACCGTTATAGAAGCGGCAAAAATATTAAAGGGCCGTTCGGACATCATTTTCATGATGGTCGGTGACGGGAAGGAAAAAGACGATCTGATAAGATTAAGCGAGGGTTATGGATTGAAGAACGTCTTATTTGTAGGGGCCCAGACAAAAAGAAAAATGCCGGAGATCTGCCGGTCGGCGGATGTTTGTTTGGCCATTTTGCAAAAGAGGGAAGCGTTCAAGACGGTCTATCCCAATAAGATCTTTGATTATATGGCAAGCGGAAGGCCGACCATATTGGCTATAGACGGGGTTGCCAGAGAAGTGTTGGAAAAATCAGAAGGCGGTATTTTTGTAGAACCTGAAGATCCGGATGCATTGGCTGAAACAGTCTTAACTTTATATAATAATAGGGAGCTGGCAGAAAGGTACGGGGAGAATGCCAGAAAATACGTGGTTGAGAATTTTGACAGAGAAAAGATCGCCGAGGATCTAAACGATATTTTACTAAAAGTAGCGGGAAATACTATAGGCTGTTCTGCTTCAGACCGGACAGCATTTGGTGAAAGTCATGAGAATAAGAAATGCTGAGCTTTCGGATTGTTTGCGTCTGGCTAAGATGCACAAAGAGTGCTTAAATAGGAGTTTTCTGGGGACACTGGGGGAGGGGTTCTTGGCCGTTCTATACAGGGCTTTGGTTGAGTATGAGGATGGCATGCTTATTATAGCGGAGGATGACGACAGGACGGTGGGATTCATATCCGGCGCAGTGGATACAGGCCGTTTTTACAATTATTTTTTAAAAAGGAATTTGTTCAGTACAACTTTTTTGCTGGTGCCTAAACTTTTTAAAATAGATGTGATAAGAAAGGTTCTGGAAACGCTGCGGTATTCCAGGGTCGTCCCAACGATTTCATTGCCCAAGGCAGAGCTATTAAGCGTAGCTGTTACGGGAGATTATCAGGGAAAAGGCGTGGGCGGAATGCTTTTTAATGGATTAACGACGGAATTCATAAAAAAAGATGTAAAACGGTTTAAGGTAGCTGTAAGCACACAGCTTTCAAGGGCTCAAAAATTCTATGAAAAGATGGGCGGGAAATTTCATTCAGAGGTTGAAGTCCATAAGGGTGAGAGCTCAAAGGTTTATGTATGGACTTTGTGAGGAGATATGCGATATAATCAACGGTCTAATATCACGTCCTGTCAGTTTTTTTTAAAACGCTGTTTCGACCTGGTCATTTCAGCGGCCGGGCTTTTGTTGACCGGCTGGATAATCGTATTGGCATATGTTATGGCGTCTTTTGATACCGGCAAGAACGGTTTCTTTATCCAGACAAGGGTAGGGAGGGGCGGTGAATTATTTAAAATAATAAAGATCAGAACCATGCGGGGAGACTTCACGATAGATACAAATGTAACGACAAAGGACGACCCGCGCATAACGAAGTTAGGAAGGTTTTTCCGTAGAACGAAGATCGATGAACTCCCGCAATTAATAAATGTTTTTTTGGGATATATGAGTTTTGTAGGGCCTCGTCCGGATGTTCCGGGTTTTGCGGACAGATTGTCAGGTAGCGACAAAATAATCTTATCCGTGCGTCCGGGTATCACGGGGCCCGCGACGTTGAAATACAAAAATGAGGAAGAAATATTAGCCGGGCATGATGATCCGGAAAAATATAATTCAGAAGTTATTTTTCCCGATAAAGTACGGATAAACCGGGAATATGTCGAAAAATACAGTTTTGGAAAAGACATAAATTACATTTTCAAGACGATATTGGGAGTTAAATGAGTAAAGCAAATAAACGGATATTTCTTTCGCCGCCGCACATGGGCGGAGAAGAGATCAAGTTTGTAATGCAGGCTTTTGAAAGCAACTATATTGCTCCGTTAGGGCCGCAGGTGGACAGTTTCGAGCGCGAAATTGCCGACAAAACAGGCATTCCGTATGTGGTAGCTCTTTCCAGCGGGACCGCCGCGATGCATCTCGCTCTGCGAGTGTTAGGCGTAGGTCCGGGAGACGAGGTTATCGCGCCTTCCCTGACATTTATCGGCGGCGTGAGCCCCGTAGTATTTCAGGGGGCGTCTCTTTTCTTTATTGATTCCGACAGGGATTCATGGAATATGTCACCCGTATTGTTAGAAGAAGAGATCAGGATCAGGAAAAAAGAGCAACGGTTGCCCAAGGTTGTTATATCCGTTGATCTTTTCGGGCAATGTGCGGACATTGACAGAATAACGGGCATTTGTTCACGGTACGACATTCCTGTAATATCAGATTCCGCAGAAGCGCTTGGAGCTACTTATAAGGGTAGAAGCGCAGGCTCGGGCGCCAAGGCGACGCTTTACTCTTTTAATGGCAATAAGATAATCACTACTTCAGGAGGGGGGATATTGGCTTCCGAGGATGAAGAGTTCATTGAACAGTCAAGATTTCTGTCACAACAGGCGCGCGATAAGGCCCTTCACTATGAACATTCACAAATAGGTTACAACTACAGGATGAGCAATATATTAGCGGCTATCGGGCGTGGGCAGTTGCGGGTGCTTGATGAGAGAGTGGGCCGTAAACGCGAGATTTTTGACTATTACCAGGAGGCTCTGTCAGGTGTTCCCGGTATCGAATTCATGCCGGAGGCATCCTATGGTCGATCTAACCGGTGGTTGACCATTATTCTGATCGACCCCGAGGAATTCGGGACAGACAGGGAAAGAGTCTGCGTGGAACTGGAAAAGAAAAACATCGAATCACGTCCTTTATGGAAACCCATGCATATGCAGCCGGTATTCAAGGATTCCGGAATACGCGGGGGAAGTGTTTGCGAAGATCTGTTCAGCCGGGGGGTTTGCCTGCCGTCGGGGACAGCAATGACAGATAAAGATATGGATAGAGTGATCGAAGTCATAAAAGACGTTAATAAGAATTGTTCGCGGGACCGAGCATGAAAGCGCTAAAATCTTATTTACTTAAGTATAGACGGGTTGTAAGCATACTTATACATACCTTGATCATTGTTTTGGGGTACGTTCTCGCTTTCTTCATTCGTTTTGAATTCAAGGTGCCTTCGGAATACCTGATGCTCATGTCGAAGACCATGCTGATAATGGTGGTTATCAAGATCGCCACATTTCAGTATTTCGGATTATTCTCGGGAGTATGGAAATATGTGAGCATGGACGATCTCTGGAGGATACTTAAGGCCTCGGTTGCAGCTACCATTGTTTTTGTGATGTTCGTGGTTTTCTTTTTTGGTCGCACAGGATTTCCCCGCTCCATTTTTATCCTCGATTGGGGGCTTTGCGTAGGTCTCGTCGCGGGTATCCGGTTCATAAGCAGGGGGGTCAGAGAGAGGTTCCGTCCGGTTCACAGGCAGAAGCGGAGCAAAGCTCTTATTATAGGTGCGGGCGAGACAGGACTACTGGTTCTTAGAGAATTAAAAAAGAGCAGCAATGTCGATGTTGTAGGTTTTGCAGATGACGACATTGTAAAAAAGGGGTCGCGTATTCACGGGAAGAAGGTTCTGGGCAATACGAAGGATATTGAAAACATTGTAAACGAGCATGAGATCGAGCAGATAATAATTGCCATTCCTTCTGCCAGGGGAGAGGTTATCCGGGAGATAGTCTCATATTGCCAGTTCCCTGATGTCAAGATCAAGATAGTCCCGGGATTCCGGGAGATATTCAGCGGCGAGCTCGAAGTGAAATTAAAAGATGTTCAGCCCGAGGACCTGTTAAGCAGGGAAAGTGTCAATGTAAACAAGGACGAGCTGAAACGGTATCTGAAGGATAAAACGATACTTATAACGGGAGCCGGGGGGTCGATAGGGTCGGAACTCGCAAGGCAGATCATGCAGTTTTTCCCTGAAAGGTTGATCCTTGTTGATTATAACGAGAATGATCTGTATTTCCTGGAAAGGGAATTAAGGGATAGGTATGTTCACTTTGATCTGGAGGCGGTAACAGCGGATGTCAAAGAAGTTAGTGTATTGAAGCATATTTTTTCCACGTTCAGGCCTCAAATAGTCTTTCATGCCGCCGCTTTCAAGCATGTGCCTCTTATGGAGGAAAACCCCGCCTCTGCTGTAAAGAACAATATTTTGAATAGCCGCAATCTCATTTACGCTTCCGAGCATTACGGGGTGGAAAGTTTTGTCCTCATTTCATCGGACAAAGCGGTAAATCCGACAAATGTCATGGGTGCGACCAAACGTATCGCGGAAATGTTAATGCAGGCAAAGGCCAAGAAAAGCAGGACGAAGTTCATTGCTGTTCGCTTCGGCAACGTCCTCGGGTCGAAGGGCAGTGTTGTGCCTTTGTTCAAGAAACAGATAGAGGAGGAAAGAAGAGTTACCGTTACTCATCCTGAAGCCAGGCGGTATTTTATGAGTATAAAAGAAGCCGTTCAGCTTGTCCTGCAGGCGAGCGCTATCGGGAAAGGCGGTGAGATATTCGTTCTGGATATGGGTGAACAGATCAAAATAGCGGATTTTGCGAAGAATCTTATAAGCCTTTCCGGACTTAAACCCGAAAAAGATGTCGCGATCGAGTATATTGGTTTAAGACCCGGTGAAAAATTACATGAGGAAACTCTTCATGATACGGAAAAGGATCTGGCCACGAAGCACGAGAAGATATTCATTGCCCAGCCGGATGATTTTGATATTAAAAAACTGACAAAGCACGTTAAAGAACTGGAAAAATTGGCTAATCTGATGGATAGCCCAAAAATAGTGAGAAAAATAAGGGAAATAGTGCCTACGTATATTCCCTCTGGGAAAAACGGCGAAGAATAAACATTAGTTTTTAAAAAGCTAGATTATTTTTCCAAAATTGCTTGAAGTGTGTACAGTTTATATAGTACGATATTTAGGAGCTAAGAAATTTGCCTTACTGCGAATTTAACTCTTATTACCTACGTACTCAACAAACTAACGAATGAGGTGCAAAATGAAAAGAGTAATATTGAACACCGGTAAAGTGTTCATAGTTTTAACTGCTGTTTTCTTGCTGTCATGCGCCAGCGGTTTTGCGGACAGCCTTGATACTGATTATTTTTTGAATTTTAATGGAACGAACTCGTCGGTGGTCGTTGCTGATAATGAAAGCCTGGATCTTACCTCTGCAGGGGGATTGACCCTGGAAGCATGGGTGTATCCGGGAGCCAACGATGAGCAGGGCTTCATAATGTCAAAGACCGATCATGCCAGTAGCGGCGGGTATGGCATGTACTGGGACAGCGTGACCGACAGGATAGCTTTTTATTACGGGGATCGTCAAAAGGTATGGAGCTCGGCGGTATTTACCGATGAGGATACATGGGTTCATTGTTTGATAACGGTAGACGCGCAGGGGAAGGTCAAATTCTATCGTAACGGCGTGCTTGCCGGTAGTATAGCCGGCGGGGTCACGGTGACGGCTAATGATCTGAATCTTCTACTGGGCAACAGGCCCGGTAGCGGGACCGAGAGCAAGACATATTTCGACGGTTATATAAAAAATGCGAGAGTATACAATTGGACCCTGACCGGTGCTTATGCGTACGCCAGGTGGGGCGGTGCCGAGATAGGCGCCGGGCTGCCATTGGCTTACCCCACGATCTACAGCGCTGCTTATGACGAACTATATGGTCCTACTATTCTGGACGAGTCTCCTCCGGATAACGACAATAACGGGACTTTATACGGAGTCGCGTGGTCAGGGGAGTACAGTAATACAACGATGCAATTTAACGGTGCGGCTTCTTACGTAGAGATATCCGATTCCGAAAGTCTGGATATAACTACCGCTACCGGACTTACCCTGGAGGCATGGGTTAAACCGTATGGCCCCAATGAGCAAGGGTATGTGATGGCCAAGACCGATAAGACCAGTGCCGGTGGTTACGGCATGTACTGGAATGGTGCCGGTGACAGGCTCTGGTTCTATT